>Ga0116180_1001961_pt1 | contig 16772 bp, 13 predicted proteins | sample AD_UKC073_MetaG_FD_89804 | JGI IMG/M metagenome (GOLD analysis project Ga0116180, IMG submission 89804) | Active sludge microbial communities of municipal wastewater-treating anaerobic digesters from USA - AD_UKC073_MetaG | ecosystem: Engineered > Bioreactor > Anaerobic > Digestate | place: USA...
AATTATTGTCCGTAAAATAACTTTTTTGTAAGCGTAAGTTTTATAAGGCCGTGGTCTTTTTAAATATATAATTGAGTTTATTTGTTTTATGCAGCGGATGAAAGGCAAAAAACCCTTGAATTTGATAATTTCAAGGGTTTTTAATGTTATGGAGGCGAGGGGAATCGAACCCCTGTCCGAAAACTCCGAGACAGAACCTTCTCCGAGCGCAGTTTACCTTTGTTATTTCCCCTTGCCGGTGCGGGTAAACGCGCCCCGGCTCAGGTAGCATCCTTGTGCATGGCCGTCCCGGATGCGTGGAGTTGGCTCATGTTCACCGCGGTTATGACGCCCGCTCCGGAGTCGCGGTCCCCTCCGGGCGAACGAGCCGCTCTATGCGGCGTACTGCCATTAGGCAGCGAGTGCTACTTCTTCGTTAGCGTTTATTTTTTTGGAGCCGTTTAAAGAGGTTGCCCCATCCTCTGCTCGCTTATCCTGCCGTGAAATCCCCGTCGAAACCTTTACGCCCCCATGATGCGGCACATAGCCGCTGCGGCTTTTTGCCGTTGCGGCTTCTTGCCGCTATATATTATAACATACCGAAGCAGTATTTGCTTCGGTATTCATTTGGATGCATCTCCAGTTTTATGTTCACGATATTTATAACGTCATTATATGACTGTTAACGCAAATCACCTATGACAAGTGATACCTTTTCCACCGGATTGCGCGGTCTTTGCGGCGGCTGTTCTGCCGGATGACCGATGGGCACTAAGGCAACAGGACGAAGTCTTGACGGTATGTTCAAAAGGGATCTGCATTTATCGTCATTGAAATGCCCGATCCAGCACCCGCCAAGCCCCATATCGGCAGCCGCTAACAGCATATTCGTTGTTGCTGCCGCTGTGTCCTGAGTCACAAAGTTGTTGCCGACACGCTGTCCGAAGCGCTCTTCAAGCCTGCCCGGGTCAGCGCACACAACTATAATTACAGAAGCTTTCTTAATCCAGTCTAAGGAATATACATCAGGCGAAAACTTCTCAATCATAGCTTTATCAGCGACAACATAGAAAAACCATGACTGGAAGTTGCACGCGTTCGGCGCGCGTGTAGCCGCTTCAAGTATAGCATCTACCTGTGCCTTCGTAATAGGCTCGCCGGTAAAATTTCTGATGCTTTTTCTTGCATAAAGTAAGTCTTTAAATTCCATTTCAACACACCTCCCCCTTGTTTATCATAAACAAGAGAAAACCGATATAAACATCGGTATATTAATTATTAGTAAATTTAAATTATCGCGTAAAACTCATTGATAAACGATCATGCGCTGTCAGTCTTTATCAATATATCTTGAGAAACGCACACTTCCCTGACGTTCCATTTCGCGCTTTGCGTCAGCTTCAGCCATCGACTCGCGCTTATCGTAAAGCTTTTTACCACGGCACAAGCCAACTTCCATCTTCACGCGGGAACCGGAAAAATAAAGCGACAGCGGTACCAAAGTATATCCCTTGCGTGATGTCAGACCGGCAAGCTTCATTATCTCACGTCGATGCATTAAAAGTTTTTTCGGACGCAGCGGATCGCGATTGAATATATTGCCCTTCTCATACGGGCTGATATGCACGCCGATCGCGAATATTTCCCCGTTTATTATGCGACAGTATGAGTCCTTGAGGTTGACGGCACCGTTTCTTATGCTTTTAACCTCAGTGCCGAAAAGGGCTATCCCCGCTTCGTATGTCTCATCAATAAAATATTCATGACGAGCTGAGCGGTTTTGAGCAATCACTCTATTACCGCTTGCGTTCTTTCCCTTATCCTTTGATTTTACATCTCCACCTGCCACTGATACATCCGCCGCCTGCGGGCGCCACGTTGCACTAATAAGGCAAAAACGCATCGCCCGATATAAGGCTGCCTTTCCGCCGACACGGATTTTTCGTTTTTCAATCCTTATATCGGCAAATTACGAAATATATGTATAATAATCGAAAGAATTCTTAATTTTATTGATTGTTACTTTCAGATTATAGTATATCACATATTGATTGTCAAGTTTTACACATGGACAGAAGAAGTTATGTAACACCTGCCTTAATTGACACGGCATTATATGTGGTGTATAATTCTTTAAAACAAAACTCAAAAAATACACAGCGGGAGGGACTTATGACGAATAATACCGCCGATTATAAAGAGAAATACAAAAAATATATTGAAATAGCTCAACAAATGGGTGCAACTGACGCCGTGCCCTTCCGGCTCTCCGACATATGCTTTGACTCCCGCACGCTTTTAAAATGCATGTTCGGGTGCCCCGACTGGGGTAAAAACCATACATGCCCATCCCGTCCGGGAAGCCCGACGATGAATGAATATCGCGAGATGTTTTCAAGGTATTCAGGCGGTGTGATTATACATACACATGACAAGCGCACGTCACAACGCATATCATTTGAAATTGAAAAAGAAGCATTCCTCGACGGTTATTACTTTGCAATATCGCTCTCCGACTGCTCGCTGTGCTCAACATGTGCTGCCGTAACAGGCGAGCCGTGCCGCAATCCTCGTATGGCGCGCCCCGCTTTCCACAGCGTCGGAATTGACGTATTTAAAACCGTACATCAGCTTGGCTTGCCGCTTCGTACGCTGTCCCGACCCGATGAGGAGGAACAGAACTGGTATAGCGCAGTTTTCATAGACTGAAGCATTTCAAAATTACATATTTTATGCCCCGCGCCGGCGGGGTCTTTTATTTAAATAAAAAGCCTGAGCGCACAGCATAAATATAAAGCGCTTGCCATTTATATATGGGCAATATATAATATTGTTGTAAAGATTTATTCTGGAGGATTAAACATTGGAGAGCAAAGTTTGGAGCGCTGAGCATGCTTATTACTTCCATCAGGGAACGGATTTCCGCGCTTATGAATACCTTGGCTCTCATAGCTATCCGACAAACGATGGCTATAATGTTGTTTTCCGGACATGGGCGCCTCGTGCTGACGCCATATTTGTAACAGGCGATTTTAACGGCTGGAGTGACGCAAATCCCATGCGGCGTATCACAGACGGCGGTCTTTGGGAAGCTGTTATTACATCTGATACACCGCTTACAGGGCAAAAATACAAATATAAAATAATATCTGACGGGGTGGCTGTATACAAAAGCGACCCATACGCCTTTTTTAGCGAAACGCTTTCAAAAACAGCATCAATCATATACGATATTGGCGGCTACGAATGGCATGACAGCGCGTGGCTTGCCGCGCGCCGGATAATCGCCACACGCCACACCAGAACTTCGGGTGATGGTGTGAAGGGTCATTTTTACCCCGCTCCACTGAACATTTACGAGCTTCATCTCGGCTCCTGGCGCACCCGCGACGGGAGAAGTAATGAGAACGGCGACGCTTACCTCAATTACCGCGAAATAGCTGATGAGCTTGCTGTGTATGTCACGCGCATGGGCTACACGCATGTTGAAATTATGCCTATCGCCGAGCATCCATATGATGGAAGCTGGGGTTATCAGTCCTGCGGATATTTTGCGCCAACATCGCGATTCGGCACACCGCAGGATTTTATGTATTTTGTCGACCGTCTGCACTCATCAGGCATTGGCGTCATTCTTGACTGGGTTCCCGCCCATTTTCCGAAGGACGAGCATGGGCTGTGTAATTTTGACGGGCATCCGACATATGAATATCAAGGAGCCGACAGAATGGAGCACAAGGGATGGGGAACCCGCTGTTTCGACGTCGGACGCCCTGAGGTACAGAGCTTTCTCATCTCAAACGCCCTGTACTGGATGCGCGAATACCACGTCGACGGGCTGCGTGTCGACGCCGTCGCGTCAATGCTTTATCTCGACTACGACAGACGCCCGGGCGAATGGATACCGAATATTTATGGGGATAATAAAAACCTAGAGGCAATTGCCTTTTTTAAAAAGCTGAACGACGCAATAAAGGGCGAATTCCCCGATGTTATCATGATTGCCGAAGAATCGACGGCATGGCCTATGGTGACAAAGCCGCCGTCCGACGGAGGGCTTGGTTTCGACTTCAAATGGAACATGGGATGGGCAAACGACATGTTCGGTTATGTCGCATGCGATCCCCTCTACCGCGGCTCAATACACAACCGCCTGACGTTCCCACTCATGTACGCTTTTTCGGAAAATTTCATTCTTCCCGTGTCTCATGATGAGGTCGTCCACGGCAAAAAATCGCTGCTTGACAAGATGTTCGGCAGCTATGAAGATAAATTCGCCTGCATGCGCGCTTTTCTCACGTATATGATGACGCTCCCCGGCAAAAAACTCATGTTCATGGGGCAGGAGTACGGTCAGTTCCGCGAGTGGGACTATAAAAACCAGCTTGAATGGTTCATGCTCGACTTTGAAATGCACCGGAAACTGCGTGATTTCACCGCCGCTATCAACCATCTTTACCTTTCGGTACCCGCACTTTACGAAATTGACGACAGCTGGGCGGGATTCGAGTGGATATCGGCCGACGATTCATCAAGATGCACGATAGCATACACTCGCCGTGACACAAGCGGCGGGGCTGTACACGTTATCATCAATTTTGCCGGTGTTTCATGGCCGGACTATAAAATCCGTGTGCCACGCCCCGGCGTTTACCGCACACTCGTTGACAGCGACGCCGTCGTTTTCGGCGGGGAGGGGCGTATTCCGGCGACATATACAGCTAAAAAAACGATGGACGGCACAGGCGAGATAACGCTTGATCTTCCGCCGCTTTGCGGGGTTGTCCTTGAGCTTGAGTTTTAAAGGTATATTAAATCATTTATCTTCTGGTAACCCTCATTTTATTAAGTATATTTTTTAATACAACATCATATCCGCGGAAACGGAGAAGGGATAAGATAGGATGTACAGGAAAAAAGAATGCGTTGCAATGCTTCTTGCCGGAGGTCAGGGCAGCCGCCTTTACACGCTGACTGAAACAACGGCGAAACCTGCCGTACAATTCGGCGGAAAATATCGCATCATCGACTTCCCAATGTCAAACTGCGTCAACTCCGGAATAGACACCGTCGGTGTACTTACACAATATCAGCCGCTTGTTCTCAACGAATACATCGGAAACGGACAGCCGTGGGATCTTGACCGCGCGAGCGGCGGGGTCATGGTTCTTCCTCCTTATCAGGCTAAAAATTCCTCTGACTGGTATAAAGGCACGGCAAATGCCATATACCAGAATCTCCCGTTTATTGAACGATACGACCCCGACTACGTGCTCATTTTGTCGGGCGACCATATATACAAGATGAATTATGCCGATATGCTGCGCGAGCACAAGAAAAACGAAGCCGATGTGACAATCGCTGTGCTCAATGTTACCCTTGAGGAAGCATCGCGCTTTGGTATTATGGAAACAGACGACGAGGGGCGCATTATCGGCTTTGAAGAAAAGCCCAAGGTGCCGAAAAGTACAAAGGCTTCAATGGGCATATACGTTTTCAACCGCAAGATTCTTGCCGAATACCTCCGCCGCGATGAAATGAACCCGGCGTCATCTAACGACTTTGGAAAAGACATCATTCCCGCTATGCTGAAAGACGGCTGCCGTCTGTACGCATATCCGTTCACAGGCTACTGGAAGGACGTAGGTACAATAAAAAGCCTTTGGGAAGCTAACATGGATCTTCTTGGGCCTGAGCCAGCCTTCCGCATACAGGATCGCGACTGGCGCATTTATTCGCGCAACAATGCAGCGCCGCCTCACTTTGTCGGTGAAAATGCGCACATAAAGAACTCGATTGTCACCGAGGGCTGTGAAATATACGGCGTCGTAGAAAACTGTGTATTATCTAACGGCGTCATCGTCGAAGAGGGCGCTTTCGTTAAAGATTCGGTCATTATGAGCGACGTCATAATCGGCGAGAACTCAAATGTTAACTATTCTATCATCGACAGCGGTACAATAATCGGCGCCGAAAGTGTCGTCGGACGTCCGAGGGACGCTGCCGCCAATTCAGACATAACCGTTATTGGCTCAAATATAACAATAAAGAAAAACTCCACAATACCTGCGGGTTCGATACTCAGCTCATCGGTGCTCTGAGATTGTGGAAAGGAGAGTTAAAATAAAATGTCTGTTGCCGGAATCATTTTTTCTAATATACATGATTCAAATATAGCCGATCTGACACGGCTTCGCACGATGGCATCGGTTCCGTTCGGATGCCGCTACCGGCTCATTGACTTCACGCTCTCGAACATGGTCAACTCCGGTATAACAAACGTATATGTTATCACCCACTATAACTACCACTCACTGATGGATCACATCGGAAGCGGTAAGGACTGGGATCTTGCCCGTGCGCGCGGCGGTATAAAAATCCTGCCGCCATTCATCTCGGCTTTTGCAAACAACGTCAATGTTCTTTATAAAACACGCCTTGAAGCGCTCAAGAGCATAAATCATGCGATTTCAAACATAAAGGACGATTATGTTGTTCTTTCAGACTGCGATGTTATCTGCAATATTGATTTAAACGAAATCATCTCCGACCACATAAATAGCGGCGCCGATATGACAATCGCCGTCAAGCGCATGTATCTTACGCCTGACAGCGCACGCATAAACATCATATACAAGACAGACGAGAACGGCACAATACACGATGTTGAATCCTACCCCGCCAATTTTGAGGGTGAAGCTGATGTCTCTCTCAATATTGTTGTTATGAGCCGGCGCTATCTGCAGACAATGGTGCTCGACGCCATAGCTCACGACTATGTAAGCATGAACCGCGATATAATAGCCAGAAATGTGCGCCATTCATATTTCCGTGTATATCGCTATGACGGATATTTTGCTGTCATATCGTCAATGCAGGACTATTTTAAGCACAGCATGGAGCTTATAAGCGACGCATCCGTGCGGCGTGAGCTTTTTGGCGTGAAAAACCGCCCCATTTACACGAAAATACGCAATTCTGCCCCGACAAGGTATATAGGTGACGCGTCCGTACGCAACTCACTCGTCGCCGACGGCTGCGTAATTGAGGGGCGCGTTGAAAACAGCATGCTTTTCCGCGGCGTCCGCATTGGGAAAAATACGACGGTCAAGAATTCTATCCTTTTCCAGGACACCTACACAGGTGAAAACGTCAGCCTTAACTGTGTTCTGACAGATAAGGACGTTGTCATACGAGATAATGTGAACCTTTCAGGTCACACATCGATGCCTATATATGTCGAAAAAGGCCGCATGATATGATTATTTTTGAAACTAACCTTACATCAGCGCATGATACCGTAAATGATGCCGTAAAAATCTATATATCGGATATAATGACAATGACAACGGCTCTGTAAAGTTAACATGAAAGAATAGCGCCCAAAACCATACAATAGCTTCACGCAACAAGCGGATACTCCCGTTTTTGATGTTTTGAAAGTTTCAACCCGGCAACTTGAGCAGGGGTAAGCCCATTTAGAGCTGAATGAGGACGAACAAAGTTAAAGAAAAACACAAACATGGAGATTAGGTTATTGGCGGAATGAAAAGAAGAAAAACCCTGTTTCGTTTTATACCAAGCTTTGAACTGTTTGTTGAAGCATTCAATCAGGTTGTTGGGGATATCATCCTTAAAGCTTTCCACTCGAATATGTTTTACTCCATCAAACAGCGACTTAATGGGTGCTTTATAGGCACTGTAGCGGTCAGAAACAATAGCCGAGGGTTTTCCCAGTTTCCTTGCTTCATGAAGCAAGGAAACTGCCTGAGGGGAGTCCCTGTAAGGCGATAGATGGTAGCCAATAATGAATCTTGTTTCGCTGTCTATTACAAACCAAAGGTAATGCTTAATACCCGCTACTTTTACTACCGTTTCGTCCGCATGCCATTCGTCTGAATTGAGGTTAAGCATAGGCATCAAGCGGATTCTCATGTTATCGAACAGCGGTGCAAACTTTGTACACCAGTTGCTGATGGTGGTATGGGAAACCTTGATGTTAAAGGCTGTACGCAGGATTAAGCTGATGTTGCGGAAAGAGTTTTTACCGAGGTAGAACATGGACAGAGCTGTGATAATGAGCTGAACAGGATAGCGCATTCGCTTAAAATCATGTTTGCCGAAAAGCTGAGACATGGAAGGACTGGTTATGGCTGTTGATTTCCATTCAAAGAATGAGTGATTGCACTTTTTGTCACAGCAGCGGTAGTTGCTGTAATGCTCATAGTCATGATGCAGGAAGCTGGCCTTCCCGCAAACCGGGCAAGACGGATAACGCCGCTCACCAGTTTTCCCCTCCGCCCTCGGGCGTTCGGGTGCAAACTGGTGATAGCAAGACCGGCATTGATACTTCTGATACCCATCAGGATCTCTGCCGTAACGATAGAAATGAAGATTGTTGTTGCACTTTGGACAGGAAAACTGGTATACTTTTGACATGAGAACATCTCTCCTTTTTGGGAGGTACTTGGTTTTGTGGTGAAACTATTGTACCAGAAGGGCTGAGGTGTTCTCAACTTTCATTTAACTTTACAATACGATGACAACGATAAGGAGGTTTTCGATATGAAGATTCTCTTCGCCGGCTCTGAAGCTCTGCCGTTTGCATCGACGGGAGGACTTGGCGACGTTCTCGGCTCTCTTCCCTCCGCTATTGCACACGCGTTTCCATATGCAGATGTCCGCGTCGTTTTGCCGCTTTATAGCAGCATAAGTCATGAATATCGCTCCGAAATGACGCTTATCACCGAAACACAGGTGCGCCTTTCATGGCGTGTTCAATATTGCGGCATCTACAGCCTTCTTCGCGATGGAGTAACGTATTATTTCATAGATAATGAATACTATTTCAAGCGTCCTACGCTTTACGGCAATTATGACGACGGCGAACGCTTCGCTTTCTTCAGCCGTGCCGTACTTGAGCTGATGGATCGCACAGGATTCTTCCCCGATATACTTCACGCAAACGACTGGCAAACCGCCGCATCAGTTATATACCTGAAAAGCATTTATTCAGCCGACGCACGTTACCGCCCCGTTCGCGCTGTTTACACGATACACAATATCGAGTATCAGGGCATTTACGGAATGGATATTCTTGGTGACGTTTTCGGGCTCGGGCCCAATATGCGTGGTGTTATCGAATACGACGGCAACATAAACCTGACAAAAGGTGCTATCGTTTGTGCCGACGCCGTAACAACAGTGTCTCCGCAGTACGCACGTGAGCTTCAGACGGAGTATTATTCACATGGGCTTTATCATATACTGCGACTTTACAGAGAAAAACTTTTTGGTATAATTAACGGCATTGACACAACTTATTACAATCCTGAAACCGACCCGGCATTGCCGAAAAATTATTCGGCAAATGACCCGAGCGGCAAGGCCGTCTGCAAAGAGCACATTCAGCGCCTGACAGGGCTCGCCGTCTGCCCTAACACGCCGCTTGTCGCTATGATATCACGCCTTGCCGAGCATAAAGGCTTTGATCTTGTAACGTGTGTTATTGAGGAATTCCTCAAAGACGACGTTCAATTTATACTTCTCGGCACGGGAGACAAGGCGCTTGAGGATTACTTCTCCTCACTCGCCGCCCGCTACCCCGGAAAGGTAACCGTACTGCTCCAGTTCAACAAAGAACTGTCAAAACAGATTTATGCCGGTGCCGACATCTTCCTCATGCCGTCGAAATCCGAGCCGTGCGGGCTCTCTCAAATGATAGCGTCGCGTTACGGCGCCATCCCCGTTGTCCGTGAAACAGGCGGGCTTTACGATACTATCAAGCCGTATAACCCCGAAAATGACAGCGGCAACGGCTTCACGTTCGCAAATTATAATGCGCACGATATGCTTTATGTATTGCGTCAAGCGACGGCTTTGTATCGTGACAAAGATAAATTTACAAAACTCATGCTCCGCGCGATGAAGTGTGATTTTTCATGGGACTCATCGGCAAAACAATACATGGAGCTGTATAAAAATCTTCCCCAATAAAAAGCAAAGGATATAAAAAAGAATGGATCCCCTAAAAGGTATAACTAAAGCTGAAATAAAGGAAGCGATAGAAAGCAAGCTTTCACGTTATTTCAACACAACATCCGCTGACGCATCAGAAAGCCAGATATACAAAGCAACCGTCCTGACGGTGAAGGACATCCTCACATCGATGCGTTCGGAGTATAAAAAAGACATAAAGAAAAGTGGCAGCAAGCGTGTCGTCTATCTCTGTATGGAATTTCTTCTCGGACGCTCGCTTCAGGTCAATCTCTCAAACCTCGGAATTGTCGACGAATACAGAAGCGCCCTGCGCGAGATGGGTGTCTCGCTCGATCGCTTATACGAGCTTGAGCCTGACCCGTCGCTCGGCAACGGAGGACTCGGCCGCCTTGCCGCTTGCTTTATGGATTCGCTATCAACACTCGGTTATCCTGCAAACGGATATTCCATATGTTATGAATACGGCTTTTTCCGTCAGAAAATCGTCGACGGGCAGCAGATTGAGCTTCCCGACGTATGGCTTCCAGACGGCGAATGCTGGCTCGTTCCCCGCACCGACAAAACATTCACCGTACGCTTTGACGGGCATATCGTCGAAAACTGGCATGACGGCCGCTGTGACATCATACATGAAAACTACACCGAAGTACAAGCTGTTCCCTACGACCTGATGATTTCCGGCGCTAACAGCCGCGCCGTTAACACCCTTCGCTTATGGCGTGCGCGCGGCACAAACCAGAACTTCAATATGAAGCTTTTCAGCCAGGGCGAATACATCCGCGCCATGCAGCAGAACACAAGCGCCGAAATTATATCAAAGGTTCTCTACCCATCTGATGAGCACACGGAAGGAAAGCTCCTGCGACTTACACAGCAGTACTTCCTTGTCTCCGCGTCGCTTCAAAGCGTCATTGCCGACCATCTTGCCGCATATGGTACGCTGAATAATTTTGCCGATAAAGTGGCAATTCACATAAACGACACGCATCCGGCGCTTTGTATTCCGGAACTTATGCGCATTTTGCTTGATGTTTACTCCTACTCATGGGAGGATGCGTGGAACATCGTAACGCGCACAATCTCGTATACGAACCATACCGTAATGCCGGAAGCGCTTGAATCGTGGAATGAGGACCTTTTCCGTCTGAAACTTCCGCGCATTTATATGATAATCTGCGAGATAAACCGCCGTCTCGGCGAAGATCTGTGGCGCGCTTACCCCGGCGACTGGGAGCGCATATCGCAGATGAGCATAATCAGCTATTCCCAGATTCGCATGGCGAACTTAAGCGTTGTTGCTTCGCATAAGGTCAACGGCGTGTCGGAGCTTCACACACAAATATTAAAAGATACCGTATTCCATAACTACTACAAATACACCCCTGAGAAATTCATAAACATCACAAACGGAATTGCTCACCGCCGCTGGCTTTGCTGTGCAAACCCTGAGCTTGCTTCCCTGCTTGATGAAACAATCGGCCCCGACTACCGCTATGATTCGGAGCGGCTTTCCGATTTTGCAAAATATTCGGACGATAAAAACATTCATGAGCGCCTATCTGAGATAAAGCAGCACAACAAAGAGCGATTTGCACAGTATTATTACAACAAAACAGGCATAGCTCTTGATACGCACAGCATATTTGATGTTCACGTCAAGCGCATACATGAATACAAGCGTCAGCTTCTCGGTGCCCTGAAAATAATCGCATATTACAACGAGCTGAAGGAAAATCCGAACAGCTCCCTGCCGCCGCACACCTTCATTTTCGGAGGTAAAGCGGCACCCGGGTATTACATCGCAAAGGACATAATTAACTTAATCTGCGGCATATCAGAGGAGCTTGAGCATGACCCCCGCCTGCGTGAGCGCATGCGCGTCATATTCATCGAGGATTATAAAGTCAGCACAGCCGAGATTCTGATGCCGGCTTCCGACATATCGGAGCAGATTTCGCTTGCCGGAAAGGAAGCAAGCGGCACCGGCTGCATGAAGTTTATGATAAACGGCGCGCTTACAGTCGGCACGCTTGACGGCGCAAATGTTGAAATGCAACGCGCTGTTGGCAACGACAATATCTACATCTTCGGGCTTCGTGCTGATGAAGTTGAGGAGATATGGCGACGCGGCTATGAGTCGATTGCTTATTGCAACAGAAGCGAACGCCTGCGCCGCGCTGTAGACGCGCTCACAACCGGGTTTAACGGTAAGCAGTACACAAACATTATGCATTATCTTTTGCTGGGGCATGGCGTTGCCGACCCGTATATGTGCCTTGCCGACTTTTATTCGTACACATCGACATGCAGAAAAGCTGCCGCCGATTACGAAAACAAGCCTCTTTGGTATAAAAAGGTTGTTATGAACATTGCCGGCGCCGGTTATTTTTCCTCCGACCGCAGCATTCGCGAATATGCGGAGAAAATCTGGGGCTGCAAGAGCATTTACGGAAAATAAACCTCTCCGCTCTCACTATTCGACAACCGAAAATCGGGTGAAAATATGTATTTTAACGCTACCACTTCGCCTTATTTGCGCCCGCTTGTAGAGCGACTTATACAAAAGCCAAATGTCGAAAATGGCGACAGCTACTACCCTACGCGTCACGGTGCTTTCACACCTGACGTAAAATTGCAGTTTGACGTGCATATACCTCGCGCGGTGTCCCCCCGGGATGTCCGTATGCTCGTCTGGCCGGAGTACGGCGGCTCCCCTGCCATTTACCCCACTTCATGGCAAAGGCTTCATCTTGGACGCGACGTTTTTTCGTGTAGAGCAAAAGCTTCTGACATCGCGTCGGCTTTTGGCGCTGATGTGGGACTCTTTTACTACCGATTTGAGTTTACGGGATACAATGGCTCATCATTTGCTGTTGTACAGGGTGATGATGGCGGCGCTGTTCTCATACCGAGCGAACATGGTGGCTGTGCGTTTGCTCTCACCATATATAAACGCACATACCCTGCCCCGCGCTCTTGGTACGGCGGGATAATTTATCACATCTTCGTCGACCGCTTTGCAAAATCGTCGCGCCACAAAATAAAACCGAAAGACTACGCCATCATGAACGACGACTGGTACCATGGCATACCTCAGTTTGGCGAATATCCCGGCGCGCACGTTGAAAACAACATGTTTTTCGGCGGTAGCCTTTGGGGCGTTATCGAAAAACTTGATTATCTTCGCTCCCTTGGCGTAACGTGCATTTATCTGTCGCCTGTATTTGATGCATACTCAAATCACAAGTACGACACGGGCGATTATGAGCACGTCGATTCAATGTTCGGTGGTGATAAGGCGCTCGCTGAGCTTTTCCGGGAAACCGATAAACGCGGTATTGCCGTTATTCTTGACGGAGTTTTCAATCACACCGGCTCCGACAGCCGGTATTTCAATAAAAAAGGCACCTACCCGGAGGTGGGCGCGTACAATTCCACATCATCACCCTATTACAAGTGGTACAACTTCTACAACTGGCCGGATGATTACGAGTGCTGGTGGGGTATTAAAATTTTACCGCGCGTCAAAAGTGACGAGCCCACATACCTTTCCTACATAACAGGAGAGGGCGGTATTATTGATAAGTACATGAAAATGGGCGCTGCCGGCTGGCGGCTTGACGTCGTTGACGAGCTGTCCGACGATTTTATCGACGCTCTTCGTTCGCGCGCAGAAAAAGTTGCCGCCGCTCGTGGCTCGCAGCGTGAGCCGCTTATCATAGGCGAGGTATGGGAGGATGCTTCCTGCAAGGTTGCATATGGCAAAAGGCGGCGTTATTTTCTCGGAAAACAGCTTGACTCCGTGATGAATTATCCCCTTCGCACAGCTATTATCTCTTACCTGAGAAATGGCGACGCATCACCTTTATACCGTGCGCTTGAAAACGAGTGGGAGCATTACCCGCCTGAAGTCATCCACGCGACGATGAACGTGCTCGGCACGCACGACACCGAAAGAATAATAACAGCCCTTGCCGGAGCATCACCGGAAGGCAAAACAAACGCCGAGCTTGCCACTTTGCGGATGACGAAAGAACAGTACGCGCGCGGCGTCGCGCTTGCAAAGCTCGCATATATGATAAACGCTACAATTCCCGGCATACCGAGCATTTATTATGGTGATGAAGCCGGTATGGAGGGGTATAACGACCCGTTCAACCGTCGTCCCTTCCCGTGGGGGCGTGAAAACAAGGAGCTTTTATCGTTTTACCGCAAAATGGGTGCTGTCCGCACGCGTGAGACCGTTTACAAAGACGGCGAGCTGTACTTATGCCGCTACAACCGCCGCGGTCTTTTAATTTTCGGGCGCGCATCAGATAGGTATGTCATATATACTGTTGTCAACATGGACGCGGAACCTGTTTCTTTTTACAGCAGTAATGAAGCGAGAGTTTTAGTTGATGCCGGGGATGTTAAGGAACGCTCCGACGGCGGCATAGAGCTGCCGCAAATGGCGGGGGCAGTTATTAAAACGTCTTACGGCTCACCTATATGGTGCACATCGACGACATGATAAAATTTGACATTTTGTCGATTTTGACCAACTGCAGACTTTTATATGCTGTATAGTTATGCGAGTTATACATTGACAGTGTCCGTTTTATTCGATAAAATTTGCACAAGTATTAAAGCTTTCAAATGCGGTGACCGGGAAGAAGTAGGCCTGCCGGAACCTTAAAGAGAGCCGCCGGTTGGTGCGAGGCGGTGGGTGGTGGCTGTTGTAACACAATGCCGTGTTTATAAAGGTAATGTGTGTTTGCCGAATACATCCCGAGAGCAGCGCCCCGAAAGGCGACGGAGTTTATACAACCGCCCCCGAGTAGACGGCGACGGGCTTCTCCCGTTATAGGGATAGGGCATAAGCGATGCGCCGTGCTCAAAGCGTTTTTTCTTTTTTCATATACGTTTTGGCACGCAAAGCTAAGTGCCCCAGAGGCTGTTGTCGTAAGGCAGCAGTAAATAGAGGTGGTACCGCGGGATATATGTTAATTGCCCGCCCTCTGTAACTTTAATTTAGTTACGGAGGGCGGTTATTTTATTGTTTGTTAACCCCCTCCGGGAAAAGGAGAGTGAAAACAATCATGACTGTCACAATCATTTTCATCGCTGTCTACTTTGCGGTCTCAATTGGGATTGGAATTTACAGCCGCAAAGCTGCTGTAAACGTAGACAATTTTGTTCTTGGCGGTCGAAATATTGGGCCGTGGATTTCAGCTTTCGCATATGGTACGACTTATTTCTCTGCCGTTATTTTTGTCGGATATGCCGGTCAGTTCGGATGGAACTTCGGCCTTTCCGCCACATGGATCGGCATAGGCAACGCAATAATCGGTTCACTTTTACCGTGGATCATACTCGGACGCCGCACACGCATTATGACCCAGCATATAGGCAGCCGTACAATGCCGGACTTTTTCGGCATACGTTATGATTCTCCAGCACTTAGAATCGCCGCATCTATACAGGAATACGCTGATTTGCTTTTCCGTAAAAATCTTTGTTCACATCTTCATTATCTTTTGCTATTGCTTCAGGGTTATAATCTTGAGATACTTTTTCAAAAATCTTTGCAATATACCAACGCATACAGTTTTCCACTGCTGTATCTTGAGTTTCATTGGTCAAATTCAATGCGATGCAGAATTTCTCATAAACATCTGCGTCTACTTCAAAAGTCACTTTCTTTTTCACACGTTTACACCTCCGCAGTTTGCTTTAATTTAATCATACCAATAATTTGTATTTTGTAAATACTAATAAACTAATTTAGTCAATTTGATATATAAAAAACACCCTGCTTACATGCAAGGTGTTGTTTCTAATTAATTTACATTTCAACATTAATACTAATACCTGACCTAAATTCAATATCAATTCTGTCATCGTACACCGTAATTTTCTCAATAAGCTTTCTTACCAACTGCTCATCATATTCCTTCAGCTCACAGGATTGCTCATTTAAAAATTGCTCCATCTCTTCGAGCCTTTGCTTAGAGCCCTTTTTCCCAGCTTCTTCTGCTAAGATTTTATGTCTTTCTTCTCTTAGTCGATAAATTTCATCAGCTATATCATTATAATCTTCTTTGGAGTTGGCTAGTCTTAAAAGGTCTTTTTGCAGTTCTTCAAGCTGTTTATCTATCTCCTCAATAGCACTATTATTTGTCTCAATTATTACCGTTTTAATATTCTCATTTAGAGTAGTCAATAATCCATCCTTTTGTCCTAACAACCGGTTAATTCCATCCACTATAGCTTGGCATAGCATCTCTTCTGATACAGTTCGAGAATGGCAAGATAATCCTGTATTCTCAAGCTTACTGACACATCTCCAAACAATAGACTTCTTTCCTCGATTGTTCCAATGAACCCTTCGATAGATCTCTCCGCAATCTCCACAAAAAACAATCTGCGAAAATGCATGGCTTGCACTGAAAACTCTTCTCTTACCGCTGGTAGCGATATGTCCTCTGCTTCGACGAACCAATTCTTCTTGCACCTGCATAAATATTTCACGTGGAATAATGGCTTCATGGCTATTCTCTACATAGTACTGAGGTACGATCCCGTTATTTACAACCCTCTTTTTTGAAAGAAAATCTACCGTATAGGTTTTCTGCAACAGCGCATCGCCGATATATTTTTCATTCCTCAAAATCTTATTGATAGTACTAGTATGCCATCTGGGATTGCCTGCACCCGTCAGAATTCCGTCAGCCTCCAAACCCCTAGCTATCTGTAGCATACTGGAACCTTCAAGATATTCTCTGTAAATGCGTTTGACGATCTCAGCTTCT
>Ga0116180_1001968_pt1 | contig 16710 bp, 13 predicted proteins | sample AD_UKC073_MetaG_FD_89804 | JGI IMG/M metagenome (GOLD analysis project Ga0116180, IMG submission 89804) | Active sludge microbial communities of municipal wastewater-treating anaerobic digesters from USA - AD_UKC073_MetaG | ecosystem: Engineered > Bioreactor > Anaerobic > Digestate | place: USA...
CGGCGGGGTCTCGGCGGTGCCGGCCGCGATCTTCCAGCCATTCGGGTATGCCGCCCTCGGTCACCTCCATCGGCCGCAGTGGGTGTCCGACCAGGTCCGCTACAGCGGCTCTCCGTGGGCCATGGACTTCGGGGAGGCGGGAGACGCGAAGTCCGTGTCTGTCGTGGAGTTGCGCGACGGCATACCGCTCGTGCAGGTGCACGAAACCCCGGTTGTCAGGCCGATGGCCGTCTTGCGTGGGCTCCTGGACGACCTGCTCACCGATCGGGCGCACGCGTGGGCCGAGGATGCGTGGTGTCAGGTCCACCTCACCGACCCGCTGCGCCCCACCGGTGCCTGGGACCGCTTGCGCCGTCGTTTCCCGCACCTGCTCGATCTGCGCTTCGATCCGCAGGGTGTGGTCATCGAGTCGATCCGGTATGCCGCGCGCACTCGGGGCGGACGCAGCGAGTTGGAGATTTGTCTGGACTTTCTGACTCACGTTCGCGGGGTGTCGGCCACCGACCAGGAGCGCGCGGCACTCGCCTCCGCGCTCGACGCCACCCGCATCGGGGCTGCCCAATCGGCTGACGAACGCGGCGTCGCCAGGGGTGTCGCATGAAACTCCACCGCCTCACGGCCTACGCCTTCGGTCCCTTCGCCGATCGCATCGAGGTCGATTTCGACGCGCTGGGGCAGGCGGGCATTTTCCTCATCCAGGGTCCGACCGGTGGCGGCAAGACCTCCATCCTCGACGCGATCTGCTTCGCCCTGTATGCCGATGTCCCTGGGGGGCGCCCAGCGGGACGGTCCTTACGCAGTGATCACGCCATGTCGGACGTCCGCACGAGCGTCAGTCTGGAATTCACGGTCGGCTCCCGTCGACTGCGTGTCACCCGTGCTCCTGAGCAAGAGCGCGCCAAGCTGCGCGGCAACGGTGTCACGGTGGTGCCGAGCCTGGTGCAACTGGAGGCTTTCGAGGCCGCGGGCCGGTGGGCAACCATCTCGACCAAGGCACCGGAGGTAGGCCGCGAGATTCGCGACGTCGTCGGACTCGGACTGGAGCAGTTCAGCCGGGTCGTCCTGCTCCCACAGGGTGATTTCGCGGCGTTCTTGCGGGCGGCACCCGAGGAGCGTCGCGCCCTGCTGGGCACCCTCTTCGACGTGAGTCGCTATCAGCAAGTCGAGAAGTGGCTCGCCGATCGGGCTCACCAGGCGGGCCTGGACCGGGCGGTCGCCGAGCAGGACTACGCCACCGCGGTGCAGCGTGTGGAGGATGCCGTCGCTCGACTGCCACGCGAGGTTCTGCCGGCGCCAACGTCCTGGTTCGAGATCGAACCGGAAGCCGTCGCTGGCGCCGTCAGCGAGCTCGTCGGAGCACTGCACCGCCATGCTGGCGAAGCGCAGATTCACCACGACCAGGCGATCGGGACGTCGGACGACGCCGACGCACGCCTGCAGCGCCTGCTCATGAGAGACGAGGCATACCGTCGCGGCTGGCGTGCACGCGAGGTCATGGAGCAACTGACCCAGGGCGCTGCCCAGGTGGCCGTCGCCACCGAGCTGCTCTCACGGCATACCCGAGCCGAGTCGGTCGCCGGCGACCTCCGAGCACTGCGCGACGCCGAGCAGGCTGCCGCCGCGGCGGAGGCAGCCTTCATATCCCAGACCGACGTCGTAGCCGCGGCGGGATTCTTGGCCCGGGCTGGCATCGAGCTCGACGCGCTGTTCGCCGCGGTTACCGGGAACGACGACAGTGTTGCCGAGATCTCGCGGGTGGCTAGCGCCCTCACGACCGCCGTCGCGCAGCAGGCCCGCTTCGCGAGTGAGCTCAGCACCCTCGTGGCCGAATCCCGGACCGCTGCGTCAATGCAGGCGACCCTGGACGAGAGAATTGCCGACACACAGCGCCGCTGTGCCGAGCTGACCGCATCCGCCCAAACTCTCCCAGCGGCCACGGACAGGTTGGCCATCCTGTCGGCGCGTGCGGCAGCCGTGACCGAGCTGCAGGACCTACGGGCGAAGGCCCATGCCTTGCTTCCCACGATTGACGCCGCCATGAGCGAAGCTGGCCAGGCCGCACAGCACCTCCTGGACGTGCAGGAGCGGCGCATCGCTGCTATGGCCGGAGAACTGGCCACCGATCTGGTCGACGGTGAGCCCTGTCCGGTCTGCGGGGCGCCGGAGCATCCCACCCCGGCCCTGCGGACCGCAGGAGTCCACGCTGAGGACGTGGCACAGGCGCAACGTCGATTCGACGAGGCACAGTCCATGGCGCACGAGCTGTCCATTCGGCAGGCGGGCTACTCAGGGCGTATCACCGGCCTGCTCGCCCAGGTTGGTAGTCCCGAGCCACCGCCGCAGCAGATGGCCGAGCTCGTTCGAGCGGCGCAACAAGCCGTGGACGATGCGCAGACAGCCGCCGCGGCTCTGGTCGCGGCCAAACAGGACCTGGCGGATCAACACACAGCCCGCAACCGTGCTGTCGCCGCTGCGGAGGCGCGGCGCTCCAGGGTCGACGGGCACCAAGCGCTCCTTGCGGCAGCGGCACACACCGGCACCGAGATTGTCGCTCGGCTTGGCGCCAGCCTGGAGGCCCACGCCGGCCAGTGCCCGTGCTCTACGAGCTCCCGAGCGGACGGCTCGGTCGCCGAGGTGCTCGCGGCGTCGGGGGGCGTCTTGAGCGCTGAGACTGCTGGGGTGATCCACAGCCTCGATGAGAGCGCCGCCGACCTGACGAGCGAGGTTGCGTCAGTGGTGGCACGTCACCGCGCCGTTCGGGATGCCCTGGACGGCGCGGTTGTGGCAGCTGCCCTCGTCCGCGACCGGACCGAGGAGGTCACCCGCGCGGCCCGTCGAGCCGCTGACGAGTGCGCTGCAGTCGGTTTCGAGAGTGTGCAGCTCGCCGCGGAGGCCCTGCTGCCGCGATCGCGAGTGCAGGAGTTGACTGACATCGTTCAGGCAGCCCGCGACGCCCGCAGCGTTGCCGAGGCGATCCTCGCCGAAGCCGCCGTCGAGTCGGCCCTTAACGCGGGGCCGGTCGACATCGCCGCGGCCCGGTCGCTCGCCGAAAAGGCCAAGAACGCTCGAGCCCAGGCTGCGGCCGCGGTGTCAGGCGCAGAACTGGCCTGTCAGGAAGTGGCAGAACGTGCTTCCCAGGTGACCGAGCGTGCCCAGGCCCGCCGCGACCGGCGCGTCGACGATGAACATTTCAGCCGGCTCGCCGCGACCGTTGGCGGCACCGCGTCGGACAACGCATTGCGTATGCGGCTGTCCGCCTTCGTCTTGGCCGGACGGTTGGAGCGGGTCGTCGACTTGGCCAACGAGCGGCTCGTGAGCATCGGCGCAGGTCGATACCGGTTGGCCCACACCGACGACGTGGCCTCCCACGGTCGCCGCAGTGGCCTCGGGTTGGTCGTCCACGACCTCTGGACGGGACGCACCCGCGACCCCGCGACCCTCTCCGGAGGAGAGTCGTTCATGGCGTCCTTGGCGCTGGCTTTGGGACTGGCCGACGCGGTGCGTCAGGAGAGCGGCGGGTTCGACCTGCAGACGCTCTTCATCGACGAGGGTTTCGGCACGCTCGACGAGGAGAGCCTCGAACATGTCATGGAGATCCTCGACACGCTACGCGACGGCGGTCGCGCCGTCGGAGTGGTGAGCCATGTCGTCGATCTGCGATCGCGCATCCCCACCCAGCTTCGCGTCCACAAGTCGACTCAGGGATCTTCGGTCTCCGTCGTCGGTATGCCGGCCTGAACCACCTGGCATAGCGTCAGGGCCACTGGGTGACGTGCCCAGGGTCGGCGGATAAGGGACTCACCGGTGTCGAAGAGGTTCTCGGTGGTTCCGAGGCCGTTGGCGCCGTGCTGTCGATCTCGATCCGTTCCTCGGCAGACGCAGGATCGACACCGGTCGGGGCAGGATCGATCAGGTCGTCCTCGTCGGGTCGCTCCCAGGGCAGCAGGTCGGGCTCCTCCGCCTCCTCGGGGGCCTCGGGCTCGGGCTCTGGCGCCTCGACGGCCAGTTGGGAGGCGGCCCAGGTGAGATAGGCCTTCTCCGCGACTGGAAGCGTGGCGAAGAGCATGTCCTTACCGATGACGTCGATGACGCCGGCGCGGTCCAGGGGTTCGTAGAGGTCAAGTTTGACCCGTGCCAAGCCCAGGTCGATACCGCGGGCCGCCAACTCTTGGGCGAGCTCGCGCAGCCCGTCCGCGGCGGTGACATCGACTTCGACATTGGCCTCGACATTGAGGATGAACCACCGCACCGGGCTTTCCGGGAACGCTGCGTTCTCCTGCGTGATGACGTTCTCGACCCGCTCGCGTAGGTCGCCGATGTTGGCGAAGAACAGCGGAGCGTCGTAGCGGTAGAAGATGCACCCAGGGATGGTACGGGCCTTCTTGTAGTCCGCCACATCGTGCATTCCAGGCAACCCCGGAACACGACCCAACACGCCTTCGTGTGGCCGGGCCAGGCGGTGGGTCATCTCCAGCAGGCTGATGGCGATGGCCAGCACGACGCCGGCGAGGATGCCGATGATGACGGTGCCGAGCATGGTGACCACGGCGAGGACGAGTTCGCGGCGGCGGAAGTTCCACAGTCGGCGGAACTCCGGGATCGACACAAGCTTGCCGGCGGCGTAGAAGACCACCGCACCCAAAGCCGCTTGCGGCAGGGCCGAGATGAGCGGCCCGGCGAAGAAGAGCACCGCGATGATGCATACCCCGGCCGCGAGCGAATAGACCTGGCTGCGTGCCCCCGACGCGATCGCCAGGGCGGTGCGCGACCCGGACGACGACGCCGGATAGCCACTGAAGAACCCGATGGCGGCCTGGACGCCGGCCAGGGCGACGAGCTCCTTCTGGGGATCGACCCGCACATCGGCCTTGGTCTCCCCCTCCTCCAGCGGTGCGGGAAAGCCCCTGGCGATGAGCATGTTGTCGCTGTAGCCCACAACCGCGACCCCGAGCCCGGCCAGGATGAGGGCGTTGACATCGGACATGCTGACATTGGGCAGGTGTGGCATCGGCAGGCCGGACGGCACCTGGCCGACAATGGCAACCCCCTGGTCGGCCAACCCCAGCAGCGCAGATGTTGCCGTCGCGAGAGCGACGGCGATGAGAGGCGCAGGCAGTGCCGGGCTGACCTTGCGCAGCACGAGGATGAGGACGAGGGTCGACACGCCAACAGCCAAGGTCAGCGGCTTGGTATTCCCCACGACCGACAGGAACGACTGAATCTGGTCGACGATGCTCTCGCCGGACACCTTGGTGCCCGTGACCTTACCGAGCTGTCCCACGATCATGAGCACAGCTCCACCGGCGAGGTAACCGACGAGCAGGGGTTGCGAGAGTAGTTCGACGACGATTCCGGCCCGCAGCACTCGGGCGATCAGGCACCATCCGGCCACCACGAGGCAGAGGGCCGCCGAGAGCGACAGCGCTCGCTCCGGGTTGCCACCCGCCATCGGTGCGATCGCCGCGCCGGCCATCAGGGCGATGGTCGACTCTGGACCAGCCGACAGCACCCGGGAGCCGCCCATCACGGCATACGCGACGATCGCAGCGAGCGCGCTCCACAGGCCCGCGACAGGCGGCACGTTGACGATCGCGGAGTAGGCGAGGACCTGCGGCACCAGGTAGGCCGCGACAGCGACACCCGCGATGATGTCCTTGCGCAGCCACTTGCGTGGGTAGCGCGTGAAGAGGTACTCCAGCCCCGGCGCGGCGGATCGCAGCGCCGACACCGCCATGTGTTCGGTCTGCCGATCGAGGTCGTAATCCAGCGCGCGCCGGGGCCGTAGCTGCGCCGGGACCACCACCTCCGGGGCAGGGCGGGCGTCCACCTTCGGCTTGGACTTGCCCTTCTTACCCTTCTTCGCCACGCACGTTCTCCTCAGCAGGAAATCCCCCATCAGCAGGGCCGACCATACTCACCCCAGGGGGCTTGCTGGCAGCATTACCGGGTTCCGATTGGGTCTCGGCACTCGCGGACCGGGTGGGCTACCCCTCGAAAGCTTCGGGCGGTGGGCAGGAGCAGACCAAGTGACGGTCACCGAACGCCCCGTCGATGCGTGCCACCGGCGGCCAGTACTTCGCGGTCGGGTCCACCCCCGGGGGGAAGGCCGCAAGAGCCCGGTCATAGCTGCGTTCCCAGGCACCCGCGAGCTGGTATGCCGTGTGCGGCGCCCCGCGCAGCACACTGTCGGCGGCGCTGGACTCGCCTCGACTGACGGCGGCGATCTCCGCCCGGATCGCGATCATCGCGTCGCAGAAGCGATCGAGTTCGGCGAGGTTCTCGCTCTCGGTCGGCTCGACCATCAACGTGCCCGCGACCGGGAAGGACATCGTCGGGGCGTGGAAGCCGTAATCAATCAGTCGCTTGGCGATGTCGTCGACGGTGACTCCGGTCTCGGCCGTGAGGGGGCGGACGTCGAGGATGCACTCGTGCGCCACGAACCCGCCCTGCCCGCTGTAGAGCACCGGGTAGTGCTCGCGCAGCCGCGCGGCGATGTAGTTGGCGCTGAGAATGGCCTGCTCGGTCGCCCGGGTCAGCCCCGCCCCGCCCATGAGCCGCACGTAGGCCCATGAAATCGGCAGGATGCTCGCCGAACCGTACGGCGCGGCAGACACCGGCCCGACGCCGGTGGCGGGACCCGCCTCCGGAGCGAGCGGATGGTTTGGCAGATAGGGAGCCAGGTGGGCCCGGACGGCCACCGGCCCGACTCCCGGGCCGCCTCCGCCGTGCGGGATGCAGAAGGTCTTGTGCAGGTTGAGGTGCGAGACGTCGGCGCCGAACCGCCCCGGCTGCGCGAGGCCGACGAGTGCGTTGAGATTGGCCCCGTCGACGTAGACCTGGCCACCGGCGTCGTGGACGAGGGCGCAGAGCTCGGTGATGGTGTCCTCGAAGACCCCATGGGTCGAAGGGTAGGTCACCATGATCGCCGCCAGGTTGTCTCGGTGGGTGGCGATCTTGGCCCGCAAGTCTTCCAGGTCGACATCCCCGCCAGGCGCCGTCTTGACGACGACCACCGACATGCCGGCCATGACCGCTGAGGCGGCATTGGTGCCGTGCGCGCTGGCCGGGATGAGGCAGATCCGTCGGTGCCCTTCTCCCCGCTCTCGGTGATATGCCGCGATGGCCATCAGCCCGGCGAACTCCCCTTGCGAGCCGGCGTTCGGCTGCAAGGACACCGCGTCATAGCCGGTGATGGTGGCCAGCCAATCGGCCAGTTCCCCGATCAGGGCTCGGATCCCTTCGCTCTGGTGCGCCGGCGCGAAGGGGTGCAATGCACCGAACTCCGGCCAGGTGACCGGCTCCATCTCGGTCGTCGCGTTGAGCTTCATCGTGCACGACCCGAGCGGGATCATCCCCCGGTCGAGCGCGAAATCGCGGTCCGACAGCCGTCGCAGGTAACGCAGCATCGCGGTCTCGCTGTGGTGGTCGTGGAAGACCGGGTGGGTGAGGTATGCCGTGCCCCGCACCAAGGCGGCTGGCCACGTAACGTCATCGGTGGCCGCGGGCAGCTCTCCTGCCCCTCCGAACGCCGACACCAGGGCGGTGAGATCGGCTGTGGTCGTTGTCTCGTCACAGGAGATGGACAGGGTGCCCTCGTCGACGAGCCAAATGTTGATACCAGCTGCCTCGGCGGCTGCCTGCACCTCGCGCGCCCGACCCGGGACCCGCACCCGGATGGTGTCGAAGGGCTGGGCCGTGAGCACCTCAACGCCTTGGGCTGCGAGAGCCGCAGACAGCCGGCGGGTGGTCTGGGCGACCCGGGTGGCGATGACGGCCAGGCCATCGGGACCGTGCCACACGGCATACATGCCGGCCATCACCGCGAGCAGGACTTGCGCGGTGCAGATGTTGGAGGTGGCCTTCTCGCGCCGGATGTGTTGCTCACGGGTCTGCAACGCAAGCCGATAGGCCGGAGCGCCCAGGGCATCGACGGACACGCCGACCAGCCGCCCGGGCAGGGAGCGCTCCAGCCCGGACCGCACCGACATGAAGCCCGCGTGCGGCCCGCCGAAGCCCATCGGCACTCCGAACCGCTGCGAGTTGCCGACCGCGATATCGGCGCCCCACTCCCCCGGCGGGGTGAGCAGCGTGAGGGCGAGCAGGTCGGTCGCCACGGTGACGAGACCGCCACTGGAGTGGACGAGGTCGACCAGCGCGCGCCAGTCGCGCACCTCGCCATCCGCGCCCGGGTACTGCAGGAGCACCCCGAACACGGCCCGGCCCCCAGCGGCCGCGGCCAGGTCCTCAGCGGTGCTGACCGATCGGAGGTCTGCGACGACCAGAGGCAGGTCGAGGGGGGTGGCGCGCGTCCGCATCACCGCGATGGTCTGCGGGAAGGTCTCAGCGTCGACGAGCAACACCGCGTCCTTGGGGGCTTTGCTGCTGCGCCGCATCAGGGTCATCGCCTCGGCGGCCGCCGTGCCCTCGTCGAGCAGGGATGCGCCGGCAATGGGCAGCCCGGTGAGGTCGCTGACGACCGTCTGGAAGTTGAGCAGAGCTTCTAGTCGCCCTTGGGAGATCTCCGGCTGATAGGGCGTGTATGCCGTGTACCAGGCGGGGTTCTCCAGCACGTTGCGCTTGACCACCGGCGGCACGTGGGTGTCGTAGTAGCCCATGCCGATCATCGAGCGCAGCACTCTATTGCGCGAGGCGAGCTCGCGCAGGGCCGCAGTCACCGCGGCCTCGGACTCGGCCGCCTCGAGATCGAGGGCGCCCTGAGATCGGATCAGCCCGGGCACGGCCGTGTCGACGAGCGCCTGCAGACTGGGCTGGCCGACGACGGCCAGCATGTGGTCGATGTCGGATTCCGCAGGGCCGATGTGCCGGCGGGCGAATTCGGGCAGGGGGGCGGACGAGAGTGACAACGGGGCCTCCGACACATCAACGTGGACCGATGGGACGCCCCCTCTGTCGGACGGCAGCGTCCCTCAGAGTTGCCTTCCTGAGCGGTCCGTTGGCCTGAGAGGTTCCGGGGTAGTTGCCCCTTCGGCGCCCGTCGATTGTTATCGGCCGGGACTCTCCCGCGCAGGTGTGAGTGGCGGGTCGCAGTCTACCGTCCGGGTGTGCTCACCCGACAGCGATGCGCGGGGAGCGGAACGGATCAGGCCATCCGCCGGGCGGCCCGCCGCGCTGACAGCTCGTCGGCAGCGTTGGTCAGTCGTTCCTCTTCAGCGCGTTCGCTGGGCAGCTCGGACAGCGACCCCTCGACTTCGCGCCAGACCCGCCCGAGGGCGATCCCGAAGACGCCCTGGCCGCCTTGCAGCAGGTCGATGACTTCGTCGGCCGAGGTGCATTCGTAGACGGTCGCGCCGTCACTCATCAAGGTGATCTGGGCGAGGTCCTCAACGCCGCGCTCTCGCAGGCATTCGATCGCGGTCCGGATCTGCTGCAGTGAGACGCCGGTGTCGAGCAGTCGCTTGACCACCTTGAGCACGAGGATGTCGCGGAAGCCGTAGAGGCGCTGGGTGCCAGATCCGCCAGCCGAACGCACGGAGGGCTCCACCAGGCCGGTGCGGGCCCAGTAGTCGAGCTGCCGGTAGGTGATGCCGGCGGCGCGGCAGGCGGTGGGGCCGCGGTAGCCGTCCTCGGGGTTGAGCACCGGCAGATCGGCGTCGAACAGCATTCCCTGGGCAGCGCCCAGGGCACGAGGTGCCGGGTTAGTGGCGGTCACGACGCCCTCCTGATGAGGCTGCGGGCCGAGCTGGCGGTCTGGTTGCGATCAAGCTGGTTCAGGTGCTGCCGCGGCAACCCCACGAGCCGCCTGACTGGCACGGCATACGTCGGGTGTAGTTACAGCGGTGCACTTCCTGGGTCGACGGTACGGCCCGCTGAGCCTAGCGTCAATCACCGCTTCACCTTCAGTCCCGCGTGTCGCAGACGTCACAGTCGTAACATAAACCTCAACTTGAGGTCGAGTAATGGCTCTTCAATGGTCACGATTCCCCCGCGCCAGGATCCTGGGGCGCTTCGAAATCCTCAGGCGACACCTGGTCGAGGAACTCCCGGAATCTTTCGACTTCGTCGTCCTCCTCGGGCGCCATGGCAATCCCGGCCTCGTCGAGGACAGCCTCGGCGACCGATATCGGGGTCTGGGTGCGCAGCGCGACCGCGATGGCATCACTCGGGCGACATTCGATGGGCTTGCCGTCGATGATGAGCGTCGCGTAAAACACCTTGTCGCGCAGCGCGTCAATGTGCACTGCCTCCAGCGAATGTCCCAGCCCGTCCAGGAGCAGGCCAATGAGGTCGTGGGTCAGCGGGCGCGGCGGCGTGACACCTTGCTGGGCGTAGGCGATCGCGCTCGCCTCGGGGGCGCCGATCCAGATCGGCAGGTAGCGGTCGCCGGATCGCTCGCGCAGGACCACGATCGGCTGGTTGGTGGGCAGTTCCACCCGGACACCCAGAACCTCGACGGGGATCATTCCCTCACGCTACCCGGGATCACCGCGCAGATGAGCAGGCCTTCCGCAGCGAGATGTCGACAGAGATCAGCGGGTGAACTCCGCGCGCACCAGCGCGGCGTGCAGCGCCAAACACTGGTGCAGCACCTCGGCCGCCACGCTGTCCTCGCCGTGGTCGCCCCGACCACCCGCATTGGGACCCAGCGCTTGCTGCACGAGCGCGACCTCCCGTTCGGCCGCCGAGCGGAACGGTCGCAGGTGCCGAGCTTCGATCCCGTATGCCGTGAGGGCTCCGGCCGCGCGGGCCACGGCCAGGTCTGCCTCTCCGAAGTAGCCGGCCTCGTCGGCCCGCAGCAGACCGTAGGACTCCAGCGAGCTCAGGGACTCTTCGTCGAGGCTGCTGGCGTGCGCGAGCTCGGTGCGGGTCACCCGCAGCGTGCCACTGGCCACGAGCGAGCTCGGCGCGGGCAGCTCGGGGCTCACGGTCTCCGCGGGGACAGCGGGCGTGACGTCGGCTCCCGGCGTCAACCCACGCTCCAGAGCGTCGAGAGCCTCCCGAATGACCTTGAGCGGCCAGAATCGGTCTCGTTGCGCGCTGAGGATGTAGCGCAACCGCTCGACGTCCGCCACGGCATACACGCGGTATCCCGATGCGGTGCGCTCCGGGGTCAGGAGCCCCTCGGCCTCAAGGAAGCGGATCTTGGAAATGGTCAGGTCGGGGAATTCTGGCTGCAACTCGGCCAGTACGGCACCGATCGCACGGCCGCGTCGGCGGGAGACGCGGCCGGATCCAGCTGCAGAGCGAACAGACAACCCAAATCCCCCGGCCTCAGCCGGCGTAGTAGACGAAGCGGTACTTGCCGATCTGCACCTCGTCGCCCCCGCGCAAGGTGACCTGTTCGATGGATTGCCGGTTGACATAGGTGCCGTTGAGCGATCCCACGTCCTTGACGGCATAACCCGCTGGAGTGCGCAGGAAGACCGCGTGCCGCCGTGAGACCGTCACGTCGTCCAGGAAGATGTCGCTGTCGGGGTGGCGACCCGAGGTGACCGAGTCGTCGTCGAGCAGGAAGCGGGCGCCATTGTTGGGGCCGCGCATGACGACCAGCAACGCCGTGCCCGGACGCAACGCTCCGATCGTGGCCTGGTCCTCATTGGTGAGGCCATGCTCGTGGTCGACGTATTCGACGGGATCCGCGGACCCGCGAAAACGCATCGTCGTGGGCTCGCCAGAGCGCGGTGGAGGGGTCTCTCGCATGTGGTCGGTCATGCTGGGGCTCCAATCTGCCGCGGTGGGTGTCGACACCGGGCCGTTCTGCCAGAGACGCGACGCGACAGCGTGCTCCTCCGGTCTCGGCAGGATACGTCATGCCGGGGACACGCGGCTAGCGGCCTGGGGCCGAGGAGACTGCGCCCAGGAGCTCGAGAACCGGGTCAGCCCACCGATTCCCGGTAGGCCGCGGCCGACATCAACTCCTCGAGCTGGCTGGCGTCGCTGGCTGCCACCTCGAACATCCAGCCCGCTCCGTAGGGATCGGTGTTGACCAATTCGGGGGTGGCGTCGAGCGCCTCGTTGACCGCGGTGACCGTGCCCGAGACGGGAGCGTTGATTTCGCTGACCGACTTGGTGGATTCCACCTCGCCACAGCTGTCACCGGCTGCCACGCCGTCGCCGACGGCAGGCAGCGACACGAAGACGACATCGCCCAGCGCGTCCTGCGCGAAGGACGTGATGCCCACCCGCACCGACCCGCTCTCGCCGACCCGGACCCACTCGTGGTCTGAGGTGTAGCGCAGGTCGTCGGGGTAGTCGAGCTCGCTCATCGATTGCCTTCCATCGCTGGGTCAGTGCCTATTGCATGCCTCGTTGCAGCCCACGTCGCCCTCCGTCCGGTCAGCTGTTGCCGCCGGTGGGCTCGGGGACGGGTTGAGCGTAACGAGGGGCCTTGGGGGTGTGCAATGCAGTGATCTCGACCGTGCCGCGTTCTTCGATGACCGCGTTCGCTCCGAGACGACGCGCCGTGTCGACGATGCCGCCGGGGATCTGCATGGCCGAGGCCATGGTCTTTGGGTCACCGATGGCTAGGAACACGAACGGCCGGCTCAAGGGCTGACCGTCGAGGGTGACCGAGGTGCCGGCGTCGGTGAAGAATGACCCGGCGACAACCCTGACTCCACCGACCTGGACCACCTCGGCACCGGCGTCGCGCAGCTCCTGCAGGACATCGAGCAGGACCGGACCGCGCACCGCTCCCGAGGGATCGCTGATCGTCAGCGCGATGCCCGGGCCCCGGGCCGGTGCCGTGCCAGCCAGGATGGACAACTGGTCGAGTCGCTTCTGCGCCTGAGCTGCAGCTTCAGCAGCGGTGTTGGCGCCGGAGGTGAGTACCTCGCGTTGCGCCTCCAGCTCGCGCACCTGCTGGTCGAGCCGCGAGGACCTCTGGTTGACGTCGTCGAGCACCCGGACCAGCTCATCCTGTCGCAGACTGGTCAGCCCGGTCTCCTGGGTCTGCTGGATCTGGGTCGCAATGGCAAAGCCCAGACAAAGCGTCAACCCGGTGGCAAGCAGGTTCCCTCGAGTCATCCGCGGCTTGCCCATCCGCCGCAGCCGTCGCCAAGTGGCATCTCGGCTGTCGTCGGGGTCGGGCGCGCTGGGCGCTGGGGGTGACGGCGCGCTGGCGGCTGAGGTAACCGACGATGGCAACGACTGACGCGGGATGGACCCGGTCGTCGGCACGATCCCCCGCTCCGGCACCGCCCGCGGAGGTGCCGTTGACGGCATACCTGGGGAGGTGCGGCCCGCGGCACCTCCCCGTGGTGCCCCCGTAGAGGTATGCCGTGCGGCACCGTCCGCTGTGTCCCCCCGGTCACGGGGGCTCTTGCCGAGCCATGGCAACCGCACCCGCGGCACCTTGAGTCGCTTCATCTGCTGGCCCTCCCCCGTGTCCTCATGCCTTGAACAGGTGCCGGCGGATGGCGGCGACATTGGAGAAGATCCGGATGCCAAGGACGACGACGACTCCGGTGGACAGCTGTGAGCCCACGCCGAGTTGATCGCCGAGGAAGACGATGAACGCCGCGACGAGGACATTGGACAGGAACGAGACGACGAAGACCTTGTCGTTGAAGACGCCGTCCAGCACAGCGCGCACCCCGCCGAAGACGGCGTCGAGGGCAGCAATGACCGCGATGGGGAGGTAGGGCTGCAGACAGAGCGGCACGGTCGGATGCAATAGCAGCCCGATGACAACTCCGACGAGGAGGCCGAGTGCGGGGATCATGCGTGCTCCGTCAGGGTCATGGGGTGGTTGCCTGGGGTCGAGGTGCGGCGCTGGTCGAGCCGGCGGGCGTGGCCGTCTTGGATGGGGATGCCGTCGTCTTGGCGGCTGATCCGGTCTTCTTGGCTCCGGAGGTGGCCGACGGAGCGGCAGCCGGCGTCGAGGGTGTCGTGGTGGCCGTTGGGACCGCGCTGGGTGCCAGCGGCTCGGCATACCGCAGCACGGGCACCGAACTCGCCGGACACGTGAGCGAGCCATTCCCTTCGATCGTGACTGGGATGCCGTAGTTGTCGGTGAGGGCCTTGACGTAACTGCCGACCGTGGAGGCGCCGAAGGCTCCCTGCATCGTGGCCGTGTCGCCGATTGCGGTGACGACATAGGGCCGGGCCAATGCCCGGAAGTCAACGAGGATGGCCTGGCCGGCGAAGCGGATCGCCGAATGAGTGGTGAGGCGTTGGCCGTTGATGCTGATCGCCTCGGCTCCTGCAGCCCACAGCCCGTTGGTGATGACCTGCAGATCGGTGGCGGTCACCCGGCCGTCGCCAAAGCCACCGTTGGCCCGGGGGTCGGCGTTGCTGCCCTTGGTGGGCGCTGCGTCATCGAGGGTGACGAGCAGGCCTGGGCCGGTGACGGGGACGCTGCCGGCGGCGACTTGGAGGCTGTTGAGTTGGGCCAGCAGCGCCGACTGACCGGACGGCGCCAAGGCGGACGCACGCGCGGCGGCGATCTGCTTCTCCAGCGTCTGGATCTGACCGGCGAGTTGGTCGCCGACGGTTTGCCGGGCCGTGATCTGGTCGATGAGTTGCATACGGGCCTGGCCGACGACCGACGTGGTCGAGCGCAGGCTCAGGGCCGCGACGGCCAGCACGAATCCGACGACGAGGGCGATGATGACGATGGTGACGCTACGGGTGGAGGTGGAAGGGGGCAGTCCGGCTTCGACGCGCCGGTGGGCAGCTGCGGCGTAGCTGGGTTCGAGGGGGCGCTCCATGAGCTCGGTGATGAGGCCCATCGACGCGTCAGGCCTGGGGGTGATGCTCATGCCAGGGCACGACCTCGATGGTGGCGCCGGTCTTGACGCAGCAGTCCGACGGCCTGGCCGGCATACAGGACAGCGGCGATCCAGTAGAGGACGATCCCCCACCAGGCGAACGCCCAGCCGATCAGCAGGGCCCACCTCGCCGCGGTGCTGTCCCCTTGGGCGAGCAGCAAGACCGGGAAGGCGTAGAGCAGGTTGAAGGTGGCCGCCTTGCCGAGAAAGTGCACGGGAAGACCGACGATGCCAATGCGCTTAAGTGCCAGCAGGAAGCCGGCCATGACGAGTTCCCGGGCCGCGAGGGCGATCACCAGCCACCACGGGATGATGTCGCGCCAGGCCAGACCGAGGACCGTGCTGACGATGTAGAGACGGTCGGCAACGGGGTCCAGAAGCTGCCCGAGGCGGGACTCAAGGTTGAAGGTGCGGGCGATCTTGCCATCGAGGTAATCGGTGAAGCCCGACACCGCGAGCAGCGTGATGGCCCAGCCATCTTGCTCGCGCAGGATGAGCATGAGGAACAGCGGTACGCCGAGGATGCGCAGGAAGGACAGCAGATTCGGGATGGTGACGATGCGGTGGGAGACCTCGCCTCCCCCGCCGTCTACGCTGCGCACGCGTTCCCGAGCCTCCGACACGCGGCCACTCTAACGCCGCACGGTGACCCAGCCATGAAGAGCAGGGCGTGTAGACCACTCGTATCAGCAGCCATCACGGGGACCATCTGGTGTCGCGGTGCGTGATGCGTGGCCTTCCAGCCTCGACAACATCAGGCCTCGAAGGTTGCCCTCCAAGGCCTGATTCTCGTTGTCGGTCAATGGATTTGGTCGGCCTTGTTTACCTCTGTTCCACAAATTCAGAAACAGGGGTCACGACGGCCGCGATGAGCCGAATCCTGCGCGATTCCGCCGATGTTCGAACCCCTGGCGAGACCACCGCTACGCGCCGGAAGTGGACGCGTCTGAGCGATGAGGCCCGCGCTGCAGTGATCGAGCGTTACGAAGCGGGCGAGACATCGACGGCCCTCGCGGAAGCCTACGGCGTCGCCAAGTCCACGATCCTCGGCATCCTGCGGGCGAACAGTGTGGTCGTGCGACGGCAACCGCTGACGCCGGAGCAGGTGAGTGGGGCGGCCCGGCTGTACAACTCCGGGCTGTCGCTATCGCAGGTGGCGGCGCGATTGAACGTGAACCAAGAGACGATGCGAGTTGCGATCCTCGATGCGGGCGTGATGCTCCGCCCGGCGACGGGATTCGATCCACTGGAGGCGAACGACAAGTAATGCGCTCATGCTTTGTCGGAATGGCCTCGTCGCGTAAAATCAGAGCATAGAACTCTACTTCTCAGACCAGTTCAATGTCGCGCCCGATGTACTCGAAGAGTACGGCGCCTTCAACGTGAGTGTCGTCTCGGACCTGCCCGTATTTATAGACCCGTTCCTGCTGTTCCACAGCGACAAGCCCGAGTACCAGGAACTCCACGAGAGCATCATCAAGTACCTCAAGTTCCTCCGGGACGAGGCCGACCCCAACCTGGATGACACGGTCATCAAGAACTTGTACTCCTTCAAGGAAGTCAAGCAGAACTGGCTCGGGTTCACGGTCCTCGGCAACGGCGGCAGTGGCCTTGGCCCTAAGTTCGCGCGCGAACTTCACCGCGCCCTTGGATCAATCTTCAACAACTTTGGCGACGAGCTGATCACGCAGAGTCCGCACCTCGAGAAGCTGGCGCTCATCGGCAAGGGTGTAGGCCGTGACAACATCAGCGACTTCACGACAAACCTCATCAAGGACTACCTCCTCCAGTACACGCAGACGTTCGCGCAGAACCACCTCAACCCCGAGGACTGTGCAACCTTCGCCGTTACCCGAGCCGAGTTCGACTACGGCACCAAGGCCTGGAAGACCAAGCGCTATTACTTGCCGAAGCTCGGTAGCGACTTCGTTCTGTTGACGCCGTTTGACATCCTCACGAGCGACGACACCTGGATCAACCA
>Ga0116180_1001969_pt1 | contig 16705 bp, 9 predicted proteins | sample AD_UKC073_MetaG_FD_89804 | JGI IMG/M metagenome (GOLD analysis project Ga0116180, IMG submission 89804) | Active sludge microbial communities of municipal wastewater-treating anaerobic digesters from USA - AD_UKC073_MetaG | ecosystem: Engineered > Bioreactor > Anaerobic > Digestate | place: USA...
CGGCATACAGCTGGGACTTCGGCGACGGTTCTCCGGTGCAGACCGGCGACACCGCCACCGCGACCCACGCCTACGCCGCCGATGGTGACTACACGGTGACGCTCACGGTGACCGACGACCTCGGCGCCAACGGCATGACCACCCAACTGGTGGGCGCTCACAATGCCCTGCCGGTGGCGAGCTTCTCGGCCACGGCCACTCCGCAGCATGTGGCTGTGGACGCCGGCGCGTCGCACGACACCGACGGCACCATCACGGCATACAGCTGGGACTTCGGTGACGGCACTGCCGCGGTGACCGGCGCGACCGCGGCGCACGATTATGCGGCAGCCGGCAGCTACACGGTGACCCTCACGGTGACCGACGATCTGGGGGCGACCGCGACGAGTGCGCAGTCGGTCGTGGTCGAGTCGATCAACCAGTTGCCCACTGCAGCCTTTGCGGTGAGCGGCGGGGAACTCGTCATGGGCTACAACGCGACGGGCTCCAGCGACCCGGATGGCACCATCGTCGGCTATGCCTGGACCTTCGGTGATGGCACGTCTGGCTCCGGAGCGACCGTGTCGCACAGCTACACGCTGCCGGGCACCTACCAGGTCACCCTCACCGTCACGGACAACCGCGGCGGAACGGCAACGAAGACCACCGCGGTCTGGGTCACCGGGACCTTCGCCAAGGACGTCTTCGACCGGACCCTGGCCACCGGCTGGGGCTCGGCCAACCAGGGTGGCGCATGGACGGTGGCCTCCAGCTCGGCACCGTTCTCGGTGACTACTGGCCTGGGCGCCATGAAGATCAACGCCGGCCAGACGGCCAGTGCGGTCCTCGCTGGCGTCACCGCGACCGACGCCGATCTGTCCGTGAAGTTCGCGGTGGACAAGCTCGGCGGCGGCACGGGCACGCAGGTGACGGTCATCGGACGCGGCGACAAGAGCAACGGCTACCGCGGGAAGGTCGTCATCTCCAGCACGGGAGGCATGACACTGTCGGTGCTCAAGGTCGTCGCAGGCACTGAGACCGCGATCTCGAGCAAGGCGGTCACCGGCGTCACCTACGTGCCCGGCGACACCTACCTCATGCGAGTACAGGTCTGGGGTTCAGGCACCACGAACCTGCGGGCCAAGGTGTGGAAGGACGGCACGACCGAGCCGACCACCTGGTTGGTCTCCGGGTCCGACACCACCGCAGCCTTCCAGGGTCCGGGGTCGATCGGGCTGCTGAGCTACCTCTCCGGCTCGGCGACCAACGCACCGGTGACGGTGAAGTACAGCGAGTTCGCGGCCCGGCTCACCGGCAACTGACGATCGGATGTGGGGCCCCGAAAGCACCGGGGCCCCACATCTGGTCTGTTTGGGGAACAATAGGGGCGACCGAGGGCAGATCGGTCAGGGATCGCACCCGGGGCGGGTGCGAGCAACGAGGGGAAAGCGCATGATCACGGGATACGTCTCGGGTGTGTTCGACATGTTCCATATCGGACACCTCAACATCATCGTCAAGTCACGAGCCCGCTGCGACCGGCTGATCGTCGGTGCGGTCACCGACGAAGTCGTCGAAGGGATCAAAGGCCGCAAGCCGATCATCGCGCTGGAAGAGCGCCTGGAGATCCTCCGAGGGCTACGCGATGTCGACGAGGTCGTGGTCGACAGGTATGCCGACAAATACGACACCTGGAAAGAGCTGCACTTCGACGTCATCTTCAAGGGCGATGACTGGCGCGGCACGGCGAAAGGACTCAAGCTCGAGTCCGACCTCGCCGCCCACGGGGCCAGGGTCGAGTACTTCCCCTACACCAGCCATACCTCCAGCTCCCTGCTGCGTGAGGTGCTCTCAGGGCTCGCTCACACACCGGTGGCACCGTTGCCCGAGGCCGTCGAACACGACACCTTCCTCGCGCCGGCCACATGCGAGGCCTGCGGCATGCTGCGGCTTCCCGCGCTGAGCGTCTGAGATCGGCTCAACCCATGGCAGAGCGTGTCCTCTCGACACCTCCGGTGCCTTCCCCTGCGCGGGTCACGGTGTGTGCCCTGACCTTTCGCCGACACCAGTTGCTTCCGGCCCTGGTCGAGGCTCTGGATCGGGCCCGCCGCGAGGTGGACCCGGCGGAGGCGATGGTCGAGGTCCTCATCATCGACAACGACCCTCAGGGCAGCGGGGCTGCTGTCTTGTCCGCGCTGCGACCGCAGCACGTGAGGTGGGTGGTCGAGGCGACGCCGGGCATCTCGGCAGCGCGCAATCGGGCTCTGACAGAAGCTGATTCCAGTGACGCGCTGGTCTTCATCGACGACGACGAGACGCCCACGGCCCAGTGGTTGGTGCGCTTGCTGGGCACCTGGCGCGAGCACCGCGCCACCGCCGTCGCAGCCCGAGTGTTGCCCGAGTATGCCGTCACGCCAGATCCATGGATTCTCGCCGGACGCTTCTTCGACCGACGATCCCTTCGCACCGGTTCGGTCGTCTCCGTCGCCGCCACCAACAACCTGTTGCTCGACCTGCGAGCCGTGCGACGACTTGGGCTGCGTTTCGATGGGCAGTTCGGCCTCACCGGTGGTGAAGATGGCCTGTTCACCAGTGCGCTCACCCGCGCTGGTGGCCGGATCGTCTGGTGTGACGAGGCCGCCGTGACCGACCTCGTGCCCGCCGCACGACTGCGGCGCCATTGGGTGCTCATGCGCGCGGTCAGTCACGGCAACAGCTCCAGCCTCATCGATCTGCAGTTGGTGGGAAGCTCTCAGCTCGTGCAGGCGAGGATGCGGTTCGCGGTGGGCGGCGTGGCACGGATGGGTGGCGGTGGGGTGCGCGCACTGCTGGGGGTCCTCGGCCGCTCTCCGCGGCACCAAGCCCGTGGCCTACGCACGGCCTGTCGTGGCGTCGGAATGCTGGCCGGAGCTCTCGGTTGGCGATTCCGGGAGTACGCCCGCGATGGTGACTCGCAGTGGGTGCGCGTCGGCACCAGGTCGACGGCAGCGTCAGCGTTGACCGAAGTGTCCTGAGGCGGAGTCCTGCCCATGGCAGCTGGGATACAGTCTCACGTCGGGATCGAGGGGGTAAACGGGGTGGAACGCACGCGGGCAGGGCGAGTCAGTCTCGTCGTCTTTGCCGTGTGGCTCTGGTCGATGGTTCCTCCGATCGTGCAGCGGCTAACCGGCCCCACCGGCCGCGCCAGCGTCACGCAAGAAGTGCCCTACTCCGCCGTCGCCACGCTCTCGGCCACGGTCCTGGGCGGTCTGCTCGTGGCCACCCTGTTGGTCGTGATCGTGTCCGCCTGGCGATCGTTGCCCCACCACCCGGTCTCACCGCTGCTCTTGCTGCTCCTGCCGTGGATCTACATGCTGTTGCGGGGGACCGCCGAGGGCGGGGGTGTGGACATTCGCAAGGTCGCCTACCCTCTCATCGTCATCGCGATCTGGGTCCTGCGGCCGCGGCTTCGAGAACTGGGCGCCATCGGTTGGGTGGTCGTGGTGACCGCAGCCCTGGCGATCGCCTTCGGAGTTCTCCTTCCCGAGGCTGGCATCTTCCGCAAGCCCACCGGTGAGGTCATCGTCACCGCGAAGAGCGATCTGCCGTGGGGCCTGCTGACCGGCATGTTCTCGCATCCCAACTCGCTGGGCCAGTACCTCGCGATCGGGTTGCCATTCGTCACCCTGATCCGCCGGGGACTGGTGCGGGTGGCCGGCGTGGCGATCGTCCTGGTTGCCATCGTGTGGAGCTCATCGCGCACTGCGGAGATCGCCGTTGCCGCTGCCGTTCTCATCTCCCTCATCAGCATGGCCTGGTCTCCGCCACGCCGTCGGCTGCCTGTGGGCATGGGGCTGCTCGCTCTGGCGGGGGCTGTCGTGGCTGTCCCGTTGGTGACGACGTCGTACGAGGCATTCACCAACCGGGGGTACATCTGGGCGGTGAGCCGACAGTTCGCGGCTGCGGAGCCGGTGTTCGGTCTGGGGCCGGGGTGGTACAGCGTCATCGGCAGCAGCGCCGGCAATCTCGGACCGACCGTCTTCCACGGACACAACCAATTCGTGCACACCTTGACGACCGGCGGCCTGGTCGGGGTCATTGTCATCAGTGCCTACTCGCTCATCGCCCTGTGGCGGGCGGCCGCTCGGAGTCGGGCAACCTTCGTCGGTGCGGCCTTCTTGGCCAGTCTCTTTGCGACCTGTCTGTTCGAGGTGTCGTTGACCTTCGTCGACAACACCATCCTCATGCCGGTAGTCGCCATCCCGGTCGCTGCGATCCTCGTTTCCCGACGTGCAGACGACGGCGAGGACGACGGCGGGTGGGAAGATGATGAGCCGATGCCGGCCCGGACGGCATACCAGCCTCTTCCCGAGCTTCCGGACCTGGACCTTCCGGCGCCGGACCTGCGCGGGATCACCCAACCGATCAGCGTCGTGGGGGCAGGTGAGAGCCCAGCGACGTGGGAGGGCGACCCGCCCGACCCTCGACGACGACCCGCCTCTCCGAGCGGGTCGTGGCTCCGGATGACTCGGCTGCGGGAGCGTCTGCAGGCTCGGCGCCGACGCCGTTAGGACAGCGTGCGCTGCGCGGCACAGCGGTGACCTTGGCCGGGCAGATGGTGCGTTTCGTCGTCCAGTTCGGCTCGGTCATCCTGCTGGCCCGACTGCTCACGCCGGATGATTTCGGCGTCGTCGCCATGGTGACATCTGTCGTCGGCATTGCCGAGATCATCCGCGACTTCGGGCTGTCGTCCGCCGCGATTCAAGCCAAGACCCTCTCTCAGGCCGAACGCTCCAACCTGTGGTGGATCAACACCGGCATCGGCGCCCTGTGCACCTTCTTCATCGTCGCGCTCGCGCCGCTGCTGTCGCTGGTCTACCACGACGACCGAGTGGTCGGCATCGCGCTCGTCCTGTCCGGGCTGGTCATCGTCTCGGGCGCCAATACCCAGCTGCGCGCCGACCTCAGCCGGGGTATGCGCTTCTCCAGCTTGGTCATCACCGACGTCACCGCACAAGTGAGCGCAGTGGCTGTGGCGATCGCGATGGCGCTCGCGGGGTGGGGCTACTGGGCTGTGGTCGGACAGCAGATCGCCTTCGTCGTCGTCGGCTTCGTCATGAACGCCGTCCAGTGTCGATGGATCCCCAGCTGGCCCGACCGGCATACGCCGATGACGCGGTTCTTCCGCTACGGCGGCGGGGTCCTGGGCACTCAGCTCATCGGGTTCGCCACCAACAATGTCGACAACATCGCGCTCGGTGCGGTCTGGGGCGCCGGCCCGCTCGGCAACTACTCGCGCGCCTACCAACTGCTCATGGTGCCGATCGAGCAGATCAACGCACCGATGACTCGGGTGGTCTTGCCGGTGTTGTCGCGGGCCCGCGAGGACCGCGAAACCTTCACCCGCTATGTGCAGCGGGCCCAACTCGTCGGCACCCACGGGCTGGGGCTCGTGTTCGCCGTAGCAGCCGGCCTGGCCTGGCCGATCACGGACATTCTGTTCGGGCCGCAATGGGGGCTTGTCGCACCGATTTTCGCGGCCCTGGCGATCGGCGGAGTCTTCCGAGGGCTGGTCCAACTGCCGTACTGGTGCTTCCTCGCCGTCGGCAAGACGGGCGATCAGTTGCGCCTTTACCTGTGGACCCGACCGTTGATGATCCTCGTGCTCTTGTCCGGTCTGCCGTGGGGACCCATTGGGGTGGCGATCGGTCACAGCGTGGCATTTGCGCTCTACTGGGTGGTGTCGCTGAGCCGGATGGGCCGGGCCGCAGACCTGGATCCCGCCCCCCTCTACGCTCAGGCCCTGCGCAGTTTCGGTCTGGTCACCGGGCCGGCCGGCATCGCGGCATACGGGGTCTCGCAACTCGTGCCTGGGTCGGTGGCGCAGGTGGTGGCGGGAGTGAGCGGTGCGGCCGCGTGGCTGGCCATCGCGACTGTGTTCATCCCCTCAGTGCGTGCCGAGAATGTCGCGTTGTTCGGTTTCCTCAGACGGGGGCTCGGGCGACGCTGAGCGGCAGGACGAGTCGTCCACGTTCTGAAAGCGGCACGTTGGCGGCGGCTGCGTCTGCTAGTCTCGGCGCTGGAGCCAAGGGAACTCCGAGGGGCGTTTTTTTCATCAGGGGCATGGGGGCAATTCATGCTGACTCATCAGCAATTTGGGACATCTGTCGACGACGCGCCGGCTGCGGCTGACGCTGAGCAGGCCCGCGGGCCGCTGCGCATCGCGGTGATCGGCACCGGCTATCTCGGTGCGGTCCATGCGGCGTGTATGGCCTACCAGGGCCACTCCGTCGTGGCGGTCGACGCGGACGCGGGGAAGGCAGCGGCGCTGGCGGCCGGCAGACCGCCGTTCTTCGAGCCCGGCTTGGAGGAACTCCTCGCCGAGGTGGCTCCCACGGGGCGCCTCACTTTTACCACCGACTACGCGCTGACGGCCGGATCGGACGTGTTCTTCCTCTGCGTCGGCACACCGCAACAGCAGGGCGGGTATGCCGCCGACACGACCTACGTCTACGCCGCCGCGCGGTCGGTCGCGCCGTATCTCACCTCCGACTCGCTGGTTGTCGGCAAGTCGACGGTGCCGATCGGCACTGCGGCGGCCGTCCGCGACACCATGGCGGCGCTCGCACCCGCGGGGGTCACGGTGCGCCTGGTGTGGAATCCCGAATTCCTTCGCGAAGGGGTCGCGATCCAGGACACCCTGCACCCCGATCGGTTCGTCTACGGGGTCCAGGGGCCGACAGCTGAGGCCGACATCGGCCTGCTCGACCGGGTCTACGCCACCAGCCTCGCCGACGGCACCCCGCGAGTCGTCACCGACTACGTGACCGCTGAGATGGTCAAGACCGCGGCTAATTCGTTCCTCGCGACCAAGATCTCGTTTATCAACGCGATGGCCGAGATCTGCGAGTCGGCGGGTGGAGACGTCGTCAAGCTGGCCGAGGCGATCGGCCACGACGAGCGCATCGGGCGTAAGTTCCTCGGCGCGGGCGTCGGTTTCGGTGGCGGGTGCCTGCCCAAGGACATTCGAGCCTTCCGGGCGCGAGCCGAAGAGCTGGGCTTGGGCCAGTCGTTGGCCTTCTTGCACGAGGTCGACGGCATCAACCAACGTCGTCGGGACCGGGTCGTGGACCTGGTTGCCCAGCTCTCCGGTGGGGGTCACGCCGGAGTGCGCGTCGCGATCCTGGGCGCGGCCTTCAAGCCGCACAGCGACGACGTGCGTGACAGCCCGGCGCTGTCCATCGCGGCTGCGTTGCAGGATCGGGGCGCTCACGTCCGGGTCTTCGACCCTAAGGCGATGCCGAACGCCAAGCACGTCGCACCGCAACTGCAGTATGCCGCCGACATGTGGGATGCGTGCGCTGACGCCGACGTCGTTGCTGTTCTCACCGAATGGCCCGAGTTCCGCACGGCCGACCCCGTCGCACTGGCCAACGTGGTCCGTCGACCTGTCATCATCGATGGACGGAACGCCCTCCCCGGGTCGGCGTGGACGGCCGCGGGCTGGACCTATCACGCGCTGGGACGTGCGGCGGCTGCGTCAGCACTCCCCCGGAAGGACAGTCATTCATGAGTTCGATGCGCTCTACGCCGGCAGAGTCCTCCTCGGTCATTGCTTTACTGCGTGCCTGGAAGCTCATCACGGCCATGCTCGTGCTCGGGATCCTTGCCGGCTTCGGCTTTTCGGCACTCGTCCCTACCCGCTACCAGGGCCAGGTGACCTTCTTCGTGTCGAACCCGACTTCGACCAAGGCTTCCCGGTTCGAGTCGGCTCAACTGGCGCAGGAGCGGGTGGCCAGCTACGTGCAGTTGCTCGGCTCGGACCGGTTGGCGAGCATGATCATTCAGGACGCCCACCTCAACATGGAGCCCACCGCACTCGCCAAACGCATCAGCGGCCAGTCTGACGCCAACACGGTGCTGTTCACCGCCAACATCCTTGACGAGAACCAGGACCAGGCGCTGAGCTTGGCCTCGCAGGTGGCCACGCAAATGATCAAGCTGACCAATGAGCTGGAAGCCGGCAGTGACCCGGCCCAGTCGCAGGTTGCGCTGCAGGTCGTGTCCGGCCCCCGCGTGACCGACGGCCCGATCCAACCGGTGCGGCGTAATTACGCGATCATCGGGGCGGCCTTCGGGTTGTTGTTGGGATGCGCGTTCGTGCTGTTGGCCGACATGGTGCGGGCCGCTGGTGGGCTGGGCAACTCCGGTCCTGACCCGCGTGGTCAAGGCACCAGTGCCCGTCCGGCAGGGTCGAGCGACGCCACCGAGGCGATCCCGGTCTCACGGCGGGACCGCCGACGGGCGGTCGGCGTCGGCGTGACCTCTTCCAGCACGAGCAATGAGTGAGCTAAGCGGGCCTCGGGTCGCGGTGTGTTTGGCGACCTTCCGTCGGCCTGCCGAACTCGACCGGATCCTTCCGGTCCTGGTGGAGCAGCGCGCCGCTCTGTCACCACCCGCCTCGATCATCGTCGTCGACAACGACCCGGATGCCGGGGCCCGGGACCAGGTGGCCGCAGCGATCACGCGCTTCAAGGGCGCAGACGGAGCCGACGGCCCTGGAGCGGGCGGCGGCATCAGCTACGTGCACGAACCCACCCCGGGCATCGCGGCGGCCCGTAACGCCGCGATCGACGCCGCACTCGCCCAAGGCGCCGATGCGGTGATCTTCATCGACGATGACGAAGTCCCTTTGCCGGGGTGGCTTTCCACTCTTGTCGGAGCTTGGGTGACGTGGGGCTGCGCCGGAGTGGCCGGGCCGGTCATCGCCGTGCTGGAGGGCCAGCCCGACCCGTGGATCGACGCCAGTGGGGTTTTCGAGCGCATCACCCGGCCCTCGGGGAGCATCATCCCCGGCGCGGCAACCAACAACCTCTTGCTGGATCTGCGGGTGCTACAGCGTCACGGGTTGCGCTTCGACCCGGGCTACGGACTGTCCGGAGGCAGCGACACCCGCCTGACCCACCAGCTGGTGGATCGCGGTGAGGTGCTGCAGTGGTGCGACGAGGCTGAGGTCCTCGACTACATCCCGGCATCGCGCTGCACCCGGGAATGGGTGACCGAGCGCACCGTTCGCACGAGCAACAGCTATACCCGTTCGAAGCTCGACCTCGCCCGAGAGCAGGATCGCGAGCTGGCCACCCGGCTCGTCCTCACCGCCCGTGGGGTGAAGCGGGTCGTCACCGGCAATCTCGGACTGTTGCGAGCGAGGATGCAACCTGATCTGGTCCGCCACGCCAAGGCCGCGATGGATGTCGCAACCGGCCAGGGCATCCTGCGGGGGACTCGCGGGCGAGTGACCTACGGATACCGTCGTAGTTGATTTTTCACGCGGACAAATAGGGCCCTTCACACGTGGACAAAGCAGGGCGTAAGCCCGCAATTCGCCGTCACGCTCGGTGACCGTTGCGGCGTGACCCCGGGGTCCGTCGTTGCCAATCCGTTACACTCCGTGCCTGACATGGGGCAGTGCGGCTACGGTCGGCGCCTCGATCCAACGGCACGCAGCGAGGTGTAGCTGCGCGCCCGGAGGAAGGACCTCACTTCATGGCCGCGCGCCGAATCTCCCTCAGCAAGCGTGCCCTCCACCGCCTGGCTGCCGTCGGCAGCGTCTTCGCGGTGGTCGTCGGTGGCATCGTCGTGTCCGAATCCCGCGCTGCGATGCAGGCGGCCGATGTCATCCCGACCGGCACCGTTCTGGCAGCCGATGCCTTCACGCGCACCGTGTCCGCCGGGCTCGGCAATGCCGACGCGGGCGGTGCTTATGCCCTGACCGCGGGCGGCGACGCCGTGTCGGTCGACGGCTCGGCCGCGGTGTTCCCGGGCACGCCGTCCTCTGTCTTCAACGGGGAACTGCGTTCGATCGAGGCACTCGACACGAGTGTCGCGGCCACCGTGCGCTTCGGCGCTGTCCCGACGGGCGCCCGGGTCATGACCGCAGTCGAGGCCCGCAAGGACCGGCTCTCCGGGGCTGGCTATCGGGCGTGGTTCCGCATGCGGGACGACGGGGTCGTCACCATCCGGATCCAGCGTCTCGGCGCCACCAGTGATACGACCCTCGGCGATGCGACAGTCTCCGGGCTGGTCGCCAGCAACGCCAGGCTGTTCACCCAGTTGGTCGTCACCGGCACCAACCCGGTGCGCATTCGGGCCCGCGTCTATGCCGTGGGGGCCACCCCGTCGGCGTTCCAGGCCGATCTGTCGGACTCGTCGGCCGCCCGGGTCACCACGGCCGGTGCGGTGGGCTTGGCGGCCTACGGACTCAGTTCGACGGTGACCACTCCGGTGCGGCTGGACGACTTCGAGGCCCGAGACGTCACCCCGCCACCTCCAACGCCAACGGCAACGGCAACGGCGACGTCGACGACGAGCGCTCCGAGCACCCCCAAGCCGACCACAACGGCCCCGACGACGTCCACCACCACGATAACGTCGACCGCTACGGCGACGGCGACCGCGACCGTGACCCCGACGGTGCCCGCGACGGCATCGGGGGCTGGCGCGGCGGCACTGGGCAGCACGGCATACCCGATCCCGGCCGGAGCCATCTTTGTCGCCCAGGGTGGCAATAACGCCAACCCGGGCACGGCGACGAGCCCCAAGGGCAGTGTGGCGGCGGCCATCAACGCGGCACCGGCCGGTGGCACGGTGGTCATCCGCGCGGGCTACTACCACGAGCAGTTGGTCATCACGAAGGCTGTCACCCTGCAGAGCTACCCCGGTGAGGTGGTGTGGTTCGACGGGACCGTCCCGGTGACCGGGTTCACCAAGAGCGGGACGACGTGGGTAGCACCGTGGACGGTCGTCCACGATCACACCCTGGGGTACCACACCTGGGAGAACGACACTCGCTATCTGCAGCCGGGTTATCCGCTGGCTGCTTGGCCGGACCAGGCCTATGTCAACGGGACCCAGCTCAAGCAGGTCGCACCGTCGGCCGTCGTGGCAGGCACCTTCGCGGTCGACTACACGAACAAGCGACTCATCATCGGGGAGGACCCCGCCGGGAAGGACATCCGCGCAGCTGACCTGGAGCAGGCCATCGAGACCCAGGTGCCGGGGGTGACCATCCGCGGGATCGGGTTCCGGCGTTATGCCAACCCGATCATGGCCAACGGGCTGATCCGGGTCGCCAAGGACAACAGTCGGGTCGAGAACGTCCGTATCGACGACGCAGCGACCATCGGCCTCTCGATCTCGGGCAACGTCAAGGTCAACCGAGTGACGATCAACCGCGCCGGCATGGTCGCCTACATGGGGCACTACGCCGACAACTCGGCGATTACCAACTCGGTGGCGAGCAACAACAACTACGAGAACTTCAACAACCTGCCTGAGGCCGGTGGCATCAAATACACCTCCAGCCGGTTCGTCACCATCCAGGGCAATGTCGTGGCCAACTCCAACATGGCCAAGGGCATCTGGCTGGACGAGTCCTGCTATGGCATCAACATCCTGAGCAACACGGTGACCAACAGTGGGCGCGCGGCCATCCAGGTGGAGATCAGCGCCAAGGGGGTCATCGCCGACAACCGGGTGTCCGGCGGGATGATGGGCATCTATCTGTTCGACAGCGGTGACTTCACGGTCGCCAACAACCTCGCCTACGACACGACGCACGCCGACATCTACCTGTCCCAGGACGAGCGTCGTCAGGCCACCTACTCGGTCGGGCGAGATATCCGGCAACCCGTTCCGGACCCCACCAACCCGTGGCTGTTGCGCAATATCCTCGTCATCAACAACGTCATGGGTAAGGACACCGCGCCGTCCTACTTCCAGTTCTACGTGCTGGACAAGGCCACCCGCATCGACGCAGACGCCATGAACATCACCCTCAATGGCAACCTCGGGGTGAAGAAGTCCCTGTCGACCGATGCCACCTTCATCGGCTGGGGCGGCACTGACAACGTCACGGTCGAGAAGTACGACACGGGTGAGGCATTCAACGCGGCCAAGGGCAAGACCTGGCGCAACGCCCTGGTCGCAGCGGGCACGGCGGTCGATGAGGAACTTCGCCAAGCGGCGGCGTCCACCATCGCGGTGCCGTTGTCCGACTCGGTGGCGACCCTGCTCGGCGTCCCTGCCGGGACGGCCAAGGTCGGCCCGCTGCACTGATCGAGGCTGCGCCTCAGCGGGTCGAGTCAGGTGACCCGCACGTCGCGCAGCGAGACCAGGCCGGTGCTCGACGCCCGTCCGATGTGCAGGTACGGGCCGCGCACCGTGGCGTCGCGTCCGGAGATTCGGGCACCGGTGTCGAGGCGACCCCACGTGACCGTGTCAGGGGTGACCTCCAGCCGCAGGGGGATCCACTGGCCTGGCACGGGGGCCGGGCCCGGCACGGGGGACGCCAACGGCATACCCTCGCTCTTGCCTGCCTGATGCCGACCGAGTTCGAGCGTGCCGTCCATCCGTAACAGGGCGTGGTATCCATCCAGGCGCCCCTGCCCGGTCTCGTAGTAGCGGTCGTCGGCGTGCCCGAACGCCACCTCGACGTGCCCGCCGCCGGTCGGCGCCCGGTCCACCCGCACCTGCAGGTCCAGCTGGTATGCCGTGGGCCGTGCCAGGGGCGCCAGCTGCCCCAGGGTGAGGAAGGCCATCCGGTCCTGCATGGCTAGCTGCACCACACCGGGCTCCCGCCACTGCAACCCGAAGTCGGCGACCTCGGGGCGCACCGTCATTTCTCCGGGCGCGATCGCTCCCTTGTCCCATGCGGTGGCGGTCACCGGAGCAACAGCGCCGGCGACATAGCCGTAACTCGAGGTGATGAAGCCCTGCACGCCGCGCGCAGCGAAGTAGTCCACCTCGCTGCGGCGGTGCACGGGAAAGACGCAGACCGGTATGCCGGTCGCGACCGCGGCGGCGACGAGGGCGTCGGGTAAGGGGGTCTCGCCGTCTCCGGTGGGGATGACCAGCAAGTCTTGTTCGCGGTTGAGCGCGGCGCCGACCTGGGCCAGCCGCTCGACGGTGACCTCGTCCGGCGCGCCGAAGTAGCAGAAGACCGGCAGGCCAGCCGCGCGGGCGCGCGGGATCCGGCGGCTGGATTGGTGCAGTTTGCACACGACCGAAGACTGCATGCCGAGTTCCAAGATGAGCGCCAGCATCGGCTCGAAAGCCTCAGGGTCCTTGGCCTCGATGATCTGGACGGTCTTGTGACCCAGCTTGGTGATGACGGTGTCGAGCCGAGCCAATGATGGGCGTCCGTCGCCCATCCAGCGGGGTCCCAGCCGAGGGATCTGGATGCGCACGTCGGCGAGCGACGCCCAGGTCGCGTGCGACGCCAGCCCTTGGATCGTGGTTGTGCGCTTGAAGTCGAGGTCGTGCTGGCAGAACAGCACCCCATCGGAGGTGCGCACGATCGAGATCTCGATCGCGGGTGCGCCCCAGGCCAGCGCTCCCTCGTATGCCGGGAGGCTGTGTTCCGGGAACACGTCACCGCTGCCGCGGTGGGCGATGAAGAAGCGCGAGCCGCGGCTTTGCCACCAGGTGGCGACGCTTGGTGAAGGAGCCCAACTGAGCGAGCATCCGGCGACCGCCGGGGCCACTGACAGGGCAGCCAGCCCAGCGAGCACCTGGCGACGGCTGGGCCGGCCAGGTGAGTCTGGCCTGCCTGGCACCGACGTCATGGCCGGTAATCTAGTGGGGTGAACTGAGAATGAACTCGTTCGCCTACCCTGGATCGACGAGCTCGCTGGAGCGGCGTCGTCCGCTGACCGCACTCGCCGACGAGGAACCCGCTCGCATGTCACGTCCCTCGCCCGCTGCCCCGCTGCGGACCACCGGTCGATTGGCCCCGCTGCTACGCGAGTGGACCCACACGGCGGCCGGTCGAGCCGTCTCTTCCCTTCGCGAGCAGGGCGTGCTGCGCGTCGATCTGGCGATGACTGGTGGTGCGCGGGCCCTCGCGCTCGCCGCTGTCGCCGCCGAAGGCGTCGGACCCGTGCTGGCCGTCACCGCCACGACGCGGGAGGCCGAAGACCTGGCCGCCGCGGTCGGGTGCTTCCTCGATCCTGACGTCGTGACGGTCTTCCCGAGCTGGGAGACCCTTCCCCACGAGCGGCTCTCACCGCGCTCCGACACCGTTGGGCGGCGCCTGGCCGTGCTGCGCCGGTGGGCCCACCCGGATCTGGACGACCCGGCATACGGGCCGGTGCAGGTGGTCGTGGCGCCGGTGCGGGCGGTGCTGCAGCCCCTGGCCCCCGGGCTGGGCGACCTCGTGCCGGTGCGGCTTCGGCCCGGCGACGAACGTCCCCTTGACGAGGTGGTCGAGGCCCTGGCCGCGGCGGCATACACCCGCACCGACCTGGTCGAGAAGCGCGGCGAGTTCGCCGTCCGGGGCGGGCTGCTCGATGTCTTCCCCCCGACCGACGAGCACCCGGTGCGGATCGAGTTCTGGGGCGACACGGTCGAGGAGATCCGGTGGTTCCGGGTCGCCGACCAGCGTTCGCTGGAGGTCGTCGAACATGGGCTGTGGGCCCCGCCGTGTCGCGAGTTGCTGCTCACCCCGGCGGTGCGGGCGCGGGCGGCCGAGCTCGTCGAGCAGTTGCCGGGTGTCGCCGATCTGTTGACCAAGGTCGCCGAGGGCATCGCGGTCGAGGGGATGGAGTCGCTGCTGCCGGCGCTCGTGGCCGGCGAGCTGCGAACCGTCCTGCACGAGCTCCCGCGCGGCGGTCGGGTGGTCCTGTGCGATCCGGAGCGGATCCGACTGCGCGCTCGCGACCTGGTCGCCACGAGCGAGGAGTTCCTCGACGCCCGCTGGTCCTCGGCCGCAGCGGGCGCAGCGGTGCCCGTCGACCTGCGCGGCGTGCTCGACACGGGCTCCTATCACTCACTCGCGCAGCTGCGGGAGCAGGCCCTCGGGCTCGGTATGCCGTGGTGGCAGTTCTCTTCCTTCGCGGCCGACGAGGAGCTGGCCGACTTCGTCGACGAGCCCGACGAGGTGACCCGGATGGACCTCGGGCTGCGCGACACCCCGGCCTACCGCGGTGACACCGAGCGGGCCATTGCTGACGTCGGCGGGTGGTTGCAGCAGGGCCGCTCGGTTGTCCTCGTCACCGAGGGGCCGGGCCTGGCGCGCCGAGTGCATGAGGTGCTGCACGACTTCGGGATCCCCGCGCGGGTGGAGGCCGAGACGGCGGTGCCGACCCCCGGCGTGGCCGTCGTCACGACCGCCTCGCTGGGGGCCGGGTTCCTCGACGAAGGTGGGCAGCTGGTCGTCGTCACCGAGAGTGACCTCACCGGGTCGACCGGCTCGGGGACCTCGACGCGCGACATGCGGCGGATGCCGTCCCGGCGCCGGGCCCAAATCGACCCGCTGGCGTTGCGGCCGGGCGACTTCGTCGTCCACGAACAGCACGGCGTGGGCCGCTTCGTCGAGATGATGCAGCGCACCGTCGGCGGCGCCACCCGCGAATACGTCGTGCTGGAGTATGCCGCGAGCAAGCGTGGCCAGCCCGGGGACCGGCTCTACGTGCCGACCGATCAACTCGACCAGGTGACCCGCTATGTCGGCGGTGAGTCTCCGACCCTGCATCGGCTGGGGGGATCGGACTGGGCCCAGACCAAGGCCAAGGCCCGCAAGCACGTCAAGCAGATCGCGGCCGACCTCATCAAGCTCTACTCGGCGCGGATGGCCACGACCGGTCACGCTTTCGGGCCAGACACGCCCTGGCAGCGTGAGCTCGAGGACGCCTTCGCCTATGTCGAGACGCCCGACCAGTTGTCCTCGATCGACGAGGTCAAGGCCGACATGGAGCGCGAGGTCCCCATGGACCGGCTCATCTGCGGCGATGTCGGCTACGGCAAGACCGAGATCGCGGTGCGGGCGGCCTTCAAGGCGGTGCAGGACGGCAAGCAGGTGGCCGTGCTCGTGCCGACGACCCTGCTGGTGCAACAGCACCTGCAGACCTTCTCGGACCGTTACCTGCAGTTCCCCGTGACGGTCAAGGCGCTGTCGCGGTTCCAGAGCGACACGGAGGCGGCGGCGGTCGTCAAGGGGTTGGCCGACGGCAGCGTCGACGTCGTCATCGGCACCCACCGACTGCTGACCGACAAGGTCCGGTTCAAGGACCTCGGCCTGGTCGTCGTCGATGAGGAGCAGCGCTTCGGGGTCGAGCACAAGGAAGCCCTCAAGGGCATGCGCACCGCCGTCGACGTGCTGTCGATGTCGGCCACGCCGATCCCGCGGACCCTGGAGATGGCCGTCACGGGCATCCGGGAGATGTCGACCTTGGCCACCCCACCGGAGGAGCGCCACCCGGTGCTCACCTTCGTGGGGCCCTTCGACGAGAAGCAGATCGCGGCGGCTATCCGGCGGGAGATGCTGCGCGACGGTCAGGTCTTCTACGTCCACAACCGGGTGCAGTCCATCGAGAAGGCCGCATCCCGGCTGCGCGAACTCGTCCCTGAGGCCCGCATCGCGACCGCTCACGGGAAGATGGGCGAGGGGCGCCTCGAACAGGTCGTCGTCGACTTCTGGGAGAAGCGTTTCGACGTGCTGGTCTGCACGACCATCGTCGAGACCGGCCTGGACGTCTCCAACGCCAACACCCTCGTCGTCGAACGGGCTGACCTGCTGGGCCTGTCGCAGTTGCACCAGTTGCGTGGGCGGGTCGGTCGCAGCCGCGAGCGCGCCTACGCCTATTTTCTCTTCCCACCGGAGAAGCCGCTCACCGAGACCGCCCACGACCGGCTGGAGACGATCGCCAGCCATACCGACCTCGGGGCCGGCATGGCGGTGGCGATGAAG
>Ga0116180_1001970_pt1 | contig 16701 bp, 15 predicted proteins | sample AD_UKC073_MetaG_FD_89804 | JGI IMG/M metagenome (GOLD analysis project Ga0116180, IMG submission 89804) | Active sludge microbial communities of municipal wastewater-treating anaerobic digesters from USA - AD_UKC073_MetaG | ecosystem: Engineered > Bioreactor > Anaerobic > Digestate | place: USA...
GGTGGTCGCGTATCTATATCTGGGATTGACCTACGGCGGCTATCCGTACCTGATCAAGCTGCTGATCCCCGAGAAGCTGCGCGCTCTGCCAATGCCACCGAAGAAGACCCGGACGGTGACCTCGAACGAGAAGTTGGTGTTCGCGGTGATCGCCTGCGTGCTGCTCAGCCTGCTGTTCCCGGTGGCATCACCCTTGATCCTGTCGCTATTCCTGGGCGTGGTCATCCGTGAAAGCGATTTGCCCAACTTCTACGAGCTGTTCTCCAACACCGTGCTGTATGGTTCGACCTTCTTCCTGGGGCTGCTGCTGGGCATCCTGTGTGAAGCGGGCACCATCCTGAGCCCGGTGGTGCTGAAACTGCTCGTGTTGGGCATCCTGGCGCTGCTGATCTCCGGCATCGGCGGGATCATCGGCGGCTATGTCATGTACTATTGGTCGGGCAAGAAATACAACCCGGTCATCGGCATCGCCGGCGTCAGTTGTGTACCGACCACCGCCAAGGTGGCGCAAAAATCGGTCGGGCCGGGCGTCATCATCCTCCCTCACGCCCTGGGCGCCAATATCAGCGGCGTGATCACCAGCGCCATCTTCGCAGCGTCCTTCGTCGCCTTGTTGCTGCCGCGAGGCTGATAGCGTCTACCCGGCGGGTTGCAGGAATGCGATCCGCCGGTTTTTCGGTTTCCAACGCCCCGGTCTCTCTCAAGACCTCGCCAGCGACTCGGTCGCCATTCCTGCATCCAGGACCCGGCGATAATACCGCCAGACCCCCAGCAGGTTGACCCCCAACCACATCCCGGTGACGCCCAAGCTCAGTGCGGCAGGATAGATCAGGACGGCGGGATGGAACACCGCAGCCAGCAATAACAGCAAAGTCGCCAAACAACTCCACCACTGCTGCCGGATCGGTTTTTCTGGCAACAGCTGCTTCATATGCGGCGTCTTTGCGCGTCCAAGCAGTTGCGCCTGCAAATGAAACCAGGCCAGGAACGGCACGATCTTGTACAGCATGCCGTTGATCACGGCGACCGCGAACCCAAAAATCGACAACACGCCCAACAGCAGCTCGATGTGCGGCTGTTGCGCCAAGGCCGGAATCAGCAAAGTCGCCCACCACAGTAGCGCTCCCGCCAGCAAGCTGGTCATACCGATCCACCAGTAGCCCAGAGTGGGATCGCCGATCCTGCGCCGCCGGCGGGTCAACAGATACCCCGTTACCCCCGCGAACGACGCGATACCCACCGCCAGCGCCGCACCGACCCACTTCATCATGCCTTCGGCGCCGACCAGCGCCAAGACCGACCACGCGAGCAACAATGCGGCCATCAGCGGCGCGAAGCCGCGCATGAACCAGCCCGGATAGGGCGGCGTCATTTGCAACATCGGCACCACCTGATAGGCCACGCCCACCACCAGCAACACAGTCCATCCCAGCAATCCCCAAGCCGTATGGACATGCGTCAACACGATGACCGGCAGACCCAAGCCACAGCACCAATATACGCCCAGCGCCAGTCCCAGCCCCAGGGTCACCAACAAGGCTCCCAACGCGCAGCGCAGGGCAACCACCGTACTGTTGGCGACCGGCGCGCGCCACAGGGCAATAAGGATCGCCGTCAGCGCCACGCCGAAGCCGAAACCGAGCAAACCCATCGCGGGATGGAACCAGCCCGGTCGACCACTGAGAAACGCCAGCGGCAACACCAGCGCGCCCAGGGTCAGGGGCACATGGATCAGAGCCGCCGTCAGGCGAGGACGCGGCACCACCACCCCGACCACCACAGGCAACATTTGCAGCAGCGCGCCCACCATGACCTGCGCCATGAAGCCCACAGTCAGCAGATGGGTCAACGCCAAGGTAACCGGCAACCAGCGGCTGGCGAAAACCGCTGGTCCCTGCCACAGCAACAACAGCGCCGCCAGCACCAGAAACCAGGGCGCGGTCAGGAAGAATCGGAGCGGCACATCGAAGGGCGGTGCCTGTTCGAGCGAAAGTCCGGTGGTGATCATGGTTTGGCGATCAGGATTTCGAAACCGCCATCCACCGCTCTCGTTTCATAGCGATACTGGTGGCGATTCAGAATGTCGTACAGTGGGAACGGCTGCCGATGAATGAGAAACCGCAAACACTGCCCAGGCTGGAGTTGCTCCAGCGCGGCCAACACCCGCTCCAGCGGTTCGGGATGTTCCAAGCCGCGCCCATCGACCGTCATCATATCAGCCGTGCTCATAGCGGTTGGCCCTCGGAAAAACTGCGCAAGGTCTCGATCAGCGCGGCGGCGGCAACGCCCAGGACTCGATCACACATCGGATAGAGAATCTGTTCTTCCTTGATGTTGTGCTGCTGCATCAGGATCAGCAGGGTTTCCATTTGCCCCAGAAACTCATCCAGATCGCCGCCAGTCAACGCACTCTCCATCTCGGCCAACACGCCCTGCATTTGCTGGTGTTCCAGACGCATCACCTGGGTCGGTCCCATCGGGTTACCGCTCGCCTGCTCGAAGCGGGGAAACAGCGCCTCCTCTTCCTTGCGAAAATGCTGCTCCATCGCCGTGCGAAACCGCTGGAAACGTTCGCGACAGCTGGCCAAATCACCAGTTTGGGCCGCTTCTTCGGCGGCGGAAAAGAACTCATCGCAGCCACGATGTTCGGCAGCGAAATAATCAACGACAGCGCCCATATTTTCCTCCTGTACTCGGTCACAAGGCCATTGTGCCGAGAGCAGGACCGATGGTCCTTGATCCGGGTCAAGACGGACGACTCGCCAGCCCTGGCCACAACCTGGGCAGGTTCGCAACGGCCGACTGAAACCCGCTCCCCAAAAGCTGTCCAATTGTTTAGGAGGCCATCCTGGCGCTCCGTCATCTCGACTTTTCGAGCCGAAGGGAAAGATTTACACAACTCACATAAGGCAATCCTACGTTCCCATCGGTCACGCTAAGGTATTCCAATACGCGTATGAACGCCCCCATCTCTCGGCCATTGCCCTGGCATACCCTGTCCGTCGCGCATACCCTGCAGAAACTGGCTACCACGCCTGGCGGCCTGAGTACCGCTGAAGCTCAGCGAAGACTACAGATTCACGGCCCCAACCGGTTACGCCCGCCGCAGCGACGCGGCCCGGTCTTGCGCTTTCTCCTGCAGTTCCACAACGTGCTGATCTACGTGCTGCTGCTCTCGGCCGGCATCACCGCCGTCCTGGGCCATGCGGTGGACACCGGGGTCATCCTGGGCGTCACCCTCATCAACGCCATCGTCGGCTTCGTGCAGGAAGGCAAGGCGGAATCGGCCCTGGCCGCCATTCGCAACATGCTGTCGCTGAAGGCCACGGTGCTGCGCGACGGCCAACGCTGCGAGATCGCCGCCGAGGAGCTGGTTCCGGGCGACTGGGTGCTGTTGCAGTCCGGCGATAAAGCGCCGGCCGACCTGCGCCTGGTCAATTGCAAGAACCTGCGCATTCAGGAAGCGGTACTGACCGGCGAGGCGGAAGCGGTCGAAAAAACCATTGCGCCAGCCGTCGCCGAGGCCGCGCTGGGCGACCGAACCGACATGGTCTATTCCGGCACTCTGGTAAGTTACGGTCAGGCGACCGGCGTGGTGGTCGCGACCGGCGAGCAGACCGAAATCGGCCGTATCAGCACCTTGCTGGAACAGGTCGAGGAAATCGCCACGCCCCTGCTGCGGCAGATGGCCCAGTTCGGGCGCTGGCTGAGCGCGGCCATCGTGCTGGCGGCGGCAGCCACCTTTGCCCTCGGCGTGTACTGGCGCGGCCTGTCCGAGGACGATATGTTCATGGCGGCGGTCGCCCTGGCGGTGGCGGCCATCCCCGAGGGGCTGCCGGCTATCATGACCATCATCCTGGCCATCGGCGTCCAGCGCATGGCCCGCCGCAACGCCATCGTCCGTCGTTTGCCGGCGGTGGAAACCCTGGGCGCGGTCACGGTCATCTGTTCCGACAAGACCGGCACCCTGACCCGCAACGAAATGACCGTGCAACGGGTCGTCACTGCCGAACGGGCGTTCGCGGTCAGCGGCGCGGGCTACGCCCCCAGTGGAGGATTCAGCGTCGGTGAGCAGCTCATCCAACCCGAGGCTGCACTGGACTTGCAGGCGATCGGCCGGGCGGTCCTGCTGTGCAACGATGCCGTGTTGCGCCAACAGGATGACCAGTGGCGGATGGAAGGCGATCCGACCGAAGGGGCCTTGCTGACGCTGGCCCACAAGGCCGGCCTCGATCCGAAGGTGGAACTGGCCCGCTGTCCTCGCCTCGACAGTATTCCTTTCGAGTCCGAACACCGTTTCATGGCCACCCTGCACCGCGACCAGGACGACCACACCATCGTCTACGTCAAGGGCGCGCCGGAACGCATCCTGACGATGTGCGCCTGCGAACGAGGATTGGAGGATATGCAGCCGCTGCGGCCAGACTACTGGCGGCAACAGGTAGAAGAACTGGCGGCAGCCGGTCAACGGGTATTGGCGATCGCGTTCCGATCCCTGCCCGACGCGCAAAGCACGCTGGCCGTCGCCGATATCGAAGTGGACTTGATTCTGCTGGGCCTGCTGGGGATCAGCGATCCGCCACGAGAGGAAGCGATCCGCGCGGTGCGGCAAACGCAACAGGCTGGCATCCGGGTCAAGATGATCACCGGCGATCATGGCGCCACCGCCCGCGCCATCGCCGTCCAACTCGGCATCGGCGACGGTCGCCAAGTATTGACCGGCCCGGAGCTGGAGGCGCTGGATGACTCCGCGCTGCAAGCCGTGGTGCTCGACACCGATGTCTATGCCCGCGCCAGTCCCGAACACAAGCTGCGACTGGTCGCGGCCCTGCAGGCCCGGAATCAGGTGGTCGCCATGACTGGCGACGGGGTCAACGATGCGCCGGCCCTGAAGCGCGCCGATATCGGCGTGGCCATGGGCAGGAATGGCACCGAAGCGGCCAAGGAGGCCGCCGCCATGGTGCTGGCCGACGACAATTTCGCCTCCATCGCCCATGCGGTGGAGGAAGGCCGCACCGTTTACGACAATCTGCGCAAGGCTCTGCTGTTCACGCTCCCGACCAACGGCGCGCAGGCCCTGGTGATCGTGGCGGCCATCCTGTTGGGCGTCACCCTGCCGATTACGCCGGTGCAAATCCTGTGGGTCAACATGGTGACGGCGGTGACCCTGGCGCTGGCGTTGGCGTTCGAGCCGGCCGAGTCCAACGTGATGCAGCGCCCGCCGCGCGATCCGGGCCAGCCGCTGCTGTCGGGCATCCTGCTGTGGCGAATCGGCGCGGTGTCGGTGCTGCTGGTCATCGCGCCGCTGGCCCTGTTCCAATGGGAAGTCATGCAGCACAGGCCAGTGGCCGAGGCTCGCACCCTGGCGGTGAACGCGCTGGTGGTCAGCGAAATCTTCTACCTGTTCAACAGCCGCTATATCTACGGTTCGGTGTTGACACGCGCCGGACTACTGGGCAGTCGGCCAGTGCTGATCAGCATCGGTCTGATGCTGCTGTTGCAGCTGGCCTTCACCTATCTCCCAGCGTTGCAATACCTGATGGGCACCGCCTCGATCAGCCTAGCCGACTGGGGCATCGTGACGCTGGCCGGACTGGCGGTGCTGCTACTGGTGGAACTGGAAAAAGCGCTTTGGCGCGTGGTGCGGCGGCCTGGCTGAAAACCAATGAAGAAACTCGGATGGTGGATCGGACTGACTGCGGTAGGCATCATCGCCCTCGGCTTGCTCCATTTCGGCAATCGCGGCGAGCCCCCGCAGCCAGCGCCCGCGATCGCGGTCGACACAGCCTTGGGGAACGATGACAACACTGGTTTTGCCCGGGCCTACGCGCCGCGCCCGTTCCAATTTCCGGCCGATCACGGGCCTCATGCGGATTTTCGCAATGAGTGGTGGTATGTGACTGGCCAGCTAGCCGACGCGACCGGGCGTCCATTCGGTTATCAATTGACCCTGTTCCGCATCGCCCTCAGCCCGACCGCGCCAACAGCAGATTCAGCCTGGCGCACGAATCAGCTGTATATGGGTCACTTCGCGCTGACCGATGTTGCCGGGAATCGTCATTATGGCTTCGAGCGCTTCAGCCGGAGCGCGTTGGGTCTGGCCGGGGCGCAGGCGTCACCCTTTCGGGTCTGGCTGGAAGACTGGGAACTGGCCAGTACGGAATCGACTTTCTTTCCGCTGCGGTTGCGCGCCCAGCAAGGCGAACTGGCGCTGGATCTGACCCTGACTGCGACCAAGCCGGTGATTTTGCAAGGTGAGCGTGGCCTGAGCCAGAAAAGCGCCGAGCCCGGCAATGCGTCCTATTACTATTCCTACACGCGTCTGCCAACCCAGGGAACGGTGCAAGTCGCCGGACGAACGCTGACAGTGACGGGAGCCAGCTGGCTGGACCGGGAATGGAGCACCAGCGCACTGGGACCGGAGCAAAGCGGCTGGGACTGGTTTGCCTTGCAACTGGATGATGGTCGAGATCTCATGCTGTACCGCCTGCGCCGCAAGGACGGCAGCGTGGACCCTTTCAGCAACGGCATGCTAATCGCAGCGGACGGCCAAGCGCGGCGGCTGCTCTGGAACGAGATGATCTTGCAGCCACTCGGCGAATGGCGCAGCCCACACAACGGAGACCGTTACCCGGCCCGCTGGCGCTTGCAAATCCCGTCCGAACAGTTGGATGTGACCGTGACCCCGAAGATCGCCGACCAGGAAATGCGCCTGAGCGTGCGTTATTGGGAAGGCGCGGTCACCGTCGATGGCCATGCCGGCCATCGGACAATCGGCGGACAAGGCTATTTGGAAATGACGCGGTATGCATCCCCTGCCGCCGGTCAAGGCCAGTAAGCGCCCGGGTCGCCGCTACAACCTCCGGCGTTCAGACACCGCTGTACCTTTCCGGACAGTTGGTCTTGGCGACGACCCGATGGGCTTCCATCAATTCTGCAGGCTACGCTGCCGTCGCGCCTCGAACAGAAATACGCCCGTCGCCACCGACACGTTCAAACTTTCGACCCCGCTTTCGACCATTGGAATGCGCGCCAGCCGATCGCAGATCTCGCGGGTCAAGCGCCGCAGGCCCTTCTCCTCCGCGCCCAACACGATGGCCGTCGGCAGGGTGAAATCAACATCGTACAGAGTATCGTCCACCTCGCCCGCCGCGCCGACCAGCCATACCCCCTGCTCCTGCAAAACGCGCAGCGTCCGCGCCAGATTGGTCACCGGCACGAACGGCACGATCTCGGCCGCCCCGCACGCTACCTTGCGCACCGTTGCATTCAGGCCAACCGCTCGATCGGCTGGCGCAATCACCGCATGGACCCCCGCCGCCGCCGCACTGCGCAGGCAGGCTCCCAGATTATGCGGGTCCTGCACCCCGTCCAGCACCAATAGCAACGGCATACCCTCGACCGCCGCCAACAGCTCCAACAAGTCAGCCTCGTCATAGCTGCGCTGGCGGACCGCCGCCAGCCGAGCGATCACGCCCTGATGGCGCGCTCCGCCGCTCAGACGATCCAGCTCAGCCCGGTCGACCGGATGGACCGCCACGCCTTGCGCGCCAGCCTGATCAAGCAGAGCCTGTATCCGCCCATCCCGGCGCTGGCGCTCCACCCACAGGCCATGCAGCCGCTCGGGCTCATATTTCAGCGCCGCCGTCACCGCATGCAATCCATGGATCCATTCCTCGGCCATGGCTCATCCCTTCCGCCGCGTGCGCGGGTAACGACCCCGCCGGCTCGATTCGCCGCGCGTGGGCTCTACCGGTTCGAAATCGATCTTGCGCTCGTCCAGATCGACCCGCGCCACCCGCACCTGCAGCTTGTCGCCCAGCCGATAGACCTGCCCGGAACGCTCGCCATGCAGGCGATGACCGACCGGATCGAACTGATAGTAATCGTTGCGCAGAGAAGTCACGTGCACCAAACCCTCCACGAACACCCCGGACAGTTCCACGAACAGCCCAAACCCGGCCACGCCGGTAACGATGCCGTCGAACACCTGGCCGATCTTGTCCAGCATGTATTCGCACTTTAGCCATTCCACTGCATCGCGGACCGCCTCGTCAGCGCGCCGTTCGGTCATCGAACAGTGCTCGCCCAACGCCAGCAACTCGACATGATGACAAGGGAAATCCGCCGCCTTGCCGCCATTCAGGATATGGCGGATGGCGCGATGCACCTGCAAATCGGGATAACGCCGAATCGGCGAGGTGAAGTGGGCGTACGCTTCCAACGCCAGGCCGAAATGGCCGACATTGCCCGGACAGTAGATGGCCTGGGCCAGCGAACGCAGCATGACGGTCTGGATCAGATGGGCGTCTGGCCGGTCGCGGACCTGCTCCAGCAGCCGGGTATAATCCAGCGGCGTGGGCTTGTCGCCGCCGCCCAGACCCAGACCCAGTTCGCCCAGAAACGCCCGCAGCTTGTTCAGCCGGTCTTCGGTCGGGCCTTCGTGGATGCGGTACAGGCCCGGCATCTTGTGGCGCTGCAGAAAGCGCGCCGCAGCCACGTTGGCGGCGATCATGCATTCCTCGATCAGGCGGTGGGCGTCATTGCGCTCGGTCGGCAGGATCCGTTCGATCTTGCGCTCGGCGCTGTACTCGATCACCGTTTCCTGGGTGTCGAAATCCAACGCTCCGCGCTGTTCCCGACTGGCCTGCAACAAGCGATACAACTCGTGCAGGCGATCCAGGTGGGGTGTCATCTCGGCGTATTCGGCCCGAATCCGGGGATCGCGGTCGCTGACGATGGCCGCTACGGTATCGTAGGTCAGCCGGGCGTGGGAACGCATCACCGCCTCGAAAAAGCCGGAACGGATGATGCGACCCTCGCCATTGATGTTCATTTCGCACACTAGGCACAGCCGGTCCACCTGCGGATTGAGCGAGCAAAGACCGTTGGACAAGGCTTCGGGCAGCATCGGAATGGCCCGGTCGGGAAAGTAGACCGAGTTGCCGCGCTTGCGCGCTTCGCGGTCCAGCGCCGTGCCCGGCCGCACGTACCAGGATACGTCGGCGATGGCCACCAGCAAGCGCCAGTTGTTACCGCGCCGCTCGCAATACACGGCGTCGTCGAAATCGCGGGCGGTGACGCCATCAATGGTGAGCAGCGGGGTTTCTCGCAAATCCCGGCGACCCTGCCAGGCCGTTTCCGGCACCGATTCGCCATAGCGACGCGCTTCGTCCTGCACCGCGTCCGGCCATTCCACCGGGATGCCGTGACTGGCGATGGCGATCCGCACCTCCATGCCAGGGGCCATGTGCTCGCCCAGCACTTCCTTGACTCGCCCCAGAGGTCGACTCTGAGCGCTGGGCTGCTCGATCAGTTCGGCGATGACGATCTGACCGGCTTGGGCGTCGCCACGGCTCTCGGCCGGCACGATGATGTCCTGATTGATCCGCTTGTTGTCGGGAATGACGAAACAGACGCCGCGTTCCTCGCAGAATCGCCCGACCACGGTTTCGGTATTGCGTTCGATCACCTCGACCACAGCGCCTTCCCGGCGACCGCGATAATCGACGCCGATCACCCGCGCCACGGCCCGATCGCCGTGCAACAGCTTGCGCATTTGCCGTGGCGACAGGAACAGGCTGTCGCCGCCCTCGTCGGGTGCCAGAAAGCCGTGGCCCTCGGGATGGCCGATCACCCGTCCGGTGACCAGGTTCATCTTGGTCACCAGTCCGTAGCCTTCGCGGCGATTACGGATCAGCTGGCCGTCGCGCTCCATCGCCCGCAGGCGACGAGATAGCGCCTCGACCTCCCAGTCGCCCTCCAGCTTCCATTCGGCGCAGAGATCGTCCAGAGTCATGGGCATCCCACGCTCTTCCAAGGTCTGAAGGATAAATTCACGGCTGGGGATCGACCTGCCGTATTTTTCTTGCTCTCGGGCGGAAAAGGGATCGACCTGCCGCCAGGAGCTGCGTTTTTTTGATGTCATCGAGAAAGTTTCTGATAGTTACAACTTGATGAAAGGAGAAGATTGACAGAGTGGGAGGCAATCCGTATAGTGCGCTCCCGTCGCTGCCGTAGTCGGTACGACACACCACTTAGCCGAAGTGGCGGAATTGGTAGACGCGCTAGGTTCAGGTCTTAGTTGGGGAAACCCAGTGGAGGTTCAAGTCCTCTCTTCGGCACCAGATTCAGCAAGGCCCGGTCGACACCGGGCCTTTTGCTTTTCAGGGTCCGCCTGCTGGATTGCTCCAGCGCCTGGTCCGTCTGCCTTTCTCGGCGAGCGTCGATCGCTATTCGCCACCGGCTTTTCACGATCCCGGCCTGCTGTACTCCCGGGAAGGCGGCAACGACATCCGAATACCGTTGCAAGTGGGTAATCATACCACATCGCCCCCATATCCTCGTGACAATCGGACCACAGTAATTATCATTTTGGCAAATTCACCCGGTTCGTTCTCGATTTCCATCGGCTGCATTCGGCTGCGACAACCTCGGATATGAACCGCCTCCAAGTTGTATCTTAAAAAATAATCAATTATTTCATTTAGTTGAACAATACAACTAATTTGCTATCAACTAATTGAAATAAAAAGATTTATTGCTATATGAAAATGATTTCGTTCACTCATGGTTCATGATCCCCTCCATAGACTGATCAAACTCTAGGATATTTTTGTTCTCGACAGGACAAAAATTTTTACTTGTTGTTTTAAATAGATTTTTTCATTTTTTTAATAAAACAAAATTTAAAATTTTAATTAATTGATTTGTATAAATATTTTTTAAAATGATCAGTGATCAATAATGTATCTGGAATAACAAAAATTAGATCTTTTTTGCAATTAAGTACTTGCAATACATTTCACCATCATGCTTTCATACTGACCCATGCTGTACTGCAATATGTTCCTGCCATAGGCTAGCCCACTATGCAAGCGCTGCCCTAGGAACGTCAGGCGACACCGGTACCGGAAGCTGGCAGGCATCCACCGGAGTTGCTTAGGTCGGGTTCGAGGCGGATGGAACATCCATCCAAACCCAGAGGAAGGGTTCTCGCCAAATCGGATACGGACCCATCAAGCACTATCAGTTCGTGCTGATACGTAAGGAGGTTTCATGGCTTTTACGATCAACGATAAGGAGCGATTCATCCTGTCCTTCAAGGCGAGTCTTCTGGGCGCGGCCATCCTGATGTTGGCTACCGCGCCGGCTCGGTCAGAAGAAGTCGACGGCGGGGAGCCTCCCAGGCTCACTCAGACCACAACGGTCGATGACAGCTCCGCAACCACCCCTGAAATCAAACCGGCCGACCGGCAAAAAGTGGTCAGCCTCTCCCGGCATATCCAACACAAGTATCGGATTCCCCCCCGCAAAGCCAACCAGATCGTCCAGGAGGCCATCGACAATGGCCGGCGTCATGACCTGGACCCCGAACTCATCCTGGCTCTCATCGCAGTCGAATCCACTTTCAAGGAGCGGGCCGTCAGCCGGGTCGGCGCCCGCGGACTGATGCAGGTCATGCCCGGCTCGCATCATCGCAAGGTCAGCGAAATCGGCGGTTCCCACGCCCTGTTCGACCCGGTCAAGAATATCCATGTCGGGTCACGCATTCTGGTCAAATATCTTGACGCCCACTCCGGCAACCTGCGCAGGGCCTTGCTCAGTTACAACGGCAGCCTGGGTACGCGTTCGTCCTTCCCGGATCGTGTCATGCGCGTCTACCGGGATCTGCAGCGGGTCACCATCGAAGGCTAATAGCGCGGCTCGCCCTGCCGCGCGAGCCTGGCCATTTTCCGCAATCCCGTCGCCCCCTTGCCGGCAAGGGGGTCAACCCCCACACTCCCTCGCTCCCCAAACGATCGAAGCGCCCTGGCGCATTTTCCAGCCGTGGGTCGTTTCCAGGTCGCCACAGCCACCGATTCATGGCTCATAATAACGATGAACTCCACCATCGGCGCGCTCACGACCCATGCATCAGTATTCACCCAACCCGCTCGATCTAGCGGCCCAGATCGCCAGCGACCGGCCTTTGCCGCCGGTAGACCGCTGGAACCCACCGCTCTGTGGCGATATCGATATCCGCATCGCTCGTAACGGAACCTGGTATCACGAAGGTCAGCCCATCCAGCGCGATCGCCTGGTCCGGTTATTCGCCTCCATCTTGCGCCGCGACGAGGATGGCGCTCATTATCTGGTCACCCCGGTGGAAAAATGGCGGATTCGCGTCGATGACGCGCCATTCCTGGCCGTGCGGCTCGACTCCAGTGGGACCGGCTGCGACCAATCCCTGCGCTTCACCACCAATGTCGGCGATATCGTCACCGCCGATTCCGACCATCCACTCACCGTCGAATACCGCACCCCGGACGGCCAACCCTCGCCCTATCTCTTGGTGCGGGATCGGTTGCGCGCCCTGCTAAGCCGAGCCGTCTTCTTGGAGATGGCCGAATTGGGCGAGGAGCGTCCTTCCGCTACAGGTCGTGACTACGGTGTCTGGAGCCAGGGCCTGTTTTTCCGCCTTGGCCAGCTGGATGATGAACGCTGATCGCGAGGACCCCCCGTGCGCCCCCTGCTTCTATCCCTGTTGCGCCAATTCGTGCTGCTGCCTTCCTATCTCCTGGTTCTGCTGGTTCGACTGGGCAAATGGCTGATCGCACCACTGGCTCTGTTGTTTCAGCTGCTGATCGGGGTTCCGCTGGTGCTGCTGCGCATCCGCCAACCCGTGCGGCCGCATTTCATCCCGATGCAGGAATCCGAGCTGCCCAACGCCGCCTGGATCGCCCTGACCGACGCCACCGAGACGCTGACCGCCGATGGCTTTGTCCAGTACGGCGATTTCCGTTGCGACGAGTTGATTCAGAACACGGTCCTGTGGTTGCGACTGCTGGGACAACCGGAACGGGGCATCGGGGCCATCGTCGCCCAGGTTCAGACCCGGATCGGCACTTGCCCATCGCGGCAGTTTGTCGAGTTCTCGACCACCTTCGAGGATGGCCGGGTTCTGGACACCAACAACTTCTATCTGCCCTACAGTCTGCCCAACCCGCCTTATCTGGCTCGCCTGCAATTGAAGGACGTCTGGGATCCACGCGCCTTGTACGTCCTGCATCGCGAGTTGGTCGCCTCCCTGGCGCAACCGATCAGCATGGAGCGAATCGAACGGGCTACGCGCGATCCCATCGGCTTGCTGATCGATGGTCATGTCCGGGAAATCCAGTCATTGTGCGAGGGTGGTTGGCTGCAGGCCAGCAACGACAGTCCATCGGTCCGGCTTTCCTGGCGGGGCGCGCTGATCGGGGTCTGGCGTCAAGCTTGGCCGCTGGCCAGTTCGCACCTGTTGGCCGCCGACCGCCGCGCCCGCCGGTTGCTAGCCGAATACGGCCTTGACGTCACATCGTTTACCGGGAGCGCCACGTCCATCGTGGTCGATCGCCAGGCCCTGCCGGAGGGAACGGTGATCGAGACAGTCGGCGCTGGTTACGAACAAATCCGGCTGCTCGCCCAGCGGACCGATCCCGGAGCGGTGTTGGAAGGAGTGGTGGTAGAGCTGGAAAATCAGACGAGCGGCAAGACCACGCCGCGCGAGTTGCGCTATTCCTTCCGCAGTTGCGATCGGCACGCTGAACGGCGGATGCGGCGAATACACAGCTTCGATATTCTGGTCGAACCCAATACTGGCCGGCTCTCGGTCACGGCCATGGATCGGGATTTCGAGCACGCCCACGACGAAGCCGAATGGGTAGAATGGGGGGCGCGCTCGCCTCTGCAACCGTTGTACCCCGGTCCGTGGCTGCGCGATCTCGACAGCGTGCTGCCTTCCGCGCTGGCGCAACTGGCCAACCGCGCCAGCGGCGAGTGCCTGTTACCGGACTCCGCCTCGCTCTTCGTCGACGAACACGGCGCGCCCTGCTGGCAGATTGTCGCCTGGGCACAAGGTAACACGCCGGTACACGTGACGCTGGATGCCCGCTTGTGAAAACGCATCCGGGATATGGCGGCCCTCATCCTGGTAGCGGTCGTTTCGCCACCGCCCGATGACCAGTCAGAGCGTGCGTTTCGACCCAGTACCCGCTCCAAGCAATTTTGGGTCCGCATGAACGATCTCCTCCGGAAATTGCCATCCGAGGCATACCGGCAACGATCGCCAGCCGATGTCTCCCAATCCACCCTGACCGTCTCGTATTCATCATGGTTATTCACAATAATAGTGAAGCGAACCATTGACGTTACCCTGCATCCTCGTCCCATGTCCGCCCTGTTTTCATAAAGATTGAAGGAGCTGAGCCATGCTCGAAGGTTTTTCCGCATTCGTGGTCGCCCTGGCGATTCTGGCCATTATCCTGGTGTTCCTGGGCGTCAAATCCGTGCCGCAGGGCATGGAATACACGGTCGAACGCTTCGGTCGCTATACCGAAACCCTGGTGCCGGGCCTGAACTTCATCTTCCCGGTGATCGACCGCATCGGCCGTAAGATGAACATGATGGAAACGGTGCTGGATGTGCCTTCGCAGGAGATCATCACCAAAGACAACGCCATCGTCCGAGTGGACGGCGTCGTGTTTTATCAGGTATTGGACGCTGCCAAGGCCGCCTATGAAGTCAACAACCTGGAATTCGCCATCCTGAATCTGACCATGACCAATCTCCGCACGGTCATGGGCTCGATGGACCTCGACGAATTGCTGTCGAAGCGCGACGAAATCAATGCCCGCCTGCTGGTCGTGGTGGATGAAGCCACGACGCCGTGGGGAGTCAAAGTGATCCGCATCGAAATCAAGGATATCTCCCCGCCCAAGGATCTGGTGGATTCGATGGCCCGGCAGATGAAAGCGGAACGCGACAAGCGGGCCGCGGTCTTGACCGCCGAGGGCGAACGGCAGGCAGCCATCCTGGCGGCCGAGGGCAAGAAGCAGGCGGTGATCCTGGAAGCGGAAGGGCGCAAGGAATCGGCGTTCCGCGACGCCGAAGCCCGCGAACGCCTGGCTCAGGCCGAAGCCCGCGCCACCCTGATGCTGTCCGAGGCCATCGGCAAAGGGAACGTGCAGGCGATCAATTATTTCGTGGCCCAGAAATACGTGGAAGCCGTCGGCAAGCTGGCGACAGCGCCCAATCAGAAGGTCCTTCTGATGCCGCTGGATACCTCGGGTCTGGTCGGTACCCTGGCCGGCGTGGCGGAGTTGGCGCAGGAAGCCATCCGTAAAGGAGAAACTCGTTCATGAACATCGGGCTGCTGGAGCCGATCTACTGGAATTGGTGGTTGCTGGGCGTGGTCTTGATGACGATCGAAGCCATCCTGCCCGGTTTCTTCTTCCTATGGATGGGCATTGCCGCACTGCTGGTGGGTCTGATCCTGATCGTGCTGCCCGACCTGGGCTGGGCCTATCAGGTGATGCTGTTCGCAGTGCTGTCGGTCGGTTCCATCGTGGCTTGGCGGCTACGCTTGCGCAAGCATCCGATCCGCACCGAAAATCCGCTGCTCAATCGTCGTGGCTACCAGTATGTCGGCCGCGTGTTCACCCTGCAGACGCCGGTCGTCAACGGACAAGGCAAGATCCGGGTCGACGACAGCACCTGGAAAGTCATGGTGGATCGGGATTATCCAGCCGGCACTCGCTTACGAATCATCGGCGTGGATGGCGTCGTGTTGCGCGGCGCGCTCGAAGAATAAGGCCACCCGGCTCCAGGGAGCTGTCGCCTCGGAGCCTTCCACCCGGGGCAGACAACCCGCATGTCGATGTTATTGCTGATCAAGATCCTTAGCCAAATCGCCTATCCCTTGTTGGCGTCCCTACTGCTGGCCATCGGCGCGGGGCTGCTCCTGTGGCGTGGTCGGCGGCGAACGGGCGCGTGGCTGTTGACCATCGCCATCGCTTGGTTATGGCTCTGGTCCACACCCGTGTTCGGCGACTGGCTACGCGCCACTCTGGAGCAACGTTATCCTGCCGTATCAGTTGATTCACTGCCCACTGCCGATGCAATTGTCTTGTTAGGAGGCGCTGTGCAACCTGCCGCGCCTCCCGAGCGGCCTGATCCCGATCTCAGCGCTGCTGCCGATCGGGTTTGGCACGCTGCTCGTTTGTACCACGCCGGCAAAGCGCCTTTCATTCTCATCAGCGGCGGTAAGCTACCCTGGAGCAGCGCGGACCTGCCGGAAGCCGAAGCGATCGCCGACCTATTGCGACCACTCGGCGTCCCCGATTCAGCGCTGATTCTCGAAACCCACAGCCGCACCACCCGCGAAAATCGCGACGATTCCCTGCCAATCCTGCACGCACACGGCGCGCACCGCATTCTGCTGGTCACCTCGGCCTTGCATATGCCCCGAGCGATGGCTTTGTTCAGCAAGAGCGAGCTTGAACTGATCCCAGCAGCCACCGATTTCGAAATATCCCGTCCCATCGACACGCATCCCCTACGCTGGTTTCCCGATGCTCAGGCCTTGGCCGACAGCACTCGGGCGTTCAAGGAATATCTGGGCCGCTCGATAGTCTGGCTGCTGGATTGAATAGACCAAACAAAGCGCTATAATCACACCGTTGTGATAATCGTTCTTATGTGATAGTTTGTCTTAATATTAAACAACTAAATTTATCGTTCTTGCATGAATCTTATTGTAAAAACAGCTTGGGGAATATCGGCTCAATGAGATTTCCCGTGGTTGCCACAAGATGTAGGGGTGTGGTGGTACTGGGAACCGAGTTATGGAAAGCTGACGGAGTATCCCTGTTGGTGGATTGCTGACGATGCCGATTACGCTGA
>Ga0116180_1001971_pt1 | contig 16695 bp, 5 predicted proteins | sample AD_UKC073_MetaG_FD_89804 | JGI IMG/M metagenome (GOLD analysis project Ga0116180, IMG submission 89804) | Active sludge microbial communities of municipal wastewater-treating anaerobic digesters from USA - AD_UKC073_MetaG | ecosystem: Engineered > Bioreactor > Anaerobic > Digestate | place: USA...
ATTACGGTGGGTGGGTACTCGGATGGGAATGCGTCCGATAAGAACAAGGCAACTGCTCTCTCAATCGCCGAATTCGCCGTAGCGGAATTGGCGAAGGTTGGCATCCGAGCAAACGCGATGGTGTTGCCAACCGAGCAATCGCAGCGCGTTCGCGGGGAGAGCGCCGGGGTCGAATTCGAGGTCGTCAGAGCCCCACAACGGGAGGGGACAAAGCCATAAACGTGTCCAGCGTGGCGACATTCAATCCTGCCCCTACAGTGATGGCTATTTGGTCCCCAATCGAGAACATAAGGGCATCAATGGGGCAGCGGATGAGGGGGTCTGGTCAAAAATATTTCATGCTTGAATGCCGCATGAGGCGCCTTGTTCCGCAGAAAAGCTGGGCAAATCCTTTGGCCAATGAATGTCAGAGTCACCGGTCCACCCCGTGCAGTTGGAAACCGGCTTGACCGGCACACCCTACGCGACTTTGTCGCAGCAATGGAAAATAAACCATTGGTATAACCTGAATTTGTTCCTTCTATGAAGGAGCAAGATCGATGTCAACGAATGGCCATGTGGTAACGCCAAAAGCGGTCGAAATTAGTAGGTCGAATCGGCGCCGTCAGACCGGAATTACGAGCGAGAAGGTCAGGCTCGACGGCAATGTCGCCCGGCGCAAAGTCAAGGGCAAGGAGTTCTTTTGGTGGGATACCGAACTGCCGGGCTTTGGCCTCAGGGCCTTTGCTGCGGGTTCGAAGAGCTGGTTTGTCCAGTTCCGCCAGCGCGGCAAACAGAAGCGGATCACACTCGGCCGCCCACCTGAACTAGGCGCGGAGGAGGCGCGCGTGTTGGCGCGCGCACAGTTGGCCAAGGCTGCACTCGATGGGCTGCCTGCGGCACCGAAGCCCAAGGGCAAGCGAAGCGATGCGCCATCGTTTCGAGACTATGCGCCGCGCTTCTGGACCGACTACGCTAGGCACTGGAAGCCATCGACTCGCAAAGGCAATCGCGCCCGCATCTTCAAGGACCTGACCGAGATTTTCGGCAACCAGCGCGTCGATGTGATCCGCAAGGCCGATGTCCTGCGCTGGCGCGACAGTTGGGCCAACCGTTCCGGTGCGTTCAACCGCACGATCCCGATCCTGTCCGTGATGATGGGCTATGCCGAGCAGCTCGGACTTCGCCCGCGCGGCTCGAACCCTTGCAAAGGAACTCCGCGCTTCAAGCGCAAGCTGATCGATCGCTTCCTTAGCGCCCGCGAATTCAATCGTCTTGCAGCAAGTCTACGCGCGTTCGAGGAGAGCAACCCGATCGCGGTGCAGGCGATCCGGTTGCTGATCTACACCGGCGCGCGACATGGCGAAGTCGTGGGCTTGCGCTGGGAATGGGTGCAGCCGCCGCGCTTGATGCTGCCAGACAGCAAGACCGGCGCGAAGATCATCTACCTCAATCGGCAGGCACAGGCGGTGCTTGATGCCATGCCGACCAAGGCTGAGGCTGGACTCGTGTTTCCGTCGCTACGCGGTGACAAGCCAATTGCGCTCAGCATTCCTTGGCTTGCAATCAGGCAGCATGCGGCCTTGCCCGATGTCCGGCTGCACGACCTGCGGCACAGCTTTGCCTCAATCGCCATTGCCGATGGCATATCATTGGTTGTGATCGGCAAGCTGCTAGGCCACGCGCTGGCTGAGACCACCGAGCGCTACGCGCACCTTGCCGACGAAGCGATTGCCGATGCCGCCAAGCGGGTTTCGGGCTCGCTCGCCAAATGCCTGGGGATCGCCGCATGACCCGCGTCTCTCTGGCTCGCATCATCGCGGATGAGCTCGCGACCCTGCGTCGCTTCGATCCGGGCACCAGACCGGCCGGGCGGCCACGCCGCGTGGAATGGTCGGAGAAGTTGCCCGGTTTCGGTGTTCGTTTCTATTCTTCCGGGCGCAGCACCTATATCGTCCAGTCTTTGATGAACGGCGTGACCCGCACCATAACGCTGGGGAACGCCAACGTCCTCACCAAGACCCAGGCCCTCGGCGTTGCGCGGCGCATTCTGCTGCGTGCTCAGGTCGGCGAGGACCCGGCGACCCAGCGCAAAGAGGTCCGCAAGGTACCGACCTACGATGACTTTCTCTCGCTCTATTGGAAGCAAGCCGCTGCGAAATGGAAACCCAGCACGCTCGCGACCCATAATGCCTATCGCCGCAAACATCTCGATCATGCCTTCTTTGGCATGTTCATCGACGAGATCGAGCAGGCGCACGTGCTCACCTGGTTCAACAAGGTCTCGGTCAATGGAGGTCCCGGTGCCGGCAATCGCTGTTTTGAAATCCTGCGTTCGATGTTCAACCATGCCGAGCGCTGGGGAATACGGCCGGAAGGCAGCAACCCTTGCGCCTATATCCGCCCCAATAAGCGCCGGAAGTGCGAGCGGTTTCTTTCCAACGAGGAAATCGAGCGACTGGGCGAAGTGCTGAGCCAAAAGATCCGCACGCAGCCGCTGCACACCTTGATCGTTTATCTGCTCCTGCTGACCGGCTGCCGCTTGTCAGAAATCATGGATCTCACCTGGAGCGAAGTGAAGGGCGGACGCCTGCTTCTGCACGACAGCAAGACCGGCCCGCGCACTGTCTGGCTCGGCGACGAGGCACAGACGCTGCTCGCCTCATTAGAACGGCGCGGCGGGGCCGATCCGGTGTTCTGGAACAAGCTTACCAGGCGTCCCGTCCGGAGCATCGGCGAGTTCTGGAAGGATGTAAAAGTCGAGGCCAATTTGCCCGGTGTCCGGATCCATGACTTGCGCCATAGCTTTGCCAGCCATGCCGCTGCCCGTTCCGAGACCTTACCGATGATCGGCAAGCTACTCGGCCACGCACGGTTGCAGACGACGTCGCGCTATGCGCATCTCGATGATGGTCCGGTGTTGGATGCTGCGGAGCGGATTGGCGAACTCATTGCCGATGCGATGGGCGAGGATCATTCATTGAACCATAATACTATGTGTGATATTGGAGTGCCGATCCATGACCGGTGAGCCGCGAACCCGCATCTACAAGAACCGCTGGTTCGCGAAGTTCGCGAGCCGGGAAGGGATCAGCGATGCGACGCTCGTCGCTGCCATCGATCAAGCCAATCGCGGCCTGATCGACGCCGATCTCGGTGGCGGCATGATCAAGCAGCGTGTCGCGCGAGAAGGTGGAGGCAAGTCCAGTGGCTACCGCACGCTGGTCTTCTTCCGCCAAGAGGAGCGGGCCATATTCGCCTTCGGCTTTGCCAAGAGCGATAAGGCCAACCTCAGCGCTGCAGAGTTGAAGGTCTACAAGCAGGCCGCAAAGATTGTGATCGCGCTGACGCAGGCGCAGATCAATACCGAAGTGCGTGAGAAAAGACTGTTCGAGGTGAATGACGATGCCCAGGACCTATAAAAGCGATGCGCTAGCCGCCGTCCATGAAATGATGGAAGGACTCCACGAGGGTGGAGCCATCGACAAGCGCACGCTGCGCGAGTTTGATGACACTTGCCTTGTCCCGGCAACGCCGCTCCAGCCCGCGGAGATCAAGGCAATTCGCGAGGCGGAGCACGTCTCGCAGCCAGTCTTTGCGCGCTATCTCAATGTCTCGAAGAACCTTGTGTCCGATTGGGAGCGAGGGAAGAAGCGGCCAGGTGGACCTGCGCTGCGGTTGCTGTCGATCATTCAGCGCAAGGGCCTGGAGGCAGTTGCGTAATGGCTCAACGGGGTAGATCGTCTTGCAAGCCGTAGCGGCCAGCTTCACGCAGCGCTCGATGGTGAGAGCTAAGTCGCCAGCCTGGTGACATTTGCATCATTGGACCCACGACTTCGGTAGTTTGCACTATCCTCACCTGCTTCAGGTCGGCCTAACTGCCTGACCAGAAAATCATACAAGTGTTTGCGGAACGTGGGGTTGTCAGATCTCACAACCTCATCGTGAGTGAGCCCATCTAGGAGCCACAATTCACCGTGACGATGTGCGGCATCGAACATAGCCTCGGTTTCGCCGGGCGGGGTATAGATGTCGGCTCCTCCCCCAACGATCATCACCGGCGATCTGACTTTGCGTAGTGCGTCGATCGGCGAAATCCGCGATGGCCAGACCCCAAAGCGCGGCAACGATTGAAGGCTTAGCAGGGGCTCGATTGCGTAGGCTGGAATGGTCCCGGCATGGGCAGCAATTCGGTTGAATATGGCAGTGCGAATGTCGGGATAGACGCTTTCCAGCACCAGCGCATCTCCAGGAAGCGGGCCATCATCCCCAAGCAGAGCCGCCGCTCCGCCCAGCGAAAACCCTATCACTCCAATCTTGGCGTTGGGATTGGTGGCCTTGAGCCAGTCGAACGCAGCGCGCGCATCGCGTGCCTCGGTCAATCCGAAGCTCTTGCCAGCCGGCGAGGATTCACCGCTCCCGCGCATGTCGATGGCGAGTACGCGAAATCCCTGAGCATCCAGCCATTGCGCCGTGTTCGCGACATCATTCCGGTCGCCGCCGTTACCGTGCAGCAGCAGGATCGCCGGCGAATTCGCGCCCGAACCAGACCAGTAGCTCCCGGCCAGGACGATTCCCGGCTCACTCTTGATACTGACGTCTTGCACCTGGCCGGTGAACTGACGAACTTTGACGTTCGTCGGGCGCGTCATCGCGCTGCCGATCAGCCAAAGCATTGCCAAGCCAAGGACCAGTCCGCCTAGCAGGGAGCGGCGCAGCCACTTGCGCCAGTTCATCGCCGCAAAGCCTCGAGCCTGAACGATGCCAAACATGGATCGATGATCGGGCCGACATCGCTCACGCAGCTAAGTGGACTGCGACGTGATAATGTCGATGCGCCAAGGAGCCGGGCACTGCCTGCCCGGCTCCCTGACTGCTGCTTACCGCAAAACATGACTGGTACCGGCGAACGCGAAGTCTTGCCGGGTAATCGGATCATCGCGGCGCACCAGATCGTCAATGCCTTCGCCGGGGTTGAACGCCGCGATCGCCTGGCTAAGCCGCGCAGCTGCATTCCAGGCCGGAGCGACGTCGCCCCAGTCCAATGGCACAGCGACAGGCGTTTCGATTGGCGAGAGAGAGCGCTCTGTTCCTGGCTCTGCATCGGCAGCCGATCCGCCCAGATAGTTGTCGTCGATCAATGAATCTATCGGGACCACCGCAAATGGCCTTTCCGGTCCGAATGGAGCTAGGCCGCGCGGGCTGGCTAAATCAAAGCTGAGTGCAACGTCGCTGATTGCCGCCTGGGTGCCGTCTGACCGGATAAACGATCCCGTATTGACGGTGATGTTTTCGCCCCAATTCCAGGTCCCGTCGACAGCCTGTCCACCCAGATCGATCGAGGCGACCCCGGCGCTTTCGAGCGACACAACTTCACCAGCATCGGCCTTCCCATTGCCGTTGCGGTCGCGCCAGACCATGAATGCGGCGAACTTGTCATCCTTCGAGGAGAGGATACCATCGCCATTGCTGTCGAATGCCCTGAGGCCATCGAGATCCGACTTGGCACCGGCCTTGTCGTTGGTGAAGCTGAGCTCGCCGCCATCGGTGACGGTCCCGTTACCGTCCCGGTCAATGACGAGAAAACCATCGTCCTTGCTGACCCAGCCAGTCTGGTTGGCGATTCCGTCACCGTCCCAGTCGAAGGCAACCCGGCTGTCCTTGTTGTCGATGAGCGAAACACCATCGCCATTGAGATCTAGCACGATGGGCGAGGTGATCCCCGCCTGGACGCCGCCCTTGAACTGCACCTTCTCGATCCCTGAAACGATGTCAGTCCCGTCATTGCCATCGGTTGAAGGCGCGTTGTCCTTGATCGAAACGATGCCGCCTGATGTTATGACCGAGTAGGTCGATTGAGCGCCTGAGAACACCGCGATGTCAGTTCCCGCGCCGCCGATCAGTGTGTCGTCGCCTGCTCCGCCAGTGAGCGTGTCGTTGCCCGCACCGCCGTTCAGAACATTGGCCCCAGTTGTGCCTGCGATGGCATCGTTGCCGCTACCGCCGATTGCATTCTCGATATTGCTGATGGTATCGCTCTCGCCAGTCGTCACTGTTTGCGCAGTGGTTGTCGCGAGGTTGAGCGTCAGTGCTGTGCCAAGATAGCTGTAATCGACCGTATCGTTGCCAGCACCTCCGTTGATTGTGTCGTTGCCAGCGCCGCCGATCAGCCGGTCATCCCCGTTTTCTCCGAACAACTGGTCGTTCCCGGCTCCGCCAGAGAGGATATCATTGCCATCGCCGCCATAGAGCTTGTCGGCCGCAGCACCGGTGATGATCGTGTCATCGCCCGCCCCGCCGCCGATCTGGGTAATCCCTGTGAGGGTGACTGCGCTGAGATCCAAGGTATCGTTTCCGGCGCTGCCCGAGATCGTCACCCCGGTGTACGTCCCAGCGGTTATGGCTTCGATGCCCGTGATGCTGGTCAGGCCGATTACGGTACCGTTCGCGAGCGCGGCAATTGTGTCGGTGCCGGCACCGCTGTCGACCGCATCGAAGCCTTCGCCAGTCCCCGTGTACTGGAAAGTATCGTTCCCCGCACCGCCGTTGAGCGCATCGTCACCGGCCGAGCCTGCAATCGTATCGTTCCCGGACGATCCGGTAATCGCATCGTTGCCTGCGCGGCCATCGATCCGGGCGATCCCGGTCAAGGTGACATTGGTGAAATCGAGCGCATCGGAATTGACCGAGCCCTGGATGGTCACGCCGGCAAGTCCGCCGGAGCTGACCGAGGTTACCCCGGTGGTGTTAGACAGCCACAGCGGTGCATTTGCCGACTTGGCGACAATGTTTGCGGCATTGCCCAGGATCAGGAAATCGCTGGCATCGAGCTGCGCCAGATCTGTATCCTCGATCACGATATCGGGTAGGGTCGCAAAATCGATCCGAACATTGGCACCGTCTTGCACCAGGCGCGATTGCAGATCGGCAAAACTGTTGATCCCGTCAGTACCCTTGCGGATCACGATCTTGTCGTTGCCGTCATCGTAGTCGATCAACGTAGCCCAGGTCGTATCCCACGGCGCGTACGACAGGAACGCCCCGTCGAAGACATAATAGTCGTAGCCGGCCGCGCCCGAGACGAAGTTATTCGTGGCCATCACTTCGATCACGTCATTGCCGCGGCCTGCGAACACGCTGGTGTTCCAGCCATCTGAGGTGATGTAATCGTCACCATCGAGGGTGCTGGCAGCGAAGTTTGAGCCGCCATTGGCCAGAAGTCGCTCCGAGGCATTGCCGATATTCTGCCAGTCGGACAGGCTGCGGGTGACGGTAGTGGCCGGATAGGGCACCGCGCCATCAGCCGGACGCGGTCCGAACCCGCCCGAAGTGGACCACGCCCCAAACATAAAGTCTGTTGCGGCAAGGGTATTCATTTGAACATTCTTGAGGGTGATCGGCGACAAGCCCTGGAGCGTGATCACCGTATCTGCGCCATTTTGGCTCAGGAACGGTTGCAGCGAAGCGAAGTCGGTGACTCCTCCAGTGGCATTGACGATCCCGATCCGGTCGCTTCCCTTCTGGTAGTCTGTCACGCTGGCCCAGGCGGTTTTGACTCGGTCGGTCGGGTTGACCGAGCGGCCATCGAAAATGAACACATCCGAACCGGCCCCGCCGGTCACGGTGTTCTGCTCGCCCATAACCTCGATGATGTCGTTGCCATCACCCGCTTCAGCCAGCACGTTCCAGCCATCGGTAGTGATGTAGTCGTCGCCGCCGAAAGTGTAGATCCCGGTATTGGCGGCTCCCCGGCCGACTACGCGGTCGTTGCCATTGCCCATCAGTGCCCATTGCGACGGGGTCAGCTCGGCGCCGGTCGCCTGCGGTCCGACATTGAACGTAAATACGTCCGATACGCTGCCGCCGCGCCCGTCGCTGGCGGTCACGCGGATGTCGTAAGCTCCCAGCGCAGCAGCACCGACGGTGCCGGCAAAGGTCCGGCCTGTCAGCGAGATCCAGCCCGGCAGGGCGCTGCCGTCGGCCATGGTGGCCGAATAGCTCAGCGCATCGCCGTCGGCATCGGCGAAAGCGCCAACTGGAATGGTGACCGCAATCGCTTGCCCGCGATTTGCCGACACATCGGCCAACGGCTGCGCCAAAGTTGGAGCATGGTTGGCGAGCGGCACATTGAGCAAGAAGCTATCGGCAACGCTCGCCTGGCCGTCGCTTGCCGTGATCCGGATATCGAGCGTGCCCGAATAGGATGCTGGCACTGTGCCGGTCAGCCGGGTTCCGTTGAAGCTCAGCCACGAAGGCAGAGCATTACCGTTGGCAAGCTGCGCGTTCAGCGTCAGGCTATCGCCATCGACATCGCCAAAGGTACCAGCGGGAATTGCAATGTCGATCGCCTGGCCGGTCATCTGCTGGTCTGGCAGTGGGATGAGGACAACCGGTGCGTCGTTCACTGGCGTGATCGCCAAACGGAAGTCGTCGAAAGCGTTGAGGCTGCCGTCGCTGGCGGTTACCCGGACATCGAGATAGCCATTGAAGTTAGCGGGCGGGGTGCCTGAAAAGGTCTGGGTCGCGGCATCGAATGCCAGCCATGCCGGGAGCACGCTGCCATTGCTGAGGCCTGCCGAATAAGTCAGCGCCGCATTGTCGACATCGGTAAAGCTACCCGCAGGTAAGGTGAAGCTTATCGCTGTGTCTTCGGGAGAGGCCAAATCGGGCAGCAAGGCTCCCACGACCGGCGCATCGTTGACTGGGTTTACGGTCAGGCGGAACACGTCCGAAACGGCGAGCGAGCCGTCACTGGCGGTAATTGCTAGATCAATGAATCCGTTAAAGTTCGCTGGCGGCGCGCCGACGATCCGTCCGCCCGTGTAGCTCAACCACGATGGCAGCGGCGTGCCGTTGGCCAGGGTGACGGAGAACGTCAGACTGTCTCCATCGACATCGGCAAACCCGCTGGTAGGGATTGCGATCGAAAAGGCTTGATCCTCGTTGGTAGACACATCGGCAATGGATGCCACGATCAAAGGTGCATCGTTGACCGGATCAATGGTCAGCCGGAAGTCGTCGAAAACTCTAAGCACGCCATCGCTCGCAGTCACCCGTAGGTCAAGATTGCCATTAAAGTTTGCCGGTGGCGTCCCTGTGAAGCGCAGTGCCGACGCATCGAAGTCAAGCCAAGATGGCAACGCCGAGCCATTCGCGAGCGTAGCGGCAAAACTCAGTGCAACGTTGTCGACATCGCCGAACGAACCGACCGGTAAGACAAAATCTATGGCGGTGTCTTCCGGACTCGCCTTGTCATCCAGTGGGACAGCTACAACGGGGGCGTCATTGACCGGCAAGATCGTAAGACCGAAGGTCTGGCTAACGCTCGCCACCCCGTCGCTGGCGGTCAGCTCAATCGGAAGCACACCATTGAAATCGGCCGGTGGCTGGCCAAGGAAGCGCGCACCATCAAATTGGAGCCATGTGGGAAGCGGATCTCCATTGGCGAGTCTTGCGGCCAAGACCAGGGCATCTCCATCAGCATCGCTGAACGCCGATGACGGAACAACAAAATTGATTGGCGCATCTTCGGCAAACGTTTGATCACCGATAGGCAACCCAACCGATGGCGCATTGTTCGCCGCAAAGTCGATCACGAACGTACTACGGGTTAGAGCCGAGCCATCGCTTGCCGAAACCAGGACTACGATTGGATCGATCTGGTTGGTCGGAACCGTCCCCTGAAGTACTCCGCCCGAATAAGTCATCCATGTCGGCAGTGGAGCTCCGTTGGCAAGCGCTACGGTCAACGTGACCTGATCGCCTTCGGGATCCTGATAATTGGACGCAGAGATCGGTACCGCGATCAGTGCGCCTGGCTGAACAGTCTGATCAGCCAGCGGCGTCAAGAGACGCGGAGCGTCATTGCGCGCAAGCACATTCAGGGTGAAAGGAATGCGCGCATCAAGCGACCCATCCGACCCGATGATTTGGAGTTCGAGCGAGCCGTTGAAATCAAGCGGCGGTGTTCCGGTAAGCTCGCCATTCGCAAAGGAGAGCCACGAAGGCAGCGCCCCGCCATCGGCCTTGCGGACAAACAAACTGAGCGCATCGCCATCGACGTCACTGAACAAGCTCGAAGGAATGGTAACAGCGACCGGTTGATCTTCGATTGTAGCAACATCGGCAAAACCGGTCGTCACCGTCGGAGCATCGTTGACACTCGCGATCGATACATTGACCTGCGCACTTGCGCGTCCGCCATTCGTATCAGCAACACTATATTGGAACGATGCTGCGCCATTGAAATTGGCGTCGGGCCGAAAATGTATATCGCCATCGAGTCCGATCCAGACCTTGCCATGCACTGCATTGCTGACACTCAAGGTCAGAGCATCGTTGTCGGCATCTGAGGTTAGCGCCATCAAACTGCTGCGGACAACGACAATATCGTTATCCTCGGTGGTGCCAAGAGTCATGTTCGCAGCAAGTGGCACGTGATTGTCCAATGTGAGCTGCACCGACGAGCCGCTTCCGCCGGCGAAATGAAGCGTCTCGACATTGTATAGCGTGTCAGTGCCGTCACGTCCGGCAACCCGATCAATGATCGTGGTAACGCCGTTGGCGGTAACAATGTCATAGTCGGCTTGAGCGCCGCGATAGTTTGCAGTGTCGCGGCCAGAACCGCCGTCAATCACATCATTTCCGGCAGCTCCGGCCAAGACATCATTACCAGCACCGCCACGGATAACATCGTCGCCCGCAAAGCCGTCAATTGTGTCGTCGCTTCCTGTCGAGCTTTGCGCGAGGATCGCTGCCTCAATGTCGTTCCAGGTAAGATTCTGGCCATCGGCAAACTCGAAATTTTCGACCCGGGCTGAGGAGGTGGCAAATTGTCCGGCAATCGTCAGCGTCAGCCGGTCGAGCCCGAAGACTTCGATCAACAGATCGCTACCAGCGGGACCGGTGCGCGTGAAGTGGAGATCGCCGATTGAAATATCATCGGCAAAGCTGACGGTGTCGATACCGCCAGCATCCCGAATAACATCTTCGTCGAACCCGCGGCCAAACTTGTAAATGTCGTTCCCCGTGCCTCCGGCTAGCGTATCGTTGCCGCTACCACCATCTAGCAGCCCACCTTGAGGACCGGTGCTGATAACAGTATCGCCGTTTCCGCTCATGCCGGTTGCCAACGCCAGCATCTGATTTGCGCTGAATTCCTGACCGCTATCGAAGCGGAACGTTGCGACTTTGCTTGTGGTCGAGCCGTTATTCTGGGTGGTCCATTGGCCGACAATCCGAAGTTGTTCTCCGGTCGCCTTGATCCGGATCACCAGATCGCTGCCATCGCTACCGCGCAGAACTTCAATATCGGTTGGAGCGAGCCCGCCAGTCAGTTCCACTACGCTCGATGCGGAATTCCCGCCGGTACTAAAATCGACCATATCGTTGCCGCCGCCCCGGCCAAAACGAATTGTCGCGTCGCCACTGACATGGATGACGTCGTTACCGCCCAAAGCATCAATCGTTTCACCGGGCTCGACCATCAGCACATCGGCCAGTGCGGTGGGCCGAGCGCGCGCGGCGAGTAGATCGATAGTCTCAAACCGAGCGCCGCCCGTTCCTTCATTGCGGCTAACCAGGCGAGCTGCGATGGCGTTCCAGTCGAAGTTCGCAATGCTTTGCGAGCCATCGGCGGCGGTGATCCTCAGATCAAAATTTTCGACCACATGATAGACCGGCAGTTGATCGGCCTGGTGATCGAAGTTGTTGTCGAGAGCAATCTGATCGGGGACGCCATCGCCATCGCTGTCACGAGCGATTACTGCGGCCGAAAAATCACCCGCGCTGTAAATCCAGGCTCCAGACTGCTGATCGACGGTCCGAGAAAGCACATGATCGCCATTGACATTGAAGAGCTCGTCACTCGAAAGATCGTGCCAGTCGCTCTTGCCATCGCCGTTAAGGTCAGTGGCCAGCCAGTCAGGTTTGCCATCGCCGGTGCTGTCAACCGATGCGAAATCGGGAATTCCGTCCTGATTAACATCGAGACTTGTCCAATCGATCTCGCCATTTGCCTTGGTCGGAAGCGGCGAAAATGTGACATGATCGACCGTATAGGTATCGACCACATTGTCTTCGTCCATATCGTACAGGTCGAGGCGGCGAGGATCGGGCTGGCTTGCCGATGCGGGCAAATCGATCGAAAAAGAATCCGGTGTGCCATCGCCATTCAAATCATAAGCATAGACATCCGGACTGCCATCACTGTTCGTGTCGAGCGACCACTGCCCAAAGTGCACCCAATCGGACTGCCCATCACCGTCGAAATCGGGGTTTGTCCAATCGAGGATGCCATCGCCATTGGTATCGAAACCTGAGAAATCGGGTCGCCCATCTCCATTGAGGTCGAGCTGGTTCCAGTCTGATACGCCATCACCATCGAGGTCGGCATTGAGCCAACCCGAGCCGTCACTTCCTTCGCGATCGTTCCCGAACTGGCCTTCGATCACCAGGCTGGCACCGGTAACGAGATTGCGGACCAACATATTGTCTGGCGCGTTAGTATCGCGCACGAATTCGAAGTCGTTGAGACTCGCACCGCCATCGAGCACGAGTGTGTTAGTCTGCCATTGTGGCGGTGGTTGTACCAGCGGGTTACCTGTTGAGTCGGTGACCCCGGCGTCGATGAACCGATCATGTCCGCTTGCAGCGCCCAGCGTCATCGTGACCCCGCCAGCCAAGGCGATATAGGTTTCATTCTCGGCACTGTTGTTTTCGATCACGCTTCCTGGCTCGTAAGTCAGCGACGAAGAACCGCCGTTGCCCAGCCTGACGACGCTGCCGTCGGCAAAGAAAAGCGTACCGTTCTCGCGCGCGTCGACAGTCATGCTGTCGCCAGAATCGTTGAATGAAAGCCGGACGTTATGTGACCCGTCGTTCAGCCAGGCGAACGCGAAATCCTGACGAGATATCCCTGCGCCAAGATGGATTTCATAGCTCTCGTTGCCGCCCTGGCTGAGCAGCCGGTCTGCGCCATCGCCACGGTTGAACACAATCCTGTCGGTGCCGCCGCGCCCGGCGATGATGTCGTTGCCCTGGCCGGGGTAGAAGGTTTCGTTGCTGGCGATGGGCAAGCCAACTTCGCTTCCCGTATTGCTGATGGTACCATTGAGGAAATCAGCGCCTGCAGTGGCCGTTTGACCATCAACCAACCCGCCCTGACCACCTACCGAATAGCTCTGACCGCTTTGCAGATCTTTAACGTCGATCGCGAGGGCGTCGCTAGCCGGCCTGCCATCGATCACCAGCTCGTCGCCAGCCTTGGTTTGAAGGACCGTAACCTCTCGCCCGTCGCGCACCTCGAACAATACAACTACGTCGCTGGCTGAAATCCCAGAAAGCGAGACATGGACCCGTGTCAGGCCAGAATTGCTGTTGATCAGGCGGTCCGAACCTGTCCCAGCGGACATCTGCACTTCGACATCATCGAATCGGTTGATGTAACGGTCATTGCCCGCGCCGCCGTTAAGAATTGCGCCAGGCTCGCCGAGGAAACTACCGCTCGGTGCGCCAAAGTTCTCCAGCGTGTCCGCACCGGAAGTACGCTCGGCATTGAGGATTGCTTGTTCCAGATCGCGCTGCGACAGGATCGTACCATCGGCAAAGACGATCTGGTCGATCCAATGTGCGCCTGATTGGTCGCCTTGCGAATAACCGTCACCTAGGGAGTCTTCAGCGTTGTAAACATAGCCGTCATATGGCGTTCCATCGAGCGTCAGCGTCTCGCCGGTGTCCTTGATCATGATGATGATCGACAAGGGGTCTGAGCGGTCGCGGGTGATGGTAACTTCATCCCGGCTGAGCCCGACAAGGTTCAGAACATCTGAGGCCCCTTCATTCCCGAAGAGTCCATCCTGCTCCTTAATGACGTCATGGCCATAGCCTCGGCCAAAGACATACGTGTTGGGTTGGCTGTCGCCTACCAGCACATCATTTCCGGCACCGCCGTCGAGCACGCTGCTGCCCCATAGCAGATCGTCGCCGTTTGTGCTCGTCGCAAGACCGGTGACGATTTGGCTGATTGTGATTTGCGATCCGCTGAAATTCAGAGTCCGGTTTGGATATTCCGCGAGCGGTTCAAAGGCATTCTTGAGCGTCAGGGTGTCGGCACCATCGGCAACCCTGACCACCAAATCGAAGCCCTGCCGAACGAACGACACATGACTGTCGAGACTGATCCCCGAGAAGGTGATATTGCCCAAAGTACGCGAATAGAAGGTGTCATGCCCGAAACCGGCGCTGAGCTGTAAACTGTGATTGCCGTTCATAGCAAAGATGTAGTCGTCACCCGCGCCGGGCGTGAACACGCTTGCGGAGTTCCCATAGTTGAACAGCACATTGTTTCCGGCATCGCCGGTCAGGATCTTCCCGGCACGCAGATCGATGGTCGTGCCATCGGCAAAAGTGATCTGTTCCACATCACTGGCACCGGTAATTGCCGCTCCACTGGAAAAATTGACCCGGTTGGAAAGATCGACGCGCAGCGCAGTTCCCCCTAGCCGCAATCGCATCCCGCCATTGGGATTGGTCACGAACTGGAAGTCTGCGAGTGAATAGGCGCTGTCGATCGCGACCGTGTCGAAGCCGAATCCCGTGTCGGAAATACGTACCTTTCCCGCTGAAACCAGGTAGGTGTCGTTTCCGAGTCCGCCCGTCTCGAAATCATTGCCGCCGTTGCCAGCGATCAGGTCAGCAGAGCTGCTCCCGCTAAGTACATCATCACCCGGCGTCCCATCAATTCGGCCGTTGACCAGCGTTCCCGCCAACTGGGCCTTGCTGACCAGCATATCGGCAACGCTGACGATCGATCCGTTCAATTCAATTGAAACATCGGAGCCGTAAGCATTTCCGGGCAGGAAGATGCTATCTCCGTTTGTGCCGACGGCAATCCTCAGGCCATCCGATTGCGGCGAAACATCGAGATCGGCCAGCACTACAGCGCCTTCGATCTTGATATGGCTTCGGCCGTTGAGATCATTGATCGTCAACTGCCCGTATCCCGGCCTAAAGATGTAGGTATCTTCGCCTCGGCCGCCCGCCAGCGTGTCGGTGCCGCCTCTGCCATCAAAAATGTCGTCACTGGCAGTACCATCAAGGCGATCACCTGATGGTGTTCCGGTGGTCAGTTGTGTCTGGACCTGCGCGGCGCTCAGCCGCGTTCCGTCCTTGAAGTCGAAGAATTCGACTGCTTGGCCAACACTTCGGAATTGTTCGAAGATAGTCAGCGACGCGGTCGAGCCAGAAATGCTCACAACCAGATTTGCGCGGTCGGGGCCGATGGCGGCAAAGGTAACCTCGCCAGGCAGGGCATCGATCTGGACCACGTCATGCAGCGAAGGCGCTGTGTCCGCCTCAAACACCATGTCAGCGCCGCTCGAAGAGTTCAGACGGTACGTGTCCGCGTCGCTCCGCCCGATCAAAGCATTGTCGGAGACCAATGAGCCGAAGTCGAAACTTGCGCCCTTACTTCCAACGGCAATCAAGCCGCCAAGATCGACCAGATCAAAAATATCGAATGCGCCATCATCAAACACAACTGTTTCTGCACCTGCCGACAGCTTGCCATTCCGAATGGTCAGATCGAGTTGGACGCTGCTGCCTCCTTGGGTCAGGGTCAGTTCGTAGCCCGCAGTCAGTTCGCCCGAAGCGGCGTTGAACTCAAGCTGCAGCGGCTTTGTCGTTGTGGTGGTATGGGCCCGGTTCCAACCCTTGAGATCAAGCCGATCGTTACCATCAGAATCGACTATGGTCGCCGACTGCACGCCATTTGTAATTATATAGTGATCATCGCCAACGCCTCCATTAAGGCGCGCGTCGCCGTTCGTGGCGACAAGAACGCGATTTACCTTGTAGGGTGTACCTCGAAACGATGCCACAGTTGTGTCGAGGGCGAGACCGTCTGATGCCGCTTCAGCGAACACGGCGTCGGCCAAGTCTCCAGCTGCGATTCCCAAGCCTTGATTGGTCAACACGGGATCGAGCGCAGCAAAGATCGCGCTCTTGTCGACCGAAAGTGCATCGGTGTAGCGTAATAAACTGACTGTAACCGTATGCCAATATTCCAGTTTGGCACTCTTATCCGACGGAGCGTTGGCCGCTGCGTTCGCGATAAGACCGGCCAAATCAGTGCCCTGTGCGGCGGTGTAGAATGCTCCAGCGGCAAATGACAGTCCCGGTAGCAGTGATTGCCCCAGGGCGGTCTGCCCCAACAATTTGGCAGTGACATCACCGGTCAACCGATTCCATTCCGAAATCAGGATCGTTGCTCCATCGGAGCGCGGGTTAGCGCCTACATGCAACTGCTGAAAATCGCTTCCGCTGATCCTCTCGATCGCGCGAAGCCAGCGGGCATTGATTGCATCGCCGCGGCTGTCTGCAGCGACAGTATCCGCTGCGGTCCAGCGCAAGATGATCTGTTCAACTCGCGCACCAATTTCATTTGCCTTGTCGGGTGTCAGCGCAGCGAATGCCCGCACCATTTCCTCAAGCGCCGGGTCGCGGGCCATCGCTACATCGAGGTCACTCAGGGTGCCGGTGCCAAGCATGAACGGCAGGTTTGCGAAGTCTGCAGGAACAGTTACGTCATTGACAATCTCACGAGTGTCGTACTGGTCAATCGCCAGATAGGCATCATATGCGCTCACAATCGAGCCATCGGAAAAAGCGACGTTGCTGCGCCAGAGAACTTTGGTTCCATCGCAGCCGCAATCGAGC
>Ga0116180_1001973_pt1 | contig 16684 bp, 19 predicted proteins | sample AD_UKC073_MetaG_FD_89804 | JGI IMG/M metagenome (GOLD analysis project Ga0116180, IMG submission 89804) | Active sludge microbial communities of municipal wastewater-treating anaerobic digesters from USA - AD_UKC073_MetaG | ecosystem: Engineered > Bioreactor > Anaerobic > Digestate | place: USA...
TAATAAAAACTACAAAATGTCGATGGTCTCTTTCATATTACTATTTTCCATTATTAGAGGAACTTTTACCAAGAGATAAATATCGTTGGATTGAAAAGGAAGTATTTAGAAGCTCTGCTCAGGGTGGTAACAATGCGGATATTAAAAAGGAGCAATCTAAAGGTGTTGAGCTACTTATCATGAATTATGACGAAAACGGAATTAAATTTTAAATGAATATTGAAGAATTTTTTAAAAATGCTTTTAAAAAAGTAAATATTGATTTACCTTTTAAGCGATTAGAATCAGATATTTCAAACTATCAAAAATATAATTTGTATGTCAATTTACCACCAAAGGTGGTGGATTTCGAGGAAATGTATTATAACTTATTAAGAGAAAATATTGTTCGTGAGATTAATCAGTATGCTTTAAAAGTTATTATTGGTGATATAAAATCTAAGGGAAGTGTTAATTTTATTGACGTGATAGATATCAATGATAATACTAATTATAGCACAATTATCAGTATGTCAAGAAAAATTGTTAGTGAGATTAAAAATCTTAATTTACCTAATGTTATCACAAATGGTAGAATAGCTTCAGATTATCTTATGGATTCTCCAGGGTTTAATACATATCCGATTAAAACTAGTTTAGATAGATTTAATACCTTTACAAAACATGGAAATCTTTTTGGCAGTATTGATGTTTATCTCGATTCATATATGAAATGGAATGATGATTTCATTTTATCTTATGATGATGTCTATTATGATTTATCTGATATAAAAATCAATATTAAACAAGATCCTTCAATTACTCCAGTTCTTGAAGTTGAATTTATGATATATCATAATATTATTAATCCAAAGTTGACGTATATTGTAGAAAATGTAACTTCAACTGCCTATTCAAAATATAAATCTGAATTAAGAAATAAACGAATTGATAATATATTAGATGATGATAAAACACCTTAATCGAATTTATAAACTTGGATATGATATTGAGGTCGTTTGGAATAAACAGATTCAAATAACATATGATTTCAATAGAATTTCAGGATTTGAAGAGTATGATCCAGTCTCTGTACTTATTTATGTACATGATTTCTGGAATGAATCTTTAAATTTTCAAAAGTGTTTAGAAGAAACTTGTGAGATATTTTATTCTTGGTATTCCGATAATCATAAGATGATATTAAAATATCTTGAGAATCCTCAAAAGAAATTCGATCATTTCGCTTCAAGATCAAATATAGACAGTTTATCACTCGGTGATGTTAGTTCACAGGTGAATCGAGGAATGAGAATTGATGATATATTAGATGATTATTGAGCTTCATCAAGTGCGTCTTGAAGAACGTTTTGAAAAGCCATATATTGATCTGTATCTCCTTCATCATATATATCGGAGACTCCACTTTCAAAGTCTCTTATAGCATTTCTGAAATTATCGACTAATTTTCTATATTTTGAAGATTGTTTAAGTTCATCATATACATTATCATCGATAGTGGATTCATTTATTTTAGATTCTTCTAATTCTTCTATAGCATCAATTTTGTCTTTAACCATATCTGGACTAAGATTCCAATCCATTTTATGAGTTACTTTATTATACTTAATTCTTGGATTTCCAATTAATTTTTGTCTTTCTGAATTAGGTTTACTATATATAAATATATTATATTTGTAAATTATGAATCCTCACAAAAAATTAAGAGAGTTGGGTTTCAAGAAGACCAATTTTTATAAGCCAGGTAGTCATCCTGATACTTATGAATCTATGATGGTGCTTGATAATGAGGATACTAAATGGGAGTATAGAGATGGAAAAAGAGTTTCTGTTAAAGTTGAAAAAATACATCCTAAGTCTAGCTCATTTTGGATACTAAAGTATAGTGATAATTATATTTTGTGGTGTTTGGTTAAGAATCATCTTATAGATAAGATTTGGCTTGAGAATAAATCAGGTAAAAGTCTTGGAAATAGGAGAATACTATATTATGGTAGAAATATAGAGGATGAAAGATTAAAACTTATATTTGATATCTCTAATCGTGATCATAATCCACTTGAAGGTAAGAATCAAATTATGAATATTTTACCTAAAGAGATTAAAAGAGATTTTTTATTGGATCAACTATTTGGATTTTAATATATAAAACCATATATTTGTATTATTATGAAACTATGACTACATAATTATTAGCGAAGTGAGTAAATTACTCACAAACAATTTTATTGTCTAAAAATTAAAAAATAAAGTCATGGAACAAATTATTATAGAAATAAGAGCCGCTGAGGGCGGTCAAGATTCAAAACTTCTTGTAGAAGATTTAAGAGATATTTATCTCAAAACAGCACGAGTTAATAACTTCGATTGTAAGGTTACTAACAGAGATGGATTTGCATCTATCTGACTGACTGGTAAGAAAGTTAAGACATTTTTTAAAAATGAAAGTGGACCACATCGATGGTTAAGAATTCCACCAACTGAAAAAAAAGGTAGGACACAGACTTCAATAATTACGGTTGCTCTAATTGATCCAAGTGATAAATTAGATTTTAATTTCAATCGTAGTGAAGTTACTAAACAATATACGAGAAGTGGTGGCGCCGGTGGTCAGAATGTTAATCGTAGATCCACTTGTGTTCAACTAACTCATTTACCAACAGGTATTCAAGTTAAGTGTCAAGATACAAGAGACCAATGTAAAAATGAGGAATTAGCTTGGATTCGTCTTGAAGATAAACTTAGAGTAATACATGATGCGACTCAGATCAAGACAGTTTATCAAAATCGTTTCGATCAAGTTGGTACAGGTTCAAGATCGGACAAGAAGAGATCATATAGAATCAAAGAGAATTTGGTAGTTGATCATGAAACAGGTAAGACTTGTTCATTTACTGATTTCTTAAAGGGTAGAATTGATTTATTGTCCTAATATTAGTTTAAACTCCTCTTCACTTTTAAAGCTTTTTTTGGAGTTATTTATCCTTTTAGTTATACAAAGGTTATCAAGTGATGATATTTCTTCTACTTGATAACCTTTTTTAAATCCTTCAAAGATAGAAATCTTGTGGTCTATTGTTGGATATTTCTCATCATTATAATTAAATTGAAAGTTTAGGCTTATATTTTCACCATCATAGTAATCAAGTCCATTCCATTCTTGAATTAATTTATTCTTATTTCTTTTCGTTAGATTATCAATGAGTTTTCTGTATTTGATATATACATCTTTTTCTTTCTCAGATATAAAAAGATTGTTACTTTCAAAGTATTCATTGAGAGACTTTGATATTTTATCTTTGATTTCTGGATTATTCTCATATAGTTTTAAAATAGAGTTTCTTATTTTTTCTCGAACTTCTGTCCTTTTTGAGGGGTTTTTATCACCAGTCTTTGAATCCGAGTATCTTTTTTTGGATTCATCACTTCTTTTTTTCCCTTTACAGGATAATCCAATTCTATCTTTATGCTCTTTTGATAATTTTTTACCTTTGTGTGACTCGGACAGACTTTTTTTATGATCATCTGAAAAAATTTGACCTTTTCTTATTTCCGATTGCTTTTTATATCCACATTTTCTACAAGATGATTTTTTATCATTTGCAAAATTTAATGAGTCTTTCGATTTATAAGATATTTCGATTGAACATAATGGACAATTTCTTTTATACATAAAAATGATTTACTTTTATATATTAAATATTTAAGGTCAAAAAGTAAATAAGGTTAAATATTTCATTTTTTACTTATGGTATTTATAATCTCTCTAACATTTTTAATAGTTTCTATTTTAAAATCAGTTAAATCGATATCTCTAATTAAATTTCTAAATTTTCTATCAGTGTAACTCCAATCATTTGATGATATGATAATTATACCATCTTGAAGCTTTACAGTGGTGTTATTACTAAATTCACTTTTTGCTGATGAATTTCTGCTTTTAATCTCTTTGAATATTTGCATTAATTTAGTGACGCTTGTATCTACTTCAGTTTCTAATAGTATGAATAGGTATATTGATGGAGTAAATGATATTGTCCCGGCATTTATATGTAATAAACAATTATCATATCTTTCTGATATTTGATAAAGTTCTTTAAAAATTGTGAATATTTTTTTATCCTTTATAAGATTTCTCTGACCAAATCTATTTCCTAATTTTAATGTGTCTTTTAATTGATCTAACTTTATTTGAATACAAAAGCAATATTTATCGTCTTCATAAATTGGATTATTATGAAGAATACTTAAAACTTTATCACCAAGCTGTTCTTTATCTAATGCTTGCTTACTGAAATATCCTTTATGAACTTCATAATCTATTAACTCATCAGTTAGATCAAGAGTTACATCTTTTAAATCTTGCTCATCATCTTCATGAGCTTCTCTTAGTAACTCTATAAATTTTAATATTTTATTTTTCATAAACATATAATGTAAATTGTATTAATATTTGTTTATTTTCAGATGATTTATTCATGTCAAATATTTCATTGATATGATATATATCAGGTAATTGATTAAGATTATTAATTAATTCTTTAAATTTATTTTTAATTTGGTATAATTCATCTATCATGTTTATTTCAAGTTTATATGATTTTTCTAAAGTTATATAATATAATTTTTTAGAACCATTTGTATGCATTAAATTCAATTTACCATCTTTTGCAAAAGATCTACTAACAACAACATCATAACCTTGTTCTCTAAACTCTGAAAATAACGAATTGAATGAACGAGCTGATTTTTTATGATAAAATGATTTAGATTCTTGGCTATTATCGTCTAATTTAAGATATAGTTTTAAATATCCGGATCCTCTTTTAAGATCAAATAAGGAATAGTCTTCTATATTGTGTAGAGATTCCATTGCATAAGCATGTATTTTTCTATCATTATCATTATCATTATTCTTTTTAATATTTACTATAAAACATGGTGTTAGTCCAGATGATGCGTATGCTTCTGTTCTTTCTAAATTTAATTGACCAGGTGGTGTATTAATTGTTAAATCTTTATGTAACTCATGTTCAAAGTTTTTACCTTTTAGATAAAAATCGATCTCGATATTTACATCTGTTCCATCATGTAGTTCTGCAAATGATTCAAATATATCATCTTCATTTAAAAACCAAATAGATTTTATAAATTCCTCATTTCTTGAATATTTTTTCACATATGAGCTTTCAAAAATATGTTTTAAGTTTTTCATTTTATTTAAGTTTTTTATCTAGTATTCTAGCTATATTAGATCCAATTGTAAAATGTATATTTCTAATTGTATCAGCTTCGACTGTTTCAACATCATCCATAAATTTAAATTGATATCTATAAGTATCATTTTCTTCTTCATCACTATTTCTGTCAATTTTATAAATTGAGACATCAATTTTATAATTATTATTTACATCAATTTCAAAATCAAATGTTACTTTATCACATGGTGTTGTTTTGAATTTTGGTTCATATTTAACATCAAAAATAGAATAGTCTGTAATCTTAGCTCTTCTCATATAGTAATTTAAAAACATAGCAGGTGCTTCTATAAAATCGGAAAGAATTTGTATATCTTCCCCAAAATCATTCGATTCAATAATATCTTCTATTTTATTTTTCATATCAACAACATTATTAAAATCAACCTTATGATAATTACAATTTATATCAAATAAATAAATGAATGAATTATCTATTAGATTTCTTTTTTCTAAATCAGTTTTAAAAATGAATTTTGTGTGTATAATTAGAGTATCTTCAACTGATAATCCATGTATTGATATTACTAATTTATAGAATTCTTCATCACCAGACATTTCATACGTTGTTTCAACGGATTGAACTAAACCCTCTTCTTCCTCGAAGATATCTTTAAATGTTTGTTCGATTTCTGCTATTCTTATCATATTAAAAATTTTCTTTTATTTCTTTTAAGAGCTCTTCAAATGAAGAGAATTTCATATCAGATTCATTTTCACCATCTCCATATGGTCCGCTATGACTCTCTCTTCTTTTAACAATTATTTCTTCTATATCACTAAAGTTGATTATCCAATCCTCATGAAAACCTTCGGAATATCCAGAAGCACCATATTGAATTTCTATTATTTGATTATCTTCATTATACTGATAATTTAAAAATTTTGACCAACTATCATAACTTTCTTCTTCATATTTTTTAGATAAACTATCTAATTCATAAAAAAAATTTAAAAGAGTATCATCATACCACTCATTAATGGATTCAAATTGTTTATCATAAGAGTATCTTTTAAGTTCCATTATTTTACTAACATATCCATTTCTTCTTAATAGTTTAAAAACTAAATTACCGATTGAAAACTCACCTCCATCTTCTAATCCAGACTGTCTTTGTTTTTTTATTTTTTTCCAAACCTTATCAATTTTTTCTTTTAATTTGGAATATTTATCTTCATCAACTTGTTCTTCGATATCATCAATAGACATCATTATAGATTTAGCTTTTTCAGATATCTCATTTTCATCAGGTATAAATTCTATTTTTTCAGGCTTTACATTCCATTTATTTTTCAATAATGAAAAAACACCGCTAGATTTATGTATTTCATCAATACTTTGAATATAAACTTCTACTTCATATCCTTTGATTCTAATATCATGATTATCATTCCATATTTTTTTAGCACTATCTGTGAATTTTTTAACTAATTCAACATTATCATCAACATCGTTGAAATTGATTAAGATATGTAAATCATAATCAGAATATTTTTCAGACCAGTTATAATTTGCTAAAGATCCAGTTAAAATAATATCTTTCACATCAGCTTCTAATTCAGTTGAATTGTAGAAATCTTGTGCGATTTGTAATAGTTTTTCTCTCACATCTTCATCAAGTTCAAAACTATCCCAAAGTTTTGGATTTAGTTCATCTTTTAAATAGAATGATTTAATAGGTTCGAGATCCTTTTCTTGGAATTCTTCAAATTTTTTAAATCTCATTATCGCACTTCATTTTTTTATATATATTAAAAGTCAGTATTTAAATAATAAAGAATTATTAAACTTTACTATTGATAATAAAAAACAAAACAATAAAAGTGAATTATAATAATATTGAAATGAGTAAATTAATCACATTAAACGGACAAGATGATAAAATTTTAGACGATATCTTTAGTAATGATATAATTGTCTATGAAGATGTTCAAGGATCCAAAATCTGGGTAAATTGGAATGGTAATTCTTTTGTTATAAAGCCTAAGTCTATATCAAGTGAGGCTATCAATCTAATTGATTTAGCTATGCAGAATTATTATAATCCTGCTATAAACTATTTTAATACTTTTGATACTAGAATAAAAGGATTAATGCCAAAAAATTGGTGGTTTTGTTTTGAATATTTTCCAGATAATCAACCTGCTAATATTGAATATAATCGAGTTCCTAAAAATGGATTAGTATTAGCTTCTATTTGTAAAAATGGAAAATATGAGTATACTGTTGATGAGTTGGTTGAATATGCTAGATTATTCACAGTTGATAGTTTACCTGTTATATTTGAGGGAAGGCTTTCAGATTCAATGAAAGAGGCTATAAAATATTTTCTTAACACATCAGAAAATGATCTGGACTATGTTTTTGGTGAGAAATCATTCTCATTTTTCTTTTATAAAATATTGAATCCTCAAAGTGAAGGATCATTTTTAATGGGTGATGATTTTCAAAAAAACCTACAAAAAATAGTAATTAAGGTAAAGGATAAGAATATAAATTTTGAGATTTTAAATCCTCTTTATCAAAGAGTAAGTTCTGATAACTCTACAGAATTTGTTGAAGTATATACTTTAATACTTGTTAATTTTTTAAATTTTTGTCAGAGTGTTAATATTGAAGATATAAAAATAAAAGGTGCTAGAAAAGACGAGTCATATATTTATTTAATTTGTAAATTGTTCAATATGTATATTGATGATATTGGTGATGATTTGAGAAATTTTGATTTTGTGGTTCCAGAATTTTTTGATAAAGAAAAATTTAAAATCAATAGAGAGTTAATTCCTAATAAATTAACTAATGAAATTATTTCAGATTCTGATAAGTTAGAATATGTTTTCAAGGTGATATTGGGATCTTTTAATAAGAAGAGAAAAAAGCCAATAGGGATTTTTACTGAAAATACTATTATATTATTTAATAATTTCGTTGATAAAATTGATACTATTATTGATAGGTATCTGAATAAATTGAGAGAAGTTGAATTAACACAATCTGGTTTGTTATCATTTGAGGATTTTTTTGAAATTCAGTATGATGTTGATGGTTCGGGAGAAGTTTATCCAGATGTTTATGCTGAGATAGAAAAGACAATGGATGACAAAAGCAAGGGAAAAAAGGGCATCAAACCTGGTATTCAAACAGATGAGAAGAAATAATTTTTTCTATCTCTTCTTTTTTGGCTCCATATTTTATTATTAAGAGTTTTATATCGTTTGATGTGCAATATTCTTCTTTGATTTTATCTCTCTTTATAATTTCATTGTAATAAAATTCTCCACCGAAAAAATCAACAGGTTTATAGTGTTGAAGTCCGTTGAATTCTATGCATAAATTTTTAGATGGAATATAGAAGTCAAATTTCAATAGTGATTTATATACACAATTGTTAAATTTATGCTCGGTTTTATAATTAATTTTAAATTTATTCAGTATCTCAGTGATTATTTTTTCACCTTTCGATTGATTGCATTTTTTACACCCTGAGCCTAATAGATGTGTGTGTGCCAGTTGTTGAAACTCTCCGTGTTTTCGACATATGATTGTTCCTTTTGATTTTCTACCATTGTATTCAAATTTAGAATAGTCATATAAATTACCGTGTATCTCTTCAAACATTTTAATAATTTTGCACTTTTCTATAATTCTTTTTTCAGAGTCACATTTTTTACAAGGTATTTTCGTTTGAAAATGATTATCGGGTTTTTGTTGAAAGATTCCATGTTTTTTACAGATAATTTTAACTTTTGTCTTATTATTCTTATACTCAACAAGTGAATAGTCATAGATATTTCCAAATTTGTCAATTGACTTTTTCACAAATTCTTCTTTGCTTGATTTTATATTATTCTCTACACATTTTTGGCAATTTTGTCCTTGTAAGTGGTTATTTGGTTTTTGCTCGAATATACCATGTTCTTTGCATATAATTTTAACTTTAGTTTTATTGTCAATATAATTTACTAATGAGTAATCATATTTATTACCGTGTGTTAGTTTAGATTTTATTATAAATTCTGGTGTGTTTGATTTTCTCACACCTGCACACTCAGGACATCCTTGTTTTTGAATTGTGTGGTTTTTAGGAGTTTGTTCGAACATGCCATGATATTTACAGATAATTTTCACTTTAGTTTTATTGTTTTTATACTCTACTAGTGAGTAGTCGAATTTATTACCATGTATATTTTTACATTTTTCTAAAAAATTATTTAATTTTTCCATATTATTATATATTTAAAACAAATAGTTATCCATGTAATATAATTAAAAAAAAATTTTTTACATGAATAGTGAAACAACAGTTGAAGATAGGATCAGAGCTTTATTTGATGATAGTGTGTCAAAATTTAGATGTACTGATGATAATCTTTCCAAATATTATGTTTTTGATAATCAAATTAGCACAGCTAAGGATATAATTTATAATTTTTATTTAAAAAGGCATAGATGGTGTCTTCTTTTTGCTGAAATGCAATCTGGTAAATCCGGAACATTTTTTTCTATACCTTATATAATAAGTAGAAATAAAACACTTATTGATAAATTAGGTATAGATATGTCTGATAATGAAATAAATGTATTTCTATTAACGGGCATGAATGAAAAAGAACTAATTTCTCAATTTGAGAAGGACATTGATGGATTTACAGGCATGGATATAACAAAAAATGTATTACATAATTCAGAAATGCGTAAGTTTTTATCAAAACCAGAAGATTCATGGAACACAAGTGATAAAACTGTTATAAATAAAATGAGAAAAAATAGTTTAATTTTAATAGATGAGTCACACTATGGATCTGATAAAAATCAGGTTTTAGATAAATTTTTGAGAAAAATATTAAATATAAATCCAAACGGAGATAATACGCCATTAATTGAAAATAATGTATATGTGGTTTCAATTTCAGCCACTCCTATGGCGGAATTTATAAACTCAAATATTTCAGATTTTAAGAAAAAAATAATTCCTCTTAAAAACTCTAATGGTTATTTCGGAATAGTTGACATGTTTAATGAAAATAGAGTTTTCGATTCTTATGATCTTAAAGATGATAAATCCTGTAATTTATTGATAGATAAAATTCTGAATATGTATAAAAATGGATATATTCTTATCAGGTGTACTCAAAAGCAACAAAATAGATTAGTTTATCAAATTGGTAAAAGAATGATTTCTGCACTAGATATTATAAATTATGATCAATATTCTAAATCTACCATATTAGACAATATGGGTATTAATGATATTTTATCTGAAATTCCCAACAAAAAGACTTTAATTTTTTTAAAAGGATTGTTGAGAGCGGGAAAAAGAGTTAATACACAAAATGTTATTATGGTTCATGATACTTCGGTGTCTAATGTTGATACGACTGTTCAATCTTTATTGGGTAGATGTTGTGGTTACGGAAAGAATAGAGATATAGATATTTATTGTGATAAAATATCTGCCAAAAAATATAAGAATTGGGTGCTAAGCGGTTATGATTTGAATCACATTCCTGATAAATCTAAAAATATATTAGGTGACTCAAGTATCTCTATATGTTCTTATAGAGATCCTATATTATTTGATGTATCTAATAATAAATTCATTATAGATAATTTAAATATTAGGGCAAAAAGAGGTCAGGCTTTATCTAGAAATATAGATATTCTCAAATCTTTGAATTCAGATGATATTAATATTATCATAGATTCTGGAATATTAGGAACTGATTACACTATCGGTACAATTTTTAAAGTTGATATTACTAAACACAACAAGTGGATTGAGGGTGGTGATAAATATACCTCATATCAAAAGCAATTTTTAGATGTTTTAAACAATAATATTTTTCTTGGTGATTATAAACCGGAAGAATCCATATCAAAAATGATATTAAATGGTTTGAGTGAAGAAGACTCCATTAAGCGTGAACTTGGAAAGATAGTTTTTTCTGCTGCTTATGATATCGGTCAAAAAAAACTATTAGTTTCATTTGGTAGAGTTATTAAAAATAATATAAAATCTTCTGATAAAAGTATGTATCATTTATCTAATCAATTAGCTTAATATTATAATATATAAAAGAACTTAAATTTACAAAAACAATAAAATTAAAAACAATGAAAAAACTACTACTATTAATTATCATTATGTCATTGTTTACTTCTTGTGAACAGAATGAATTGGAAGATTTAGAACCTTTTCAACAACAAGAGCAACCAACAGAACCAATTTCTATGAATGATTCAATATATTATATGACTAATTATAGAGATAAATACATTGGGACATGGAAGCACCAGCTAGAAATAGCAAACAATAATGGTGATGGCACGGTGATTATTAAACACCAGTCTTATGAAAATAAAATTATATTAAAAGATTTTTATGATGAATATCTTGGATCTAATAGTGTAGATTTAATTTTGGAAATAACTCCATATTGGTACGATAGTTTAAATTATTATGATCAAATTTATATACCAGACCAAACATTTATTTTATCGTGGAATCAACCATATACATTAACTATAAGTGGATCTGGCTCATGTTTTCCACCTAGTCCAGGTATTGGAATTGATACAACATTATTTATTTTAAATATGTATCTTGATTATGGTGGTCCATTTGTACCTGGATTTAATGATGGTCAGAGACAATTTTTCTTTAAGAAAATAGAATGAGACACCGAAAGAGACTCCTGTCGAATGAATTGTGAATTTTAAATTAGTACGCTTAAATCTGACTAAGAAAAAAGATGGAAAATTTACTTCTAAAAAATAATCTATTATGTGATTATTTAATATAATCTATATGATTATTGATAAAATAGTGTCCGAAAATAAAATAGTGTTACCACATAATAAAGAATATAGTTTGCAGTTTTTACCAGAAAAATTACTTACTATTTCGGAAGTTAAAAATCTAACTTTCAATGGTGAGAAGCTAAAAACATCTTATATAATTGATATAGTTCATAATTTACTATTAAAGTATTATTTCAGAAAAGAAAACAAATTCCATCTATCTTCTCTTATTCTAAAAGAGAGATATGGTTACTTATATAACTATTATATTAACTATTTAAAAAATGAGAACATTATTATTTTAAAACGAAATCATCTAAAAGGATCAAATGCCAGAGTTTATTCTCTAAATGAGAATATCTTCACCGGAAAGATATATCGATATAAAAATTATGATAAAGTTTTATTAAAAAAGTATCTTAATAAGCATGTTAAGTATGAAATAGATAATAATACAATAATTGATTCTAATATTAAAAAGAAGTTAATATCTGATTTATATAGTGTTAATATACAATATGATAGGTCCATATTTTACTTAGACTCATTGAAAAATGAAGACACTGATATTTATCAACGAAATAAGTACTCAGTTGAGTCTATAAATGATAAACATATCTTCTATCACTTTGATACGTATGGTAGAATGCATACAAATTTTACAATTCTTAAATCCTTTATTCGTAAGAATTGTCTTTTAATAGATGGTGAAGAAACTTGTGAAATTGATATTAATAATAGTCAGCCTTTATTTCTATGTAAGTTGATTCAAGATTCTGATTCAAGATGGGTTAAAAATGATGAGTTTAATCTTTTTTCAATTTTGGTTAAAGGAGGTAATTATTATCAATATTTAATTGATAATTTAAAACTTGATTGTAAATCAGAAGCTAAAAAAATAACATATAAGGTTTTATTTGGTCAAAATAGAGTAAATTCTAAACCTGATAAATTATTTCAATCTTTATTTCCCAGTATTCATAATTTTATAAAATTATATAAAAAGGAAAATTCTGATTATAAGATACTTGCCTATGATTTGCAGAAAGCAGAGTCTAATTTAATATTTAACTGTGTAATAAGACGTATTATGGATCTAAACCTAGATATAAAAGTTATTACAGTGCATGATTCTATAATATTTCAAAAAAAATGGAAAGAAACAGTATCAAATATTTTTTTTAATGAAATTTTTGAACATTTTGATAATAGTTTTCAAAATCAATCTAATATATAATTTATGAGAACATATTATTTAAAGCAAAATTATGATGATAATGATATAATTTTAAAATTTAATTGTTATGAATATGATCAAGCTTGTGATTATTTCTCCGTAATTAAAAACCTATCAATTTACGATTTATTAAAAATTTATGTGGTTGTTTTAAGTTAATATATAGATTATGTTAGATCTAAAAAGTCCTCAAATATCTTATGTTTTATTATCATCTGATAATATTAGAAGTTTGACTTCATATTTATATTCGAGAGAGTATTATTTACTTGATATTAAAGGATATTATGAGGGAAAATTTGAGGATTCAATACTGGCTTTTAATTCTTTAGATCATAATCAATTAAGAAATGATTGTCTTCATATAATGGACCATTTTGATCAAGATTATGTTATAGTTAAGTATAAAGATGAATCAGTTCCTAAAAAACTATTTAAAGATGGACAAGAAAGACAACTCGGTATTTTAATGTATAATACAGATTCTAATAATAAGTCTTATATACATGAAGGACTTTCATTTTCTTTTGTTGATAAACAATTATATTATTTTCCAAAAAAGAAAGAGGATTTTAAGCAAGGAATGATTGTTGAATGTTTTTCAAATAATAAATGGATAGAAAGACGTGTGGCTAATGTTGATATTGAGTTTGAAAAAATGTATAATCTTTTAATGAAATATGATAAAATACGAATATCTATATGATTTTTATCAAAACATTTGAAAATATAAATGTTAATAAAGAAAATTTCATTAAAAAATCAAATATTATCCATAATAATAAATATGATTATTCAAAGGTAGAGTATTTGAACGCTAGAACACCTGTTAAAATAATCTGTCCTGTGCATGGTGAATTTTTACAATTGCCTTATAATCATTCCCTTGGAAAGGGATGTAAATTTTGTGCAATACATTTAAATAGTGATAAATTGAAAAAGAGCAAGGATCAATTTATCAGAGATGCTATTAAAGTTCATGGTGATAAATACTCTTATAAAAATTCTCAATATATTAATGATTCTTCAAGAATGGAAATAGAGTGTCCTTTACATGGAACATTTTCACAAGTTGCTAATAAACACTTACAAGGTAATGGTTGTCCAGATTGTAAAATTCAAAAAACAAAAGAAACTAATACAAATAAACATTCGTTATTATTTCCAAAAAAATCTAGTGATATTCATAATAATTATTATGATTATTCTAAAGTAAATTATAAAAATTCTAGAACACCTGTTGAAATTATCTGTCCAAAACATGGATCTTTTATTACTATGCCTTATAACCATCTTCTTGGTAGAGGATGTCCAGTCTGTTCACAATCATATGGTGAAAAAAAAGTAGAAAAATTTTTACTAAGTAAAAAAGTTAGTTATGTGAGACAAAAAAAGTTCACCGATTGTCGAAATAAATCTCCTCTATCATTTGATTTTTGGATAGAATCTGAGAATATTTTAATTGAATTTGATGGACAACAGCATTATAAAGCATTTGGTTATAGTGGTGGTGTTGATAAATTGGAATATACCAAATTATGCGACAATATTAAAAATAAATATTGTATTGAAAATAGAATCAATTTAATTAGAATTCCATATTGGAAATATAATGAAATTGATTCTATTCTTTCTCAATATTTTTAAATTCAATTTTTTATACCAATTTTTGGTAGAGAATTATTTATATGTTTTTGTAAATCCTCTTTACTTAGAGACATTAGCTTATTAAGAAGTTCTAAATTTCTTTGATATGGTGTTGGATCCGGAGCACCCCTTTCGTGCCATAAATGATAACAAGTTCCTGATTGCTCATACCAAGTTAAAAATATTTTGGATTTGTGAGATTGAAAATCATCTTCACCTCCCCATCCTATAAATCCTTGGTCAAATCCACCAATTTTAACTATTGCGTTTTTTCGATACATGATTATGCCACCTGCTAAACAGATTTTTTGAATATCTGTCTCACCTCTACCTGGTCTATTTATTTTAGACATTTGTTCTAAATTCATATTAACTTCATTAGAATTTAAATCAATAACTCTACTATATGGAGACACACACTCATAATTATCTAGTTGTTTTAGAGCTTCTATCATTTTATGTGGGTCCATAATTAGATCACAATCTCCAAAAACTATTGTTTGCGTTGTGGAATGTTGTAGTCCAACATTAAAAGCCCATGCTTTGTTGAATGGTATTTCGGACTTTGTGAAGATATATTTTATACCTTTAAATGTGAAACTTGGTAATTTTGGAGATTTGTCTTGTTCTACGATTATTATTTCTACTCCTCCAAATCCTGTTACCCAATCCAATACTCTTCTCAGATTGTGTATTCTATCATTTCTATGTTTATAAGCTATGATAAATGTGAATAAATGTGAATTTGCCACTTTTAATTTTGTTTTTTATTTATATTAAATAAACCTATAATTGTTGAAAATTTTCATATATTTGTAGTATGGATATAAAAAAGACTTTTATAAATCTTACTAAGTTTACTTACACACACGGGAATGAATTTTTACTTGAAAAATATCTACCATCTGGGTTTGAGAAAGACGAGTTTGATAATTATTTTTATAAAATCGGTGATAGTGATACTATGTTTACTTGTCATTTAGATACTGCTACATCAAAATTTAAAATTGTCAATCATATTTTTGAAAATAATTTTATAAAAACTGATGGCACTACAATATTAGGTGCAGATGATAAGGCTGGTATGACTATTATACTTTATATGATATCTAAAGAAATACCAGGGCTTTATTATTTTTTTATCGGCGAAGAAGTAGGTTGTATAGGTTCTGGTAATGCTGCTACTTTAGATTTTAGTAAATATAAAAAATGTGTATCTTTTGACCGGCGCGGCTATGGGTCAGTTATAACACACCAACTAAGAGGAAGATGTTGTTCACCAGTATTTGCTGATAAATTATCAGAAGAGCTTACAAGATGTGGACTTCCATACAGTCCAGATTCTACTGGTATAATGACAGATTCTGCAATGTTTGTTGATCAGATTCCTGAGTGTACAAATATTTCAGTTGGTTACTATAACGAACACACCAAATCTGAATCTCAAGACATTCTACACCTATCAAATCTAGCTGAAGCTTGTACAAAAATTAATTGGGAGAATCTACCAACTCTACGAGACAAGACTAAAAAAGAGTATAAGAGTTGGTCTGTTAACACTGAGTCTAGGAACTCGAAGAGATACTACCAAGATATGGATTGGGATGCTGAGCCTCAGAAGAGAACTCGAACAAAAAGAACTCGTCGAGGTGGGGGTGGTAGAAATGAAATGCCAATGCCATTTTTGGAGGGCGATTCCAAGGGTAGGAAATTCCTTGATGATGGCATGGGTGGACTAGA
>Ga0116180_1001976_pt1 | contig 16662 bp, 15 predicted proteins | sample AD_UKC073_MetaG_FD_89804 | JGI IMG/M metagenome (GOLD analysis project Ga0116180, IMG submission 89804) | Active sludge microbial communities of municipal wastewater-treating anaerobic digesters from USA - AD_UKC073_MetaG | ecosystem: Engineered > Bioreactor > Anaerobic > Digestate | place: USA...
CAAATTATTAGTAAACTTAGTCAAAAATTCTGGCATGCCAGACATTGATGTTTTCACCACTTTTGGGGAATTGGAAATGCTTCACTTCACAGAGAAAAACACCGTAGACCGAGACAATCTTGCAAAAGCAGAGCGTTCGGTTTATAGCGAAGCGGGCATAAGTAAGAATTTATTTGCCACTGATAGTAGTGCTTCTCTTGAGGCTTCCATTAAAACTGATGAATCCTTACTGTTCAGTTATCTCCCAATGTTTGAAACCTTCCTAAATTATCAAGTTTCTCTTGGCACCAAAAAAGATAAAAATTATTTCTTTGAAGTAATGATACCACCTATAACACACTACAACAGGAAGGAAATGGTAGAGTTATACAAAGGTGCTGCTACATTAGGGTATCCCAAAATGCTATTGGGCGCTGCAATGGGATTAAGTCAAAGATCCTTAATGGGGCTTAGTTACTATGAAAACAAAATTCTTAACATTACCGAAATGCTTGTTCCACTCCAGTCTTCACATACTAGTAGTGGAGAGTCAAAAGGCGGACGACCAGAGCTTGCGGGCACAGAGAAGTCCGAAAAAACAGTAAAGAATGAAGAAAGTGCCGATAACTCATAGATGGGGGTGAGAATGAAATGCCAAAAAATCAAAAACCAATTCCACACTCTTTTAAAGCAGAAATAACCGACTTGGAGGAAGTGAACTCCCTCTTTTCAAAGGGGAGAGTGAAGATTTTCTACCGAGGCGAAAACAGAAACTCTACATTCTTTAGTAAAGAAGTAGCAGAAGAAATGCTAACTTATCTCCCCTACACTCCCGTTGTTGGAGAATGGGATGAAGAGAAACAAGACTTCACCGAACACACAAATAAAACTCGTCCTTATGGCGTGGTTCTCGCCAATGACAACATAACTTGGGAGACCGTTACAGAAGAGGATGGAGAAGAAGTTTTGTATGCTTGTGCTGATGTTTATTTATGGACTGGCCGCTATCCAGAAGCAAAAAAAATCATTGGAAAGGGACAGTCTATGGAGCTAGACCCTAGTAGTATTGAAGGTGAATGGGGCTTTGTCGGGAGGAGAGAAGTTTTCAAATTCACAAAGGCGAGAATAAGCGCCCTAACTGTTCTGGGAGACGATGTTGAACCATGTTTTGAATCTGCTGGGTTCTTTTCCGCCAAAGAGGCCCGTGATTTTAAAACAGAATTCACATCTATGCTAGAAGAATTAAAAATCTTGCTAGAAGAAGGAGGGCAAAAAATGCCAGATTTTAAAGAGATTAAATTTAAACTTTCCCATGAAGAAATTCGCGATAAGTTGTGGGAACTGTTGAATAGTCCAGACGATGACGGCTACTACACATATGAGTACTCCATTCAAAAAGTTTATGACGATTGTGTAATCGCCCACTGTTGGAGCGACGACAAAAACTATAGGATTTATTATGCCAAAGATGGTGATAATGTTTCCCTGACCGGGGAAAAAGTTGAAGTTTTCTTTGTGGAAGTTACACAAGAGGAGAAGGACTTTTTAGAGCTTCTTAAGATCGAGAGGGGCGGTTATAAAGCTGCCTATGATGAGTATGCTGCGCAGGTTGCGGAAAAAGAAAGCGCACTAGCAGAGAAAGACACTGTTATTGCCGCAAAAGACGAGGAAATTGCCAATTTCCAAGCCCAACTCGTCGAGAAGGACGAACATATCACCTCTCTTGGTGCAGAACTTGAAGTTTTGAAAGACTTCAAAAAGCAGGCAGAAACAAAAGAAAAGGAAGAGGTTATTAATAAGTTCGCGGCCGCGCTAGATGAGGAAACTATCGCAGAGGTAAGGAAAAATATCGACACCCTAACCGCCAGCGAAATTGAGGCTCAACTCTCAATACAGTTTGCACGTGTAAGACTTAATGAAATCATTGAAGAAAAACAAAAAAGTTCGGGAGTACAAAAGGTATTCTCTAGTGTAACTGCCGCAGAATCATTAAGCGGCTGGGAAAAGATTGTAAAATCTCATAAAAATGAGGAGGTAAAGTAAGATGGCTAGATTAGTTAAATCAACTCCATATGCTGTTCTTGAAGTAAATCATCTTGTTGCTAAGAAGACTGGCGCAATTAAGGCTCAACATGAGCTAGACAGTACAGATTTTGCTGACATCAAGGCAGAAAATGGTATGTTGCTTGTTATTGATGAGGTAGGTAGAAAGGTTAATTTACCAAAAACTGGTAAAGAGGTTGTAATGTTGCATTTTTCCGCAGAGAAGCGCTATGATGACCACAAAAATGACCTTGGTCAGTTCGCACTTTCTGTAGGCGAGTCTTACCCAAGACTCTATGCATTGGCTATTGGTGATACATTCACAACTAACGCAGTAGATATGGGCACATACACTGTTGAAACTATTGATGCTGCTATTGTAGCTGGCGCAGTTTATGGTACCGCAGGCACAGATGGTTACATCCACTTGGCAAACGCCCCTGTTGAGGGCGCAGCAGTTCAGTTGCAAGCAATTAAATGGACAACGATGCCAAATGGTGATCCCGGAATTAAATTCGCAGTAATTGCTCCAACACCAGCTACTGTTTAATAAAAATTTAACCTTATAAAGGAGGAGACAATAAATGGCTAATATACAAGACTTAAAAACTTTAGTGCGTAAAGTTGTTACTAAAGCTCCTTCCGCAGAATTCTCTCATGAAGATATGCGTGAAGCTCTTCACAAGGAAATTCAGCTTTTGATTCCCAAACATGACATGATTAACTCCTATAGACGCAATAAGTTGGTTCTTTTTGAACTCATCCAAGAGGCTGTTGACGCGGTCCTACCAAACAAGGTAATTGATGTTCTTGGTCAGTTCGCAGAAATTAAACAGTTTGGTCAAGGCCAAAAACCAGTTTTCAAAGTGAAAACTGGTCGCCAAAGAGCAAAAACCTTTATTACTAAGGCCGCTCAAGCTGGTGTTTATGAAACATTCCGTCTAGACTCAAGAACTTTTGAAGTTCCTACCTTCACATATGGCGGCGCCGCTGTGATTGAACTAGAAGAACTTCTAGATGGTTTAGTAGATTTCAGTGAATTGTCTGATATTGTTATGGAAGGTTTGGAGGAAGCAGTTTATAGAGAGGTTCAATTGGCTCTTATGAATGCAATTTCTAAATTGCCTGCACGTAATAAATTTACTGCCGCAGGTTTCATGGCAGATCGTACAGCGCAACTTATCCAAGATATTTCAGTATATGGCAGTGGCGCTACAATTTTCTGCGGCCCTCATTTTGCATCACAAATTGTTCCTGCAAACGGATTCGTTTCCGATGTAGACAGAGGTGAAATGAGAAACCAGGGTTATATTGGTAAGTTTGCTGGTGCCGATATCGTAGTTCTGCCAAACTCTTTTGTTGACGAGAAAAATGAAGAGCTTGTTCTCAATCCTGCTATCGCTTTCGTAGTTCCTAATGGTGGTTCTGCAGACGAGAAGATTGTTAGAGTTGCTTTTGAAGGTCAAACAATTGTTGATGATCGTCAAAATGTTGATTGGTCTACAGAAATCCAGGCATATAAGAAATTTGGTACTTCTGTTCTGTTCACAAACTACTACGGCGTTATCGAGAATACCGCCATTAGTGGTTATGGCTGGGATAACTGGAGCGGTTACACCAATCCAAATTTTGGCACACCAGTCGTTTAATTAAGGAATAAAGCTGAGAGTATGGGGGGGGTTAGCAATAACCCCCACTTTTTTATAGAACAAAAGGAGGTAATTAAATATGTTTGATAAAGATTACAAAGTTGAAGTTAAGAACATAAGCACAGGGCAGGTAGGTTTTCTTTCTGAATACGCAAAGAAAGAAAGGTACTGGCCAAAACCGGGCGATATTAGACCCCTAACCTTTGAAGAGTTGCAGTATGCACTTTTATATCAATCTGGGGTTCGTGCACTATTTACAAACGGTTTGCTTTATATAGAAGATGCAGAAGTAAGACAAGAATTACTGTCTGAAGAGACCTATGTGAAGATTCTTTCTCTTGAGGAAATGGAAGAAGCTTTAAGGGGTGGTCTAAGCGCAATTAAGGCTGCTGTGAAGAATTCTGCAAAAGAGAATAGACAAAAATTAGCTATGTTAGCTTATGAAAAGCGCATTATGGATTTAGATATTATCAATTACCTAACAGAAGTTTCAGGTATCAATATTATGGCTCTAATTAATGAAAGGCGCGAAAACGAACAAAACCTAGCCGCAAAAGAAGAACCAAGAAAGTCTAGATATAAAATAGTGTCTCCAGAATAAGGGGGGAATATTGATGACGCCATTTTCAGAAGTGTATAAAATGTTCCTCACCACTGTTACTGACCCGTATTTTGTTGATGAGTATGGACAGATAAAAGAAGAGGATTTAGAGGAAATTTTGCTTGCGGCCCTGCCAGAATTTCCCTACCCCAAACAGAACATTAACGATTATGACGCGGCCGCAGACCAGTTCAACGTCACATTAAGCCATTTAGAAATAATATTCTTGCACTACTTATGAAGAAAAAGTGGATTGAAAGACAAATGGCGGACATCAATTTGGTTCGTCAGCGTTTTTCTGAAAGAGATTTTGAGTTGACCTCCCAAGCCGCCCATATGCAGGCGCTAGTGAAATTGTCAACCACCATAAAAGAAGATCTTAAAAATCAACTTAATTACTACCACAACCAAACAAATAATGTGCCTGACTTTTCTGGTATGGCGGGAGGAGTGAAATAAAATGACAGATCAGATTATCGTAGACGACCTCACTATGGAAGGCTACACAAATAGGCTAAAAAATCAAATCTTTAAAATTCTGCCGCTACATGAAGAAGGTGGAGAGTGGGAGAAGCATGTTGACACTCTTTTGATAGAGCTATATGGATTGCAAGATGTTCTGATGTCAATTAATTTCCTCCCCCTTATTGGAAAACTAAACTCTTTGCGGTTCCTTAACTACAAGCACCTGCGAAAGACCGTCTTCGAGATGATAAATCTTGTCGATGACTTGTGTTAGGGGGTGGGGGACAATGAGCGACTGGAGAGAGAGATATGTAAACAGAATGAAAAAGGCTGGGTATAGTGATATAGATGCCATAACTAATGAGCAACGAAACAGCTTCCTAGCCTTTTTGGTGGGAAGTCCAAATAGAGTAGAGTTCACATCGGACGGCCGCCAATTAGAGGGTGTTTTACAATCTCAAAAGACGATGGAAGGTGATTCGGTTGATGTTCTCCTTACCCACTATAACTCTCCTATTAGAGAAGGTTCGGTTATTAGAATTGGGGAAAAGTACTGGTTGGTTCTTGCGGAGCACCGAAAAAACATCGAATCTTACCGAAAGTTCATATTGGGAGAAACACATATTGAACTAAAATGGTACAATAAAAACAAAGAGTTACTAACTTGTCGCGCTCATTTTGGTAAGAATTTTAGTTTCGATCAGAATGAAGTGATTGTTCGAAATTATGCTATCGGCACACTTCCTGATGCGGGAATTGTAGCCACAATCCCAAAAACTCCTGCCACAATAGAGTTGAAACGTGGTGGACGTTTCATTATTGAGGGTGACGCATTTGAGATCGTAGGGATAAATAAAGTGTACAGTCAGTTTTTGATATACTTGGCTCTCAATGAAGTTCCTTACAATGAAGAATTGGATGGCGGCGGAATTTCAGTCGCACACAATCCAATAGAGCAAACAGTTACCAGCAATGAACTAACACTTACTGGCCCATCGGTGATTAAGTGGCCTTATGGCCCGGCCGCCTACACAGTGACCCCATCCCTTACTCCCGTGTTCTTTCTCTTGGAGAAAAGCGATGGAGCGCCAATTCTTATGGAAAGTAGTGGTAATGTCGCAACCATAAGTATAACACAAGATCAATATGTGGGCAAGTGTACATTAAAAGTATATTCCGATGCAGAACACACCAATCTGCTATTGGAAAAAGAAATAAGCATACATGATATGTTTATGTCATAGGGGTGAATAGTTATGAATGGATATTTTGCTTCTCTTGGAAAAACAGCAAAAACAATACTCACCTATCTTTGCAATGTTAACTACCGACAATCTAGTAAAGACCCCGAGGACATTAGAATTAGAGAAAATATGCAAAGGCTTTTAAAGCTACTTTATTATACAAATGAGACCATAAATGTATACGAACAGCCAGATTTAACCGCAGAACAAGTCGCAAATTTTATTCTTGAAAAACGAATCAAGTTGCGGCCAGAAATTAATTTAGAGGAAGAATTCCCATTTATCATTATATCTTTCAATCAATTTGTTCCAGTAAATGAATATGGGAATATAATTACAAACGTTGTTGATTTTGATGTTTTGGTTCCTATAAATTGTTGGTTAACTCGCGGCGAACCGAGAGTCTTTCACATTATGGATGAATTGATGGACTTGATGGACGGCAGCACATTTGAAGGAATAGGGAAAATGAAGTTTGTTGGCTCAAGTTCTATAACAACTAGTGGAAAACTTGTTGGATATAATATGAGATTCTCTACACAAGATGTTGATTAAAAATGATAAGTGAATTAGATCTTATTTATGGAAAACCTATTCCACTAATTGAAGGAGTAGCTGTTCGGCCTTTTTTATTAAAAGATATCGCAAATCTTGGTGAGAAAAAGTTCAATTCTGGGTTGGCAATAGTCACATTAGATAAGGAAAGAATGATGGAAACTCTTGATAGTAGAGAGATTTCAAAAGAAGACTTAGAAAACCTCGAAAAAATAGATGATTATGTTTTTTTTCTTATCGCCATAACTCAAGATGAAGACCTTAAAGCTCTTGCATTAGAAACCTACTCCTTTCTCTTGGATAGAGAGGTTTTTTTTGATAGTGAAAAAGGTCTTTATTTTTTAGGTAAAGATGATAAATTGGTAATTTTCAATAATGAACTTTACTCAAAGATTGGGCTTATTGTTAAAACACAAAATGGTCTATTGAGCATGGAAGAGCTAGAAATGGAGATGCGAATAAATGATCCCAATATTGAGCCTGAAATAAGGGAGTATTTAATTAGATCACGCAACTATAACAAAAAAATTCAAAAGCACAAAGCAACACAAAGCGACTCTGAAGCGCCCTCTCTCGCGGAAATGATAATTTCTATTAGCGCCAAGGGAGACGGAGTTGATATTTTTAATGTGTGGAATCTGCCATATTATACATTCATACAGTTATATGGCAAAGTTTTACAAATAGAGGATTATGATATGTCAGTGCGTTCTGCTCTGGCGGGAGCAGAAGTTAAAAATCTTACGCACTGGACTAAAAAAACTTATTAACAATTGAGGAGGTAATTTTAAATGGCTAAATATGGTGTAAGAGAAGTTATGGACGTTACATTTTATGATGTTTCAACTGGCGCTCCTGTTCTTTACCTTGATACCTTGAAAATGACCAACTTAGAGCAGGCTGCAGAAACAGTTTATGCTCGCGGTGGCAAAGGTAACGCTAAGTTGATTGGTTGGGACGGTAACAAGGAAATCACTCTTGCTGTTCAAGACGCTCTTATTGATACCAAGTCTTTGGAGTTAATGGCTGGTGCAAAAACTGAGTTATCTGCAGATGGTGTTGAGCTTCACATTAGAGAAAGAGTTCTTGTTGGCTCAGAAGGCGAAGTAACATTGAAAAATGGAGTTCCAGCAGGCAAAGTCCATTATGTAGATGCAAACGGTGAATTTGTAGAGGCCACAGGTTTTACTGGCGCCACTGGAACAGTTTCAGGATTGGCTGGTAAAACTGTAGATTTCTTCTATACAGTTAAGAAAACTGATGCAGTTGAAGTTTATGAGCTTACTGCGAACGATTTCCCTGGCACATACAAGTTTGTTGGTGATACTCTAATTCGTAACGCTGCAACTGGTAGCGATGAGAAATTCCAAATGGTTATCGACAGGGTTAAAATTCTTCCCGGCTTTACTTTACAGTTCCAAGCTGAGGGTGACCCAACTCCATTCGATATGAACATGGAGGTTTTGAGGCCAGTTGATGGCAGCACAATGGTAAAACTAATCAAGTACTAAAAACCTAACTTGGGGCGTAGAGATACGCCCCATTTTTTTATTATGTAGAAAAGGAGGTAGTTTTTATGGGAATTTTGAATGAGTCGTATGTTGTGGATGGTGTAGCAACCAACATTGCTTTTAGAGATTATTATACAGGGGAATTGCTTTATTATTTTGATGAAGTGCCTATTGCAACTTTAGGATTTGGTGGGCAAACAGTTGGAGCGCAAACAGGAGTGGATCTTCTTTTGGCTTGGCAGGAAAGTGCAGATATTGATCTTTCGCTAAGAGTTCCAGAATTTAATATAGATATTGCAAAGGCACTATTCCCCGGAAATATTGTGGAGAAGAACGTAACTGTTCCGAATTTTAAGAAGATACAGTATGATAGTTCGGACAGTAATAATAGAGAATTGATAAATATTGATAAAAGCTCCCCAGTATCAGTCTATCGTTTAAACCGATTTGGAGATTTTATCATAGAGCCACTGAATTTTTCACTAGAGGGGAATATTGTTTCTGTTACAGATACAGTAGATGATGGTGAATGGATTTTGATTATATATTACTCTAATGAGACTGGTTTAGAGTTAGAGCTATCAAGTAAAATGAAAGTTCAGTACTACAAAGTTGAAGGTCAGCTACTAATGTCAAGTAGCACATCAAAAAGCAAAGTCGACATTTATTTCACTATCAATAAAGCAATCATCTTAAATGGATTGGATTTTTTGGCTACTGAAACTGTTGGCACTGAAGAATTTAACTTACATGTAAAAAGCATGAAAGATGAAAACTCAAAAGGTTCGAAAGGGAGTATGAAGGTGGTGAGGAGGTAGTGGCCACTTTTAAAAATGAAGACATAGGGCTACATGCTATAACCTACACTTTAAAATGGTATGTTAAAAAGTTGCTAAATCCTAACGAATCTCTTCAAACATATGCTGACCAACTATACTTATGTCCATCACTCTGTGGCTTTGGTATTCAGATGAAAAATACTTTGGTAAAGAATGGTTTCTGGGAGTTCTAGGAGACAAAATAAGACTTAGGCAACTTGGAGTTAAGAATCCGTCAGTTCTTGGAGAGTCAGAGTGGATAAACACTGTTAGAAAAAAACTACACGCAATAACTGGCGGCCGCAAGCGAATAGTGCAGCAAAATTTAGATAGTCTTGCAAGTGAGATTTTTTCAAAGAGTGATGTTGTAAAACCACAAAAAAAGAATGGCTCAAGATTGGACTATATGTCTCTTTCTGAAAGTATGCAAAAATACTTTAATGAGCCAGGCGCGAATAAAAAAATTAAAGATGGTTTAAACTATTGGTTTAATGTAGATAAACTAAAAGAAAGAAATAAGGATATGAAGTATTTAATGAAATACGGCGAAGGAGTAAAAGAAAGACAAAAGAAGCTAGGCAGTATAAATAAAGAAAATGCAAAAACACTTATGGAAGAACAGGGATATGAGAATGTTCTCTCTGCAATTAAAAATTCTCTATCTGCCATTCAGGCAGAGGTTGTTAAGCAAATAGATGAAGCCATTCTCGTACAACAAAACAAAGAAAGAGTGCTTTTTCGGGATTTAGGGATGGAAAATACAAAAAGCTTAAATGATTTACTTCAAAGGAAGATGACGTTCGCAGAACAAGCTATTCTAAAAGATTTGGGGACTCTTGTTGAGCGAGCAGCACTTGATGATAAACTGTCATCCGAAAAGTTAAATAAAATGGGATACACGACAGAAAAATCAAGACAAACATTAAAAAAGCAGTTAGAGGCCCTTTATTTAAATAAAGAAAGCCCTATTTTTAATATAGTTGCTAGTGCCATAAATACTAGCGGAGGAGCATTTCCGGGGTTTAGTGTGGAGGATGTAAAAAAACTTTTAATATCCGATAAAGATTGGCGAATTTTGGATTCTGCTCTTGGCGCAGGCAAATCTACTGAAAGTATAGAGGGTGTTTTGGTATTAAAAGGAGCAAACAAAAACAATACCACTTATGCATCAATGCTGTCGACAAAAGTGGATTCAAGACTTAAGAAGAAACTAGAAGAAAAAGTTCTCGCGGGCGGGAGAGCCCTAATAGCTTCTGTTGATGATGCAATAGTTCAATTTATAAATACTAATTCTTCTGACTTCAGTAAGCTCAAACAGACACAGCAAATTAAATCTAATATTGTTGTAACTGTTAGAAAAGGCGACAAAAGCCACATCCTCGGAGGTAAGGTTAATGCAACAACCAGTAATAGAATAGACCTCGAAAGAACAACACATGACAGCATTCTTTCTAGGGCCGAAGCAGCAAGCGATAGCTATAGCAGCTTTCCACGCCTACTGTGGGATACCATGAGGGAAGGGGTCGCGCGCAAAGATGTGGGGAACTATGGTTGGTTTAATTCTGTATATGCATTCTATGTACTTGGTTTGGTTGCGCCCTCATTTTTTGGAACCGATCTTTGGGTAGATGAAGATGATGGATATGTAGAGAGTTTACGACATGCAGACTTTTTCTTAATTGGTGATAGAGAGCTATTGCCAAAAACAGAAGTTTTGAAAAAACTCAAGGATTTTTATAGTTGTATGGATGCTGGAGAAATAGGATCTAAAAGAGCATTTTTCACTTTATCTTTTAATCCTATAAGTGGCGCAGTAAAATCTGCCGACAATGGCACAGAACAGTTTGATGCTAATTTGGTAAGAAGTGGACTGAGAGTCCGCACAAATATAAAAAGGCTTTTTCGAAAATAAAAGGAGGTAATAATTATGGAATTTAGAAAAATTATGAGTCAAATTCATGTTGGAGGTAATGAGGTAAAAGAGATTGATGTACAGGGTGTCAAACTGCAGGTAAAACAGAGATTGCCCATTTTGGTCAAACATGCAATTGTTGATAATGTCCTAGAGGCACACCGGCAAGATGCAACCAATGCAGTTATTAAAGAAATTTTAGTGAATGTTTTAGTGGTGAAAAATTATACCAATTTGGAATTTTCAGAAGAGGATGAAATGCAACTTGATAAAACTTATGATATTCTACGCAATAGTGGAATCTTAAAGGCTGTTATTGATGCCATTCCAAAAGAAGAATATGAGGAATTAATGGACTTTATCAATAAATCCTTAGATGAACATGATAAAATGCAAACTTCTGTGTCAGGTATAATCAAAGAGTTGCGTCTCTTGCTTATGGAAAATTATTCGAGTGCTAAACAGGAAGGCGAAATTGATGCAATAGATAATGTTATTTCTCTATTCCGCGCGAGCAATGAAGAAGATGAGGGAGTAGAAGAAGACACTGAGAATGAAGAGTAAGAGGAATAGTGGAAATTGTTTTTTGTGTAACACTTAGTATATAAGGAGGTGGGCAATATGAGCAAAAAAATCAATATACAGTTCATAGCAAATATGGACAGCAAAAAAGTAGTAAACGCAATAGAACAAATCAAGAAAAAGTCACAAGAAATACAAGATATTAGAGTCCAAATTGTAACAAAAACTGACTTGGTTCAAGATTTAGACAGGCAACTTAAAGAGCAAGAGAAAGTAATTCTAAAAGCTAATCGAAAGTTAAGTGAGAAGATACAGAGGTTACAGGCGAATAAAACGACAACCGGCAAACCTCTATCAAAAGCAGAACGTAAGAGAATGCTTACTGAAATTGAATTAGAGAGACGAAAGCTCAATGCCTTATCTGAAGCATATCATGAGTTGACCCAAAAGCGCGAAAAAGCAGCTAAGGCACTGGAAGAATACACCAAAAAGTCTAAAGCTGCTTCGGGACATGTTATTTCTCCTACTAGTTTAAGTGGAACGGTAAAGAAATCTGTTGCAAAAAATATTGGTATGAAAAAAGTGGCTGAAAAAGGTTTAAATGATCAAGTTCAATTTAAATTAAACTTTATAGACTATTTAACCCCAAAAAGAATGCAGTTAAAATTAGATATTGAGGCAGATAAGCAAAAATTAAATGATTATAAAAACTCCTTAGAGGAAATAGAAAAACAAATAGATAAAGTGAAGGTTAGTTTATCAAAATATTCTGAAGAAAGGAGAGCGGCCATTCAAGAGGAACGAGCCGCAATGAATGATTTAGATGAGGAGATAAAATCACTAAAGGACATTGAAAAAAGTTTGGTGGCGGACACAAAAGCTAAATACAGAGAAGAAATAGCGGCAATAACGGATGCTCTTGAAGAAGCCGAAAAGGCGCTTGCTGCTTTTGGTAGCGAAGAAACTGAAATAGGGAAACGCTTTTTAAGCGGCGAAGCTACAAGTCAAGACTTTGAGCAGCTAGAAATTCAGAGACAGATAGTAAAGGAACTTTCAAAGAGAAAAGATTACATGGAAAATCAATTGAAGATAGGCGGGCAATTGATTTTAAATGAGAAGGAATACTTAGAAGTAACAGAAAAAATTAAAGAATTGGAAGACAAAAAAAGTCAGCATAGTCAAAATGTTAGTAAGCTCATGGCGGAAAAAAGAAGAGGCGAAAATGAAATTAGGTTACAGCGCGTAAAGCTTGAAAGCCAAAAAAGGGAAATAAGAGAAGCATCTGATAAAGTTATGGTCGAGCTTATTAACAAACAGAAAAAATTCACAGAACTAGAAGCAGAAGGCTATGGCTTAAAAAAGCTGTTCGGAGGTTTAGGCCAACAAATAAAACAGTATTTTACCATTGCAGGTTTAGTGAGAATAGTTGAAAGTGTATGGCGCTCTGCAAGTCGGTTCTCTAAAGAGATTGACAAAGCTCTAACTGCTATTGGCGTTGTTACAAAAATGACAAGAAATGAGTTGTGGGCCTTAGCAAAAGACTTCAATCAAATCGCAATTCAAGTTGGTGCTACGACCACAGAGGTTGCCCATGCCGCTAAACTTTTCTATCAACAAGGCTTACAAACCAAAGAAGTTTTAGAGCTAACTAAAGCATCGGTTATTACTTCTAAATTGGCCGGAGTAGAAATTGCAAAAGCTACAGACTTAATGACCGCTGCATTAAAGGCATATAAAATGGAAGCATCAGAGTCCATGAATTTGGCTGATAAGTTTGCCGCTCTTGCCGCAACTACTGCCACTGACTTTTATGATATCGCTTATGCTTTAACAAAAGTTGGTACTGGTGCGAAGATGGCGGGTGTAGATCTTGACCATATGCTTTCTTATTTAGCTGTAGCGAGTGCCGTAACACAAGAGGCGCCTAAACAAAAATTGGGCCTTACGCTAAAGATAGCGTAAGCAAACTCTCTTAACTGCGGGAAACCCCTTAGAGCCAACACTACCAAACAATGGCAGTAATGTCATTGTGGCGTTGCTAACCACAACGGTATGGTAAAAAGGTGTTTGGATTGGGCAATCCGCAACCAAGTCTCTCAACGAGAGAAAGGTTCAACGACTATCCCTTCTGGGAGTAGAGCATAAGCGATTGATGCTCGAAATGGAGAGTACCTTACGAAAAAGGTAGTGATATAGTCTATTCTTTACTGAAAAGTAAAGCTGCGGTTCGGCCGCGCGCGAGACCTAGCGACTCTTGCGGAATATAAAAGGAAAACATTGGTAAACAAAAATTGCCCACTATGTTAGCGATAGCATAGTGAATCCTCTCTAATTCAGGGGAAATGTTTTACGATATAATGAAGTTTATGTCCCTCAGAAATGGGGTTTTATTTTATGCCTTATGGTTTCATTTATTTAACAACTAATTTAATTAATGGAAAAAAATATATAGGTGCAAGAAAATATACTAAAGATTGGAAATACTACTTAGGCAGCGGCGTAGAATTAAAGAAAGATATAAAAAAATTTGGTAGAGAAAATTTTGAGCGAAAAATATTAGAAGATGTAAGAGATGAAAATGAAATGAAAGAAAGAGAATTATATTGGATTAAATACTATGACGCCGTTAACAGCGATGAATTTTACAATAAAGTTTATCGCAGCCATAATTTAGAATTGCAAATAAAAAATGGTGGCGGAGGTCACAATGCAAACTCAAGAACAATCTGTTGCCACAACTTAAAAACAGATGAAGTAGAAGAGTTTGAGAATATAACTCAATTTTCAGAGAGGCGCGGTATTGCCAGAGTGAGAATTTATGATTGCTTAAGAGGCAACAGAGATCACACTGAGCATTACACCTTTTATTACAAAGACTCTCCACTGTCACCAGAAAAAATCCAAAAAATAAAAGATAAAGTGTTTGCTGTGTTTGTATGCGAAAACATAAACACAGGCGAGAAGCGAGAGTTTACAAATCAAAGACACTTCGCACACCAAAACGGATTTACAAACACTTGTATCTCAAAATGTATATCAGGTCACCAACAATCACATAAGGGGCATAAATTCTATCGTAAAACACAATCCTGAGCCAAGCCCGCGAATGCGGGAAGGTGCAACGACTAGGCTTCGGCCGTAGGGTGCAAGCTAATGGCACTCGAAACGGGAGGGGTCTCCAATGGGGAGATCAAGATATAGTCTGGCCTATATGGTGACATATAGCAGTTTCTCTTGATTGGGAGAAACGGTACAAGAGTTGCGATCTTGTATGAACATAAGCGACTGCATGGAAAACAATTATTGCTCGTATTCGTCAAGTCACTTCCAATACATATGTTGAGGGCATGCTTGACGAAGAAGGCGAGATAACTAGCTTAAACAACGTTGAAAAAGCACTTAGATCTGTAGGCGTCTCTCTTAGGGATAGCTATGGACTATTTAGAGATCTACAAGATGTTTTGGATGATTTGGGTGCAAAATGGAATTCTCTAAACTCTGTTCAGCAAGCATACATTGCAACTTCCATTGCGGGTACAAGGCAACAAAACCGCTTTATCGCAGTTATGGACAACTACGATATGGTTTTAGATAAGGTTGCAGAATCACAGCAAAGTATGGGAGAAGCAACAGTTCAAGCCAGCATTCATTTACAGGGTATTGATGCAGCCCAAAAGAGACTTACTGCTTCTTTTGAAGCTATGTATATGAAGGTTGTAAAATCTGACACTTTCGTTTGGATCTACAACTTCTCTGCAAACATGATGAACATGCTAAATCGTGTTCCAATCTTAGTGCAAGCTATTGTAGCTGTTTTGTCTGTTTTATCTATTAGATTGAAGGTTACAGCTAAACATGCTAGAGAGGCTTTGATCTCCCAAAAATTGCTTAATGGTGAAATAGTTAGAATGGGAGAGATCAACCAACAATTGCGAGAACAAGGAATTGAAACTTCTGTATTCAAATCCATTTCAAATTGGCTTACTTCTGTAAAAAAAGCATTTACAGGAAACGATTTCGGGGGCGCTCTCAAAAAAAGTATTCTTGATTTAGGAAAATCTTTATTGAGTTTTAATGGCATTTTGATAGCCGCTACAACTATTATGGGGACTTACACACTAGTTACTCAATACGTGGAACAAAAAAATCAAAGAGTCCGTGAAGAATTTAGTAAAACCACTCAAGAATTAAAAGATTTACAAAGCAGTTTCTCCAGAGCAAAAAATGCTTTAAGAGAGGTAAGAGAACTAGGAGGACAATTAGTTTTAACAGATGATGAGCTAAATAGATTACAAAACGCCAAAAAAACTTTAGCTGACATTTTCCCCGAATTAGTTTTATATCACAATGCTATCACAGATAAAGTAGAATTACAGTACATTACAGAACAAAAAATTAATGACCTAATAAAAGAGAGAATCAAACTTAAGCAGTACGAAATACTCGATCAAGCCGATGAGAACATTAAGCTTGATATTAAAGATTATAACAAACAAATTAAAAAGATAAAATCTTCTATAGACGTCAGCTTTATACAAGAGTTCAAAGATGTTGCTTTCGCGGCAGCTTTTAATGATGATGATGGCCGTGTGCACTCACTAAGAACAGTGCTTATGGATGCGATAGACAGAAGGAGTTTAGATTTTATAAACAGTGAAGCTTTTGATAAAATGTTTATCCGAAAAGGCGCATCAGAAGAAAGGGTGGAGGCCTTTAAGAACAGATTGATAGAAGAGGGAGAAAGATTATTATATTCAGTCAATGAGGCTACAGAAGAGCTATATATTAAAAATTTAGAAATAATTAACGCCGCCTTTAATATAAAGCTACCAGCATTGTTAAAGGACGCTCATAAAGGCTTTACCGACATTCCGGCAATACAGGGCATAGTCACTCAATTGTTGAAAGAGAGATTGAAAAACTCAGAGGAGAAGTTTCCTTCCGTAGATGAACTTACCCAAATAATGAGAGAAGTGATATATGACTCAAATTGGGCTTCTGTGTTTGAATTAATTGGTGGACATGAACAAACAAAATTTGTGGTCGCAGATTTAAAAAATATCGCTGCATTATACACAGAAGATCAAGGAAGATTCTCAGCAGAGCTAAAGAAGATTATGGAGAATGTTGATACTACCAATGTTGAACAAGCAAAACTGTTAGAAGAGTTAAGTGAAAGTGATATAAAATCCAGTGAAGACCTAAATGCCTTCCTAAAAAAACGTGAAGAAAAAATCTATGAGGTTTTATATAGTGTTATAGGATCAGACACCTCTCTTCCTGTTGACTATAGCTATATGGCAGATGTTTTAAACTTAAATACATCTGATTTAAGAAACTTCTTGATAAAAAAGTTGGATGAA
>Ga0116180_1001978_pt1 | contig 16660 bp, 19 predicted proteins | sample AD_UKC073_MetaG_FD_89804 | JGI IMG/M metagenome (GOLD analysis project Ga0116180, IMG submission 89804) | Active sludge microbial communities of municipal wastewater-treating anaerobic digesters from USA - AD_UKC073_MetaG | ecosystem: Engineered > Bioreactor > Anaerobic > Digestate | place: USA...
CCCGCCAGCCTGCGGCTGTGGACGGGAAAAAGGAAGGTAATTACCCCCCCGGCCAGGGCGGTTAATATGGCGGCCAGAATCAGGGCTTCAGCGCTCATCAATTACCAGCTCCTAGCAGAGCTTTGGCAGCAATTTGCGCCCATTTCAAAGGCAGATTTATGGGCAACAGGCCAAAGACCAGACACGATGCCGCCAGAACCGCAATGGGAATCCACATGGAAGGCTTGAGCTCCGAAAAAGCCCGGCTCCATTTGCGCTCTTCCTTTTTGACGCCGAAAAAGGCGCTGATGATAATGGGCAGGTAGTATATCCCGTTCATCAGGCTGCTCAGGATGAGCAGGAAAACAAAGGCAGGCTTGCCGGCATCCAGCGCGCCCATGGACAAAATCAGCTTGCTGATAAAGCCGTTGAGGGGCGGTATGCCAATCATGGCCAGGGCAGCCAGAGTAAAGCAGCCAAGGGTAACGGGCATTTTGAAGCCGATGCCGGCCATCTCTTTGATTTTCCGCGTACCCGTCTTGAATATGATTGCCCCCGCCGCCAGGAACAAAGTTGATTTCATCATGGCATGGGAAAAGATATGAAAAGTAGTGCCCGTCAAGCCGTTTTCAGTGAGCAGGGCAATACCCAGGAGCACATAACCCATTTGCCCGATGCTGGAATAGGCCAGGCGCCGTTTGATGTCGGTCTGGGCAATAGCCACCGCAGAGCCCAGGAAAATCGTTATCCCGGCCAGGACCAGCAGGATGGTGTCCCAGCCGGCAGCGGCAATCAATTCCGGACCATATACGTTGTATACCACCCGGATCATTCCGTACGCACCGGTTTTGAGCATTACGCCCGACAACAGGGCGCTGGCCGGCGACGGGGCCACGGGGTGGGCGTCGGGCAGCCAGACATGCATGGGAAATATGCCCATTTTCATCCCAAAGCCCACCAGAAAGGCCAGAAAAGCAATAAAGGACAGGCGATTGGGCTCGGCAAACAACAAATTCCCTGGCGCGATGTCGACGTTGCCGGCCACTTCGAAAGCAATGACGATGCCAAAAAACAGGGCGAGGCCGCCGATCAGTGTGAGAATCAGGTACTTGTACCCCGCCGCAATGGCGGCGTCGCTCTCCTCATGGACAACCAGCACGTATGAGGCCAGGGACATCAACTCAAAAAAGACAAAAAGGCTGAAGAAATCGCCGGTGAGGAACACGCCCAGGCAGCCGCCCAGGCTCAGCAACAAAAAGGGGTAATACCGGTTTCCTCCCCCCTCGTGCCCTATATAAACCTTGGAATAGACTGTGGCCAAAAACCAGACCGCCGCAGCAATCAGGGCCAGCATAAAGCCAAGGATATCAGCCCGGAAAGATATGCCAAAAGGGGGCAGTATGCCCGGGTAGGACACGCCAATGACCCCGTGGTCGCGGACATAGGGGTACATCAACGCCACTAACAGCAAAGTTATGCCCGTTACTGCCTGGGCAAACACGTCCCGTATTTTGGCGGAACGCCGCTCAACAAAAAAGAGGGGCACAGTAGCCAGTACGGGAAACAGCGTAGCCCACAGGGGAAGGTAATTATAAACGCTGTTCATGATCCATTCGCCTCCAGTCAATTCAGCCATGCGCCGGCCGCCAGTTCCGCAATGCGCACCAGGCCGCCGGGCAATATGCCCAAAATAACAGTGAGTGCAGCCAAAACCACCATGGGAACCGTCATCGCCCAGGGCAACCGGTCCCAGGTCATTTGCTTCTCCTTATGGCCAAAAAAGGCGCGCACCACAATGGGGAAGAAATACACGGCATTGAGCAGGCTGCTGAGCAGTATCACAGCTACATACACTGGCTTGTCAGCTGCCAGGGCGCCGAATGCCAGGTAATACTTGCTGATAAATCCGCTGAATCCCGGTATCCCCACCATGGACAGAGCACCGATGCTGAACGCCGCCATAGTCAGCGGCATGCGGTAACCCATGCCGGCCAGGTCTTCGATTTTGCGGATGCCTGTCTTAAATATAATTGCTCCTGCAGCAAGAAACAAGAGGGATTTCATCACAGCGTGGCAAAAGATGTGCAGGATTCCGCCCACTATTCCGTTCATGGTGACCAGGGCGAAGCCCAGAAAGATGTATCCAATTTGCGCCACGCTGGAATAAGCCAACATTCGCTTAATGTCCGTTTGGCCTATGGCCAGCACCGAACCGGCGAAAATCCCCGCCGTGGAAAAGACGAGAATTACATCGGGAACGGGAATGCGGGAAAACAGCTCGGCGCCGTAAGCCTGGAAAATAATTCTGGCCATGGCCACGGCGTAGACCTTGATGACCAGCCCTGAGAGAGCGGCGCTGGACGGCGTGGGCGCCGACGAGTGGGCGTCGGGCAGCCACACATGCAACGGAAACAGCGCCGCCTTGGTGCCCAGGCCGATTACAAAGAGGGACAAGGCGACGAGTACGTTCCAGGGATACATGGCAAAGGCTTTGGGCAACGCCTGTGCCATGGCGCCTATGTTCAAATAACCCGTCACCATATAAAGCAAGCCGATTCCCAGCAACACCATCCCTGAGCCCAGGGCACTCAAAACCAGGTATTTAAAGGCGGCCTCCACGCACAGGCGTTTGGGCCTGATGGCCACCAGGGCGCAGGCAGCAATGGTGCCAATTTCGGTAAAAACGAAAATGTTGAAGAGGTCAAAGGCCATTACTATACCGTTTAAAGCGGCCAGGAGCAGGAAAAAGAGGGAATAATACCAGGTCTTGGCCCGGCCGCCTCCAAGCTCGCGGCTGAGGTCGGCGGTACTGTAAATAAGCACCAGCACGGCCAGCAGATTGATGGTGAGGTGCAAGAATACCGTCACCCAATCAATGGTGATTTCAATGCCCAGCGGAGCCTGGTGGCCGCCGGGGAAATAACTGTATGTCCCCGTCCCGGCCACATGCCAGGCCGACGCCGCCGCCAGGATAAGGCCGCAACCGGCAACTCCGACAGCAAACAAGCCGGCCGGGAATTTTTTGTTGCGCCCCAACAAGGGCAATCCCAGGGCCGCAGCCAGGTACAAAGCGACCAGCAAAACGGGAAGGTGATTCATTCTTCTCCTCCCCTCAGCTGCATTATCTTATCGGCATCCACGGTTCCGTAATAATTATACAGTTTGACAATCAGCGCCAGAGCGAAGGCCGTAAGACTGACACTGACCACTATGCCGGTAAGGATCAGCGCCGAAGGCAGAGGATTTATATAACCTTCTGCCCCCGGAACAGCAATGGGCGAACTGCCGCCCCGGACATAGCCCACGGAGATGAAAAACAAAAATATACCCGTTTCCATTATATTCATGCCCATAACCTTCTTAATGAGATTGGAATGGGTGAGCATGGTATGGAAACCGATGAGGAAGAGAACCATGGCTGTGAGAAAGTGCATATTGCTAATCAGTTTGGCTATCATAATGACCTTCCTCCAGCAAATGATAGAGCAGGGTGACAATGGTACTGCACACCTTTAAGCCGATTGCCGTGGTCAGCAGAGGGATGAGCCCGGCGCTGAACAACTGACCGGCTTGTCCCAGCCATTCAGGCACATTGGTCAGGAACGCAGCGCCGCGCAATATGCCCGTCAGCCCCAGCGCGATGTAAATCAGGCCGCCCAGGGACTCCAGCCACTGGGCGATCAGCCGCGGCAGGCGCTTAAAGCCTTCACCGACGCCATAACTCATGGCAAAAAGCACAAAGCTGGCGGCCATCACCGCCCCGCCGGCAAAACCGCCGCCGGGGGAAATGTGGCCATGAAATATAATATACAATCCATAAACCTGGATAAAAGGCAACAACAGCTTTATCACCGTCTGCAGCACGACGCTCTGCATCTTATCGCCCTCTCCCGCCTTTGTGCACATCCAGAACAACCAACACCGCGGCAATACCCGCAAAAAGAACTATTACTTCGCCCAATGTATCGTACGCGCGGTAATCCAGGATAATGGCCGCAATAAAATTGCTGGCGCCCGTTTCTTTAACGGCATTTTTCACGTAGTGGGCGGATACTTCATTGCTTGCCGGTTTCCCGGCGCCAAATTCGGGCATTTCCGCAACCATCATCACCAATATGACGCCAATGGCGACCAGAACAACGGTGGTCAGGGCAACCCTCATTCTTCATGCCTCCCGGTCTTGCTGATTACCACCAGCAACAGGACAGTGGTAACCCCCGCGCCAATGGCAGCCTCGGTAATGGCCAGATCAGGCGCCTTCAATTGTTGCCAAATAATGGCCATAACCAATGAATAGGCGGCAAAGATTACGGCAGCGCTGAGCAGATCCCTGGTCCGGGCCACCACCACGGCACAGACTATCAGAAACAGCAACAGCAAAGCATTCAGCGCCTGTAACACTGTTCATTCCCCCCTGCCCCGGTATATCCAGGTGCGGGTTTCCTTGAGCATGGGATAGCCCTGCTTCAGGGCAGTGTTGCCGATGACATGAGCGGCGGTAGCATTGGTCAGCCATATGAAACCGATAATGAGCAGCATCTTAAGGCTGGCCAGTGAAAATCCCGACCGCACAACCATGCTCAGCAAGATCAGGCCGCACCCCAACGTATCGCATTTGGTGGAGGCGTGGGCCCGGGAAAACACATCGGGGAAACGCCACAAGCCCAATGTCCCCATGGCAAAGAAAAAGGTGCCGGCAACCATCAATATAACGACGACGATATCCTTCACCCGGTTCACCCCCTAAAACAGAGACCCGGTCTGCAGGTATTTTGCCACAGCTATGGTCGTCAAAAAACTGATCAGGGCGTAGACGATGGCCACATCCAGAAAAAAATCCTCATTAAAGACCAGAGAGATAACGCATATAATTGCCACTGTCTTGGTGCCGATGATATTTATGGCCATCAGCCGGTCCATAGCCGTCGGCCCCACAGCCGCCCGGGCCATGCAGGCAAAGGTCAGGGCGATGAGAGCAACGCAAACCCCCAAAAAAAATTCCGTCATCATTCTCTTTCCCCCTCCAGGAGGCGCAACAGGTTGATCAGCGGCCAGTCCACCACATCCTGGGCAGCGGAAAGGGTCAGGGTATGAACGGTGAATTCATCGCCCTCCACAGCCAGAGTCAGGGTGCCGGGGGTGAGGGTAATGGAATTGGCCAGCACCGTCTTGCTCAGGTCGCTGGAAAGACCGGGGTTAAAGGTCACAACCACAGGTTGCAGGGGCATTTTCCGGCTGAGGAGGATCCTGGCCACCTGGATGTTGGCCAGCACAATCTGCCAGAGGAGACTGAAAAAATAGCCAGCCAAAATCAGCATCTTTTTGCCGGGCAGCGACACTTTGCCCCGGACCAGCGTGCGCAAAAGGTCCCGGTTCCACCAAACCACAAACAGTATTGTCATTAGCCCCACCGCTGCGCTCTGGAGCGAAAAACCGGCAATGACCAGCCAAAAAACCGAAAGGATAAGGACAAACAGCGCCAGGACGTTCATTCAAGCCTTCTCCTTTGCTTGAATATAGGACGGGGTAGTGCCTGTGTGTGACAGGCACTGCCCCGTTTACAAACGAATTATGGCCTTGGTAGGACAGGCTTCGACGCAGGCACCGCAATTGGTGCACTTGGCGGGGTCTATAACCGCCAGGTTGTCGACCAGGGCGATGGCGTCTTCGGGACAAACCTTAACGCATTTGCCGCAGGCAATGCAACCGACCTTGCACGCCTTAACCACTGCCGCTCCCTTGTCGTGGGAGTTGCACGCCACCAGCACGGCCGAACCCTCAGGCACCATCCGGATTACTCCCTTGGGACAGGCGTCCCGGCATTTGTTGCACCCGGTGCACAACCCGGAGTCGATGACGGGCAGGCCGTTGTCGCCCATGGAAATTGCGTCAAAAGGACATACCCGTACGCAGGTGCCGAGGCCCAGGCAACCGTAGGGACAGGTTTTGTCGCCGCCGTGCAGCAACACTGCCGCCCGGCAGTCATCGATGCCGTGGTAGATCATCTTTGTCTTGGCGACATCGTCGCTGCCCTGGCAAACCAGGCGCGCTTTGAGACACTCGTCGTCGCAGGCGGCGGAAACGCCCATGATTTTGGCGATTTCGTCGGCAACCTTCTGCCTGCCCACGGGACAACCGTTGACTGGGGCCTCGCCTTTGGCAACGGCTTCGGCGAAGGCGGCGCAGCCGGCATACCCGCAGGCGCCGCAGTTGGCCCCGGGCAGAACCTCGATGATTTCATCGACCCGGGGGTCCTTCTTGACGGCGAAAACCTTGTCCGCCCAGGCCAGGATGCCGCCAAACACCACGGCCAGGACCGTCAAGCTCAGGACCGGTTTGATTATTTCCACAAGAAATTCCATCTTATCCACCCCTAAAGGACGAAGCCAGAGAAAGCCAGGGCCAGGATCCCAGCGGTGATGAGGGCGATGGGAACACCGGCAAAGGCATCTGGAACATCGTTGATTTCAAGTTTTTCGCGGATTCCGGCCAGCATGACCAGGGCCAGCGTAAAGCCGATGGCGGCGCCCAGGGAATGCACAATGGTCTCCACCAGGTTGTACTTATAGTCGATGTTGAGGATGGCAATCCCCAGGATGGCGCAGTTGGTGGTAATCAGGGGCAGATACACGCCCAGGGCTTTGTGCAATGTGGGGCTGACCTTCTGCATGAACATCTCCACAAACTGGACCAGGGCCGCGATGACCAGGATGAAAACAATGGTCTGCAGGTAACCCAGTCCCAGCGGGTTGAGGAGCAGGCCCTGGAGCAACCAGGTCATGACCGATGCCAGGGTCATGACGAAGGCAACAGCCATGCCCATGCCAACCGAAGTTTCAATGCGCTTGGACACGCCCAGGAAGGGGCAGATGCCCAGGAACCTGTTGAGGACAAAGTTGTTGAAGAAAATTGCGCCAAAGAAGATCATAAACAGTTCCATCGCTTGCTTAACCCTCCCTCTTGGCCACTGCCGGGTTCCTGCGGGCGACAGAGCGCTTGCCGCGCCGGGCAGTAAGGCCGTTTATGAGAGCCATCATCAGCCCAAGGGTTATAAAGGCGCCGGGAGGCAGGGAAAAAATTGTCGCCATATCAGCACTTTCGCTCAGCACCTGCAGGCCAAAGACGGTGCCGGCACCCAGGAATTCCCGGATGGCGCCCAGCACGGTAAGGCTGAGGGTAAAGCCCAGGCCAATGCCCAGGGCGTCCAGTGCCGATTTGCCCAATGAGTGCTTGGAGGCATAAGCTTCGGCCCGGCCCAGGATAATACAGTTGACCACGATGAGGGGCAGAAAAATGCCCAAAGCTTCATAGAGCGAATAGGCAAAAGCTTCCATCAACAGGGAAACCACGGTGACAAATGTGGCGATGATTACGATGAAACTGGGAATGCGCACCTGGTTGGGTATGACGTTTTTCAGGGCTGAGACAACCAGGTTGGAGCCCAACAGCACTGCAGTGGTAGCCAGGCCCATGCCCACGCCGTTGACGGCCAGGGTGGTCACAGCCAGGGTGGGGCACATCCCCAACATCAGCCTGAATGTCGGGTTTTCGGCAAAAATTCCGCGTTTGAGTTCTTGCAGTATTGACATTGCTGCCACCTCCTACTGCACAGCGCTCTTGAGCGCTGCTTCAATGGCTTCCAACAGGCCCCTGCTGGTCCCTGTTGCGCCGGATACCACGTCGACGTCCAGGGACTGGGTGTCCAGAATCGCCTTGGTAATACCGTCGATAGCCAGGCTGGCGTATTCCGGCGTATCCTGGTGGTCGACAACGACAATATCTGTAATTTTGCCGCCGCTGACGGTGACCTCCACCTGGAGCCCGCCGAAAAGGCCTTCCCCGGTGCCGGAGTATACTCCGTCGGGAACCTGGGAAACATCCAGGACAGGCCCCTTCTTAATGGCATCCATAATGGCGTCCAGCAGGCCCTGGGAAGAGAAAGTGGCTCCGCTGGCCAGGTCGACCTCCAGACTCTGGGCCTCGGTAATGGCGGGGATCAAAGTTGCAAAGGCCTTGTTGGCGTACTCGGGGGTATCGTTGTGTTCCAGAACTTCCAAATCCTTCAATTCCCCGGAAACCATTCTGAAGCTGACCCGGGTAATGCCGTGAAAACCTTCTCCCTCGCCCACATAGACGCCGTCGGGCAAGCCGGAGATATCCAGTTTGACCTGGGAACGGAGGGCGTTCTTAACGGCATTGAGCAGGCCTTCACTGGAGAAAGTAGCGCCGCTGTAGAAGTCTACCTCCTCCAAATCCTGGGTCTCGATGATTTGGTCAATCATAAATGCAAAGGCCGGTTCGGCATATTCGGGAGTATCGTCGTGGCTGAGAACCACGATTTTGGTAATCCTGCCGCCGGAAACAGTCACTTCCACAGTGATGTCGTCTTTCAGGCCCTTGGCCGATCCGGTGTACGTGCCGGGCAGCAGGGAGCCGATGTCAATGGGCTCAGCAGGACCTGCGCCGCCAAATTCCTTGAGGGCATCCTTGACAGCGGCGATAATCGCCTCAGAGGTCATGGTGGCGCCGGAAACTGTATCCACCTGAATTTTCTGCTCCGCTACCATGGCTTTGGGAATGGCCTCTATGGCCGGGTCGGAGACACCGGCGGTTTCGTTGTGGCTGACGATGACGACCTTGGTGAGCTCGCCGTTGGCAAAGGTGACTTCTACCGTCACGTCGCCGCCAAAGCCGCGCCCGGTGCCGGTGTAAGTGCCGTCGGGAATCTGGGCAAAATCGATTTCTGTCTCTTCAATGAGGCCCAGATATCCGCCCACGAACTGAACGGCGCGGCGCACGCTGCCGATGACTGCCGTCGATGATGAAGTCGCTCCCGAAATCGCGTCCACGTCTGTACCGGAAGCAATGGGGTCGTCGATTCCCTTGCCCTTAAACTGGCTCAGCCAGGCCGGGTCGGTAATGCGGTCGCCCAAACCCGGGGTCTCGGAATGGCTGAAAATATATACCCCCTGGACTTCCGCTTCGGTGTTTAAACCCACCAGGATGTCGATACCGGCGGAACTGTACCCCTGGCCGGTGAGCCTGACCACGTACCCCACCACTGCGCCGCCCTTTTTGGCTATGCGCAGGAAGAATTCAGTCTCTTCCTCGGGCTCGACAAACTCATCGGCGTCAATTACCCGGGAAAAGGTTGCGTTGAGGCGCGCCTGTGCATTTTCTTCAATAATGGGTGCAGTCCAATAGTTTACTCCGGCCAGCAATCCGGCCGAAATAAAAGCGATAAGCCCGAGGACCACCACCATCTTGAGGGATGAGTTCATTATTTTTTCACCTCCCCAAAGGTTTTGGGCACTGTATAGCGGTCAATTAAGGGAACCAGCGCGTTCATAAACAAAATGGCATAGGTTACGCCCTCGGGAGCGCTGGCAAACACGCGCACATACATGGTGACCAGCCCGCAGCCGATTCCGAAGAGCAGGCGGCCCACTTTGGTGGTGGGAGACGTAACCATATCGGTGGCCATAAAGACAGCGCCAAAGAGCAACCCGCCGGCGCAGATATGAAATGCCACGGCTTCCAGCGAAAACTGATTGGTTAGCAAAGCAATGATTGCTGCAGTGCCGATGTAACCGCCGGGGATACGCCAGTCGATGTGCCCCTTGAGCAAAAGGTATATTCCGCCCAACAGGATGGCAACCACCGAGGTCTCGCCCAAGGAACCACCGACATTGCCCAGCACCAGGTCAATAAGGCTTGCGCTCCCTGCGCCCAGGGGCGTTGCGCCGCTGACCAGGTCGGCGAACCAGTTGTCCAGGGCCAGGGGCTGGTGCCACCGGGTCATCAACACCGGCCAGGACATAAACAAGACGGCGCGGCCTACCAAAGCGGGGTTGAAGATGTTGTTGCCGATACCCCCAAAGGCCTGCTTGGCCAGGAGGATGGCAACACCGCTGCCCACCACCGCCATCCACAACGGCGCCGAAGGCGGCAGAATCAACCCCAGCAAAAGTCCTGTAACAGCTGCGCTGCCGTCTCCCAACACCTTTTTGGGTTTAAGGCTTTTGTGCACCACCAGGGATTCAAAGATCATGGCGGACAACGTCGAGACCAACAAAATAAAAACTGCATTGAGGCCGAAATAGATTATAGCCGCCGCGGTAACGGGAATCAGGGCGATCACGACGTCCCACATTATACTGCTTACCGAACGGGAATCCAGAATGTGCGGCGAAGGTCCTACTTTTAATTTTTCGGTCATATCATAACCCCTCCTTTTAGCCCGCTGCTTTATTTCTTGCGCCGCTTACTGTTGATTTCATGTTTCGCCTTTTGGATGTAGTGGACAATGGGAATTCTGGCCGGACAGACAAATGAACAACAGCCGCATTCAATACAGTTGAACAAATGAATCTGTTCGGCATCATTGTACATCGACTTGCGGGAATACAGAGCCAGGTAATTGGGCATCAGCCGCATGGGGCAGGCGTCAACGCACCGGGCGCAGCGTATGCATGTCCGCTCTTCATAGATGCGCACTTCCGCTTCAGTAAGCACCAAAATTCCCGATGTGCCCTTGGTCACAGGATCATCCAGACTGGCCACCGCCTTGCCCATCATGGGGCCGCCGTTGACCACTTTAACGGCATCATCCCGCATGCCGCCGCAAAATTCGATAAGGTCCCTGATGGGAGTTCCCAGCCGCACGCGCACGTTGGCAGGCTCGGCGACGCCCCGGCCGGAAACGGTAACCACCCGGTCGATGAGGGGACGCCCCAGGTTTACAGCCTGATGGACAGCCACCGCCGTAGCCACGTTTTGCACCACGATGCCCAAATCCAGGGGCAACCCGCCCACCGGCACTTCTCTGCCCGTCAAGGACTTGATGAGCTGGCGCTCTCCGCCCTGGGGATAAACCACCGGGACGGCCTCCACCCGGATGTTTTCCTCATCCCGGCACAGGCGGCTCAGGTTTTCAATGGCGTCGGGCTTATTTTTTTCAATGCCGATAATGGCCTTTTGAGCCCCGCAGGCCCGGAGCAAAATCTTAATACCTTCGATGAGTTCTTCGCCCTGTTCCACCATAACCCTGTGGTCGGTGCTGAGATAAGGTTCACATTCAGCCCCATTAATAATCAGGGTGTGCACTTCCTTGCCTTCAGGCGGGCTGAGCTTGACATGGGTAGGGAAAGCCGCTCCCCCCATCCCGACGATTCCGGCTTCGCGGATGATTTGCCGTATGTCTTCGGGCGTGTCATACTTAGGCGCCTGGCCGGTAAACCGGGAATGCTCGGGGTCGGTGACGATTTCAATCCCCTCGGCATCCACGGCGGCCACTTCCCCGCCGACGCTGGCGATAATCGGCGCCGACACAAATGCATCACTGTCGGCAATTTTTTGCCCCACCGTCACCACATCGCCCTTCTTCACCAAGGGCTTGCACGGCGCCCCAATGTGTTGCTGTAACAAAAGGCGCACGCGTTTGGGCAGGGGCATTTCCACAATGGCTTTGGAGGCGGTTAATTCTTTGTTGTATGGAGGATGAATGCCGCCAGGAAAGGTTGTCTTCAAGAAAATCACCCCTTTGGAATTATTACGTACACTGTCCAGTTTAAAAGAAAACGATGCAGATTTCCAGCAAATCTATTTGTTAAGCAGTTCGGCGCCGGCGATGCCGGGTTTGGTCATTTCCTGCGGATTGAGAATGATGTCCAGTTCCTCTTCGGTGAGAATGCCCCGCTCCAGGACGATCTCCCGCACAGGACGGCCGGTGGTAATGGCCTCCTTGGCAATGAGGGTGGCAGTTTCATAACCCACATGGGGATTGATGGCAGTTATAATGCCGACGCTCTGTTCCACCATTTGCCGGCAGCGCTGGACATTGGCGGTAATGCCCTTGACACATTTTTCGGTGAATACCGTGACGACATTGCGCATAATATCCAGGGACTGCAGCAGGTTGAAAGTCATCACCGGTTCCATGACGTTGAGCTCCAGCTGGCCGGCTTCTGCCGCCATGGTAATGGTCATGTCGTTGCCGACTACCTGGAAGGCCACCTGGTTGACCACTTCGGCCATGACCGGGTTGACCTTGCCCGGCATAATGGAAGAACCGGGCTGCATGGCGGGCAGGTTGATTTCGTTCAGGCCGCACCTTGGTCCCGAAGCCATGAGGCGCAAGTCATTGGCCATCTTGGACAGGTTAACCGCGCAGATTTTCAATGCTCCCGACAAAGTTACGTAGACGTCGGCATTTTGCGTGGAATCAACCATGTTTTTCGACTGCTCCAAAGGCAATCCGGTGTTGGCGGCCAATATCTCAGTAACGTGTTTTATATACTCCACGTCGGCGTTGAGGCCGGTTCCCACCGCCGTTGCCCCCATGCTGATGACCCTCATGCCCTGGGCTGCGGCTTCGATGCGCTGGATGTCCCTTTCAATGGCGCAGGCCCAGGCGCCAAATTCCTGGCCCAAGCGAATGGGAACGGCATCCTGGAGATGGGTGCGCCCCATCTTAATGATGCCGTCAAACTCCTGTTCCTTTGCACGCAGGGCTTGTACCAATTTCTGCAGGGCATCAAGCAAGGAGCTGGCCAGGTTGAGGGAAGCAATTTTAATTGCAGTGGGAAAGACATCATTGGTAGATTGAGCCATATTGACGTGGGTGTTGGGCGAAACGAGAATATAATCGCCCTTGTTGCCTCCCAAGAGCTCGATGGCGCGGTTGGCAATGACTTCGTTGGCATTCATGTTCAGTGAAGTGCCGGCGCCCCCCTGAATGACATCGACGACGAACTGGTCAAGCAATTCGCCGCTCAGGATTTCGTCACAGGCGGCGACGATGGCATTGCCGGTAGTGGGATTGAGCCGCTTGGTCTTCATGTTGGCCTGGGCTGCCGCCTTCTTCACCTGAACCAGGGCCATAATCAATTCCCTGTGGGGCTTGTACCCGGTTATGGGAAAATTCTCCAACGCCCTGGCGGTTTGAATGCCGTAGTACACATTTTGGGGAACCTCCCGGTCACCGAGAAGGTCCCGCTCACGCCTGTAAGGTACCACCACAATCCTCCTCAATTAGATCCTGAAAAGGTACACAATAAAACTTCTCTGCCGAGCAGTGAAATCCTGCTTTGCGCACAAAGATAAAGTCTCATAAATAGTATGCCAACGCCTGTAATTCTACAGTGACATCTGAATTTTGAACCCGCACGCCCTCAGGAACATTGAGCAGTACCGGGGCAAAATTTAAAATGGCTTTTACGCCGGCAGCCACCAGGGCATCGCAAACCGATTGAGCGGCAGCGGCAGGAACTGTAATAATTGCCATCTTGATGTTGTTTTGGCGCACGAAATCCACCAACTCTTCCATGGGCCGCACTTCCAGGGAACCGTGCACCTGACCAATCTTGGCAGGATGTCCGTCAAACAGGCCGACGATTTTGGTGGCAGATTTTTGATATCGGTTGTACCTGCACAGGGCGGCGCCCAGGTTGCCTACTCCCACGAGAACTATGGGTATCTCCTTGTCCAACCCGAGGATTTTGGAAAGTTTGTCGGCCAGCTCGGAAACCCGGTAACCCATTCCCTTAACGCCAAAATCACCAAAAATGGACAAGTCCTTGCGTATTTGAGCCGGGTTAAGATTTAAATCATGGCCCATCTGCTGGGAAGATACTGTGTCCACATCATAGCTCATCAGTTGTTGCAAATACCGGAGATATACCGGAAGCCTGCGAATAACGACATCAGGGATGCGATGCTTTTTTTCCGTCAATAACTATCCCTCCACACAGTTCGGTATGTAAAAATTTTAACATGAGCACAAAGCTATGGCAACAAAAACGCGGTGCCCCGCGCCAGTTGTCTCCTCAACCGGCGACGGGGCACCAGGCTGCATCCGGCCCGTTGGCCCTATGGGCCGGAACTTTTCTTATGTTGCCGGCCCTCGTGGTCGATGTAATAATCTTCTGTGTAAATCAGCTGCGAAATGGGAACCACTTCCAGATTGCGGCGCCGAAAATCATCAAGAATCAGAGGCAAAGCTTGGGTGATGTACTTGGCGTTGTTGTGAAACAGTATTATGGACCCCGGTCCGGCCTGGGCAGTGACCCTGGCCACCACATCGTCGACCCCCCGCTCTTTCCAGTCCAGGGAATCCACGTCCCACTGAATGACATAATACCCCATGCCTTCGATTACCTCCAGCATGGCCGGGGAATAGTGGCCAAAGGGCGGCCGAAACAGGATGGGCTCATAACCGGTGACCTCTTTTATGGCGCGGTGGGCGCCCATAACTTCTTCTTGTATGGCGCCGGGGGAAAGATTGCCCATTTCCGGATGAGTAGAAGAGTGGTTGCCCAGTTCATGGCCGCGCCGGATAATTTCCCTGGCAACTTCGGGATACTTCTCCACCCAGAATTGGACGACAAAAAAAGTCGTCTTGATGTTGTATTCATCGAGGATATCCAGGATCTCTCCGGTATATTCCGTTCCCCACGCCGCGTCAAAGGAAATGGCAAGCTTGTTGTCGTCCCGGGCCACGCAGTAAATAGGAAGTTTTTTCGACGCCGGCGCCACTGTGGCGGTACTGCACCCCGTCAGCGCCAGGGCCAGCGTCAGCGGGACCAGTGCAGCTTTAATCAAGACGCGCCAGCGCTTCTTCCAGCCAAATTCTGGCCTGGTCATATTCTGCTCCCCCCTTTTCCGCTGCCTGCCGCAACAGATTGGCGGCAGGCTTATATTGCCCCAGGTGAAAATAACTCATCCCTTTGAGCCAGGCGCATTCTGCAGCGGGAATTTGCCTGTCCCGGGCAGTTCCGCGCAACGCAGCCAGCACCTGCTGCCATTCGCCCCGCTGGAAGTGGGCCTGGGCCCTGACCATTCGCCACATCCCCGCCGGCAAAGGCGGGCAGAGGTCCAGGGCCAGTTGCGGCTGCTTTGCGCCCAGGCAAATCATCGCCCGCAACAAATCTCGCTCCTCCCCCTCTTCCAGCTGTGCCGCTGCGTCGGCGGCCTCTTGCCAGCGCTCATGCGCAAAGAGCACCGCCAGGCGTTTCCACCAAAGCGCGCTGCGGGGCTGGATATGCGGATTAATGGCCAGGGCCTCTTCGATCCTGCCCCGGCGCAAACAGCGGAGAAACTTTTGTTCCCGGTACTCCTTTTTCCATTTTTTCAAAAAGCTTTCCAGCAGGCTCCACACCGTCGCCACCGCCAGGGCGCACAGCGCCGGCCTCTGGTATTGCAGCACCGCCAGCGCGGCTGCCGCCACCACCAGCACGCCGCGCCCAGGATTGCCCTGCACAGCTGTCCTCCCGCCCCGCCACTTAAGCCGCCCCGCCAGGCGGGGCGGCTCCAGGCAAGGCTTGCCGGCTTTAAAAGTGCCATTGAGCTGCACCGCCATCACCCCACTCACTAAAACATATTCTGTCGCCTTAAAATTTACGCCAAAAAGAAAAACCCCGCACAGGGGTTACAATTATATTATGGAATAGCAGGAAAGCCTGCTCAGCACCTGCCGCAACTCCTCGCCGCGCAGGCCAAAGCGGGCGGAAAGCGCCGGCCAGCTCTCCCTGCCTTGCTGCAGGGCAATGAGTGCTGCGCTCCACAGAGCTGTGTTGCGGACAGGGGCCTTAGACTTGCGGCAAAAGAATTGCCAGGCCATGTAGGTCCCGTGCAACGCCGCAAAGCCGCAACCATGATTGTACAGATACTCCAGGGCCGTTTCGAGGACGACGGCGCGGTTTTTGGAAAACCGGCCGCGATTCCAGTACTGTTCTTTCCACACCGGGACGCCCATTTGCGTCAGAACGGCGAAAATATCACTGCGACAGCGGAAATCGATTTGGTCATCCCACACACAGGCGCTGACCAGCCGGGTAAGGGGCGGATGATTAAGATGTTTTATCACTCTCAGCGCCCGTCCCCGGACAGCCGCCCCGCCGTTGCGCACAATCCACAACAGTTGGGGCCACAGGTTGCGGGCTTTTTTCAATTCCTGCTCGGCGCCCATTCCCTCATCCTCCAGCGCCAACGCCAGCACCGGGTTGGGAATGCGCATAGAATAAGGAAGTTTGCACCCGGTTGCTTCGGCGCAAAAGTCGCGGTAAGCCCGGTAAGGGTTGTCCGGTTCAGCGGCATTGATGGCATCGAAAATTTGCAGCGCCTTGGCCCGGTACCCGCAATTGCAGGCCGATACCCCCAGGAGCAACAACAATGCAAAGGAATTTACGCCCAGGCTCCGCATATGGCTAAAAACTGCATATGCCTTCCTGTCCTGGCCCAGCAACCCGTAGGTTGTGCCCAGTTTCATCATATCGTCGGGGTCATCCCCCCAGATGCCGTCCAGGACATCGATTTGCCGACGCACCGCCAGCTGGTCGCCCAAGATTTGATAAAACAGGGCCAAATTACAGTTGGCATATACCTGGCCGGCAGTGCTCGGCTTGTTGTTTTTCTTCCCCGGCAGCGAAGTAATTGTAACTTTCTTTAACCGGGTATTGGCTCGCTTAAAAAAACCAGCCTTTTTGCCTAAACTGGAGTGCCGCCAGGGTATTCCTCCCGAGAAGGCGGCTATGGTGGTCATACCTGCACTATTGCCCGATGCAGAGAGAACCCGGGAGCTCATTGCCCAACTGATCCCGTAAGTGGAGAGTGGGTAGAAGTAAATCCCTTCTCTTCCGTAGCCCCCCCTTTCCTGCCATAGCTGTACCCTTCTCAAAAAAAA
>Ga0116180_1001979_pt1 | contig 16659 bp, 18 predicted proteins | sample AD_UKC073_MetaG_FD_89804 | JGI IMG/M metagenome (GOLD analysis project Ga0116180, IMG submission 89804) | Active sludge microbial communities of municipal wastewater-treating anaerobic digesters from USA - AD_UKC073_MetaG | ecosystem: Engineered > Bioreactor > Anaerobic > Digestate | place: USA...
ATAAGGCATGAGCGCTAGTACAAAACTTTGAGACAGGTTTTAAAGCGAGCAAAGAGAACGCCCCTTGTAATTGACATGTTTGCCAGCATCGATTATATCTGCTCATACAAAAAGCTGTGCATGAAAATTGAAAACAGCTGCCAGCGCATGGGTCTAAAAAGCATATTGGTTACAAGCATAAATGAAAACGAAGGAAAGTCCACATTATGCGCAAATATTGCCCTTACCCTTGCTGAGAACAACTACAAGGTTCTTCTCTTGGATGCTGATCTTAAAAAACCTGCCCTGTACAAAATATTGGGGAAAAAGGATGCAGACAGTTTCAAGGATTATCTCCAAGGGAAAAAACAATTGTTGATGATAGGAGTAATATTTGGCTTATGCTGAACAAGGAATCATACAAAGACTCTGCAGAAATTCTTGCAAGCAAGGATTTTCAAAATCTATTGGACGAATACTCAAAGGAAATGGACTTCATAATCATAGACTCGCCGCCGCTTGGTGCGGTGTCCGACGGAGAAATCCTTGCAAACACAGCAGATTCTTCAATACTTGTGGTAAAACAGGACTTTGCAAGAGTAAGAGAAATCAATGATGCAATTGACAAGATGGATAAAAGCAAATGCCAGCTGCTTGGTATTGTTTTGAATAATCTAAAAGGTTTTCCTTTTGCCAGTTCTGTAAGAAGCAACATGTACAAAAGCTACTATTACAGAAGGGTTCCTCTGTTCAAAAAGAAAGAAGACACAAAGGAGGTTAGTCATGGATAATGAAACCTCAATAGACATAATGGTGCTTCTAAGCGATTTGATAAAGGGTATAAAAAAGTTTTGGCATATTGTGCTGGTACTTGCAAGCGTTATGTCCTGGCTGTTCTTTTATGTCTCTGCAAGAAAGTATACTCCTTTGTATACCTCAAAAGCCACTTTTACAATTCTTGCAGCATATGTGGACAATTACGCAGGATACAGCTACCGCTACTACTACAACAGCCAGACTGCCTCCCAGATGGCAGTTACTTTTCCATACATATTAAACAGTTATCTTCTCCAGGAAATCGTGTGCGAGGATCTTGGTGTCCCTTACTTGAATGGAAGCATAAACGCAGTAGCAATACCCGACACAAACCTGTTTACAATTATGGTAACAAGCACCAATCCAAATGACGCATACCACATTCTGAACTCTGTAATACGGAACTATCCCAAAGTAGCAGAGTTTGTAATCGGAGATACAAAGATGAACATGCTGTCATCTCCCAAAGTGCCTACAAATCCTACAAACCGTCCTGTTTATTCACGCATGACAAAGATAGGATTCCTGGCTGGATGTGTTCTTGGCTGTGGATTTATCTTTCTTTATGCATTGACCAGAACCACAATAAGAAAAGTGGATGATGTAAAGAAGATTCTTAATCTTGAGTGTCTTGGCGTTCTGCCAGTAGTGAAATTCAAGAGAAGAAAAAATGACATGGACCATTCCGTAAACATTATGAATGATAAAGTGGGAAGTGCATTTGGCGAGTCCATACGATCGATTAGGACAAAGTTGCTAAAGGAAACGTCAGATAAAAAGAACAATGTAATTGTCGTAGCTGGCAGTGTTCCCAAGGAGGGAAAAACGACCCTTGCCATAAACCTGAGTATTGCCCTTGGACAGATGGGTTACTCGGTAATCCTTGTGGACGGGGATTTGAGAAATCCTTCGGTACTGAACATGTTGGATATAGTCATGCCTCTAAACGGCCTTGGGGAGATTCTAGAGGGAGAACAAACCATAGAGCAGAGCATACATGGTTTTGGCAAGTACAACATCAGCGTATTGGCAGGACAAAAATCATACCCAAATCCAAACAAGCTGTTGTCGCATCATTCCCTTGTGGAAGTAATAATTATGATTAGAAACATGGCTGATTTTGTAATAATTGATACTCCGCCCTGCCACCTGGTTCCTGACGCTGTTGCCTTTGTAAAACTTGCGGACCATGCGGTTTACTGCATAAGACAGGATTATGCCAAAAGGAGCTTGATAATCGACTCTTTGACATCGTTGTCATACAGCCAGGTCAATGTGCTCGGAGCAGTTTTGACCTTCACAGAAACGGGTATTGGCAGTTATGGTTACAGATACGGTTATTTATACAAATATCCTTATTACAGAAAGCTGAGGTATTATGGTGAATCTGTTTAGTATAAAGAGGAAGATCCAGGACGGATCTTTGAAAGAAATGTGGATGGAGGCAAAATGGATATACGGGTATATAAAAAGATACAAAATGCAAGTTATCTTTTACATCTTCCTCTTTTCCGTAAGCACCATGTTTGGCCTTCTAAATGCAGTTGCCTCCAAATTTTTAATAGACAGCCTTGCAAACAGGCAGTTAAAAGTTATTATCACCATTGCAATAATATACATATCTTTTGGTTTGTTTGAGATATTGACAGGAGCACTTACCAACAGGATTACTTCAAAAATTGATTTAAGGATAATAAATGACATAAGGATAGACATATATGACAGCATATTGAATATTGACTCGGAACATTTAATGGACTTTCACTCAGGAGACCTTCTAAATAGAATCAACTCTGATGCAAGGGCTGTTGCGGGCAGTGTTGTAGGCATGATACCAAGTTTTGTAACAAGGGTATTGCAGTTTTCCGGCTCGTTTATAATCATCCTGTATTTTGACCATGTTATGGCTTTGCTTGCTCTTGCCAGTGCGCCTGTATCCATGGTTGTATCGGATCTGTTGGTAAGGAAAATGAGGAAGCACAGCAAAAGAATGAGGGAAGCAAGTTCAAAACTCACGTCCTATCATGAAGAATCTTTTGTGAACATAGCAGCCATCAAAGCTCTGGGGCTGAAGTCTGTTTTTTCAAACAGACACAAAGAACAGCTTGAACAATATACGACAACAAGTTTGGACTATAACAAGTTTTCAATTCATACTCATCTGTTCATGTCAATAACCGGACTGGTTGTCTCTTATCTTTGCTTTGGTTGGGCGGTTTTCAGATTGTACCAGGGGTTCATAACCTTTGGAACAATGGTATTGTTTCTGCAACTTGCAGGCATGCTCAGATCAAGCTTTTCATCCCTGATATCTTTTATACCCTCTGCCATATCAGCAACCACATCAGCAGGAAGAGTCATGGCAATTATTGAAAAACCAACAGATGCCTGCGATATTTCCAATGATGAACAGATACTGAAAAGTGCGCGGAAGAGAGGAGTGGCAATCAGTCTTGAGGGCGTTTCCTTCAGCTACAGAAGGGGCAAGAAAGTGTTTGAAGATGCAAGCATTCTTGCAAGACCGGGAGAGACAATCGCCCTGGTAGGTCCTTCAGGAGAAGGAAAAACCACCATCCTTAAGATATTGCTTGGACTGCTCAAACCTCAAAAAGGAAGACTTAATATCTATCCATATAATGAGAAGCACAAGAATATTGTGTTTGACGACAAGGCAAGAATTCTTTTTTCCTATGTTCCTCAGGACAATATGTTGTTCTCAGGGACAATTGCAGAAAACTTGAGACTGGCAAAACCCGATGCAACAGAGGAGGAAATAAAGGAAGCTCTGGTAATGGCGGATGCATATGATTTTGTATCAAAACTGCCTGAGGGAATATATTCAAATGTTGAAGAAAGAGGAAAGAATTTCTCCGAGGGGCAGATACAAAGACTTTCAATTGCCAGGGCATTGATAAGGAAAGCGCCCATACTGCTTCTTGATGAGGCCACCAGCAGCCTTGATGTGGATACCGAGAGAAGGATTCTGATGAATATAAAGAGGATAAAGGGAGAAGTAACCTGCATACTTACAACCCACAGACCAAGCGTGCTTGGTATTTGCGACAGAGTGTACCGAGTAAGTGGCGGAAGAGTTGCGTTATTTGGCGGAGGTGAAAGTCTTGAACCCGACCTGCAAGGCGTTCTTGAAGCTTATTAAAAGCCACATAAGAAATGAAGAGCCCAATATGGATTCAGATGTGAACCTTGAGGAGGTGTTTTCTCTTGCCTGCAAACACAATCTCCTTCCTCTTGTGTATGATGCGGCAAGTTTGCTTGAGTATGAAGGAAAAGAGCGTGTGCGTAATCATGCGTTATACACCATGATAGGACAGACCAAAAGAACCTTTGAATTCCTAAAGGTGTACAATTTTCTTGTACATAACGGGCTGAAACCCCTTGTGCTAAAAGGGCTTGTCGCAAGAAGCTTGTATCAGTCTCCCGACCTTAGGATATCTTCCGACGAAGATATTTACATACGTAAGGAGGATTATGCTCTATGTCATGACCTTTTAATGAGATATGGATACAGAGTGGGTAAAACATGTGCAAACAAGGATCCAAAGGATGCCCAGGCAATTTCGTACATGGCACCCAATTCAGACCTTTGCATAGAAGTGCATGTTAATCTGTTTGGTTTGTCAGGTGTAAGAAAGGAACTTAATAAATACTTCAATGAATCCTTTGACAGATGCATAACACTGGAAATAGAAGGATTTGAAATTTATACGCTCTGTCACACAGACCACTTTCTGTTTATCTTCCTTCATTTATACAAACACTTGATAGGTTATGGTGTTGGCATAAGACAGTGTATGGACTTGGTGCTTTTTGCAAAGAAGTTCTTTGAACAGATTTGCTGGGAACAAATAATTGCAATTGTCAGAGAATTAGGATGTGAGCAGTTGCTTTACTCCTTGTTTGACATTGGAATTAATGAGCTGGGAATTTGTCTTGATATTTCAGATATTCCTTTTGACGGAAATATAAAAGTTTCAAACCGCATGACTTTGATTGTTGACATGATTGAAGGAGGAGTGTTTGGCAAGTCCTGCAGCGAGAGAATTTTCTCAGGACCGGTTGTACAGATGGCAGCTTCAAGCAAAAAGAGAATGAATGTCATTTTGGGATTTGTGAAGGCATGTTTTCCTTCAAAAGAATATCTCAAATATTCGTACCTGGTACTAAAGAAACATTCCTTTTTACTGCCTTTTGTGTGGGTATACAGAATTATCAGGTATCTAAAAAGAACAAAAGAACCGGCAGTGGTTGAAGGTCTTGGAATTGCAAGAAAGAGGCTTTCCCTTCTTGAAGAATACGGTCTTGTTCAATAGGGTAGGGGTGATGTTATTGAAGATTGTTAAAAATATAACGATAATTGTGCTTACTGTAGTATCGATAGTAAGTTTGTTTGTTTTGTATTTTTTTCATCAGGACATAGCGTATGCAATCAACAAGGATATTATTAAAGCGAGTCTTTCAAATAATAGTGGTGCTGATTCAAACAAGAAACCAACCATCAGGCTTTCACATGGAGATATGAAGTACTCGGGTAAAGAAGTTTTTAACATTATGGAAGGCGTGATGGCCTTGGATATCGATGGCAAGACGGATATAACCGACCAGGTCAATGTAATTATTGTTACTGACACCTCAATTGGAAAGAAAATTATAAGGTACAGTGTGGTAGGTTCAAATGGAAATCTGGCAACAAACGAAAGGAGACTCAACCTCATAAACTACACAGGGCCGTCAATACATGTTTCTAATGATGTGGTAATAACCAGTGAGGATCTTGATGATTTGGTAAACATTCTTATTGAAAGAGATGCCATACGAGCGGATGACAGCTTTGGAAATGACATTACTCGGACCATTTCGTACAACTATGAAGCTTTTGCAGACTCTCACAAATGCAAATTTACTTTCACTGTTCAAAACGTGTTTAATGATGTTGCAAGCAAGTCCATCTTTGTTGAAGTGGAAGGAAGCAGTGCAGGTCCTACACTGATAATTGCAAGAAAAACCGTGGCTTTGAAAAAAGGGGATGTATTTAATCCTTATGAATATATAAAGAGTGCGTATGACAAGAAGGATGGTGATTTGACGGAGTTTGTTGTTTTATCGGGCAAAGTGGATACGAATAAGGAAGGTCAGTACACAGTCACCTATACATTAAGCAATTTGGAAGGGGTGAGCGTCACACAGCGCCTTGTGGTCTATGTTGGCTAATACTAGGAAAGGAGGAGGATCAATGAAGGTTCGCGGGAATTATATCATGCGAAAAATCGCAGGTACTAACGTTATTATTCCGGTAGAAGATAGTGTAGCGGACCTGGATGGTGTAATTGCGGTTAATAATACAGCAGCGTTTTTGTTCAGTAAACTAATAGAAGAGATTACATTTGATGAACTGGTAGACGGTCTGATAAATGAATATGACGTTACAAAAGAAGAAGCTAGTCAGGATGTCCAGGCATTCATATCAATTCTTAAAGAGAGAAAAATGCTGGAAGAATAGCGGGGTGCTGTAAATGCGTGTCAATCAAAATTTTGTACTGAGGAAAATAAAAGGTGCAAATATAATAGTTCCTCTTGGAGAGGCAATAAAAAAAGCCAATGGTATTATGGTCTTGAATGAAACAGGCGCATACATATTCGAAGCACTCCAGGAGGAGAAGGATTTTGAAGAGCTGGTCTCATGTATAATGGTGGAATATGGGGTTCCTTTGGATGTTGCCAAAAGTGATACTAGTGACTTTTTGGAGGAACTCAGAACTTACGGTATTCTTATGGAGGAGGAATAAAATGCACGAAGAAAGAATACCTTTAAATGGTACCTTTGAACTGACTGCCAGGTGCAACTTGAAATGCAAAATGTGCCTTGTCAGAGTGGATGAGGAAACAATAAGCAGTCTGGGTCTTAGGGAACTTACAACCAAAGAGTGGATCGATCTTGCAAAACAGGCAAGAGAAAGCGGGACTTTGCAGCTTTTGCTCACAGGGGGAGAGCCTATGCTGCGAAAGGACTTTTGCAAGATTTATACGGAAATATATAAAATGGGGTTTGTTATTGTCCTGTACACCAATGCAACTCTTGTCAGCGACAAAGTAATGGATGTGTTGGAAAAGTGTCCTCCTCATCAAATTGGAATATCTGTTTATGGCTCCAATCCATCCATTTATGAGAAGGTGTGCGGTAGCGGCAATGCTTTTTACAGAATGGTGGATGGAGTGAAGAAATTAACGACTTTGCCTTCATCAATTAATATTAGAACAACGATTATTAAAGACAACATTGGAGATTACAAAAACATATATATGCTGGCAAAGAGTTTTGGAGAGGACATTACTTTTAGCAGGAGCAGGATTGTTTGTAGGACCACACGCCATGGCATTGCTGATGTGGATGCATGCAGATTGTCACCTGAGGAGAATATTGATTTTATTTATGGAGCGTATTTGGAGAGATTGTCGAAGGATTTAATTGATAAGCCAATAGAGATAGAATATACAGTAGAAGAAAAGAAGAGCGAATTATTTGGATGCGACGCAGGTATCCAGTCATATACAATTACTTGGGATGGAAAATTAATTGGATGTCAATTGCTTGGAGAGTTTATGACAGATCCATTGAGCGAAGGTTTTGAAAAGGTTTGGGAGACATTTGTGGAAACTGTGCCTGAATTGAAGCAAATAGACACATGTCGCGATTGCAAGTATAAGTTGTTTTGCATGGCATGTCCTGCCTTGAGATACTGTGAAACAAAGAGTTTATTTGGTAATCCAAAATATCTATGCCGAGAGGCTGAATACAGTCATAAGATATTAGAAAAGCTAATCTCAACGAAAGGAAGTGAAATATATGAAAATGTATGAAAAGCCAAAGTTAAGATTTGAAGAAATTTGCTTAGGGGAAAGCATTGCAGATACGTGTTTTGGCTACAAACATTTTAACTTTAAAGGGACTCTAAAAGTTGATAATAAATCATATAATGTTAGTTTTAATAGCGGAACACTGCATGATTGTAGTGCTGCCGCAGTATTTGCAGCTATAGATGACTTTCTCGACAGATATCTAAATAAAGACATAACCTTTGATCCTTATGCTAATGGGATGAAAGATAATATAGGTAATACAAAACATCCAGGTTTCTATTTTGGAGAGTTACAGAGCTGATTGAAATGGAAGTGGAGTATACATATTTAAACATTGGCGGATATTGCATCAAAGCTGATTTGGATATGTTTACACCTCATGCCCTTGCGTTCAAATCTTTTGTTTGTGACAAGAAAGATAGCGATTTTGAACTTGAAGTTGTTTTTGACAATAATGGTATTACTATTGAAGGCGACAAGGTGGTTGATGTAACAGAAGATGGTTACAAAATTGAGCTTAAGAACCAGAACGTTCTAAGTGCAAGTAAGGATTGGAGAAAGTGGAGCATCTATGCAGGCAAGAAAAATGACAGGATCGACCATGTAATATACTACGAACTAAAAAAGCCCTTCTCTTACGCAATCCTTCCCTATGGCGGAGTTGTGTTTCATGGTGTTGTGCTTGAATGGAACGGAAAAGGAATCATCCTATGTGCGGAGTCAGGTGGTGGAAAGACCACCCATGCAAGAATGTGGAGAGATTATGAAAACGCATTGGTCATAAACGGGGATAGAGCATTATGCCGTTAAGTCGAAGGTGTATGGCATGCCTTCGGTCAGCCTTGGTGCGGGACATCAGGAGAATGTGTGAATCGAAAGATAAAGATTGATGTATTTGTCATGCTGAAGAAAAGCATGCAAAACAGGGTAACCAGACTAAATCCCTATGATGCATTTCTTAACCTTGCAGAACATGTATTTGCTCCAAAGTGGAACGCGGAGCTTATGAACTATGCCCTAGATTATATTGACGACATGGTAACGAACATACCCATGCTGAAGCTTGAATGCGTAAAGGATTACACGGCAGTTGAAACACTAAAAAAGGCCATTCTTGATTTGTAGGTGTTAAAAAGTCAATGACGTATAAGAGAATAGTGTCGTGTAAAGAATTGTTCCCTCTTGTTGAGGATTTGCTAAGGCAAAACTTGAGGGTTAAGTTTACCGTGTCCGGAAACAGCATGCTGCCATTTATTCGGCACAACAAAGACAAGGTTCTGCTCGGTATATTTTGCAAGGCTAAGCTTGGGGATATAGTTTTATTTCGAATGTGTAGCAAATATATTCTTCACAGAATATATAAGATAAGGGGGGAGAACGTTTATACAATCGGGGATGCATGTCTTTTCAGTGACGGAAGTGTCCCTGTATGCGATATTGTTGGCAGAGTTGAGAGAATATTCAGAGGGGATTTAGACATTGACTGTAATAGTGTGGGTTGGTGTTTGGTTTTTGCAATGTGGAGGAAACTAAGGATCTTTCGCAGGCAGCTGTTATATCTCTATTCATTAATGGCAAGAATTAGAAGGAAAATAATTAAAGGGGCTTAAAATGCTTGTGGACATATTGGTTAAGGATTTGCTCCCAGCTGTTAGAAGCCTTTTGAAAGTATGCGAAGGTGTCAGGTTTACAGCAGTAACAAGTGGCATGGAACCTCTTGTCAGAAAAGGAATTGACAAGATTGAGATTGTTTACTCCCATGGAAGAGATCTTGAAATTGGGGACATTGTTATGCTTGAGCCTGCTGAAGGCATTTTTGTCTTGCGCAGGATATATAGAAAAACCGACCTTGGATACGTGACAAAAGGTGATGCATACAAAAGAACAGACGGCATTGTTTTTCCCGAACATGTGGTTGGGGTTGTGTCGAAGATATACAGGAGAGAAGAAGTAATGCATGCGGAAAAAATACGCCAAAGATTCAAAATTCCTCTTTGGCGTAAGATTGTACCATTAAGATAAAATATCAGAATGTACAGTGAATATATTTCTCAGGCATCTTTGCTACAAAAAAACTTCTAAGTTCCGCAATGTCTGCGTGATTTACAAATGCCTTCTTGCTGATTATGTAAGCAAATCCAGGATTAAGGTAGATATAAATGTGTTTTTTTGTTTCATAGATTTTATAAATCTGGCTGTAACTGATTTCTGTCTGACTCTTTATATGCTCAGTTACAGTATTCACCAGAATTCTGTCATCCAAAAACGCATAATCGTCTTTGGATCCTTTTGTTATGAATGTGTTTATATATGAATACCTGGGCATGTAAAACCATATTATCAGGAGAGTCACAGTCATCAGCAGAGAGAATATAAATGCAAAAAGCATCAAAGGATTGTAATAAAATATGGTGCCGGTCAGTGATACTGCAATTGCACAAAGCATAATGAGAACAGAAGAAAAGGATTTGAATCTGTATCCCTTGCCCCTGAACATTGAGAACCTGAAAAAGGTTTTGTATTCATCATAGTTTACTACAGTAGAAACACGTATTTCCATTTACACCTCTCCTATTGATCAATATCTGCCATAGTTTTGAATCAAGGCCATTATGAGACGCATGCTGCTAAGAAGAGAGCCATTGTTAATTGAGCCTGCGGTTGTAAGATTGAGACCTCTTGCGTCATTCTCCTTTGCCATTTCAATATCTCTTAGAACTTCCTTGGTTATTTGTTCTTCATCATTTCTCATGAAAGTCAGAGGAGACAACTGACCGTCTATACGGGTATTGGGCATATGCTTCCTGATTTCCCTAACTGTAACTGTTGGGCCGAAATTGCAGCCTGTCAGGTTGAACCTTGCAAGAATCGGCAGCAGATGCCCCATATCCGAGTCTGAATGCTGATATCTCCAGTCTTCAGGATTTGGCGCTGTTTTATCGAAAACAGTCTTTAAAATCGGATATGCAAAAAACTCATACATCTCGGGTGTCAGAAGACAGCAGTCATCATCGTTGAATCCAAATCCGTGAGGGAAATTGTCCTGGGAGTAGCCAGCTTCTTCAATGAATATATCTATGTACGCCAACAATACTTTGGTAATTGTGTCCGAAAACCTTTTTGCCAAATCCGGGTCGTCGTAAATGAGGAATATCAGGTTTTCTGCTCCGAAAACCGATGTGGCCAATGTAACAGGACCTCTTACACCACGGAAAAGACCCGGTTTTTTTCCGTAGGTTTCATAGATTCTCTTCTTTTCACTTTCCCAGTTCGGTGGAAGTATGAAACTTCTAATATCCATCTTGTCTATAATATCAAGTCTTTCCTTCAGCTCTTCCGGAGTGTTTATGGTTCTTTTGAGCCATGTAGTGTTTCCATCAAATACATACTTGCCTCCAAACACTTCTCCGATACCCTTGACAGGAGGAAAAGCGGAATCCGGATCAGGGAACTCTTCCCTAAGCAGTTTTCTTCCCACTATTTTCAAAGCCTTATCGTTGTATCTTTTGTTAAGCTCAATTCTTCTTTCAAGAGGAGTATGTCCCCAAGGCTGACCTTCCTCTCCCAGCTCTGCAAAGACACATTCATCGCTCATCCTTATACCCAGTGCCACCTGTGGCGCCTCTTTTGAGAAACAGTTCTCTTTGTGGGCCAATTCGTCATCTTTCCAAAATTGTTCAATATCCAAATCAAGTTTCATCAAATCACCTCGTGCGCTGATTTTAGCACAGTATGGGTGAGTTTACAACCCTTGATAAAACACGAAAAGCGAGATTTGTTCACGATGTGTTAATAAAATAGGGATAAAGTGCAGTTGTCCCAAATTGGTCTGTGCAGTATAATCAACGTATAAACACAGTTGGAGGAAGGCATGTTAAGAAGATTACCCATTTTGTTCATACTGATATTACTATTACTTGCTTTGTCAGCCTGCGGTGGCAAAGCAAAATATTTGATGACAAAGCAGACTGTCTGTGATGCGGATGGCGGCGTGAGGTATTACATACTATATGAGTATGACAAAAAGAACAATCTGGTCAAGGAAACGGACTATGACAAGGATGGCAAGATTAGATACTATACAACATATCAGTATGACAGGGATGGCAGGCTTGTAATTTCAGAAAAATATATCGGCAGCAAATTGGAAAGCCGTGCAGTATACAAATACGATGATGAGGGCAGGGAGATTGAAAGGAAACTTTACAACGACAGTGGAGTTGCATACTCAACAAAGATATTCACCTATGAGGAATCAGGATATACGGAAGTGACATATGGCGAGAATTCCAACCTGCAGTCAACACGAAAAGTGACAATGAATGAAAAGGAGATATATTAAGAGTTGAACATGTAACAAGTTTGAATTTAAAAATCACTGAGGAATACGCGTATGATGAAAATGGTTATCTCATTAAATGCGATGTAAAAAGTGAAGATGCATATAACGTATATACTTTATATATAAACGATTCAAAAGGAAAAGTACTTGTGCGTGAGGATTATCAGGATGGGAAACTGGCCAGATACCTGGAGCACACCTACGATAAAAATGGGAATCTCATTAAAATCGAGGTGTTTTCACCACAGGACACTCTGACAAGCAGTACAAGATATGTGTATAAAAGGGCAAATTGATGGGAGGAAAAAATGGGAAAGAGAATTGTTGGAACAATTGCTATACTGGTGGTGCTGATTGTATTGGCAGCTTGTAACGGCAGCTCGGAATATTTACTGACGAAGGAAGTGAATTTGGACGCTGATGGCAATGTGGAATTCTATATCACCTATGAGTATGAGAATGACGAGCAGAACATTGTCAAGAAAACCAAGTACAATAAAGACGATGAGATTGAATACTACAGTGTTATCATGTATGACGAGCAGGGAAGAGAAGTTGAGTCAACCAGCTTCAACAAAGAGGGCCAAATTGAAAATGTTTGCAACTGGATCTATGATGAGGATGGCTACACGATTGTCGAATACAAGGAAGGGCATGAAGCAAAAGAAGTGGTGGATACATCTTTTAATGAGAACGGTGATGTGGCCGTAAAGGAATTTTTGGACACCCGCATTGTAGAAGAATACGAGTATGACGAGAATGGATTTCTTGTCATGGTTAAAAGCACTTTGGGTGAAGTCACCACATACACAAAGTACATCAACGATGAAAAAGGGAAAGTGTTAAAAGCTGAGTACTTTGTTACGGAAGACGACGTGTTGATCTATACCCGCTATTATTACGACATGAAGGGAAATTTGGTGGGTGAAAAGGAATTTTACTCAAACGGTAATCTTATAAGCGAAAAAGAGTATGAGTACACGAAAAAATAAGTGACTATGAAAAAACCTGAAGCTTTCAAGGAACTTGTCAGATACTCTAAAAAAGATTAAAAATCATTTTTGTTTGTAGTTGTTATAGAAAACATATTGTCCGCTGTACAATCTTTTGTAAATGTCATAGGCATCGTAATAATTGAATCTTTGATGAAAGGGAACAGGAATCTGGTATGGCGAATATCTTCGCAATGTCAAAATGCGAAAAGCTTCCGACATGATTCAACTTGAATACATGAAAGATGGCATCATTGTCAATACATTGGGCTCAGGACTGCACGGTACTTGACATGAAAAAGAAATCCATGGGAGCAAATCCGGTATTTGTACTTACATACCTTTTTTTTAATCGTAATAACTTCTCTGACAGCAATCTCAATCTTACTCACTTTCAAAGGACGAAAACTGGATAAACCGCCATCTTTATTTCACGCCACTTTAGTGCATCCCATATAGCAGACAGAATAATTGTTTTCTCTAGCAGAGCAGACCATATATATAAGACAAAAAATCATAAAAGTCAGCCCGATATGTCAGGAAATATTGTTGTTGGGAAATCATATTGCTAAATCGACAATATCCGCCCCAGTTTCATATTGCAATCAGCTTCCTGTTATGTTACTTTATACCCATCAAACACGAATCCTTGATAAAGGGGAAAGATGAATGAAAAAGACAATTCTAATAACACTTTTATTATTCCTGCTCTTTACCTCTTCCTGTGGTACTGAAGACAATATAGGTACCAAAACTCAAGAACCAGTTATTGAGCATACGGATGAACCTAGCACTCCAACCCCCGTGAGTAAAACACCTACACCTACTGTAAGCAAGGAGACAGAAGTTCCTAAAACTAAAACCCCTGAAGATACGCCAAATGCCACACCCGAGCCAACAAAGACACCACAGGAAACAACCCCAAAGCCTACCTCAACTCCGCCCCCAACTCCATATGTTGATAATACCTTGACTGTGGATATTGGTGTATTCACCTTCAGAAACGAACTGGGCATGAAGGATGGCTTGTACACCATTGGTAAAGACTTTGGAATGCTTCTTGAGGAAAAAGGGGAGCATGAGTTTAACAAGTACATATTAACTTACACAGCTACAGATTATTTGAAAGGATATATCCACTACTCTTTGGGCAGAACCTCTCATGTGGAAGAATTCTTCCTGGAACCTGGTACAAACAAAGAATTTTCGTCTTTGGTGGATGGGTTTTTCAACAACCAGAAAGGTACAAAAATAAAGAAGATTGTTTTGAACTCAATAAAGGGATCTTCTGCCAGCTTCAAACTTGTTGATTTCAAGGTGGAGATTGTAAGTGTACCTGTGCAGGTTGTCTATCTCGAGAATGACTACCACAAGGTAGGGATTGATCTGTTATGGGGTGGAGCCATCAACTACATCAAGGACAAGACCAGCAAGGATGGTCAACTGGACAATCTTCTTAACCGGGCTGATACAGGCAGACTTGTCCAGCAGTCGTATTATGGAACCATGGATCCTCCCTATGTGAAAGGTGAATTCATGGGCAACGAATGGCCTTACAATCCGGTCCAGGGAGGCGACAAGGGCAACAACTCAAGCAAGATAGTGGATTTTAAAATATACAAAGAGTATATATACATAAAGTGCAGGCCTCTTGACTGGGGACATATAAATACGCCAACCTTCAGCTACATGGAAAACGAGTACCGCCTTCAAGGAAAAACGATTGTTGTCAACAATCGCTTTGTTGATTTTTCCGGATACAAGGCAAAACCAAGGCATCAGGAACTGCCTGCGTTTTATGTAATCAGCTATCTCCATACCTTCGTATTCTATAACGGAGCAAAACCCTGGGAGAATGATACATTGACATACAAGCGCAACCTTGATTTCTGGGGAGGCAACCCAGATGCGTACTTTAATGTAAGGCAGGGAAACACGGAAACCTGGTGTGCATGGGTGGATTCCAACGATTATGGAATAGGACTTTTTACTCCGAATGTGGAGATCCTTCTTGCTGGAAGGTTTGGCTACAATGGAAGCAAGGATCCTGGAAATTCTGCTACCAACTACGTAGCCCCCTTGAGAACCTTCGAGATGAAATCCTTTGAACCGTTTGAATACACCTACTATATAACCACGGGAAAAATAGAGACTATAAGACAAACATTTCAGACTGTATTTATGGCTAAATCCTGATATAATATCAGCATATGAAAGTATAGGAGGGTAACAATGCTTTACAAAAAGAACAAGTCAAAAGAACTTGATTCAAAACTCTTTAAAAATCCAACCGCCGAATACAGGGGAACCCCCTTTTGGGCTTGGAACTGCAAGCTGGACAAGGACAATTTGGGTAGGCAGATTGAATACATGAAGGAAATGGGTCTTGGCGGATTCCACATGCATTCAAGAACCGGTATGGCAAATGAGTACCTGGGAGAGGAATTCATGGACCTGGTAAAGTTCTGTGTCAAAAAAGCAGAAAAAGAAGAAATGCTTGCATGGCTTTACGACGAGGACAGATGGCCATCGGGATTTGCAGGAGGTCTTGTGACAAAGGAAAAGAAGTACAGGGTCAAGATATTGACCTTCAATCCTGAAGACAAGCAAAATGACGCAAAAACTCTGGAAGAGTGCCTAGAAACAGGAAAACCGTTCTTCTTTGCAAGCTATGATGTTGTCCTTAATGACAAGGGTGAACTTGTGTCATACAAAAGGATAGGAAGAGACGAGGAAGGAAACAACAAATGGTATGCGTTCCTTGAAATAGCTGGAGATGACCCCTGGTTCAACAATCAAGCATATGTGGACACTCTGGACAAGGAATCGATGAAGAAGTTTATAGATATAACTTATGAGGCATACAAGGAAGCAGTAGGCGACAAATTCGGTGAAAGCGTACCTGCAATCTTTACGGACGAGCCGCAGATGTACAGAAGGCATTACATGAGAAACGCTCTGGGCAAGGAAAGAACAGTCCTGCCTTGGACACACCACCTCATTGACGGATTCAAAAAAGAGTACGGTTACGACATCCTTGACTACCTGCCCGAGCTGATATGGTCGCTTGAAGGTGGCAAGGTTTCAAAAGTAAAATATCACTACAGCGACTATACCACCGAACTGTTTGCAAGATGTTTTTCAGACCAGTGCGGCAATTGGTGCGAAGAAAACAACCTCATGCTGACAGGCCACATGATGGAAGAGCCAACGCTTCTGTCTCAAAGCTATGCCATAGGAGAAACAATGAGACATTATAGGTCCTTCCAGCTGCCAGGTATTGATATGCTCTGCGATGCAACTGAATATACTACAGCAAAGCAGGCGCAATCTGCTGCACATCAATATGGAAGAGAAGGAGTTCTTTCCGAACTTTATGGTGTAACGAACTGGGTTTTTGATTTTAGAGGACACAAGTTCCAGGGAGACTGGCAGGCGGCCTTGGGCGTTACTGTGAGGGTTCATCATTTGTCCTGGGTGTCCATGGCCGGAGAGTCAAAGAGAGACTATCCAGCAACAATAAACTATCAATCACCATGGTACAAGGAGTATTCCTATGTAGAGGATCACTTTGCAAGACTGAATACCGCATTAACCCGTGGCAAGCCGGTTGTAAAGGTTGGAGTTGTACACCCTGTTGAGAGTTACTGGCTG
>Ga0116180_1001983_pt1 | contig 16644 bp, 16 predicted proteins | sample AD_UKC073_MetaG_FD_89804 | JGI IMG/M metagenome (GOLD analysis project Ga0116180, IMG submission 89804) | Active sludge microbial communities of municipal wastewater-treating anaerobic digesters from USA - AD_UKC073_MetaG | ecosystem: Engineered > Bioreactor > Anaerobic > Digestate | place: USA...
AGGGTGACGTGTGCGAACAACGGATGCCCCTTGAGCCGCTCGACCACAGCGACCACGCCGTCGTGCCGGCCCACGCGCAGGTTGTCCCGCTGGGCGACGTCGTGGGTGAGCACGACGCGGGAATTCTGGCCGATCCGGCTGAGCACGGTGAGCAGCACGTTCCGCTCCAGCGATTGGGCCTCGTCGACGATCACGAAGGCGTCGTGCAGCGAGCGTCCGCGAATGTGGGTCAGTGGCAGCACCTCCAGCAGATCCTGCGCCAGCACCTCGTCGATCACGTTCTTCGAAGTCACCGAGCCGAGCGTGTCGAACACTGCCTGGCCCCAGGGCGACATCTTCTCCCCCTCGGTGCCGGGCAGGTAGCCGAGCTCCTGGCCGCCGACCGCGAACAGCGGACGGAACACGATCACCTTCGAATGCAAGCGCCGCTCCAGCACCGCCTCCAGCCCGGCGCACAGCGCCAGCGCCGACTTGCCGGTGCCGGCCCGACCGCCCAACGACACGATGCCCACGTCCGGGTCGAGCAGGAGATCGAGCGCCACCCGCTGCTCGGCAGAGCGGCCATGGATGCCGAAGGCGTCCCGGTCCTGGATCCGCCGTACCGAGCCGGACGTCGTGACGCGTCCGAGCGCGGACGAAGCCGAGCCGTGCAGCACCACGCCGGTGTGGCAGGGCAGGTCGAGCGCCTCGGGGACGATCGCGGCGCCTTCGGTGTAGAGCTGCTCGATCGTCGCGGTCGGCACGTCGACCTCGACCATGCCCGTCCAACCGGAGTCGGGGGTGAGCTCGTGGCGGTACTCCTCAGCCACCAGCCCGACCGCAGACGCCTTCACCCGCATCGGCAGGTCCTTGCTGACCAGGACCACGTCATGGCCCTCGGCCTTGAAGTTGAGCGCCACCGCGAGGATCCGGGAGTCGTTGTCGCCCAGCCGGAAGCCGGGCGGGAGCACGTCGGTGTCGGTGTGATTCAGCTCGACCCGCAGGGTGCCGTCCAGGTCGTTGACCGGAATCGGGGCGTCCAGACGGCCATAGTGCACCCGCAGGTCGTCCAGGAACCGCAGCGCGGCCCGGGCAAAGTAGCCAAGTTCAGGATGGTGCCGCTTCGCCTCCAACTCGGTGATGACCACTACCGGAACCACCACGCCGTGCTCGGCGAAGTTGCGCAGGGCGTGCGGATCGCTGAGAAGCACCGAGGTGTCGATCACGTAGGTCTTCAGTGCCAGCACCGTCCTGGACGCAGCGGTGGTCGTGGAACGGGTGGATGAACGAGGCATGTCCGTCCTGTCCGAGCCGAACCAGGCGTCCGGCTCACCTAGTGGTCAGCCGAGTAGGTCCGAGCTGGGAGCTGGTCCCAGGTCTGCGCGATGCATCTGGTGCCTCTCGTCGGACGCCAGGCCTGCGTCCGTGGTCTGAGAGTAAGCCCGGCCTTCCCGCGTGACTTCGCGACACGCCCGCGTCCGGGGGTCGATACGCAAGCTTTCCCGGGTCCGCGTCAGCGGCCGTAGCGACGCTCCCGCTGGGCATAGGAGCGCAGTGCGCGAATGAAGTCAACCTTGCGGAAGTCGGGCCAGAGCGCCTCACAGAAGTAGAACTCGCTGTGGGCCGATTGCCAGATCAGGAAGCCGGACATCCGTTGCTCACCCGAGGTGCGAATGACCAGGTCAGGATCAGGCTGGCCGGCGGTGTAGAGGTGCTCGGAGATGTGGTCGATCTCTAGGGTGTCGGCCAATTGGTCCAGCGTCGTGCCCTTGGCCGCCTCGGTGGCCAGCAGGGAGCGGACGGCATCGCGCAACTCGTGGCGTCCGCCGTAGGCGATGGCGACGTTGACGTGGATGCCGCTGTGGCGCTCGCCGTTGGCCTCGGCGTCGTGCAGGTTCTGGGCCATCTGCTCGGGCAGCAGGTTGAGGTCGCCCACCACTTTGACCCGGTACTGCGTAGCCAACTGGGCGACCAGGTGTTCGATCACGTTCAGCAGCGGCGCGACCTCGTCGGACTCGGACCGGGTCAGGTTCTCGGTGGAGAGCACCCAGAGGGTGACCACTCCGATGCCGAGGTCGGCGCACCAGTCGACGAACTGGCGCAGCTTGTCCGCCCCGGCCTGGTACCCCACCACCAGCGGCTGTTCCGGCGCGTTGGCGCGGGCCCAGCGCCGGTTCCCGTCCGCGAGAACGGCGACGTGCTGCGGCAGGGCGGAACGATCGAGCTGAGCGAGCAGCTGGGTCTCGTAGGCCGAGTACAGGAAGCCGAGCGGCTGCAGGCGATTAACCGCTTCGCGTACGCGCAGCCCTAGCGACATAGGTGCACCCTATCCCCCAACCGCCAGCGGTCGGTCGTACGGCGTGGGCGAGCTTCCGGACAAAATGCCCGGTCGATCCGCGTTTCGAGGCGAATCGGTGGTCTAGCGCGCGAAACGCGTGCAAATCGTCACGACCCCACCGGATTGACTACGATTGATCACGCAACCTACGCTGGCGTAAGTTACTGAACCGTAAGTTAGGTGCTGCCGTGACCGCTGAGATCCTGCCCGACAAGCCGAAACTGCGTGGCTGGCTGCACCTCGGCATGGCCGTGGCAGTGGTCTTCGGCGGCGCTGCGCTGCTCGTCCTGGCGCCCGGCGTGGCGGGTAAGGCCGGCTCTGCGGTGTGGCTGGTGGGCGCGATCGTGCTGTTCGGGATGAGCGCGATCTACCACATCGGCAGCTGGTCGCCCCCGGTGAAGGCAACTTTGCGCCGGCTCGACCACGCCAACATCTTCGTCTTCATCGCCGCCACCTACACCCCGCTCGCCCTGGTGCTCCTGCCACGCTCGGACGCGATCGCGCTGCTCACCCTGATCTGGGCCGTCGCCGTCGTGGGCGTGAGTGTGCGGGTGTTCTGGCAGAACGCACCCCGCTGGCTCGATGTCGCCTGCTATCTGGGCCTTGGCTGGGCCGGCATCGGCTGGCTGCCCGCGTTCTGGGTCAACGGTGGACCGCTGATCGTGATCCTGATCGGCGTCGGCGGCCTCATCTACAGTCTCGGTGCCCTCGTCTACGCCCGGAAGTGGCCCGACCCATCGCCGAAATGGTTCGGCTTCCACGAGATCTTCCACGCCTGCACGATCGTGGCCGCGCTCTGCCACTTCGCGGCGATCGCGCTGGCTGTGCTGCGCTGAGCCGCCTCGTACACCCGTCCCTCGTACACCCGCCCTAGCACACCTGCCCCTCGCACACCCGCCCTAGCACACCTGCCCCTCGCACACCCGACCGAGCCCGTCTCTCGCTCCGCAAACTGGACAGTTGCGGCCGAAGACGGGACAGAACTGTCCAGCTTGCGGGGGCGGGGGGGGTTCGGGAGTTGGCGCGGGTGCGCGGCGCTTGGCTAGACGCGGCTCCACAGGGCCGTGCGCAGCTCGGCGAGGTCGCTGGTCGGCGGGAAACAGACTGTGCCGCGGCAGACATAGACGCCCGGCTCGGCACGCTCTTCGAAGTGGTGCGCGAAGCCCTGGGTCCCCGGCGCCCCGGCGACGATCGCGGTGCCGATCGGCGCCATCCGCCAAGTGGCCCGCGCCGCTTCATCCAACGGGTCCCCCACAACCACCGCGACCGCCGGACGCAGGCCCGTCCGCGCATCGTCCGCCACCAGCGCGTCCACCAGGGCCGACCCGGCGAACCGGGGGGTCTGCTCCAGCAGCCCGCGGACGGTTTCGGCAGCGGCGTCGGCGCGCGCGATCAAGGTCGCGTCGTCGGCCAGCAGGCCGACCAGCCGGAGCGCGGCGACCAGTGCGCTGGTTCCGGACGGCGTCGGGTTGTCGCTGACGTCCCGCGGACGCACGATCAGCGCTTCAGCATCAACGGCCGAGTCGTAGAAGCCACCGTCTTCAGCACCGAACAGTTCCTGCGCCGAAGCTACGAGAGTGTGTGCACGCACCAACCACTCGGCATCCCCGAGCGCCCCGGCCAGCCGGGCGAAACCGAGCGCGACCGCGCCATAGTCCTCAGCCATCCCCGGCGCCTGCGAAGCGACCCCGCCGAGCGAACTGCGCCGCAACCTGCCCTCGACCCAGTGCACCCGCCACAGGCATTCAGCCGCATTGCGAGCCAGTTCGAGCCACGCCGGCTCGTCGAAGACCAGCGCCGCCCAGACCAGCGAATCGATCGCCCATCCGTTCCAGGCCGCGATCACCTTCGCGTCGCGGGCCGGGGCGAAACGCTGCTGGCGCTCGGCCAGCAGCCTCGCCGACACGGCAGCCAAGCGTTCCGGGTCGGGATTGCCGCGGAGCTGCAGGGTCGAAAGGCCGTGCTCGAACGAGCCGAGCCTGGTGACGTGGAAGACCTCGGCGGCCCACTGCCCGTCCGCTTCACCGAGCGCATCAGTCAGCAGCTCAGGGGTCCAGCAGTAGTAGATGCCTTCGTGCTGGCGGCCGTGGATGTCCAGGCTGTCGGCATCGAGCGAGGATGCGAACCCGCCCTCGTCGGTGCGCAACTCGCGCTCAAGCCAGCCGACGATGCCGCGCACCGTCCGCTCAAACTGCCAGCGCAGCACCGGATCGTGGTCGGGCACGCGTCGCCAACCGCGCACGTAGCTGCCCAGCAGCAGCGCGTTGTCGTAGAGCATCTTCTCGAAATGCGGCACCACCCAGGCGGGATCGACGCTGTAGCGGGCGAAGCCGCCACCGATCTGATCGTGAATGCCGCCACGCGCCATCGCGTCCAACGACCGCTGGGCGACGTCGAGCGAACCTGGTTCGCCCTTCACCCCGAGCGCGTCGATCAGCAGCGGGGCGGGGAACTTGGGGGCAGTGCCGAAGCCGCCGTGGATGGCGTCGAACTCGGTGCCGAGGCGATCCAGCACACCCCAGACGTCGAACCGATCGGTGGTGGCCCGCTGGGGCGTCAAGGCCCCGGCCAGGTGCGCGGTGATGGCGGACGCGCTCTGGTCAGCCTCGTCCCGGCGCTCGCGCCAAGCGTCCGAGATCGCGGAAAGTACTTCACTGAAGGACGGCATCCCGCCGGCTCGCTCGGGCGGGTAGTACGTCCCAGCGAAGAACGGACGCCCGTCCGGAGTGAGGAAGACCGTCGTCGGCCAACCCCCGGAGCCGGTGAGTGCCTGCGTGGCGGCCATGTACACCGCGTCGATGTCCGGACGCTCTTCGCGGTCGACCTTGATGGCCACGAAGTTGGGGTTCACCAACTCGGCGAGTTGCGGATCTGAGAAGGATTCGTGTGCCATCACGTGGCACCAGTGGCAGGCCGCGTAGCCCACGCTCAGCAGGATCGGCACGTCGCGCTGCGCCGCCTCAGCCAGCGCCTCGGGCCCCCACTCCCACCAGTCGATCGGATTGTCTGCGTGCATCCGCAGATAGGGCGAGGTGGCTTCGGCTAGGCGATTCACACGCGGCAGTTTAAGCCAAGCGCGCTTAGGGCGTCGGCTGCTCGTCCGGCGATACCGGGGAAGCCGGACGCGGCTGCTCCTCAAAGTCGATGCGGTTGATGTTGCCGCGCATGTTGAAGTACAGGAACGCCACCAGGCCGAGCAGGACGATCACCAGCACCAGCGGCAGCCAGGACGGCGTGACCACGCTCGAACCTAGATCGAGTAGCACCATGTGCCCAGACTATCCTCGGTGCGCAGTCCGGCGAACAGGTCCGACTCCGGCAGTCTCACCGGGACGGTCGACTTCACCAGCTGATAGTCCTCGGTGGGCCACCCGACCTGCTGGATCTCCAGGGGCACCGCGAACCAGTGCCCGTCCGGGTCGATCTGGGTGGCGTGGGCACGCAGGGCGGCATTGCGCGCTTCGAAGTAGTCCGAGCATGGGATGAACGTGGTCAGGCGGGCCGAAGCGCCGGTGTCCTCGCCCCACTGCGACAGCCAGTCCGAGTACGGGCGCTCCAGACCTGCCTTGTGCATGGCTGCGTCCAGTGCCGCGAACCGGCCGCGGTGCAGCGACATGTCGTAGTAGACCTTGGCCACCTGCCAGGGTTCGCCGTGCTCGGGCCACGCGGCCGGGTCGGCGGCCGCGGCTACCGCCGCCATCGAAATCCGGTGGCACATGATGTGGTCGGGGTGCGGGTAGCCGCCGTTCTCGTCATAGGTGGTCAGCACCTGCGGCTTGAACTCGCGAATCACCTTGACCAGCGGCCCGGCGGCCTGATCGACGTCCTGCAGGGCGAAGCAGCCCTCGGGCAACGGCTCGTCCATGCCGGAATCGACGTAGCCGAGCCAGACCTGCTCGATGCCGAGGATCTCGGCGGCCCTGGCCATCTCCGCGTTGCGGAGCGCGGCCAGGTTCGCCCAGTTCTCCGGGCTCTCCATCTTCGGGTTGAGGATCGAGCCACGTTCGCCGCCGGTGCAGGTGGCCACCATCACTTCCACGCCCTGCGCGACGTAGTAGGCGGTGGTCGCCGCGCCCTTGCTGGATTCGTCGTCCGGGTGGGCGTGCACGTTCAGGAGCCGCAATGACATGCCCATATTGTGGGGATTCGAGCCGGGTTCGCCCAACCCGGCAGCCAGAATGGACGCCATGACCGACCCGGACGCCACCGCGCGGCTCGCTCGCCGCTACCCAGCGCGGAGAACCACCCGTGCCTGGATTCCGCTCGCCATCCTGCTGGCCGTGCTGGGAGCGATCTGGCTGGTCTGGGCCGGCAGCTACGGGGCGACCGGCACGGTCACCGCGCGAGTGGACGCGTTCGAAGTGCGCTCGGACACCCAGATCGACGTCACCGTGACGATCGACCGTCCCGACCCCGGCAAGGCGGCCGAATGCCTGCTCTACTCCCAGGCCGTGACCTACGACCGGGTCGGCGAGGCGAAGGTGCGGGTCGAGCCCGGCGGCTCGTCCCTGACCACGCTGAACATCGAACTGCGGACGTTCAAGCGCGCAACCACCGCAGCGGTAGAGAACTGCCGCGCCTTGGGCTGAGCCCGGAATGAGCTAACCTCCCCGGTATGACCGAGCAACCCACTACCTGGCTGACCCAAGACGCCTTCGACCGCCTCACCGAGGAACTTGCGTACCTCAAGACCGACGGCCGCCGGCTGGTGTCGGCGAAGATCGCACAGGCCCGCGAGGAGGGCGACCTCAGCGAGAACGGCGGCTACCACGCGGCCCGCGAGGAGCAGGGACATCAGGAGGCTCGCATCCGGCAGCTGACCGCGATGCTCGAGAACGCTCAGGTTGGTGAGGCGCCGGCAGACTCCGACGAGGTCACCCCGGGTGTCGCGGTCACCATCTACTACGACGATGATCCGGACGACACCGACACCTTCCTGCTCGGCTCGCGTGAGTTGATGGGGCTCGACGAGTCGGTCGACATCGAGGTTTACAGCCCACAGTCTCCCCTTGGCGCGGCCATTCTCGGCCACAAGGTCGGCGAGACCGTCACCTACCGGGCGCCCGCTGGCCACCTGATCGAGGTGACCGTCGTCGAGGTGAAGCCCTTCACCGCCTGAGCCGCAACGGTGGCTGAGCCGCAACGGTGGCTGAGCTCACGAATCCCCGCATCACCGAGGGCCAGCCCTCGGTGGCAGTGCCACCGGGATCGTCTGCTCAGCCGAGCCCCGCGAGCAGCTCAGCGGCCTCAGCCGGCGACAACACGCCGGTGGCGACCTCGCTGAGCACCTGGTCGCGGGTCATCGCCACGGGCTCGGCCTCGCCCGCAAGACCGAGCTTCGTCAGCAGTGCGGTGAAGCGCGCCCGCGCGGTCGGGTAGGAGACGCCGAGATGCTTCTCCACCTCGCGCAGATTGCCGCGCGAGGCCAGGAATACCCGCAGCAGCTCGCTCTCCCGCTCGTCCAGCGCACAGAAGTCACAGTGGCCGAACTCGCCGGCCAACTCCGATCCGCAGCCGCGGCAACCGAGCCGGGTGGTGATCAGCGCATCTCCACAGACCGGACAGTCCGCCGGCGCCTGGTACAGCTTGGCGGTCACTGCGCCACCTCATTGCCGGCCTTGATGTTCGCCCAGCCCATCACCACGCCCACATCGAGTCGAGCGGAGCCGTTGCCGAGCACGACTTCGTCCACCTGGCCGGTGTGGGCACCGCTCCAGCTCACCTTGCCGAGCTGCGCCTCCCCTCGGACGGTGACATTCGAGTGGTCGTCGAGGTCGACGCTCAGCTGTCCCGACTCAACCCGCACCCGGGAGCGTCCGGTGGTGATCGCGCCCTTCAGCGTCGCCGAACCGGCCTGCACCAGCACGTCGTGCGCCTCGGCCACCCCGGTTAGGTCCGCACCTCCGGCGGTCACCCGCACCTTGCCGAGGTACGGCACGTCGTTGCAGGTGAGATGACCGGCGGTCACCTCGACATCAACGATGATTGACGGGTTGATCCGCAGAAGCAGTTCCTTGCCCAGGCCGAGCGCGCGGATGTCGTCCAGACTTCGCGGGGGACGCAGGATGCTGAACCCGTCCAGGCTCGGACCAAGCTCGCCGTCGCTGGTGATCTCCAGCACCGCGCCGTTGCGTCGCAGCACGTGCGGTCCCTCCGCCGACGCCGTGGCCACGGACGGGTCACCGACGATCCGCACCCTGCGTCCGACCGCGCGGACGGAGATCCGGTCGACGCCCTTGCTGCCGGTCGGACGCCGCCGTCCAGTGGGTGCGTCCGGCGAACCCTCCGGTTGGGCGAACACGTCGCGAGCGTGCGGCGAGTACTGGCGGCGCGGCGAGTCGCCGAGTTCTTCCGCGGCGAGTTCCTCGTTGGTCGGCTCGGCCGGCTTGGTTTCCGGTGGCTCAGGAGCCGCGGTCGCTTTCAGCGCGTCGATTCGGCGCGCCGCCTCGGATGCGTCGATCCGTCCGGCGGCGAGATCCTCAAGGATGGGACCAAGATCAGGAGTGCTCATAGCGCAATAGTAGGTCGCACTTTCCAATCAGGAAAGGTTCTCTTTCTACTCTTGCAGGCGAACCGGTTTGAAGCGGGCGGGGTCGAGCCCGCGGATGAACGCGACCGAGAACGCCAGCACCGGGATCACCAGCAGCGCGCCGACGATGCCGGCGAGCGTGGCGCCGACCGCCAGCCCGATCAGCACAGCCAGCGGATGCAGCGAGACCGCACGTCCGAGCAGGATCGGCTGCAGGAAGTGACCCTCGGTCTGCACCACCGCGATCGTGATGCCGAGCATGATCAGGGCGCTGACGGGGCCGTGCGTGACCAGCGCCAGCAGGCAGGCCACCGCGCCCGAGAGCACCGCGCCGACCACCGGGATGAACGCAGTCACGAAGGTCAGGGCGAACAGCGCCCAGGCCATCGGCAGCCGCAGGATCAGCGCGCCGGCCAACATGCCGATCGCGTCCACCAGGGCCACCAGCACCTGGGCGCGCATGTAGGCGACCAGCGAGGCCCAGCCGTTGTCCGCAGCGCGCAGCGTAGGCGCCTGGTAGTGGACCGGCAACAGCTTCACCACAGAGCTCCAGATCTCACGTCCGGACGCGAGGAAGAAAAAAGTTGCGATCAGGGCGATCGCCAGGCCTGCCAAGAAGTGCCCGACGCCTACTCCGGCTTTGGCTGCGATCGAGGCCAACTCAGCCCTGGATTCATTTACCCAGGTGGTGAACTGGGCCAGATAGCCGTCCAACTGCGCCTGGTCGATGTGCAGCGGCCCAGCTGCCAGCCAGTCGACCAGCGTCGCCAACGCCTTCACCGACTGGTCGATCAGCTCCGGCAACTCCCTGGCCACCTGGGCTCCGATCGCGAGGAACACGCCGCCGATCACCAGCACCATCGCCAGTAACGAACCGATGGACGCGAGCACCCGCGGCCAGCCGAACCGCCGCAGCCGGGCATTCAGCGGGCTCAGCAGCGCCGAGAGCAACATGGCGACGGCTAGCGGCACAGCCACGCCGGAGAAGTACTGCAGCAGCCACCAGATCAGCGCCAGCACCGCGGCGATCACCAGCAGCCGCCAAGACCACTCGGCCGCGGTGACGACTCCCTGGGGGATGCGTGGTCCCGGCATGTCGGCGGGACGGACTCCAAGCCGAGAACGTACGGCCCGTCGGGTTCGTGGCGTAGGCACGTGGTCAGCGTAGCCATTGCGGGTCGGTTGGAAACCTGACCGGCTCGGTTCTCGACGCCCCCGCATTCCCGCAAGCTGGACAGTTCCGCCCCGTCTTGGGACACAACCGTCCAGCTTGCGAGGGAGGTCGGGCTAGGGTGACGCGCGTGAGAACGCCTCTGCCACAGCTGATGGCCGGCGACTGGGCTGAGGCCCTCGCGCCGGTCGAATCCCAGATCGTGGCGATGGGTGATTTCCTGCGGGCCGAGATCGCTGCCGGACGCGGCTATCTGCCGCCAGGCCCGAACGTGCTGTGGGCGTTCCAGCGGCCGCTGGCGGACGTCCGGGTGCTGATCGTCGGCCAGGACCCCTACCCCACCCCTGGACACGCCGTGGGGCTGTCGTTCTCGGTGGCGCCCGACGTGCGTCCGCTGCCACGGAGCCTGGCGAACATCTACACCGAGCTGAACACCGACCTGGGTATCCGGCCGCCGGAGTCCGGCGACCTGACCCCGTGGGCCGACCAGGGCGTGCTACTGCTCAACCGGGTGCTGACCGTGCGGCCGGGAGCGGCCGCGTCCCATCGAGGCAAGGGCTGGGAGGCCGTCACTGAACGCGCCATCGACGCCCTGGTCGCACGGGGTGGCCCGCTGGTCGCGATCCTCTGGGGACGCGACGCCCAGTCACTCGCGCCGCGCCTGGCCGGCGTTCCGCAGATCGCGTCCGCGCACCCGTCCCCGCTGTCGGCGCACGCCGGTTTCTTCGGCTCGCGTCCGTTCAGCCGGGCGAACGCAGCCCTCGTCGCTCAGGGCGGCGAGCCAATCGACTGGCGACTCGCCTGAGCGGAACAAGCGCGGCGCGGGCAGGGTTCTAGAAGGCATGTTCACGAAGTCGACGATGGTCGCCCCCGAGGCTGCATTGCCCGGACGCGAGCGCGGCCTGCTCACCTTTCCGGCCTTCCACGAGGTGCTGGGCACCGACATCGCCGCCGCGCCGGACGGCGCCGAAGTCGCCTACTTCGCGCTCGGCTGCTTCTGGGGAGCGGAGAAACTGTTCTGGAACACCGACGGCGTCCTGACCACCGCGGTCGGCTACCAAGGTGGCTACACACCGAACGCCACCTACGAAGAGGTGTGCTCCGGACGTACCGGGCACGCTGAGGCGGTCAAGGTGGTCTTCGACCCCAAGCGGACGAGCTACGCCAAGCTGCTCAAGGTGTTCCTGGAGAACCATGACCCGACCCAGGGCATGCGCCAGGGGAACGACCTCGGCACCCAGTACCGGTCGGCGATCTACTTCACCGACGCCGAGCAGGAGGCCGCGGCGCGGGCCGCGATCGCGGACTACCAGCCGAAGCTGAGCGCGTCCGGCTACGGGGCGATCACCACCGAGGTGGTGCCGGCCACCCCGTTCTACTTCGCCGAGCGCTACCACCAGCAGTACCTCGAGAAGAACCCCAACGGCTACTGCCCCATCCACGCGACCGGGGTGACCTGCGGCTGAGCGAACGCCCCCGTCGGGGCGTCCGGGCGGTCGGTCCGCGCCAGAGTGGACGGTTCCGCGCTGAATGGACGCGAAAGCGTCCACCTTGTGGTTGGGCAAGCGGCAGCCCGGCGAGCAGATCCGTTCGTCAGGCATCCGCTGGTGGCAGATCTTGGCACTGGCGGCCGCCCGGTGGCCGAGCTAGCGTCCAGGCCATGTGCCGGAACATCCACACCCTTCACAACTTCGAGCCAGCAGCCACCGACGCCGAGGTGCACGCTGCCGCACTGCAGTACGTCCGCAAGATCGCCGGCACGACGAAACCGTCAAAGGCGAACCAGGCGGCGTTCGACGAAGCAGTGGCCGCGATCGCGCACGCGACCGAGCATCTCTTGGAGCACCTGACCACGTCCGCGCCGCCGAAGAACCGCGACGTTGAGGCCGCCAAGGCCCGTGCTCGCTCGGCATCCCGCTACGCAGTGCCGGCCTGAGCCCTGCGAGTACCACTGGTCCGAGAACCACGACCGGGCGTCATCGTGATCACGATGACGCCCGATCGTTGGTCGTGCGCGACTACTCAGCGGCTGCCGCGAGCTTGTCCAGTGCCGACTCCCAGCGCTGCGTGATCGCGGCGGCGTCGAAGTAGACCGGGATGTGCTCATGGCGGATCTCGACGGTGGTCTCCGCTTCACCGGCGGCGGCCAGATCGACCTCGACGATCGTCTTCGGCGCTTCTTCGGCCGCGTGCCAGCTGAAGCGGATCTGCTCCAGCGGGTGGTAGGAGCGGATCACGCCGTACGTGCCGTCGGCCGCGTGCCAGCTGTCGCCCTTGTCGCCGAGCTCGCCGCCCGGGCCCAGCAGGGCCTCTGCACCCTCGCGGGTGACCAGGAGTTTCCAGAATTGCTTGATGGGTTGGGACACCGACCGGCTGACAGTGACGGTGGTGTCCACGGGGTTCACGATCGTGTCGCCCTGGCTCTGTTCGTTCATGAGCTACCTCGTTCCACTCAGTGGTTCCAAAGGTTCCGGAGGGTCCGGATTGAAGTTCACCCTACTCAGGATCCGGGCCGGCGGAAGGGTGTTCACCGGAGCTCTTGACGCCGTTTTTCGCCACACCCGCGTGTCGCTGCGCCGCCAGCGGACGCGCGCCCAGTAGACATATGGCCAAGGCCGGACCAGGTATGAGTTGGTCCGGCTTTCGAACTCCGCGGGTCGCCCGAACCGGTGCTGCTGTACCAGCTGAGACAGCTGAGACAAGCAGCGGAAAAGTCGTGGCAGATCTTTCGGAAAGGCTCTTGCGCGCCCGCATCCGGCGGGCGTAGAAAAGTTCTACGCAGATCACGGAGCCAGAACCGAAAGGGGAGGGACACCGGATCAGCGGATAGTTGCAATCGCGGTTCGCAGCCTGAGGAGCAATCCACAGGAACTCCCTGGACGGGGGTTGGGCCAGTCGGGCAACTGGGTTCGGGAGGCGTCCAGGCCTGAACAACTTGAAGGCCGGACCAACTCATACTTGGTCCGGCCTTCGCCTTTGTCTGCGCACCGAACCTGAACGAAATGGGGCCGGGGATCACCGCGCGGCCGAACTCGCCGTCCCGCTAGGGTGGTGGCCCAGACACACCAACCGTGCAGGAGGTGAGCCGATGCTGATGACCCTGATCAGCGCTCACCTCGTGATCGCCGTGGTCGCCCCGATCCTCACGCGAGTGTTCGGGCAACGCGTCTTCTGGGTCGCAGCGCTGGCTCCCGCCATCAGTTTCGCCTGGCTGCTGAGCCTTGCCCCCGACGTGCTGGCGGGCGTGCCGTTGGTCGAGAAGACCGACTGGATCCCCGCCCTCGGTGTCTCGGTGAACTTCCACCTCGGCCTGCTGCAGTGGGTCCTTTCCCTGATCGTCACCGGCATCGGTGCCCTCGTCCTGGCCTACTGCCGCTGGTACTTCATCGCGGACGCGCCGCAGCGGCGGGTGGTCGGCCTGCTGACCGCCTTCTGCGCGGCCATGATCGGTCTGGTCACCGCGGACGACCTGATCGCGATCTACGTCTTCTGGGAAGCCACCACGGTCTTCTCCTACCTCCTGATCGGCCACGACCCGACCCGCCGCGCCAACCGCTCGGCCGCGCTCACCGCGTTGATCGTCACCACCACCGGCGGCCTGGCGATGCTGGTCGGGTTCCTCGCGCTCGGTCAAGCTGCCGGCACCTTCAGCCTCGCCGCCATCCTGGGCGCGCAGCCGTCCGGGCCGTTGGTCACGCTGGCTGCGCTGTTGATACTCGTCGGCGCGCTGAGCAAGTCGGCGCTCGTTCCGTTCCACTTCTGGCTGCCGGGCGCGATGGCCGCGCCCACCCCGATCTCGGCCTACCTGCACGCCGCAGCCATGGTGAAGGCCGGCGTCTACCTGGTGGCCGTCCTGGCCCCGGTCCTCGCGGGTTCGCCGGGCTGGCGTCCGGCGGTCTGGACGCTCGGCGCGATGACCCTCTTCCTGGGTGGCTGGCGAGCACTGCGCCAGGACGACCTCAAACTGCTGCTCGCCTACGGCACGGTCAGCCAGCTCGGTCTGCTGGTGCTGCTACTGGGCACCGGCACCGAAGCGGCAGCCCTGGGTGGCCTGGCCATGGTCTTGGCCCACGCTTTGTTCAAGGCGACCCTCTTCCTCGTCGTCGGCGTGGTCGACCACTCCACTGGCACCCGCCAGCTCAGCCAGCTCAGCGGACTCGGCCGCAAGCTACCGGTCACCGCGACCGTCGCGGCGTTCGCCGCTGCGTCCATGGCCGGCATCCCGCCAACGCTCGGCTTCATCGCCAAGGAAGCAGGGCTTGAGGGCATCACCAACCTCGCGCTGACCGGTGACGGCACCGGCATCGCCCCGGTGCCCGCCTGGGCCCTGACCACAGTGATCATGGTCGGCTCGGCGATCACGGTCGCGTACTCGCTGCGCTTCTGGTGGGGTGCGTTCGGCAATAAGCGCGGCGTAGCGGACGCCGAACTCAGCCACGCCCCCGAGCGCGGCTTCGTCGCCGTCCCGGTGCTCCTGGGACTCGCCAGCCTGGTCGGCGGCTTCCTTGGTGGACCGCTCACCCAGGCGCTCGCACCGTACGCCGAGTCGCTCGGGCTTGGCGAACCCAGCCACGGCCTCAAGCTGATCCCGGCGTTCGGGCTGCCGCTGCTGGTGAGCACGGTCGCGATCGTCGGCGGCGCGATCCTGTTCTGGCAGCGCAAGCGCATCGCTGCCGTCCAGCAGACCTTCCCCGAAGTGCCCGGCGCCGTCGACTTCTACCGCCTGACCATGGCGCAGCTCGACCGGCTCGCGGTCGAAGTCACCGCCCGCACCCAGCGCGGCTCGTTGGCGCACTACGTCGGCACGATCCTGGTGGTGCTCACCGCCGCCATCTTCTTCACGCTCTCCGGCATCCGCGAATGGCCAGCCGTCCGGCTCGCCGACAACTGGGGGCAGGTCGCGGTGGGCTCCCTGATGGTGGCTGCGGCGCTCCTGGTCGCCTTCTCCCGCGGACGCCTGCGCGCCGTCCTGCTGCTCGGGGTGACCGGCTACGGGACGGCCGTGCTGTTCCTGCTGCACGGCGCACCCGACCTGGCACTCACCCAGGTGCTGGCGGAGACCGTGTCGCTGCTCGTCTTCCTGCTGGTGCTGCGCAAGCTGCCGAAGTTCTTCACCGAGCGTCCGCTCACCTCGAGACGCTGGTGGCGGGTCGTGATCGCCGCCGGCACCGGTCTGGCGTTCACCCTGGTCGCCCTGCTGATGCTGGGTTCCCGGACGGCAACCCCGGTTTCGGCGCCCTACTCGAAGACCGCCTACGAGTTCGGCTACGGCAACAACATCGTGAACGTCGTGCTGGTGGACACCCGGGCCTGGGACACCATCGGCGAGATCGCGGTGCTGAGCATCGCCGCGACCGGTGTGGCCAGCCTGATCTTCCTGCGCGGACGGGTGACGCCGCTGCACCGTCCGTCGCTGCCCCCTGAAGGGCCGACCCGGGGCTGGCTGCAGGGCAGCCGAGCCCTACCCGCCGAGCAGCGTTCGATGGTGTTCGAGGTGGTCACACGGCTGCTTTTCCCGGTGATGATCCTGGTCTCGCTCTACTTGCTGATCGCCGGGCACAACCTTCCCGGCGGCGGGTTCGCCGGCGGCCTGGTGGCGGGCACGGCGCTGCTGATCCGCTACCTCGCCGGCGGCGGACAGGAACTGGACGAAGCCCTGCCGGTGCCGGCCGGCGTCCTGCTCGGCACCGGGCTGGTGCTGTCGGTGCTGACCGCGGTCTTCCCGCTCACCTTCGGGGGCCTGATCTTCCAGAGCTACGACGTGCATCTGCGCATTCCAGGCTGGGAGTCGCTGGCTACGCCCTTTGGCGAGTGGACGCTGTTCGGGGACATCCACCTGGTCACGTCGACCGTGTTCGACATCGGGGTCTACCTGGTCGTGATCGGCATGATGCTCGACCTGGGCCGCAGTCTCGGCACCGGCATCGATTCGCACGCCCGCGATGAACTCACCCCCGCTCCCCTGCCCGACTCCACGCATGCGATCCCCGGAAGGAAATGGGCCTGATGCCGGCGAACCTCACCCTGGCGGTGGTTGCAGGCATCCTGATCGCCTGCGGGGTCTACCTGATCACCGAGCGGTCGCTGTCGCGCATCCTGGTGGGCGTGGTGCTGGCCAGCAACGGGGTCAGCGTCCTGTTCCTGGTGGCGTCCGGGCCGGCCGGCGGAGCTCCGATCATCGGACTCACCCCGCCCGAGAAGATGAGCGACCCGCTGCCCCAAGCGATGGTGCTGACCGCGATCGTGATCACTTTGAGCGTGGCCGCGTTCGTGATGACCATGGCCTACCGCAGCTTCCAGATCAACGGCCAGGACGAGGTTCAGGACGACGTCGAGGACGCCCGGATCGCGGCCTTGGCCAAGGCCGACCAGACGTCGGAGACCTACGAGTACCTGGGCTTCTCCGACACCGGTGAGGATGTGGTGAGCGAATGAACAATCTGCTTGCCGTGCCCACGCTGCTCTGCCTCCTCGGCGCGGCGATCACCTTCCTGGCCGGCCGCCATCCTGCCGTCCAGCGCGCGATCTCAGTCACCGCGGTGGCCGCGGTGTGCGCGGTCGCTGGCGTCCTGGTATGGGCCACCGACACCGCGCCGCTGGTGCTCTGGGTCGGCGACTGGCCGCAGC
>Ga0116180_1001984_pt1 | contig 16642 bp, 15 predicted proteins | sample AD_UKC073_MetaG_FD_89804 | JGI IMG/M metagenome (GOLD analysis project Ga0116180, IMG submission 89804) | Active sludge microbial communities of municipal wastewater-treating anaerobic digesters from USA - AD_UKC073_MetaG | ecosystem: Engineered > Bioreactor > Anaerobic > Digestate | place: USA...
CCGTTGCACCGGCTGCCCCCGGTCGGGTGGTCGCGGTGATGGACGACGCCGCCGCGCTCAACCTGCTCATCGAGCGCTATCACGAGGCGGTGTACGGGTTCTCGTCGCTGCTCGGCTTCCTGCCGCGCGGGGACACCCAGCGATCGACGGTGACCGCGCTGCTCACTGCTGCCAGGACTAGGCGGGATGCGCTGATGGCGTACGACCGGGCCGCCTCAGCCACCCCGACTCCTGGCGCTGGGGCCTACTCCGTACCGCCGACCACGCCCGACCGGATGGCCGCCGTGGCTGGGGCGATGCTGTCGGCGATCACCGGCGCGGCCGGAGTCTGGCTGGCGTCGGCCAAGACCCGTGAGCGGCGGAGCCAAGCGCTCAAAGAGCTGACGTACGCGGCCTCGGCTGGCCTGCCGATCGGCACCGGCCTGGCGGAGTGGCCGGGCTGGCCGGACTGATCTGAGTCGATCTCAGTCGTCACCAGGGGCTGGGCTGGTAGTCCTTGATGAACACCCCGTACAGGTCGACGCCGCGCTCCCCCTGCACGATCGGGTCGTACACCCTAGCTGCCCCGTCGACCAGGTCGAGCGGCGCGTGCCAGCCCTCGTCCGCGATCCGCAGTTTCTCGTGGTGCGGCCGCTCGTCGGTGATCCAGCCGGTGTCCACCGCGGTCATCAGGATCTGGTCGGTGTCGAACATCTCCCCCGCCGAGGTGCGGGTGAGCATGTTCAGCGCGGCCTTCGCCATGTTCGTGTGGGGATGCCCAGGGCCCTTGTAGCGACGGGAGAACTGACCCTCCATGGCGGAGACGTTGACCACGTAGGCGCGTCGAGCGCCGCCTTGGATCGCTGCCCGCATCGAGGCGCGCAGCCGCGACACCAGCAGGAAGGGCGCTGTCGAGTTGCACAGCTGCACCTCCAGCAGCTCCAGCGGGTCGACCTCGTCGACGTGCTGGGTCCACGAGTTGGTGCGCTGGGTGTCGGGCAGGAGGCCACCCGCGTCGACCGCCGTACCGAGCCGATGCGCCAACGCCGAGGCGTGGCCACCGGTGAGCGCCAAGGCGGTCATCTCGGCGGCGGACCTGGCTCGCGACTCCAGCTCTGCCGCGTGATCTTCCGGACTCTGACCCTCGTGATGAGCAGCGGTTGTCGGCCGGAGTGTGCCGGTCAGCGCGGCCGGATGCGCCTCAGAGATACGGTCGAAGGTGACCATCTCGGGCAGGGCCAGATGGGTCGGCAGGGGCTCAGACTCGGCGAGCACGAGGTTCGAGTAGGCACCCGGAGTGCGACGTACGGTCTGGCAGGCGTTGTTGATCAGGATGTCGAGCGGCCCACCGGCGGCGACCTCGTCGGCCAAGGCGATCACCTGGGTCGGGTCACGCAGGTCGATGCCGACGATCTTGAGGCGGTGGATCCAGTCGGAGGCGTCCTCGGCCTGGGCGAAGCGCCGCATCGCATCCTTCGGGAATCGGGTCGTGATGGTCAGGTCGGCCCCGTCGCGCAGCAACATCAGCGCGATGTACATCCCGATCTTGGCCCGCCCGCCGGTGAGCAGGGCGCGCTTGCCCGTCAGATCGGCGCGCTGGTGGCGCTTGGTATGGCTCATCGCGGCACAGTCGGGGCACAGCCAGTGGTAGAAGGCGTCGACCTGGGTGTACGGCTCCTTGCAGATGTAGCAGTCGCGCGGCTCGATCAGATGACCAGCGATCGCCCCCGGCGCCGCCTCGGTGAGCAGGATGCCCTTGGTCTCGTCGTCGATCCGCAGGGGCGATCCCGTGGCGGTGCGCTCCAGGATCTCCTGGTCGTGCTGCTGGGTCGGCGCCTGGGCGGCCCGACGCTTCGTCTTGCGGATCTTCTTGGCCATCGTGCCGGCAGCCCACTTCAGCCGCTGCGCGTCGGGCGACTCGGCCGTGAGGTCGACGGCCTTGGCCATGGTAGCCAGGGTGATCTCCAGATCGGCTGGGTCGAGCCGGTCGACGGTCGGCCGCTGGGCAAGCCGGGCGCCGGTGTAGGCCTCATCGTCGGTCACCTCTCGGACAACGCCGAGCTCGGCCCACTGCTGCTGCGTCAACCCGCCGGACGCCCAGTCAGCGTCGCCAAGGTCGACCTCGGCGATGACGAGGGTGGCGTCGGCGTCTGCACCAGCGGTCGTGCGGGCGCGCGGATCGGTCCGTTCGTGGACGTCGATGGCGACCGGCGTGCCGTCGAGGTCGATCGATCTCCTGGTCTTGGTGAGCTCGTTGCCTGGCAGCCGCGACAACCGGGCCCAGTCGCGGTCATCGAGGTACATCGACGTGTGGGCAACGGCCTCAGGCCCGTCGCCGAGGCGAATCTTCTGGCCGAGCTTCCTTGTCCGCGTGCCATCAGCCTCGGAAGTCTCTCGCAGACGGAGTCGAGAATCATCGACGTAGCGATCGTGGATCTGGGTCGCCTCGACATCCGCAGCCATGTCGGGCAGGCCGGCCAGCAGGTATCGACGCTCCCGCTCGACGCGGGCGTACTTCAACGGATCCACTGGCGACATCGTACGGACTCCTCCCGACTCGTCCCAATGAGGCATCGTGTCGCGGGGATCGGCGTCACGTGGGCAGTAGACCGACCACCGTGTCGTACGCGATCCGCGTGCCTAGCACGACCGCCGCCACCAGGAACACCTTGCGGATGAAGCCGTTGCCCTTGCTGATCGCCATCCGGGAGCCGATCAGGCCGCCGGTCATGTTGGCCGCCGCCATCATCAGGCCGACGCCCCAGAGGATGTGCCCCGAGAACCCGAGCACGATGATCGCGGCGAGGTTGGTGGTCAGGTTGGCGAGCTTGGCCAACACAGTGGCGTGGAGAAACGCGAAACCGAGCAGGGCGACAAGGCAGATGACAAAGATCGTGCCCGTCCCGGGACCGACGACGCCGTCCCAGAGCCCGACGCCGAGCCCGATCGGTACGGCCCGGGCCGCCTGCGCCATGCCGGTGTGCTTGGGCGCGTGGGTCTGGCCGAGGTCCGGCTTGGTGTACGTGTACCAGCCGATCGCGACCACGGCCACCAGCAGCACCGGGTTGAACCACTGCCGGGGCACGTACTGAACCAGCCCCGCGCCCACCGATGATCCCGCGTACGACGCCACGACAAGGGGCAACGCCACCCGCCAGTCGACGCCGAGCCGCTTCACGTACGTGGCCGACGCAGCGAGCGTGCCCGCGAACGACGACACCTTGTTCGTCCCAGAGACCGTCGCGATCGGTGTGTCCTGCGGCAGCCCGATCATCAGGCTGGGCAACTGGATGATGCCGCCCCCACCGACAACCGAGTCGATCCAGCCAGCGGCGAAGGCGGCCACCACCAGCATCGCGACGATCTGCAGCTGAACTCCGTCGATCAACGGGCCTGGCCGCCCCTCACCTGATCGAGCACAGTCGCGACGGCGTCGCCCACGGTGACCTCAGTCCGCTCGCCGCTCCACCGGTCCCGAATCTCGACGTTGCCGTCGGCCAACCCCCGGCCGACCACCACGACGGTCGGCATGCCGAGGATCTCGGAGTCGGCGAACTTCACCCCCGGTGATGCCTTGCGGTCGTCCAGCAGCACGCTCACTCCGGAGACCGAGAGTTCGAGGGCAATCCGCTCGGCCTCGACGAAGAGGGCCTCGTCCTTGCCTGCGGGTACGACCATGACGTCGTACGGCGCGACCTCCCGCGGCCAGCGCAGACCCTTCTCGTCGCAGGTGTTCTCGGCGATCGCTGCGACGGCGCGCGAGACGCCTAGACCGTACGAACCCATCGTCACCGTCGTGAGCTTCCCCTGCTCGTTGAGCACCTTGAGGCCGAGCGCGTCGGCGTACTTGCGGCCGAGCTGGAAGATGTGGCCGATCTCGATGCCGCGGGCGAGGGTCAACGGGCCGGAGCCGTCGGGAGCCAGGTCCCCCTCGCGGACCTCGGCGACATCGATGACGCCGTCGGAGGTGAAGTCGCGCCCGTACACCAGGTCGAAGACGTGACGGCCGTTCTCGTTGGCACCGGTCAGCCAGACCGTTCCCTCGACGACGCGGGGGTCGGTCAGATAGCGCACCTTGCTCGTGCCCTCAACGCCGAGCACCCTCTCCCCGTCACGAACCGGGCCGATGTAGCCCCTGACCAGGCCGGGGTTCGCGGCGAAGTCAGCCTCGGTGAACGCCTCGGGCACCGCGGGACCCACGGCCGCCTCGAGACGCTTCATGTCAACCTCACGATCGCCGGGCAGGCCGACCACGAGTGCCTCGCGCTTGCCGTCCGGGTGGACGAGGGTGACGACCACGTTCTTGAGCGTGTCAGCACCAGTCCAAGCGCGGTCCGACTTGGGGAAACGCTCCTGGGCGAGCGCCACCAGGGTGTCGATCGTGGGCACGTCAGGGGTGTCCTCGACTCGCGCAGGGGGCACCTGGTCATACGCCACCACAGCCGGAGCGGGGGTCTCGACCGCCTCCACGTTGGCCGCGTAGCCACCTGGCGACCGTACGAATGTGTCCTCCCCGAACTCGGCTACCGCGAGGAACTCCTCCGAGGCCGAGCCGCCCATCGCGCCAGCGTCTGCCTTCACGATGACGTACTCGAAACCGAGCCGGTCGAAGATCCGGATGTAGGCGTCGCGGTGCTGGTCGTACGAGACCTGCAACCCGGCGTCATCGATGTCGAACGAGTACGAGTCCTTCATCACGAACTCACGGCCACGCAGCAAGCCCGCACGGGGGCGGGCCTCGTCGCGGTACTTGGTCTGGATCTGGTACAGCGATAGGGGCAGGTCCTTGTACGACGAGTAGAGGTCCTTCACCATCAAGGTGAACATCTCCTCGTGTGTGGGGCCGAGCAGCATGTCGGTCCCCTTGCGATCCTTCAGCCGGAAGAGGTTGGGGCCGTACTCGACCCAGCGGTTGGTCGCCTCGTACGGCTCGCGCGGGAGCAGTGCAGGGAAGCGCACCTCCTGGGCGAAGGTGTCCATCTCCTCGCGAACGATCGCCTCGATCTTCTGCATCACCTTGAGGCCGAGCGGCAGCCAGGAGTAGATACCGGGCGCAGCCCTTCGTACGTAGCCAGCGCGCACCAGCCAGCGGTGGCTGGGCACCTCGGCATCGGCCGGGTCGTCGCGGAGCGTACGGACGAACAGCTTCGACATCCTGGCGACGGACATGGGTCTCCTTCATGCGGGATGGCGCGCGTCACGGGTGGACGCCATGGCCATTGGTGCGCCGACAACCCTACCGACGCTGGCCGGGTCCGGTCATGTCGTTTCGTTGGCGTCGTACGGGTCCTCAGCGGAGCTCGGGGCCTCACAGCAGAAGCTGACTCCACAGCCATCAGGGTGAGAGAACGGGACGAGCGTCACACCCTGGGCGTGGCCAATCTCGCGCAACGCACCATCGAGCAGTCCTTGGTGCATCTCACAGGCGAGCGGCTGGTGACCCGACCCACCCATCAGCGGGCACCTGGTCAGCACCACGTCTCCGTGTGTTCCAACCGAGCGAGGCTCAAAGCCCATGATGTCGAGCAGCTCGACGACCACGGATACCGGCTGGCCCGCGCTGTCCGCCACCGCTGCCGCCCCCCACGACTCTCCGACCGCCCTGGCCGTCTCCGCCCCATCCGTCCGCTCGGCCAGCTGAGAGGTGACCGCGTCGACAAGGCCGGAGTAATGGTGGTCGCCCAGCGAGCGTCGACCCCGATCGGTCAGCGTGAAGACCTTGGGTGGCCTGCCGGGCAGTCCCTGCGCCAGCGTCTCCACGTCGAGCAGCCCTGATGCGGTGAGCCGGTCCAGCTGCTGCCTCGTCGTATTGGGATGCCCACCCAGCCGCTCCACGATCCGCGACAGGGTCACCACTCCATCGCTGCTGAGTTCCTGCACGGCACGAAGGACCCGGCGGCGGGCTGGCGCCAAGGTGTCTGACATGACCATCGCCTCTTTTCTACACTCTCACTATAGATACCATGGCAAGCGTGACGGAACTCTCCTTGACCCCTGCCCCCACGTCCGGCTGTGGCTGCGGCCACGCTCACGAAACTGACTGGCCACGCCTCGATGCCCGCCAGGTGCCCCACGCGATCCGCCACGGCGCGATCCTGGGCGCCCTCGGCCAGGTGCAGCCCGGCGCCGCCATGGTGCTGATCGCTCCGCACGACCCGCTCCCCCTGCTGCGTCAGATCGGTGAGATGTTCGACGACGTGACGGTCTCCTACCTCGTGCGCGGGCCCGAGGCGTGGGAGCTTCTGCTCTCGCGCGGCTGATGTGCTCGTACTGCGGGTGTGACTCGATCGAGGTGGTCGGCCGGTTCATGGCCGAGCACGTCGAGATCATCAACGCCACCGGGGTGCTGCGTCGTGCGATCGAGGCTGGCGACCCGCCAGCGGTGAAGGACGCCTGTACAGTGCTCGCTGCCCTCCTGTTCCCGCACACGACGAGCGAGGAGGTCGGCCTGTTCACCGTGATGCGCCGGGAGGCTGAGCTGGCGGTCCATGTGGACGCGTTGTGCGCCGAGCATCACCAGCTCGACGAGGCACTGGCGGCGATCGCGGGCGGTGCGTACGACGGGATGCCAGCCTTTGAGACCCTGCTGCGGGACCACATCCACAAGGAGGACAACGCCCTCTTCCCTGCCGCAGCCATCTGGCTGGGGGGAGACGAGTGGACCGAGGTCCACCAGCTCACCCACGACCACGACCACGCCTTGGGTACCGAGCACAGCCACCACTGACGCCCTCGGAGGGGCTCAGTTCGGAAGGTCTCGCTTCGGAAGGTCAGTAGAGGATCGTCGCGAGCTGGCCAGCCTCGCGGAAGCCGACCCGGCGGTACAGGGCCCTGGCTCTGGCGTTGAAGTCGTTCACGTACAGCGTGACGGCGTCCCATTCCTCGCGGCACAGGTTGACGACGGTCGCCATGGCTGCGGCTGACAGGCCACGCCCCCGGTAGGCCGGGTGCAGCCAGACCCCGGCCACCTGGCAGGTCGAGCTGGTCGCCGACCCCACGTCCGCCTTGAAGATCACCTGGCCAGACTCGTCGACGATCCCCATCGCCCGACCCTGGGTGATCAGCCGCTCGACGTACCACCGGTAGCCGTTCGTCCCATCCAACGGGGAGACGCCCACCTCTTCTGTGTACATGGCGACGGCCGCCTCGAAGTAACTCTCCACATCGGCCATCGTCACCCGGCGCACCCGCGGATCAGGCGTGACAGTCGGCGGCGAGCTGATCGCCATGAGCGGCTGGTGGGCCCGCACCTCGCGCGGTGAGTCCCACACTGCTGGCCACTGACGGCACAGCCGCCGCCACAGCCCGATCGACATCTCCGCCCGGCCGACGATCGACGCGCAGCGGCGCAGGGGCCCGAGGGCCGCAGCAAAAGCGTCCAGCGCAGCAGCGTCAGCGTTCACCGGCACCAGGTTCGCCCCGTTGTGCAGGATCGCGCGCAGCTCGCCGCCGACCTCATACCCCCAGATCTCACAGCCCAGGGTGAACGGGTCGATGCCGCCCATCCGGATGCGCGACGAGACGAAGACGTTCTCGTACGGACGGACGCCCAGCACCCGGATCACGTCGGAGAGGTCGTCCGTCCCGAGCACTCGGACGGAGCCTGGGGCCACGGGTCAGCCGACCGTGACGACAGGGTCACCCTCGGCGAGGTTCATCTCGGCCGCAAGGCGGTTGGCCTCCTCGATCAGGGTCTCGACAATCTCGTCCTCGGGCACGGTCTTGATCACCTCACCGCGGACGAAGATCTGGCCCTTGCCGTTGCCGGACGCGACCCCCAGATCAGCCTCACGGGCCTCGCCTGGACCGTTCACGACGCAGCCCATCACCGCGACACGGAGCGGCACCTGCATTCCCTCGAGACCCTTGGTGACCTCCTCGGCCAACGTGTAGACGTCGACCTGGGCTCGACCGCACGACGGGCAGGAGACGATCTCGAGGTGCCGCGGCCGGAGGTTGAGCGACTCCAGGATCTTGATACCGACCTTGACCTCTTCGACCGGGTCGGCCGACAGCGAGACCCGGATGGTGTCACCGATGCCTTGCCCGAGCAGGATGCCAAACGCCGTGGCCGACTTGATCGTGCCCTGGAAGGCGGGACCGGCCTCGGTCACGCCGAGATGCAAGGGATAGTCGCAGGCCTCGCTGAGCTGCTGGTAGGCCTTCACCATCACGACCGGGTCGTGGTGCTTGACCGAGATCTTGAAGTCGCGGAAGCCGTGCTCCTCGAACAGGGACGCCTCCCACAACGCCGACTCGACGAGCGCCTCCGGGGTCGCGGAGCCGTACTTGTCCAGGACCCGCTTGTCGAGGGAACCGGCGTTCACGCCGATCCGGATCGACACACCCGCGTCCGACGCAGCCTTGGCGATCTGCTTGACCTGGTCGTCGAACTGGCGGATGTTGCCAGGGTTCACCCGTACGGCAGCGCAGCCAGCATCGATCGCCGCGTAGACGTACTTTGGCTGGAAGTGGATGTCAGCGATCACCGGGATCTGCGACTTCTTCGCGATCACCGGCAGCGCCTCGGCATCATCCTGGGACGGGACCGCCACCCGGACGATGTCGCAGCCGGACGCCGTGAGCGCGGCGATCTGCTGCAGCGTCGCGTTGATGTCGGTCGTCTTCGTGGTGGTCATCGACTGGACCGTCACCGGTGCTCCGCCACCGACCTCGACCTTGCCCACCTTGATCTTTCGGGTGGGACGGCGAGGTGAGATGACGGGTGGTGGTACGGCTGGCATGCCGAGGCTGATGGTCACGCCCACTCCTTCTCGTGGCGATACAAGTGAAGCTCAGAAGATCCGGATCGGGGACAGCACGTCGGCGATGATCAGCACGACTCCAGCCAAGACCAGGAAACCACCGACAACATACGCCACTGGCAGAAGTCGCGCCGTGTCGACGTAACCCGGATCTGGCCTGCGGAGGACTCGCGCAGTCGTCTTCCGCAGCCACTCCCACACCGCGCCGAGCATGTGGCCACCATCGAAGGGCAGCAACGGTACGAGGTTCAGCAGCGCGACGAAGAGGTTCACCGACCCGAGCAGCGAGAAGAAGGTGGCGATTCGCGCACCTGGCCCGATCTGCCCAGCCGTGGCGATCTCCCCCGCCACCACGGAGGCGCCGACGACGCTGATCGGGCCGTTGACGTCCCGAGGCTTACCCGTTGCGAGGTCGACGGCGACCATGACCACCGACACCGGGAACTTGACCAGCGCTGACACCGACTGGGTCGTCATGCTCCACATGTCGGCCAGCGTCTGACCAGGCCCCACCTTGACCAGCGCGTACGCCGGCTGGACCCCGACGTAGCCCGCCATCACCTTCTTCGTCGGGTCGGTCAGGTCAGGCAGCTCACGGACGATGCCGGGTACGGCGGGCAGCTCGACCCGACCGGAACCCGGCCGATCGACCGTGAACTGGACCTGACCAGCGCCGTTGGCGCGGATCGCGGTGGTCAGCTGGGTCCAGGTCGAGACCGCTGCGCCGTTGAACGCCACCACGGTGTCGCCCTGCTTCAGCCCGGCTGCGGCAGCCGGTGGCTTGACGCAGGCAGCGGGGGCCGGGTCGACACACTCGATGACTGCAGCGACGGTGAGCTGGGGCTGCGCCTGCCCGTACACCAGGTTCACCGTCAGGAAGATGCAGAACGCCAGCAGGATGTTCATGAACGGGCCACCGAACATCACGACCAGCTTCTGCCAGGTCTTCTTCTGGTAGAACAGCCGGTTCCCGGCGACGTCCTCGGGAGTGATGTCTGCCCATTCAGCTGCGCGGGCATCCTCCGCGAGCTCGGCTAGACGACCGGCGGGTGGGTTCGGTCTGCCAGGTGGGTACATCCCGACGAGCCGGACGTAACCACCCAGCGGGATCAGCTTGAGCCCGTACTGCGTCTCGCCGCGCTTCATCGACCACAGGGTCTTGCCGAAGCCGACGAAGTATTGGGTGACCTTGACCCCGAACAGCTTGGCCGGCACCAAGTGGCCGACCTCGTGGAGGGCGATCGACGCCATGACCAGCGCGAAGAAGCCAATCCCGGCTGCGATCGCGACGACCAGGTCCATCAGGCTGCTCCTCCGACGAGTTCACTCGCGCGGGCCCTGGCCCACGCGTCGGCTCCGAGGACGGCATCCAGCGTGAGCGCCTCCGATCGTACGTGGCCCTCGGCAACGTGCTGGTCGACGACCGCCGCCACCGTGTCGACGATGCCCGTGAACGACAGCCGGCCAGCGCAGAACGCGTCGACGCACTCCTCGTTGGCAGCGTTGTAGACCGCCGGCGCCGTACCGCCGAGCTTGCCGACGCGGCGCGCCAGCTCCACGGCCGGAAAGGCGTCGGAGTCCAGCGGCTCGAAGGTCCAGGCGGAGGCCTGGGTCCAGTCGCACGGCTTCGAGACGTCCGGGATCCGGTCGGGCCAGGTCAGCCCCAGGGCGATCGGCAGCCGCATGTCGGGCGGCGAGCACTGGGCGATGGTAGAGCCGTCGACGTACTCGACCATGGAGTGCACGATCGACTGCGGATGCACGACGACGGTGATGTCGTCGAGGTCGACCCCGTACAGCAGGCCTGCCTCCAGCAGCTCGAGGCCCTTGTTCACCAGCGTGGCGGAGTTGATCGTGATCACCCGCCCCATCGCCCACGTCGGATGGGCCATCGCCTGCTCCGGGGTCACATCGGTGAGCTGGTCGCGGGTACGCCCCCTGAACGGCCCTCCCGACGCGGTGAGGATCAGGCGGCGCACCTCCTCGGCTCGACCTGCCCGGAGTGCCTGCGCGAACGCGGAGTGCTCCGAGTCGACCGCCACGATCTGGCCGGGCGACGCGGCATCGGTCACCAACCGTCCGCCGATCACCAGGGACTCCTTATTGGCAAGAGCGAGCGTCGTGCCAGCCTGCAAGGTCGCCAGCGTCGGGACCAGCCCAGCCGAGCCCGTAATGCCGTTGAGCACCACGTCGCAGGGCGCCGCAGCCAGGGTCGAAGCGGCATCGGGGCCAGCGAGGATCTCCGGCACGGCCACGCCTGACGCGGCCAAGGACGCGCGCAGAGCGGCGGCAGCAGTCGAGGTCGGCACAGCGACCGTCCGGGGGGCGAAGGCGCGCACCTGTTCGGCCAGCAGGTCGACCTGTACCCCACCAGCACCCAGTCCGACAACCCGGAACTGGTCAGGCCTGGTCGAGATCACATCGAGCGCCTGCGTCCCGATCGAGCCAGTGGAACCGAGGATCACCACGTCACGCACGGCCGCCATCCTTCCAGACCGTTGCCATCTCAGCGGAAGCCGTACTCAGGTCTGTTCGGCACCTTGGTCGTACCGTCGAGCCAGGCGTCGAACAGCGGCCCGAGATCGATCGAACTGGCGCGCTGCGCCTGCTCGCGCCACTGTTCCAGCGAGCGCGGGCCCTTCTGGAGGGCCCAGGCCTTGAAGAACGGGAAGAACGCGTCGTCGCCCATCGCGATCCGGGTGGCGTGGACCACCATCGGGCCGCGGTCGTACACCCTCGTGAACAAGCCCTTGCCGGGGCCGGGGTCAGAGAGCTTCTGCCGCCAGAACGAGTCGGGCGCTCGTCGGTACATGTCGTCGAAGCGCTGCTGGGGCGTGCCGCGCCCCTGGGCCTCCTCGGCGAGCCATTCGGCGTAGGTGGTCAGCGACTCGTTGATGAACAGGTCATCCCACCGCTGCAGCGTGACGGTGTCGCCGAACCACAAGTGCGCGAGCTCGTGGTAGATCACCGAGTCGTTGCCCACCATCCCTGGGTGGTAGATCGGGCGGCCCAGCGTCTCCAACCCGCCCCACCACGGCTTGGCGGCTGGCACGATGCCGCCGATGCTGCTCACCGGGTACGGGCCCAGCCACCGGCTGAGCGTGTCGGCCGCCTGCGGTGACTTCTGCAGCCAGGTCATCGCACGCTCCCGGTTTGGCACCTGGTGGCTGACCGCGTACACAGCCTGCTTCTCGACCCCACCGACCAGCACGGGCTGCACGACCACGTCGAAGTGCCCGACCGCGAGCGTCGTCGCGTACGTCACCGTCGGCTCGTCGGTCTGCCAACGCCAGACGTCGTCACTACCTTCGGTGGTGTGGGAGACCAGCCGGCCGACAGAGATCGCCTGGAAGCCATTGGGCACGCGGATGGTGGCGGCGAACGTGGCCGGGTCGCTCGGATGGTCGTTGCTCGGGAACCAGGCTGCAGCTCCCTGCGGTTCTCCCGCGATCAGCAACTCGGTGCCCTGGGTGTAGACCGATCCCTCGCCGTCGAGCAGCACATCGATCGGCCGCCCTTCGTACGCGACCGTGAGCTGCACCGTTCGGCCAGCGCTGAACCCACTCGACAGCATCCGGCTAGGAGGTGCCTTGACCGCGAGGTCGTAGCCGGACTGGATATGCGTGAGCGTCTCGTTGCCCATCCGGACCGATGAGACCTGCAGGCCCAGGTCGAGGTTGATCACCGACAGGTTCTCGGTGGGGGTCAGCGTGACGATGGTCGTGCCCTCGACCCGTCCACTGGTCGGATCGACGCGCAGGTCGAGCTGGTAGCCCTGCACGTCATAGCCCGAGCCGCCCGCACGGGGGGTGTACGGGTCGCCGACCCCGTTGCGCGACTCGACCGCGGTCGGTCGGGTGAGCACCATCGCGGCCACCAGCAGCAGCACGATGGCCACGGCGATCAAGCTGAGGACGACCGTGGCGACGCGGCGGCGGTGGTCCTCGTACGGGTCAGCCCCGGTCCAGGTGCGCAAGGCTCCGCAACCCCCTCTCCACGTGCCACGAGACGAACGCCGCCACCATGCCAGAACCCTCGGCCATCGCCGGGCCCGTCACGTCACGAGTCGCGGGCCAGTCACCGGTGAGCAGCGCCGACAGGTACGGCAGCACGCCCGGCGAGGGCCGTACGGAACCGCCCGGCCGGCACTGGAAGCACACGACGCCGCCTGAGGCCGGATTGAAGAACTCCCCCGTCTCGACACCACACCGCGAACAGTGGGTGAGCGTGGGGGCGTAGCCAGCGACGGACAGCGAGCGGAGCAGGTAGGAGTCGAGCACCAGACGTGGCGGCCGTGGCCCGTCGGAGGTGCCTTCGGCGAGGGCCCGCAGCGCACCGACGAGCAGCAGGTACTGCTGAAGAGCCGGCTCGTGGTCCTCGACGACGAGCTTGTCGGCGGTCTCGAGCATCACCTGCCCGGTCGTCCAGACTGAGTAGTCGGCAACGAGCGACTCCCCGAAGTGGGCGCGCGTCATCGCCTGCGCGACGATCTGCAGAGAGCGTCCCTCGACCAGCTGGAGGTCGACCTGCGAGAACGGCTCCAGCCTCGCCCCAAACTTCGAGCTGGTGCGTCGGACCCCCTTGGCGACCGCCCGTACCTTGCCGTGGCGGCGGGTGAGCAGCGTGACGATGCGGTCGGCCTCGGCCAGGTCGTGGGTCCGCAGCACGACCGCCTCATCGCTGTACGTGGGCATCGGGCTCATTCTCCCCTGCTCACGCAACTCCAGCCGTGGCGCCACGCACGCGGGGCCGGACTAGTCTTCGGCCCATGGCCAGCCGTCCCGCACCGCGACCGCCCATTCCGCACCCGTCCGGAGCACGGCCACCCGCGATCCCCACCAACCAGCTGCCCAGGCATGTGGCGATCGTGATGGACGGCAACGGCCGCTGGGCCAAGGAGCGGGGACTGAAGCGTACGGAGGGACACGCTCGCGGCGAGGACGCCCTGTTCGACGTGATCGAGGGTGCCGTCGAGATTGGCGTGAAGTACCTCTCCGCCTACGCGTTCTCGACCGAGAACTGGAAGCGCTCGCCCGATGAGGTGCGCTGGCTGATGGGGTTCAACCGCGACGTGATCCACCGACGGCGCGACCAGCTGAACGCCATGGGCGTACGGATCCGGTGGGCTGGCCGTCGCCCGCGGCTGTGGGGCTCGGTGATCAAGGAGCTCGAGGTCGCCGAGGAGATGAGCAAGCACAACGACGTGCTGACGCTGCAGTTCTGCGTCAACTACGGCGGCCGCGCCGAGATCGTCGACGCGGCCCGGAAGGTCGCTGAGCTGGCGGCAGCCGGGAAGCTCGACCCGTCGCGGCTCACCGAGGACCGGTTCCGGCAGTACCTCGACGAGCCGGAGATCCCGGATGTTGACCTGTTCGTCCGGTCGTCCGGGGAGCAGCGCACGTCGAACTTCCTGCTGTGGCAGTCGGCGTACGCGGAGCTGGTCTTCCTCGACCGACTCTGGCCCGACTTCGACCGACGCGACCTGTGGCGGGCGATCGAGCTGTACGTCACCCGCGACCGCAGGTACGGCGGCGCCGTGCCGAACGAGGTCAAGGGCTGAGGCTGGGCGACTGCCCTCGCCTCAGACGGAGAGCACGTACAGCTTCTCCCGACCGCCCGCGATCAACTCACTGAGCATCACCCGGTCGCGGTAGCGATCCATGAAGGCGTCCAGGCTGGCCTCGGTGAACCGATGTGCCTGGTCACCGTCGCCTGGGTTGGTCAATCGGCGAGCCAGTGCGGCGACAACCGGGTTCTCGCTCGACGCGAGATTGCGAACGGGCTCGGCGATGATCACCTGCGTACGGGCGGCCGCCAGCATTCGGTCGACCACCGGCCCTGGATCGGGGAGGAAGTGGTAGAGGCTGGCCTGCTGAACGAGGTAGTCCGCCTCGGGCAGAGGGGTGTCGGCATGCACATCCCACTGCACCCCGCGCCCACCCGCTGCGGTCACCCGGTCCACGAAGCCCTGGTTGAGGTCAAGTCCGGTGTAGTCGACGCCTCGCTCCTTGAGATGGTCGGCGTACAGGGTGGCTGGTCCGCAGCAGAGATCGACGACGCTTGACCCGGCCGGGATCAGCTCCGCAATCGCCCTCGATCTGGCGCCGTAGTGGCGTCCGTACAAGGCCCGCATGAGCAGCCCGTACGTCCAGCGGTTGCGGTAGATGATGCTCGCCTTCACGAGGGCATCGTACGGAGGGAGGTCACCGTGGCGCGATCACACCCCGCTCGGCCACCTTCCTGGGGGCGCCCCGGACCTCCCAACGCTCGTTCCCAGCCACGGCCACGTCGACGGTGCGGCCTGGCAGTGTGAGCCGACCGGTGACCGTACGGGCGGTCAGTCCGACCACCTCCGCGACCTCGCCATCTCGCAGCACCAGCCGCACCCCCGGCGGGAAGGTGGCGAGCTCGGCACCGTCGGCTACCAGGACGCAGCCCGCACGGCTCACGTGGAGCTCGTAGTGGACTCCCGCATGGCTCCGACCGTACGAGGTCGCCGTGGCCGCCACATCGTGCTGCACCATCGGCGTCACCAGCCCCGACACCCACAGATCCCCATCGCGACGAGGCAGGATGCCGCAGCACCGCTCCACGAAGTCGAGCAGGGTCAGCACCGCCGGCGAGTAGCCCGAGGTGAAGCCCTGCTCCCCCGTCCAGGGGTGCCAGGTCTGGGCGAACCGCGGTTCCTTGGCCAGAGTGGTGATCGTCGGCTACATCGCCCAGGCAAGCTCCACGAACCGACCGTGTGTCTCGAACGCGGCCGGAGCGCGCAGCACCGCCAGCGCGTTGGTCGGCCCCGCCCAGGAGTTGTGCTCGATCCGCGGGTCGAATCGCGGGTCGTCCAGCGCGAGGCAGGTGAACGGGAAGTGGGCGAAGAACTTCCGGGTGTTCAGCAGGTAGCGACGAAGTGCCTCGTCAAAGAACGCGTCGTCACCGATGCCGCACGACAGCACTCGCAGCAGCACGTCGGACTGCACCTTGACGAGCTCACCGGTCGCGTCACGGTCGTAGAAGAACTGGTCGGTGGAATCCCAGCACTGCTCGAACAGGGCTGCTGTCGACGCCTCGGCCGCGGCCAGCCAGGGCGACTGATCCTCACCAAGGCGTCGAGCCATCGCAGCTAGCTCCCTCCGCTGGCTCGCCACATTGGCGGTCAGGTCGGGAGCGATGAACGGCAACCTCGGGTTGTCCGGATCAAACTGGGAGGGATCGTCCAGGTGCGGCACGTCGGGGACATGCCAGAAGCGCGGCGACCGGTCGTGGCCGGTGTCGTAGGTCGCGAAGGCCTCGACCCCGCCACTGCCCCGCGTGTCACGGTGCTCTGCCAGCCATCGGTCATGCGCCGCCAACGCTGGGTAGGCGTCGGCGACCAGCGAGGGTTCGCCGGACAGATCGGCGATGGTCCCCACCGAGCGGGCGAACGGCGTTACCATCTGGATCTGCCGGTACGACGGGACCGTCTCGCCACCGGGGCCGGCAGTCACCTTGTACGGCAGCATCCCGTCATCGCGAAGATGTCTGACGATGCGCCGTACGGTCTCGGCCGCCACGCCTGGCAGGAACCGCGCCAAGGTCTCCGCGCCAATCGACGCCGTGCTCTCGACCCAGCAGCCCGGGTAAGCACCCGCCTCGTGCAGGATGGCGGGCTGCGTGCCGTGTTGGACGACGGCGTCCAAGAGCTGGGTGACCGCTGCTGCGTACGCCTCCCCTAGTGGCCCCTCAGCGCTGAAGACCACATCCGCTCGTCCCCAGTCAGCGACCAGGACCTCGCTGTCGGGTCGGTTGGCCACCAGGTCCGCGAACTTCTCGTTCGTCCCCATCGACGTCCCCCTCGCCAATTTGCTATCGTTTCAAACAATATCTCGGGAACCGCTTTCCGCCCCGCGATCCAGTCGACA
>Ga0116180_1001985_pt1 | contig 16623 bp, 19 predicted proteins | sample AD_UKC073_MetaG_FD_89804 | JGI IMG/M metagenome (GOLD analysis project Ga0116180, IMG submission 89804) | Active sludge microbial communities of municipal wastewater-treating anaerobic digesters from USA - AD_UKC073_MetaG | ecosystem: Engineered > Bioreactor > Anaerobic > Digestate | place: USA...
CGCTGGCCGTATTCGACCGACAGGGCATAGGCGTCGAAGCCTTCGGCACAGGCGATGGCCAGGCAGGTGGCGGAATCAAGCCCGCCCGAGAGCAGGACGAGGGCGCGGGGGCGTGGGGTAGTCATGATTTCTCCGGTGTCTCGGAAAATAGTAACGTCGACCGGCGGTCGACGGGGCACGACCGCCGGACGGATTCAGCGGCCGGGTTCGTTGCCCCAGATGATTTTGTGGAGCTGGACCTGCATGCGCACCGGCAGCCGGTCACGCAGGATCCAGGCGGCCAGGTCGGCCGGCTGCAACTGGCCCTGCACCGGCGCCAGCAGCACCGGGCAGCGTTCGGTCAGGCCGTATTCGGCGATCTGGGCCTTGGCCCATGCGTAGTCGGCTTCTCCGGCCAGCACCAGCTTGAGTTCGTCGTGCCGGGTGAGCAGGGGAATGTTGGTCAACAGGTTGCGGGCCTCCTCGCCGGAGCCGGGGGCCTTGAGGTCCATGATGCGTGACACCCGCGGGTCCACCCCGGAGATGTCGATGGCGCCGCTGGTTTCCAGGGAGACCGAATAGCCGGCATCGCACAGGGCGCTCAGCAGGGGCAGGCAGTTTTTCTGGGAGAGCGGCTCGCCGCCAGTCACGCAGACCGTCTGGCAGTGGTGTGAAGCGACGTCGGCCAGGATGTCGTCGAGGCTGCGGGTGGTGCCGCCGGTGAAGGAATACTCGGTGTCGCACCAGCTGCAGCGCAGGGGGCAACCGGTGAGGCGCACGAAGACCGTGGGCAGGCCGGCCCGGGAGGTTTCACCCTGGAGGGAGTGGAAGATCTCGGTGATGCGGAGGGTGACGGGGCGACCGGTAGAGGGCATGGCGGAGCGTGCGGTGACAGCCCCGGCCGACGGGCCCGGGGCTGGCGGGTTTTTCACTTCTTCAGGCGTTGCCGGGCAATCTGCGCGGCCGAGCTGCTCGGGTAGCGGGAGACCAGCTTCTCGAGGCTGCGGGTGGCGCCGACGTTGTCGTTGCGGGCCTGCTGGGTGCTGGCCAGGCCGAGCAGGGCGTCCGGCGCACGGCTGTCGTCGGGCCACTGGTTGGCCACCTTGCCGTAGTGTTCGGCGGCGCCGATGTTGTCTTTCTGCTGATACAGGGCGCTGGCAGCCCAGAAGTGGGCGCTGGGCAGGAAGCTGCTGTTCGGGTAGGTCTTGGTGAAGGCGATGAAGCTGCCTGCGGCTTCCTTGTACTTGCCGCCGCGCAGCTGGGTCAGCGCCGCTTCGTAGTCGCGGCTCTCTGCGGCCGGGTCGACGGCCGTCGCCGCCGGCGCAGCCTGAGGGGCGGCGTCGGTGCTGGCGGCGGGGGTCTCGAGTTTGCGCAGGCGGTTGTCGAGATCGACGTAAAAGTCCTTCTGCCGCTTGATGGCATTGGCCAGGTCGTTGCTGAGCACCTCGTTTTCACCGCGCAGGCGGGCGATCTCGGTTTTCAGCAGGTCGATCTGGTTGGCGAGCTCGAGCTGGGCCCGGGCGCTCGCTTCCAGCTTGTCGAGACGGCCGCTGAGCTCGGTGCGCATGGCATTGATGCGCGCCCGGGCTTCATCGTCGTCAAACAGGCCGGCCTGGGCCGGGGCGATGATCAGCCCCGCCAGCAGTGCTGCCGTCAGGCGGGGCAGAAGGCGCCGGAACATCAGAATTCACCCGAATAAAGCATGTCGCCGCGACGGTTGGCGGACCAGCAGGACTCGCTGGCATCGCCGCAGCTGGGCTTTTCTTCGCCGAGGCTGACGGACTCGAGCTGGCCTTCGGACACGCCCAGCAGGGTCAGGGCCTTCTTGACGGCGTCGGCACGCTTCTGGCCGAGGGCCAGGTTGTACTCGCGGCTGCCGCGTTCGTCGGTGTTGCCCTGGATCAGCATCTTGACGTTGGGGTGGCTGGTCAGGAACTTGGCGTGGGCTTCAACCAGCGAGCGGTACTGGTCCTTGATCACGTAGCTGTCGTAGTCGAACAGCACGCTGCGCTTGGACAGGACGCTCTTGGGGTCCTTGAGCTCGGGGTAGGCGCTCTTGCCATCGGCGGAGCCGGCGTCGACGGGGACGACACGGCTGTTGTCCACGCCGGAGCTGGCAGCACCGCTGGAGCGGTCTTCAACGGCGACGGCGCTCTGGCCATCGGTGGGGGGCGACGACGTGCAGGCGGCCAGCAGGCCGACGGTGATCAGGGACAGGGCAACGCGGATGTACTTCATGGTGTGGGCTCCGGGAGCAAGCAAGGGGCGGGGTGGGAAGGGAGTGTAGGTTTTATAGGTGTCAGTTGCGCGGCTGCGGACCCCAGGCGGGTTCGCGGACGTCGCCGGATTGTACCGACAGACGCTGCTTGACACGACCGTCGGACGACACGGCGGCCAGTACGCCGCGGCCGCCGACTTCGGTGGCGTAGAGCACCATGCGCCCGTTGGGGGCGAAGCTGGGTGATTCGTCCTTGGCCGAGTCGGTCAGGATCTGGGTCTGGCGGGAGCCCAGGTCAAGCATGGTGACCTGGAAGCGGCCGCCGTTACGGGACACATAGACCAGGCTCTTGCCATCGGGTGAGGGGCGCGGGCTGACGTTGTAGCCGCCCTCGAAGCTGACCCGCTGGGCGTCGCCGCCGCCGGCCGGAACCCGGTAGATCTGCGGGCTGCCGCCCCGGTCGGAGGTGAAGTAGATCCAGCCGTCGGTGGACCAGGCCGGCTCGGTGTCGATGCCCGAGGAGGAGGCCAGGCGCTGCACGCCGGAGCCGTCGGCGTTGACCGAGTAGAGCTGGGACTGGCCGTCCTTGGTCAGGACCACCGCCAGGCGGCGGCCGTCGGGCGACCAGGCCGGGGCCGAATTGGAGCCCTTGAAGTTGGCTGCCACGTTGCGCTGGCCGGTGGCCAGGGAGTGCACGTACACCACCGGCTTCTTGGCCTCGAAGGACACATAGGCCAGGCGGGTGCCGTCGGGCGACCAGGCCGGGGAGATGATCGGTTCCTTGGAGGCCAGGGCGGTCTGGGCGTTGCTGCCGTCGGCGTCGGCGATCTGCAGCTCGTAGCGCGGACCGGATTTCAGCACGTAGGCGATGCGGGTGGAGAACACGCCGGGCTCGCCGGTGAGCTTCTCGTAGATGAAGTCGGCAATGCGATGGCCGGTGGTGCGGTACTGGTTGGGGGCCATCACCATGGCCTGGCTGCCCAGACTGACCTGCTTGGCGGCATCGAAGAGGCGGAACTGCACCTGGTAGCGGCCGCTGCCCGAGGGGGCAACGGTGCCTACGGCAAAGGCATCTGCACCGCGGGAGCGCACGCGGCCGAAGTCCGGCGGTGCGTCGGCGCCCATGGGCGACGGGCCGAGTTCGACCATCTTGAAGAGGCCGCTGCGCTCCAGGTCGGCGCGCACCACATCGGTGACGGCCCGGGGAAGGGCGTTCTCGCCCTCGAAACTGGCGATCGCCACCGGCATGCGGTTGGCGCCGGCGCCGGTGATCTCGATGGAAAGCTGGGCCTGGGCCAGGGACGCAAGGGCCAGCGCGCAGACGGTGGCGGTGCTGCGCAGGAAGGTCAGGATGCGTTGAGTCATGGGTGTGGGGTCACCGTTCGTTTAGTCGCGGAGCGGGTAGAACTTCAGCTCCAGCGTGCGGTTGAAGAGCTCCGGCTTGTCCGGTTTGGGCAGCGGGCTGGATTTCTGGATCGCGCGCTCGATGGCGCCGTCAAGCTGGGCATTGCCGGTCGAGCGCTTGAGGCGCACCTCGATCACCGAGCCGTCCGGTAACTGGTCCACGTAGAAGATCGCGAACGGGTCACCGTTAACGCCCGGCGGCAGCACGATATTGCCCTTCACCTTGGCGCGGATCTTCTCCACGTAGGCTTCCTGCGCCTTGCTCCGTGCTGCGCTGGCTTTGGCCCCGGCAACCCGGGCAAGTTCCTCCTGGAGTTGCTTGGAGTGGCTCACGTTCTCCGAGTCCCGGGCCATCAGCTCGCGCATGCGGCGATCTTCCAGCTCCCGGGCCTTCTCGGCATCGGCCTTGGCATTCTTATCGGTCTTGACCGGCTTTTCCACCGGCTTGACCGGCTTCTCGACCTTTGCCGGTTCGGGTTTCGGCTCAGGCTTCGGTTTGGGTTCCGGTTTGGGCCTGGGCTCGGGCTTCGGGTCCGGCTTGGGGGGCTTTTCGACCTCTTTGACCGGCTTGGGCGGTGTCTTCTTGGGTTCCGGCGCCTTGATGGCGATGTCCGGGTGCTTGCGCGGCGGCGGTGCGGGCTCCGGCTCGTCGTCGGGCTCGGGGGGCGCCGGCCGGGGGGCTGGGCGGGGCGGAGCAGGGGGGGGCGGAGGCGCCACCACGGCTGCGGGCAAGGGCGCGCTCACCAGCTCCACTTCCACGGCGTCGGGCAGGCGGTTCTGCCAGCGCACGCCGTAGAACAGGAACATGCCGAGGGCGATGTGCACCCCCGCAGCCAGGGCCAGGGACGACCACTTGCCCCGCTCGTTGGCGGGCATTGCTGGATTCATCGGGACGACTTGCCGACCTGCGTCTGCAGGCCGACTTTATTGACACCCGCGTTGCGCAGGTCGTTGAGGGTGTTCATCACCAGCTCGTACTTGACGCTCTTGTCGGCGGCGATGATCACCGACTGGCCTGGGTTGGCGGACACGGCGGCCTGCACCTCGCCGATCAGGTCCTTGCGGTTGAGGGCCTTCTCGGGGGAGCCGCTGGTCTGGCGCAGGGCCAGCTCACCGTCGGGCTTGACCTGCACCACCATGGCGTCGGTGGGCGGGGCGGGGACCTTGTCCACGCTGGGCAGGTTCACCGAGCCGGACTGGATCATCGGCGCGGTGACCATGAAGATCACGAGCAGCACCAGCATCACGTCGATGTAGGGCACGACGTTGATCTGGTTCATCAGGCGGCGTTGGCGCATGGCGTCGGGGCTCCCGGGCTCAGCGCAGCTGGCGCTGGAGGATGTTCAGGAACTCCTCGGTGAAGCTCTCGAAACGGATGGCGATGCGGTCGATGTCGTGGGCGAAGCGGTTGTAGGCCACCACTGCCGGAATCGCCGCGAACAGGCCGATGGCCGTGGCCACCAGGGCCTCGGCGATGCCGGGGGCGACGTGGGCGAGGGTGGCGGAGCCCACGTTGGAAAGGCCGCGGAAGGCGTTCATGATGCCCCACACGGTGCCGAACAGGCCGACGTAGGGGGACACCGAGCCGACGGAGGCGAGGAAGGCCAGGTGGGCTTCCAGGTCGTCCACCTCTCGCTGGTAGGTGGCGCGCATGGCCCGGCGGGCGCCGTCCATCACTGCTCCGTGGTCGAGGCTCTTGCCGCGCAGCTTGGCGAACTCGCGATAGCCGGCTTCGAAGATGCGTTCCATGCCGGCCGCCTCGTGGCGGCTGGTGGCGGCGCTCTGGTACAGGGCGTTCAGGTCGCCGCCGCTCCAGAAGTCACGCTCGAAGAGATCGGTCTTCTTCTTGGCGTCGCGGATGGCGAACCACTTGCGGAAGATCCAGTACCAGGACATGAAGGACACGGTGCCCAGCAGGGCCATCACCAGCTTGACCAGCAGGCTGGCGTTGGCGATCAGGGACAGGATGGAAAGATCTTCGGTGACGTTCATCGGATTAAACCAGGGTGGCGAACTGTGCGCGCACAGCAGGGGGGATCGGGGCGGCCTTGCGGGTGTCGAGGGCGATGCAGGCGATGGTGATCAGGGCGTTGAAGATGATCTGGTCATCGCGGAAGATCTTTTGGGCAAACACCAGGCTGGCACCGCCGAGACGCTCGATGGTGGTGACCACCTCGAGCTGGTCGTCGAGCACGGCGGGCTGAAGGTAATCGGCCTGCACGGTACGGACGACAAATACGATATGCTGCTCGGCAGCCAGGGCTTTCTGCCCGAAGCCGGTGGCGCGCAACCAGTCGGTCCGGGCCCGCTCGCAGAATTTGAGGTAGTTGGCGTAGTACACGACGCCGGCGGCGTCGGTATCCTCGTAGTAGACCCGCACCGGCAGCGTGAAGCCGGGTTTGTGCGGGTTGCTTACGGGGTGTTTCGATGCGTGCATCGCAACATTTTACAGTATGAGTCCCCTTGTTCCGAAGCGCAGGGCTTCATTCAGTGTTTCAGAATGTTGGCTCCGATGCCCGGGTTTGCCTGAGGGACGTTGTAATTGCAGCAATCCTGTGCCTAGAATCGCGGCCTTGAGCGCGAACTGGTGCGTTTTGTGCATTGTTTCGGACAACAGATGCACAGGTATCGCGAAGCTGTTTGCGGCAGAATGCCCCGCAGGACTTGTAAGAGTCGAGAAACCGGCCGCAATCCGGGCTGGCCCGGGCCCTGGGGCCCGACATTCGATTCATGGGAGGAATGAGACATGGTTGCAACCACGACAAGCAATGAGAAGCTGCTGACCGAGGCCGAAATTCTGGCCATGCCGGAAGACGATTACATGAACCCGGCCCAGCTGGAGTTCTTCCGGGTCCGTCTCTCCAGGATGCGTGACGAGCTGCTCGAGAACGCTGCCAGCACCGGTGCCAACCTGCGCGAGAACGAACTCGTCGCCGATCCGGCCGACCGTGCCACGGTGGAAGAAGAGCACGCCCTCGAGCTGCGCGTCCGTGACCGGGAGCGCAAGCTGCTCAAGAAGATCGACGAAGCCCTGGGGCGGATTGCCGAAGGCGAGTACGGCTGGTGCGAGGAGACCGGTGATCCGATCGGTATCGGCCGCCTGCTGGCCCGCCCGACCGCGACCCTGTCCATCGACGCCCAGGAGCGTCGCGAACGCACCCAGAAGCTGTACGGGGAGTAATCCCCGGCCTGGCTTTGCCGGGACGGCAACGAAATTCATGACCGTCCCGGTGCATCGCATTCCTGTCTCCCTGCTCACCGGATTTCTCGGGGCAGGCAAGACCACCGTCCTCAATCACCTGCTGCGCCAGCCCGAGCTGGCGGGCACGGTGGTGGTGATGAACGAGTTCGGCGCCGTGCCGATCGATCATCTGCTCGTCGAGCACATCGACGAGAATCTCGTCCTCCTCGAATCCGGCTGTCTGTGCTGCACGGTCCGCGGTGACCTCACCCGGACCCTGCGGTCGCTGTTCATGCGGCGCCTGCGCCGTGAACTGCCGGCCCTTGAGCGTATCGTCATCGAAACCACCGGCCTGGCCGATCCGGCGCCGGTGCTGTTCACCCTCATGCAGGATTTCTTCATCGCCGAACGGTTCCGCCTGGACGGGGTGATCACGGTGGTGGATGCCGTGTTCGGCGCCGAACAGCTGGCGCGCCAGCCCGAGGCCGTCAAGCAGGTGGCCATGGCCGATCGCCTGCTCATCAGCAAGTGCGACCAGACCGACCGGCAGGCGCTGGAAAGCCTGGAGGCGCGGCTGGCCGGCCTCAACCCCGGCGCGCTGCAGCTGCGCGTGGAGGGGGGTGTCGTTGCGCCGGAGGCCGTGCTCGAATGCGGCCTGTGGAACCCGGCCCTCAAGACCGCCGATGTGGCCCGCTGGCTGGCCGACGAGGCCGTTGCGGCGCGGGCCGCGGCCCATCCCTACGCCCCGCGGGGGCGCGCGGCGGTGGCCGATGCCGATCGTCATGATGCGTCGGTCCATACCTTCGTGGTGCGCATCGACGCGCCCGTGGCCTGGGGCGATTTCTCCACCGCCCTGGACATGCTGCAGGGGCTCAAGGGTGACCATCTGCTGCGGGTGAAGGGCATCGTCCATGTCCGCGGGGAGGCGCTGCCCCGGGTTGTCCAGTGCGTGCATCACCTGCGTTACCCGGAGGCGGCGCTGCCCGCCTGGCCGGATGAGGCGCGCGCCACCCGCCTGGTGTTCATCGTCCGCGACCTGCCGCGGGCGTTTGTTGATCAGGCCTTCGCCGGCTTCTGCCCGGCGCAGCCGGAGCGTGCCGCATGAGGCTGGCTGCCCGCTCCTCGGCCCTGCTGCGCAGCGCACTGGCGCTGTTGCTGGTCTGCGCGCAGATCTTCGCCGCCGCCCATGCCGTCGGCCATATCGGCGATCTGGCAGGTCTGGCGCGGGCCGACAATCTGGTCGCCGAGGCCTCGCGGGATGGCGGCGTTCCCGCTGCCGAACGTCATGAGGCCTGCCTGCTGTGCCTGGCGGCAGCCGATCTGGTTGCGGCCTTGCCGCCCGCGGTGCCGGTGCTGGACATCGATGTCCAGGTGCTGACCCTTCCTGCTGCGCCTGACCTTGTTCCCGGCGCCCTGCGCCTGCCCCGGCCCCATGCCCGGGGTCCGCCCGTTTTCTCCTGACTCCGTCCCTTTCGTGATGACCGGTGCCGGCCCCGCCTGCGCCGGCAGCCCCCATTTCAGGACCGATCCCAGGAGATCCGAGCCATGTCTTTCGTTCGTCCCGGCGCGCTTTGCGTCGCCCTTGCTGCGGCCTTTCCGGCCGTCGCCTCCGCGGCATCCGATGCCGATCTGAAACAACTCCGCCAGCAGATCCGTGAGCTGCGCGACGCCTACCAGCAGCGCATCGACGCCCTCGAGCGCCGGCTGACCGACGCCGAGCAGCGCGCTGCCGGTGCAGCCACGGCCGCCGCCGTGGCCGGTTCAACGGCCACCACCGCGGTCCAGTCCGTGGCCAAGGTCGAGGCCCGTGCCGCCGAGGCCCAGGCGGCAACCGACAGCGTGGCACGCCGGCCGGTGGCCGAGAGCGCCTTCAACCCTTCCATTTCCCTGATCATCGACAGCAAATTCACCCGCTTTCAGCGTGATCCGGGTGCTTACCGCATCGACGGTTTCATCCCTTCCGGCGGCGAGGTCAGCCCTCCCCGCAAGGGCTTCTCGCTGGGTGAATCGGAGCTGGCCTTCTCCGCCAACGTGGATCACCTGTTCCGCGCCAACGCACGTTTTGCGCTGGCTGAAGATGATGGTGCCGGGGTGGTCGAGGTCGAGGAAGTGAACGTGGAAACCCTGGGCCTGTCCTCCGGCCTGAAGGTCAAGGCCGGGCGCTTCCTGTCCGGCGTCGGCTATCTCAATCAGCAGCATCCCCACGAATGGGACTTTGCCGATGCGCCCCTGGCCTACAAGGCCTTCTTCGGCTATCGCCTGCAGAACGACGGTGTCCAGCTGCGCTGGGTGGCGCCGACCGACCTGTTCCTCGAGCTGGGCACCGAGGTGGCCAGCGGACAGAAATTCCCCGGTGCGGAGCGCAATCGCAACGGCGCGGGCCTGTGGACGGCCTTCGCCCACCTGGGGGGTGACATCGGCACCGAGTCCGCGTGGCAGGTGGGCTTGTCCCATGTGCGTACCAACCCGCGGGAACGGGGTTTCGAGGATGGTGCCGATGCGGCCGGCACAGCCCTGGCACACAGTTTCTCGGGGCGTAGCCAGACCTGGATCGCCGATTTTGTGTACAAGTGGGCACCCAACGGCAACAGCAGCGTGACCAACCTGAAGGTGCAGGGGGAGTACTTCCAGCGCCGTGAAAGCGGTGAGCTGAACTACGACCTGGGTGGCCTCACCGAGGCCAGTTCAGCGGCCCGTTTCCGTCAGTCCGGCAGCTATCTGCAGGCGGTGTACCAGTTCATGCCGCGTTGGCGTGTGGGGGTGCGTGGGGACTGGCTCGACAGCGGCACGGCCAACCTCGGCAGCCTCGACCCGGCTGGCCTGCCCCTGCTGGCGGGCTACAACGCGAGCCGCCAGTCGGTGATGCTGGATTGGTCCCCGTCCGAGTTTTCCCGTCTGCGCCTGCAGCTGGCCCGCGACAAGTCCCGCCGGGACGAGTCCGACAACCAGGTCTGGCTGCAGTACATCATGAGTCTCGGCGCCCACGGCGCCCACAAGTTCTGAGGAGCCCGGTCATGTTTCCGAAACTGATGCTTCGTCTTGCTGCCGTGTTCCTGGCGGTATTTGCCCTGCCCGCGCTGGCAGCCCTCAACGTCTTTGCCACCGTGCCCGAGTGGGCGGCCCTGGCGAAGGAGATCGGCGGTGAGCGGGTCCAGGTGTTTGCCGCCACCAACGCCCTGCAGGACCCCCATCGCATCGAGGCCAAGCCGTCGCTGATCGCCCGCGCCCGGGGCAGCCAGCTGGTGGTGGCCACCGGGGCCGATCTGGAGATCGGCTGGCTGCCGGTGGTGTTGCGGGAAGCCGGCAATGCCGCCATCCAGCCCGGCCAGCCGGGCTACTTCGAGGCCGCCAGCGCTGTCCGGCTGCTCGAGGTGCCGAGCCGCCTGGATCGTGCCGATGGCGATGTGCATCCGGGGGGCAACCCCCACGTCCAGACCGATCCGCGCAACATCCTGAAGGTGGCCGAAGCCCTGGCGGGCCGCATGGCCCGGGTGGATCCGGCGGGTGCCAGCACCTACGACGCCAACCTGGCCCGCTTCAGCGAGCGCTGGCAGGCCAACCTGGCCCGCTGGGCGCGGGCGGCGGCGCCCTTGCGCGGGGTGCCGGTGTGGGTTCAGCATCGTTCCTTCGCCTACATGGCCGACTGGCTCGGCCTGAAGGAGCTCGGCGCCCTCGAACCCAAGCCCGGCGTGGAGCCCGGCAGCGCCCATCTGGCCAGCCTGCTGGCGCGCCAGAAGGAGACGCCGGCACGGATGATCCTGCGCGCGGCCTATGCTCGCCCGACCGCCTCCGAGTGGCTGGGCGAGCGGGCTGGCATCCCGGTGGTGGTGCTGCCCTTCACCGTTGGCGGCAATCCGGCGGCGGGTGATCTGACGGCGCTGTTCGACGATACCGTGCAGCGCCTGCTCGGCGGCCTCAGGTAAGGAGAGGTGATGGACGGGATCCTGCTTCGCGTGACCGGGCTGATGGCGGGCTACGCGACCCCGGTGGCTGGCCCGCTGGCGTTCGAGTTGCGGCGGGGCGAGATCCTCGGACTTGCCGGCCCCAACGGCGCCGGCAAGTCCACCCTGCTGAAGGCCCTGTGGGGCGGTGTCAAGGTGTTCGGCGGGCGTGTCGAGAAGGCGCCCGGGCTGGCCATCTCCCACCAGGCCCAGGGCTTTGATGACCTGCGCGGCGTGCCACTGACCGGGCGCGAGCTGCTGGCCCTCACCGGCGCCACGCCGGCCGGGCTGCCGCCGTGGCTGGCCGAGCGGCTCGACTGGCGGCTCGATCGTCTGTCCGGCGGTCAGCTCCAGTTCCTGCGCTTGTGGGCCTGCCTGGCGGCGCCGGCGGATATCGTGCTGCTCGACGAGCCCAGCAACAATCTCGACCGGGCCGGGGTGGACTACCTGGCCGACTGGCTCGGCCGTGCCCATGCCGACCAGGGCATCGTCATCGTGTCCCACGACCCGGCGCTGATCGACCGGGTGTGCACCCGGGTGATCGAGGTGGGCGTCGCCGTGGAGGCGCCGGGGCCATGAATCTCGACCTGCTCTTCGACCCCCTGTTCCGGGTGCCGTTTTTCACCGGGTTGTTGCTGGCCGGCCTGCTGCCGCTGATCGGCATGTACCTGCGCCTGCGCGGCGAATGGCTGGCCGCGCTGGCCTTTGCCCAGATGGCGTCGGCAGGGGCCTTGCTGGCCATGGTGCTGGGCTGGCCGATGCTCGCCGGCGGTGCCCTGGCGGCCTTGCTGGCGGCCCTTGCCAAGGGTTTTGCGGCCGCGGCAGGAGCCAACGCCTACGCCCTGATGATGCTCCTCGCCTGGGGGGCGGGGGTGCTCCTGGTGGCCAACCATCCGCTGGCCGAGCAGGCCGGGCATGCCCTGTTCGATGGTCAGCTGTACTTCACTGGCGAGGGGCACCTGCTGGCCGTCGGCCTGGTCTGCGCCGGGGCCGTCCCGGTGCTGCTGCGCCTCAACCGCCCCCTGCTGCTGGCGCGCTTCTTCCCCGAGTTTCACCAGGCCCGGGGGCTGGATGCGCGCCTGCGGCTGATGCTTTTCGACCTGCTGGCGGGGGTGGTGATCGCCCTCGCCACGGTCAGCATCGGCGTGATGGCGGCCTTCGCCCTGGTGTTCGTCCCGCCACTGGTGGCCTACCGTTTCGGCCGCAGCTGGCGATTCGGGCTGGGGCTGGCGGCGCTCCTCGGCATGGGCGGATACAGCCTCGCCTTCGCGCTTTCCCTGGCGTTCGATCAGCCCTTCGGCCCGGTTTGTGCAGTGCTTCTGGTGGGCCTGATCCTGCTGCTGGGTGTGAAATCCGACCGTTTGTAAATCAGGCTGTTCATGCTTTGTTGAGTGTTATCCTGTTTAATCGCTATAAACCAAACTGGAGGAAATGGAGTGGCGCTACCGTTTTTCGGCAAGAAGCCTGCAGCTGCCGGAAGTCCAGCACCGCGTCCCCGGGGCGGCACCGACCCCGTCCAGGGTGGCTCTCGCCCGCCTGCCGCACCCCCGCCCCTCTCCCAGGCGCCGCTGTCACGGCTGCCGGGCAAGGCGCGCAATGAAACCTCATCCCTCGATTTCACCATTGCCGGTGGCGATCTGAAGCGTGTCATGGCGCAGTGCGCCGACAAGGTGCACGTGGAGGAGGGTGTCGATGAAATGTCCCCCCCGGCCGAAGAGGCCGCCATCCTTTACGCCAATGGTGGCTACGACGAAGCCCGCGCGGTTCTCGAACACGCCCTCGACACCACCAAGGGTGCCGACGCCCGGCTGACCCTGTGGGGCATGCTCCTTGATCTGCTGCGCCTGATCGGTCATCGGGAGCGCTTCGAGGCGCTCAGCCTGAGCTACGCCACCGAGTTCGAGCGTTCCCCCCCGGCCTGGCTCGACCTCTCGCCCCACGGCGCCAAGGGCACAGAAACCAAGGTCCAGACCGTCAATCTTTCCGGCGTCCTCGATGGTCAGGCCGCAGGGCAGTTTGCCCAGCTCATCCAGATCGGCATGCGCACCGGCGCCCTGCGCATCGACCTGAGCCGTCTGCGCGGTGTGGACAATGCCGGTGCCGAGCTGTTGCTGAGGGCCGTGCGCGGGCTGCGCAAGGCCAAGATCCGGCTGTCCCTGGTGGGGGCCGGGCATCTCGCCTCCGTGCTGGGCGGTGTCGTCACCCCGGGCAAGGCCGAGCAGAAGCCGGTGTGGCTGTTGTTGCTCGAGGTGCTGCAGTACACCGAACAGAACGACCGTTTCGAAGAGCTGGCGGTCGATTTCGCCATGACCTTCGAGGAGTCCCCCCCCTCCTGGGAGCCTCCGCCCGAGCTCACGGCCAGCCAGACGGGCGCCGAGGTGCTCGCCGTGCAGCTCAGCGATATCTATCGCCTCGACGGCGAGATCGTCGGCCCGAACACCGAAGTGCTGCGCAAGATCACCGCCTTTGCCAGCGGGCGCACCAAGGTGGAGGTGGATTGCAGCCTGCTTCGGCGCATGGACTTCGTCTCTGCCGGCACCCTCTTCAATATCGTCTCCCAGCTCCATGCCCAGGGGCGGCTGGTGGTGCTGAAGGGCGTCAATTCCATGGTCGCCGCGCTGATGCAGGTGATGGGCCTCCATCAGGTGGCGCGCATCGAACTGCGCGGCTGAACGGGCGGTGGCGGCCGCCTGAAGGCGCGCCGGGTGGGGCTTGTAATTGCTTTTTCGATCCCCATATCCGTTCAATGGAACAATATCACGGCACTACCATCCTCTCGGTCCGGCGCGGCCGGCACGTGGCCCTTGGCGGCGACGGCCAGGTCACCCTGGGCAACATCGTCATCAAGGCCAGCGCCCGCAAGGTGCGCAAGCTCTACCAGGACCGCATCCTGGCGGGTTTTGCCGGCGGCACGGCGGATGCCTTCACCCTCTTCGAACGCTTCGAGGCCAAGCTCGAAAAGCACCAGGGCAACCTAGTGCGCAGCGCCGTCGAACTGGCCAAGGACTGGCGCACCGACCGTGCCCTGCGTCGCCTGGAAGCCATGCTTGCGGTGGCCGACCTGGACAACTCCCTGATCATCACCGGCAACGGTGACGTGCTCGAGCCCGAGCAGGGCATCGTAGCCATCGGCAGCGGCGGCGCCTACGCCCAAGCTGCGGCCCGGGGCCTGATCGAAAACACCGAACTCACGCCCGAAGAGGTGGTCAAGAAGTCCCTGACCATCGCCGGCGACCTGTGCATCTACACCAATCATTGCCACACCATCGAGGTGCTGAAGCCGTGATGCCTGCGGCTGCCTGCCCGGCAGCCGCGCAAGCGCTGGCCAGACCCGCTGCACCCAGGATGTTTCCATGACCCAGATGACCCCTCCGGAGATCGTCTCCGAACTCGACAAGCACATCGTTGGCCAGCACAAGGCCAAGAAGGCCGTGGCGGTGGCCCTGCGCAACCGCTGGCGGCGGGCCCAGGTGGCCGAGCCGTTGAAGAGCGAGATCACCCCCAAGAACATCCTGATGATCGGCCCGACCGGCGTCGGCAAGACCGAGATCGCCCGTCGCCTGGCCCGCCTGGCCAACGCCCCCTTCATCAAGATCGAAGCCACCAAGTTCACCGAAGTGGGCTATGTGGGCCGGGATGTGGATACTATCATCCGCGATCTGGTGGAGATCGCCATCAAATCCCACCGCGAGCAGGCCATGAAGAAGGTCCGTGACCGGGCCCAGGACGCGGCCGAAGACCGGGTGCTCGACATCCTGCTGCCGCCGGCCCGCCCCACCGTGGGCTTTGGGGCCGAGCCGGCCAGTGCCGAGGAAAACGCCACCCGCCAGAAATTCCGCAAGAAGCTGCGCGAGGGTGAGCTGGACGACAAGGAAGTGGACATCGAGGTGGCGGTGCCCGGCATGAGCGCCGAGATCCTCGCGCCCCCGGGCATGGAAGAGCTCACCGGCCAGCTCCAGAGCATGTTCCAGAACATCGGCGGCGGAAAGAAGAAATCCCGCAAGCTGAAGATCAGCGAGGCCATGAAGCTGCTCACCGACGAGGAAGCCGCCAAGCTGGTGAACGAAGAAGAGATGAAGGCCGAGGCCCTGCGCATGGTGGAGCAGAACGGCATCGTCTTCCTCGACGAGATCGACAAGATCGCCACCCGCTCCGACAGCCACGGTGCCGACGTGTCGCGCCAGGGCGTTCAGCGCGATCTGCTGCCCCTGGTGGAAGGCACCACGATCAGCACCAAATACGGCATGATCAAGACCGATCACATCCTGTTCATTGCCAGCGGCGCCTTCCATCTGTCCCGCCCGAGCGACCTGATCCCCGAACTGCAGGGCCGTTTCCCCATCCGCGTGGAGCTCGACTCCCTGTCGGTGGAGGACTTCGAGTGCATCCTGACCCAGACCGACGCCTGCCTGACGCGGCAATATGAGGCCTTGCTGGCCACTGACGGGGTGAGCCTCGAGTTTGCCCCCGACGGTATCCGCCGCCTGGCCGAGATCGCCTTCCAGGTGAACGAAAAGACCGAGAACATCGGTGCCCGGCGTCTGTACACGGTGATGGAGAAGCTCCTCGAGGAGCTTGCCTTCGAGGCCGGCAAGGCCGGTACCGAGACAGTGCGCATCGATGCGGCCTACGTGGATGGCCGCCTCGAGATGCTGGCCCAGCGCGAGGATCTTGCCCGCTACGTGCTGTAAGCCCTTTCGGGAAAACCCCGACGCCGGCCCCCCGGGGCCGGCCCTATAATCGGGTCTCTACCGGCGCCTGTCCGGCCTCCATGGTTTCCGGTCATGTTGCTGCGCATCGTCTCCATCCTCTTTCCGCTGTTTGCCATCACCGCCATCGGCTTTCTGGTCGGTCGCCGGGCCAAGCCCGATCTGTCCCACGCCAACAAGCTGAACATGGACGTGTTCGTGCCGGCCCTGGTGTTCGGGGCGCTGGCCAACAAGTCCTTTCACATCACCGAGTTCCTGCCCCTGCTGGCGGCCACCCTGGCGGTGGTGATCGGGTCGGGACTCCTCGGCTGGCTGGCTGCCCGCCTGCTCGGCATCGCCCCGAAGACCCTGGTGCCGCCGATCATGTTCAACAACTGCGGCAACCTGGGGCTGCCCCTGGCCGTGCTGGCGTTTGGCGAACAGGCCCTGGCGCCGGCGGTGGTGATGTTCATGGTCTCCAACCTGCTGCACTTCTCCTTCGGCGCCTGGCTGCTGGATCACCAGATCAAGCTGGGCGGCATCTGGAAGGTTCCGTCCGTGCTGGCCACCATGGCGGGGCTGGCGGTGGGCCTGAGTGGCTTCGAGGTGTGGGAGCCGGCGATGATCGCCATCCGCATGCTCGGGGAGATCTCCATTCCGCTGATGCTCTTCGCCCTGGGTGTGCGCCTCACCGAGTCGCGCATCGGCGAGATCCGCCTGGGCCTGATCGGGGCAGCGGCCCGGCCGCTGATCGGCATGCTGCTGGCGGCGGCCATGATGCTGGTGGTGCCCCTGCCCGAACGGGAGCGGGCCTTGCTGCTGGTCTTCGGCGCCCTGCCGCCGGCGGTGCTCAACTACATCTTTGCCGAGCGCTACCACCAGGAGCCGGAAAAGGTGGCGTCCATCGTGCTGATCGGCAACGTGGCCGCCTTGGCCTTCCTGCCCCTGGCCCTGGCCATGGGGCTTTAGCACGGACGCATCCGGCCCGTCTCCCCCGCGGATTGCATGCTAGAGTGAATTTAGACGCCGTGAGCCCGCCGGCGGGCTCTCCGTCTGCGTTTCCATCGCTTGCTCGATCCGGAAGGAGTACCGGCAATGACCACGCTCTCCTGTTCGCCCGGTGGCCACGGATTGTGGCTGACGCTGTTGATTGCGGTGCTGGTGTCGTGGGGCTGTCGCAGCCCGGATCCGGCTCCCGCCTCTCCCGGTAGC
>Ga0116180_1001990_pt1 | contig 16572 bp, 14 predicted proteins | sample AD_UKC073_MetaG_FD_89804 | JGI IMG/M metagenome (GOLD analysis project Ga0116180, IMG submission 89804) | Active sludge microbial communities of municipal wastewater-treating anaerobic digesters from USA - AD_UKC073_MetaG | ecosystem: Engineered > Bioreactor > Anaerobic > Digestate | place: USA...
GAACTGGTGCCGGGCATGATCTTCACCATCGAGCCGATGATCAACGCCGGCCGGCGCGAGATCCGCGAACTGGGCGACGGCTGGACCATCGTCACCAAGGACCGCTCGCTGTCGGCGCAATGGGAGCACACGGTGCTGGTCACCGACACCGGCTACGAGGTGCTGACGCTGTCGGCCGGCTCGCCGCCGCCGCCGGCCTTCATCACCCCGGCCACCGCCACGGCGGCCTGAGTCCGGCGCCCCGGCGTGAACGCCCGCGAGCCTGTGGTCCCGGCACCCGACCTGCCGGCCCTGCGTGCGCAGTTCCGCGACGGCAAGCGCGCACTGATCGACGGCTTCATGCAGGGCCGGGCCACGGCGCCGGCCGCGGCGCGGCTGATCCGCGCCCTCACCCGCCATGTCGACGCCTGCCTGTGCGCGCTGTGGCAGCAGTGCGCCCTGCCCGCCGGCGCCGCCCTGGTGGCCGTGGGCGGCTACGGCCGTGGCGAGCTGCTGCCGCACAGCGACATCGACGTGCTGCTGCTGTTGCCTGACGACGCCTCGGTGTTGGCCGGCAGCCCGGCGAAGGCGGCGATCGAGGCTTTCGTGACCGCCTGCTGGGACATCGGGCTGGAGATCGGCTCGTCGGTGCGCAGCGTGGCCGAATGCGTGCTGGAAGCGCGCGGCGACCAGACGGTGCAGACCTCGCTGCTCGAATCGCGCCTGGTCTGCGGCGCCAGGCGGCTGCACACCCAGTTCCAGCGCGAGATCGCCGCGGTGATGGACGCGCGCGCCTTCCTGCGCGCCAAGACGCTGGAAATGCACCAGCGCCACACCAAGTACGAGAACACGCCCTACGCGTTGGAGCCCAACTGCAAGGAAAGCCCCGGCGGCCTGCGCGACCTGCAGGTGGTGATGTGGGTGGCGCGCGCCGCCGGCCTGGGCCGCAGCTGGGCCGAACTGGCGGCCAACGGCCTGATCACGCCCTTCGAGGTCAAGCAGCTGCAGCGCAACCAGGGCCTGCTGACGCTGATCCGCGCCCGCCTGCACGCGGTGGCCGGCCGGCGCGAGGACCGGCTGGTGTTCGACCTGCAGACCGCCGTGGCCGAGAGCTTCGGCTACACCAGCAGCAAGGCGCAGCGCTCGTCCGAAGTGCTGATGCACCGCTACTACTGGGCGGCCAAGGCGGTGACCCAGCTCAACCAGATCCTGATGCTCAACATCGAGGAGCGCATCAACGCCAGCGGCGCCGCGCCGATGCGGCAGATCAACGGCCGCTTCCTCGACCGCGCCGGCATGCTGGAGGTGACCGAGGACAACCTGTACCTGGAGAACCCGCACGCGATCCTGGAGACCTTCCTGGTCTTCCAGCAGACGCCGGGCATCAAGGGCCTGTCGGCGCGCACCTTGCGGGCGCTCTACAACGCCCGCGAGGTGATGGACAGCGGCTTCCGCCACGACCCGATCAACCGCGAGCTGTTCATGGACATCCTGCGCCAGCCGCAGGGCATCACCCACGCCTTCCGGCTGCTGAACCAGACCTCGGTGCTGGGCCGCTACCTTTGGGTGTTCCGCCGCATCGTCGGGCGCATGCAGCACGACCTGTTCCACGTCTACACCGTGGACCAGCACATCCTGATGGTGCTGCGCAACGTGCGCCGCTTCTTCATCCCCGAGCACGGGCATGAATACCCGTTCTGCAGCCAGCTGGCCAGCGAATGGGACAAGCCCTGGCTGCTGTACGTCGCAGCCCTCTTCCACGACGTGGCCAAGGGCCGCGGCGGCGACCACAGCCAGCTTGGCGCGGTCGAGGTGCGGCGCTTCTGCCGCGACCACGGCATCGACCGCGACGACGCCGGCCTGGTGGAGTTCCTGGTGCGCCACCACCTGACGATGAGCACGGTGGCGCAGAAGGAGGACCTGTCGGACGCCGACGTGATCCGCGCCTTCGCCGACAAGGTGGGCGACGTGCGCCGCCTGACCGCGCTGTACCTGCTGACGGTGGCCGACATCCGCGGCACCAGCCCCAAGGTGTGGAACGCCTGGAAGGCCAAGCTGCTGGAGGACCTGTACCGCATCACGCTGCGCGCTCTGGGCGGCGCCAAGCCCAACCTGGACGCCGACCTGGAGGCGCGCAAGCAGGAGGCGCGGCAGATCCTGGCCCTGCACAGCGCCCTGCCCGGCACCGAGCAGCCGCTGTGGAAGACGCTGGAACTGAGCTACTTTGCCCGCCACGACGCCAGCGAGATCGCCTGGCATGCGCGGGCCCTGTGGCGCCACCTCGACCCGCCGCAGGCGGTGGTGCGGGCCCGCCCCAGCCCCATCGGCGACGGCCTGCAGGTGCTGGCCTACGCACCCGACCGGCCCGACCTGTTCGTGCGCATCTGCGGCTACTTCGACGGTGCCGGCTTCTCGATCCAGGACGCCAAGGTGCACACCAGCCGCACCGGCTTCGCGCTGGACACGTTCCAGGTCGTGCATCCGCGGGTCGAGGCCGAGGACCAGAGCGGCTACCGCGACCTGATCTCGCTGGTCGAGACGCAACTGGCGCAGGCCATGGCCAACGAGGCGCCGCTGGCTGAACCGGCACGCGGCCGGGTGTCGCGCCGGGTCAAGTCCTTCCCGGTGACGCCGCGGGTGTCGCTGGCGCCCGACGAGCGCGCCCAGCGCTGGCTGCTCAGCGTCAGCACCAGCGACCGCTCGGGCCTGCTGTACGCCATCGCCCGCGTGCTGGCGCGCCACGGCATCAACCTGCAGCTGGCCAAGGTCAGCACCCTGGGCGAGCGGGTGGAGGACACCTTCCTCGTCAACGGCCCGGCGCTGCAGCACCACCGCACGCAGCTGCAGATCGAGAGCGAACTGCTCGACGCCCTGGCTCCCGTCAGATGACTCCCCCCCGATGCGCCTTCAGCGCCTCCCCCCCAGGGGGGCGCCGCCAGCGGCCCGGCAGAGCCGGTTCCGCGGCGACCGCTTGGTCAAACCCGAAATCGAGGCTGGCCTGAGCATGCCCCTGCGCGCCCTCACCGCGGCCGAAACCGCCGCCGACCTCGCCGGCTTCGACGCCATCATCGACGCCCGCTCGCCGTCGGAGTTCGCCGAGGACCACTTGCCCGGCGCCATCAACTGGCCGGTGCTCGACGACGAGCAGCGGCGCATCGTCGGCACGCTGTACGTGCAGACCTCGGCGCTGGAAGCGCGCAAGGTGGGCGCGGCGATGGTGGGCCGCAACATCGCCGACCACCTGGACCGATGGATCGCCGACAAGCCGCGCGACTGGCAGCCGCTGGTCTATTGCTGGCGCGGCGGCCAGCGCTCGGGCTCGCTGGCCTGGTTCCTGGACCAGATCGGTTTCCGCACCGCCAAGCTGGCCGGCGGCTACAAGGGCTTTCGCGGCGTGGTGCGGGCCGACCTGGACGCCTGGCCGGCGCGCTTCGACTTCCGCGTGCTGGCCGGACGCACCGGAAGCGGCAAGACGCGGCTGCTGCATGCGCTGGCCGAGGCGGGCGCCCAGGTGCTCGACCTGGAAGGCCTGGCGGCGCACCGCGGCTCGGTGCTGGGCGGCTTGCCCGACCGGGCACAGCCGACGCAGAAGGCCTTCGACAGCCGGCTTTGGCAGGCGCTGCGTGGCCTGGACGCCGGCCGTCCGGTGTTCGTGGAGAGCGAGAGCAAGAAGATCGGCAAGTTGCAGTTGCCCGATGCGCTGATCACGCGCATGCACGCGCAGGGCCGCGTGCTGCGGGTGGAGATGCCCGACGCCGCCCGCGTCGATCTGCTGCTGCAGGACTACGGCTTCTTCGCCCGGGATGTCGACGGCTTCTGCCGCCTGCTCGACGGCCTGGTGGCGCTGCGTGGCCGCGAGACGGTGCAGCGCTGGCAAGCCCAGGCGCGGGCCGGCGACTGGGCCGCCGTCTTCGCCGACATGATGCTGGCCCACTACGACCCGCTGTACACCCGCTCGATGGACCGCCACTACGCCGGCTATGCTCAGGCCCGGCGCGTGGAGCTGGCCGACGGCAGCGCCCCGGTGCTGGCCGAAGCCGCCCGTGACCTGCTCGCCGACCTGACCTGACCCGACTGCCACGATGCGCCGCGACCGCCCCGACAGCCCCGCCCTGATCGAATCGCGCGCCTTCGGCGTGCGCAACATCCCACTGCTGCGGCCTCTGGGCTGGCTGGCCTGCGGCTGGCGCGACCTGGTGCGCTGCCCCCTGCCCGGCCTGCTGCACGGCCTGGCGCTGGCGCTGTTCGGCGGTGCGCTGATCGCCCTGGCGCGCGACAAGTTCTGGCTGCTGTCGGGCGCCTTCACCGGCTTTCTGCTGGTGGCGCCGGTGCTGGCGACCGGGCTGTACGCCGTCAGCCGGGCGCTGGAAAAAGGCCAGCGCGCCGACCTGGGCGTGGCCATCGCCGCCTGGAAACCCGACCGCGTGCAGGGCGGTCGGCTGATCATCTTCGGCCTGCTGCTGGCCTTTGCCGGCACCGGCTGGGTGCTGACCTCGGCGTCGCTGGTCACCGGCTTTGCGCCGGCCAAGGTCAACACGCCGCTGGACTTCCTGCGCGTGGTGGTGCTCAACGAGCAGTCGCACTTGTTCGAGATCTGGCTGGCGATGGGCGCCTTCCTGGCCGCGCCGGTCTACGCCAGCAGCGTGGTGGCCATCCCGCTGCTGCTGGACCGCCAGGTCAGCGTGCTGGCCGCCGTGCTGACCAGCTGGCGCGTGGTGCAGGCCCACCCGCTGCCGATGGCGTTGTGGGCGGCGCTGCTGATGGCATTGACCGTGCTGGGCATGGCCACCGCACTGGCCGGCCTGGTGGTGGTGGCGCCCTGGCTGGCCCATGCCAGCTGGCATGCCTACCGCGACCTGGTCAGCACCGCCGGCCTGGAAGAACGCTGAGCCATGTTCGGCCTGACCGAGGAGCAGATCGCCACGTTCGGCCTCACCTTCGGGGTGGGCGCCTTCATGCTCTACATGGTGTTCATCATCTTCCAGCTGGCGCGGGAATCGAAGGCCGGCCGGCTCGGCACCTTCGTGCTGTTCCTGGGCCTGGGCTTCGGCCTGCTGGGCTTCGTCGCCAAGGGCGTCATCAAGTTTTTCCTCGGCGGCGTCGGGGAATGAAAAGGGCCGGCAGAGCCGGCCATTTCGTCCCTCGAACTGGAACCCCCTCTCGGAGGGGCCAGGGGGAGCGGACACGTTCACCCGAAGGGTTGAACGCCCGCCCCGCGGGCGTTCAACCCATGTGCAAGCCGCCGTTGCACGAGAAATCGGCGCCGGTGGTGAAGCCGGAATCCTCACCCGCCAGCCAGGCGCAGATCGAGCCGATCTCGTCGGGCGTGCCCAGGCGCTTGACCGGGATCGTCGCGACGATCTTCTCCAGCACCTCGGGCTTGATCGCGCGGACCATGTCGGTGCCGATGTAGCCCGGGCTCACGGTGTTCACCGTCACGCCCTTGGCGGCCACTTCCTGCGCCAGGGCCATGGTGAAGCCGTGCATGCCGGCCTTGGCAGCCGAGTAGTTGGTCTGGCCGGCCTGGCCCTTCTCGCCGTTGACCGAGCTGATCTGGATGATCCGGCCCCAGCCCTTTTCCACCATGCCCGGCACCACCTGCTTGGTGACGTTGAACATGCTGTTCAGGTTGGTGTCGATGACCGCCTTCCAGTCGTCGGGCGTCATCTTCAGGAACATGCGGTCACGCGTGATGCCGGCGTTGTTCACCAGCACGTCGATGGTGCCGTGCTCGGCCGTGGCCTTGCTGAAGGCCTCGACGGTGGAGTCCCAGTCGGCGACGTTGCCCACCGAGGCGTAGAAGGTGTAGCCCAGGGCCTTCTGCTCGTCCAGCCACTTGGTGAAGTCGCGGCTCGGGCCGCAGCCGGCGATGACCTTGAAGCCTTCCTTGTGCAGGCGCTGGCAGATCGCGGTCCCGATGCCGCCCATGCCGCCGGTGACGTATGCGACTTTGTTGTTGGCCATGGTGTCTCTCTCTCCTTGCGTGGTTTGCGTGGTGGTGGTTGGTGCGCCGGGTTCAGCGCTCGATGGTCAGGGCCACGCCCATGCCACCGCCGATGCACAGGCTGGCGATGCCCTTCTTCGCGTCGCGCTTCTGCATCTCGTGCAGCAGCGTCACCAGGATGCGGCAGCCGGAGGCGCCGATCGGGTGGCCGATGGCAATCGCGCCGCCGTTGACATTGACCTTGGACAGGTCCCAGCCCATTTCCTTGTGCACGGCACAGGCCTGGGCGGCGAAGGCCTCGTTGATCTCCAGCAGGTCCAGGTCGGCGGCGTTCCAGCCGGCGCGCTGCAGGGCCTTGCGGGCGGCGGGCACGGGGCCCATGCCCATCACCTTGGGGTCGAGGCCGGCGCTGGCGTAGCTGGCGATGCGGCCCAGGGGCTTCAGGCCCAGGGCGGCTGCCTTGGCCGCGCTCATCAGCACCACGCCGGCCGCGCCGTCGTTGATGCCCGAGGCATTGCCCGCGGTCACCGAGCCGGCCTTGTCGAAGGCGGGACGCAGGCCGGCCAGGGCCTCGGCGCTGGTCTTCTTGTTGATGAACTCGTCGCTGTCGAACGCGATCGGGTCGCCCTTCTTCTGCGCGATCGAGACCGGCACGATCTCGTCCTTGAAGCGGCCGGCTTCCTGGGCGGCGGCGGCCTTCTGCTGGCTGGCCAGGGCCAGGGCGTCCTGCTGCTCGCGGGTGATGCCGTACTGCTTGGCCACGTTCTCGGCCGTGATGCCCATGTGGTACTGGTTGTACACATCCCACAGGCCGTCGGTGATCATGGTGTCGACCAGCTTCCAGTCGCCCATGCGCTGGCCGTCGCGGCTGTTGGGCAGCACGTGCGGCGCGGCGCTCATGTTCTCCTGGCCGCCGGCGATGACGATCTCGCTGTCGCCGTCGCGGATCGCCTGGGCGCCCAGCATCACCGCCTTCAGGCCAGAGCCGCAGACCTTGTTGATGGTGAAGGCCGGCACCTCCAGCGGCAGGCCGGCCTTGACCACCGCCTGGCGGGCGGCGTTCTGGCCCGAGCCGGCGGTCAGCACCTGGCCCAGGATGACTTCGTTGATCTGCTCGCCGCTCAGGCCGCTGCGCGCCAGCAGCGCCTTGATCACGGTGGCGCCCAGTTCGGGTGCGGCGGTCTTGGCCAGCGTGCCGCCGAACTTGCCGACCGCGGTGCGGGCGGCGGCGACGATGACGATCTCGGTGCTCATGGGGAAGTCTCCAGAAGGATGGAAGGAATCAGACAGGCTCTCAGGCCTTTTGTTTCACGTAGCGGCCTGGGGCGGCCTCGATGACCTTGTGACTGCGGTTGCCGTAGGCCTTGGGCGCGGCCACCTGCTTGCCAGCCTGTTTGCCCAGCCAGCCCGACCACACCGGCCACCAGCTGCCGGGCGTCTCGGTGGCGGTCTTGAACCAGTCGTCGGACGTGGCCGGCAGCTTGCTGTTGACCCAGTGGCTGCGCTTGTTCTTGTTGGCCGGGTTGATGACGCCGGCGATGTGGCCCGAGGCGCCGAGCACGAAGGTCTTGTCCTTGCTGCCGGCCAGCACCTCGGTGCTCTTGAACGCGGCCTGCCAGGGCACGATGTGGTCCTCGCGCGAGGCATAGATGAACGTCGGGCAGGTGATCTTCGTCAGGTCCAGCGGCACGCCGCAGACGGTCAGCGCGCCGGGCTTGCGCAGCGCATTCGTCAGGTAGGTGTTGCGCAGGTACCAGCAGTACATCGGGCCCGGCAGGTTGGTCGAGTCGCCGTTCCAGTACAGCAGGTCGAACGGCGGCGGCGCCTCGCCCTTCAGGTAGTTGCCGACCACGTAGTTCCACACCAGGTCGTTCGGCCGCAGGAAGCTGAAGGTCGTCGCCAGCTCCTTGCCCTTGAGCAGGCCCGGGCCGCCGGGGGCCTCGGCGCCGATGGTCATGTCGCGCAGCTTGACGCTGGCCTCGTCGACGAAGACGTCGAGGATGCCGGTGTCGCTGAAGTCCAGCAGCGTGGTCAGCAGTGTCATCGACGCGGCCGGCTTCTCGCCGCGGGCAGCCAGCACCGCCAGGCCGCTGGCCAGGATGGTGCCGCCGACGCAGAAGCCCAGGGTGTTGATCGTCTCGGCGCCGGTGATGTCCTGCACCGCGGCGATGGCGGCGATCGGGCCACGCTCGATGTAGTCGTCCCAGGTGGTGGCGGCCAGGCTGGCGTCGGGGTTGCGCCAGCTGACGACGAAGACCCGGTGGCCGTTCTCGACGGTGTAGCGGATCACCGAGTTCTCGGGCTGCAGGTCGAGGATGTAGTACTTGTTGATGCAGGGCGGCACGAACAGCATCGGTCGCTCATATACCTTGGCCGTCAGCGGCTTGTACTCGATGAGCTGGAACAGGTCGTTCTCGAACACCACCGCGCCTTCGCTGGTGGCCACGTTGCGGCCGACCTCGAAGCTGCTCTCGTCGGTCTGCGACATGTGGCCCTGCTCGATGTCCTTCCACAGCAGCTGCAGGCCCTGGGCGATGCTCTCGCCCTTGGTCTCCACCGCCTTGGCCAGGGCCTCGGGGTTGGTGGCCAGGAAGTTCGCCGGGCTGGCGGCATCCACCCACTGCTGCACCGCAAAGCGGATGCGCGACCTGGTCTTGGCGTCACCCTGCACGCTCTCGGCCATCTGCATCAGCGTGCGGGCGTTCAGCAGGTAGGCCTGGGCGTACAGCGCGGCGGCCGGGTTCTTGGTCCAGGCGTCGCCCGCGAAGCGCTTGTCGCCCAGCGGCGCGGCGGGCGCGCCCTCCTTCTGGAACGACGTCAGCGCGCCGTTCCACATCGCCGTGGCCTGGGTGATGTAGTCGCTCTGCAGCTTCGCCATCGCGTCCATCGGCAAGCTCAGACCGGACATGGTCTTCCACATCTCGGTCATCGCGCTGCCGAAGGCCTGCACGTTTTGCTGGGCCGCCTGTGCAGCCTGGGCGGCTGCCTGGGTCATGGGGGCGAGAGGATCGGCGCCTGCTGCGGGCTTCTTGCTCATGCTTGTCTCCACCTGTGCCGGGCCACGCAAACCGCGTGCCCTTGTGCGATGCTGTGCCAAAGCACCGGTTGTAAGGCTTCTAGCTTACCCGATGATGACTCAATTTTTTGATAAGCGATATTACGTACCGCAATCTGAAATGCACATCGTTCCCATTGCCTGGATGTTCGTCGTCGTGCTGATGACCATCGCCGAGGCCACCTCGACCCAGGGCACCCTGCTGGGCGCCTTCTTCACCTTCGTGCTGTACGGCCTGCTGCCGCTGTCGATCGTGATGTACGTGCTCGGCACGCCCGGCCGACGCCGCGCCCGGCGGGCGGCCGAAGCCGCGGAAGCCGAAACAACCGTCTCAGCCAGCCAGAGCGATGCCGGCGGCCATGCGCCCGGTGACCGGCGTGCGCCGGTACGAGAAGAACCGTGATGCGCCCTCCACGGTGCACCAGCCACCGCCCGAGACCTGCCCCACGCCCAGCGCCCCAAGGCGCCAGCGCGCCAGCCCGACCAGGTCGGCGCGCCAGCGGGCGCTGCCATCAGGCCGCGGGCTGAAGCGGAACAGCGCCGCATGGGCCGGCGCCAGCTGTTGCGGATCGGCGCCGAAAGCCAGCAGCACGTCGGCGCCTACTTCGAAGGCCGCCGGGCCGATGCACGGCCCCAGCCACGCGAGCACGTCGGCCGGCACACAGCCGGCGGCCTCGCACAGCGCGGACACCGTGTTGTCGAGCACGCCGCCGGCCAGGCCACGCCAGCCGGCGTGGGCGGCGCCCACGGCTTTGCCATCGCGGCTGCAGAACAGCACCGGCAGGCAGTCGGCCACCAGCACGGTACAGGCCATGCCCGGCTCGGTGCAGATGCTGGCATCGGCACGCACCAAGGACGCGCCGGCTTGCAGGTGACCGGGCGACAGCCGCAGCACGTCGGCGCCATGCACCTGGTCCAGCCACACTGGCTGCGCGCCCAGCGCGTCGGCAAAACGGCTCTGGTTCTCGTGCACCGCCGCGGGGTCGTCGACGGCCGCGCCCGGCAGCACCGGCGGACGCAGGTTCAGGCTGTCGAACGGCGCCGCGCTGACACCGCCGGCACGCGTGCTCATCAGCGCCCACACGCCGGGCGGCGCGGGCCAGTCGGGGCGGATGGCGTCGGGCAGCCCGGCCCCGCCGGCTTCAGCCGGCATCCGGGCAGGCCGAGGGCTGGGTCTGGCTGAAGGCCGGCAGTTCCATGCAAGCCTTGAACACCCGCATCACGTTCGGCACGTGGTCGGTGCGGCAGTCGAAGCGCTGGGCGTTGAAGATCTGCGGCACCAGGGTCAGGTCGGCCAGGCCCGGCGTGTCGCCGTGGCAGAAGCGCCCGGGCTGCGCGGCCAGCTGCCGCTCCACCGCCTCCAGGCCGCTTTCCACCCAGTGGCGGTACCAGCGGTTCTTGTCGTCCTCGCTGAGCTTCAGGTCGTGCGTCAGGTAGCGCAGCACGCGCAGGTTGTTCAGCGGGTGGATCTCGCAGGCGATGTCCTGGGCGATGGCCCGCACCCGCGCCCGGCCCAGCGCATCGGCGGGCAGCAGCGGCGGCTGCGGATGCGTTTCATCCAGGTACTCGCAGATCGCCAGCGACTGCGTCACCAGGGCGTCGCCATCCTGCAGCGTGGGCACCAGGCGCGAGGCCGAGACACTGGCGTATCCGGCGTCCAGGTGCTCGCGCTTGACCAGGTGCACGGGGATGTAGTCGTAGTCCAGCCCTTTCAGGGCCAGCGCGATGCGCACCCGGTACGAGGCCGAGGAACGGAAGTAGTTGTAGAGCTTCATGCCAGCCCCTCGCCCCATGGGCACATGGGCCGATCCCCCGCGGGGATGGCGGGCCGGCTTGGGAGCGGCCCGGCGCTCGGCCCGCTCGCCGCAGATGCCACAGGACGTCTCATGCTCGGTCCTCCGCCAGTCAGCCCACGCGCACGCGCAGCGTGCCCAGGCCGGCGATGGTCGCTTCCATCAGGTCGCCCGCCACCACGGCGCCCACACCGGCCGGCGTGCCGGTGAAGATCAGGTCGCCCGGCTGCAGTGCCCAGGCCCTGGAGATGACCTCGATGGTCTCGGCCACGCTCCAGATCAGCTCGGACAGGTCGCCCTTCTGCCGCACCTCGCCATTGACGGCCAGCGTGATCGCGCCCCGTGTGAGGTCGCCAGCGTTGGCGGCCGGGTGCAGCGGGCCGATCGGGGCAGATTCATCGAAGGCCTTGCCGATCTCCCAGGGCCGGCCCTGCTTCTTCATCTCGTTCTGCAGGTCGCGGCGGGTCATGTCCAGGCCGATGGCATAACCCCAGATGTGGCGGTCCGCATCGGCCGCGGCGATGTCGCGCCCCCCGGTGCCGATGGCCACCACCAACTCCACCTCGTGGTGCAGGTTGGCGGTCTGCGTCGGGTAGGCCATCGCGCCGGTCGCGCCGTCGGCCACGTTGACCAGGCTGTCGGCCGGCTTCATGAAGAAGAACGGCGGCTCGCGGCCGGTGAAGCCCATTTCCTGCGCATGCTCGGCGTAGTTGCGGCCCACGCAATAGATGCGGCGCACGGGGAACTGACCGCCGCCGACGACGGGCACGGACGGGGTGGCGGGCGCGGGAATGACGAAGGACATGGCGGCGTGTGCAGAGTGGTTGGGCAGGAAGCGCCAACGATCATGCCATGGGCCACCGCTACACTTTCCCGATGATCGAGTTGCGCCGCATCAAGCATTGCCGCGATTGCGGCACCCCCGTCGCCTACCGGGTGCCCGACGACGACAACCGCGAGCGCGCGGTCTGCCCGGCCTGCAAGCTGATCCACTACGAGAACCCGTTGAACGTGGTGGGCACGGTGCCGGTGTGGGGCGAGCAGGTGCTGTTGTGCCGGCGCGCCATCGAGCCACGCCATGGCTTCTGGACCCTGCCGGCCGGCTTCATGGAGCTGGGCGAGACGGTGGAGGACGGCGCCCTGCGCGAAACGGCCGAGGAGGCCGGTGCCAACATCGAGCTGCAGGAGCTGTTCACGATGATCAGCGTGGTGCGCGTGGGCCAGGTGCACCTGTTCTACCGCGCCCGCATGACCGACACCGCGCTCGACCCCGGCCCCGAGACGCTGGAGGCCCGCCTGTTCCACGAGCACGAGGTGCCCTGGGACCAGATCGCCTTCCGCACTGTGAAGGACACGCTGCAGCACTTCTTCGCCTGCCGACGCGAAGGCCGCTACGCGCTGCGCTGCAGCAGCATCTGAAGTCCGGCGGCGCTGGCCTCAGGCCGGGCTGAGCGCGTCTTCGTCGTGCGCGACGTCCGCGACGACAGCGGCGGCGGCCGGAACCTCGGCCAATGGCGCACCCACCGCAGGTCCGGTGGCGGCGTCGAAGCCCAGCTGCCACAGGGCCTCCAGGTCGGCGCTGTCGCGCACGCCCTCGGCCGTGACCTGCAGGCCCACGGCCTGCACCAGGCGCACGAGGCCCTGCAGATGGCGCCGGGCGTCGGCCGCGCCGGGGCCGGTGATGCCGTTGACGAAGCGGCTGTCGATGCGCACGCAGTCCAGCCCCAGGTCGATCAGGCGCGGAATGCGCGACAGGCCCTCGCCGGCATGCTCCAGCCCCAGCATCGCGCCCAGCGCGCGCCAGCGGCGCGCCACGTCGCGCACCAGCAGCGGCCGTTCCAGCGCCAGTTGTTCGGGCAGGTCGATCCACAGGCGGCAGGCGGCGTCGGGCGATTGCTCCAGCAGCCGCGCCACTGCCGCCACGAAACCGACCGACGACACCGACTGCGCCGCCACGTTGACACAGCGCGCCAGGCCGTCCTCGGCTATGGCCGCCAGCGCCAGCGCCACGGCACGCTCATCGACTGCAGCACACAGCCGGCCGCGTGTGACCAGGGCCAGCCAGCGGCTGGCCGGCTCCATCGGGCCGCCGGGGCGCAGCTGCACCCGCAGTGGGCAGTCCAGATGCAGTTGCCGGCCGTCGCCGGTGCGCACCGGGTAGGCCGCCAGCGCGACGCGGCCCTGGTCCAGCGCGCGGGTGATGCGGCGCTGCCAGGACGGCGCGGGCGGTGCCAGGCCGGCCTCCGTGGCAGGCGGCGATTCACCACCGTCGACGGGCGGGCGCTGGTCGGCTTCAGCCCGGCCCAGCGCCGCATCGGCCAGCGCCAGGGCCTGGCCGGCGTCCATCGGCAGGCCGGGCCCGGCAGGCGGCGCCAGGTCGATGGCACCGATCAGTACCCGGGCCTGGGCGTCGATGGCGGCCAGCGGTCGCTGCAGGGCCTGGCCCAGGGCGACGGCGGTCTCGCGGGCCAGGCCACCGACCGGCAGCAGCAGGCCGAATTCGGCACCACCCAGCCGACCGGCGACGCAACGGCCGTTGCGGTCGGGATAGGCCTGCAGGGCCTCGGCGATGGCCAGCAGCGCCCGGTCGGCCGCCGCATGGCCGACACGGATGTTCAGCCCCTGCAGGTCATGCAGGCGCAGCAGCAGCAGACCGGATTCGTCAGGCAGGGTGCCATCGGCCAGCACGGCGTCGAGCATGGCGGTGAAGTGCCGCCGGTTGGGCAGGCCGGTCAGCGGATCGGCATGCGCCTGGCGCCGCCACTGCTCCAGTTGCTCGGCCTGGGCGTCAAACAGTGCCTGCTGGCGCTCGAGCAATGCGCGCACCGTCTGCGCCAGGGGGCGCAGTTCGGGAGCGGTCAGGCCGTCCAGATCGACCGGCAGGTCCTGGGCATCGGGGTGGTCAGACAGCGCAGTGCCGCCAGCCGCGCCGGGCAGGGGCAGGTCGAGCAGGCGCCCGGCGTCACGCGCCAGGCTGCGGCGCCCTGACCACAGCCCGGCCGCCAGCCCCAGCCCGCCGGCGCCAGTGGCGGCCAGCAGCGGCAGCCCCGCACCGAGGCCCCAAGCCAGCAGCAGGGCCGCACAAGCGCAGGCCACCACCCAGGCCACGGGCCGGGCAGCCTGCAGGACGGGATCGGCGTGGGCGGAGGAGTCCAAGGGCGGTGGGCGTGCGCAGGGCACGCCGGGCAGCAGCGACGGCGGGTGGCCCAGGCACCGCGCGACACGCGGCGTCCGGTCCAGTCCTGCAGTCGTTGTCGGCCCCCCGGGCGCGAACTTGAATCGGACCGTGAAGTCCGTCGCGCCTTGTCAGCGCGGGCTCAGCGCCGCGCCGGCGGCAGGTCGGTGCAGCTGCCGTGGGCCACTTCCGCCGCCATGCCGATGCTTTCGCCCAGCGTGGGGTGCGGGTGGATGGTCTTGCCGATGTCCACCGCGTCGGCGCCCATCTCGATGGCCAGGGCCACCTCGCCGATCATGTCGCCGGCATGCGTGCCGACAATGCCGCCGCCCAGGATGCGGCCATGGCCGTGTGCTTCCGGGCTGTCATCGAACAGCAGCTTGGTGAAGCCCTCGTCGCGGCCGTTGGCGATCGCCCGGCCCGAGGCCGTCCACGGGAACAGGCCCTTCTTCACCTTGATGCCCTTGGCCTTGGCCTCGTCCTCGGTCAGGCCGACCCAGGCCACCTCGGGGTCGGTGTAGGCCACGCTGGGGATCACGCGGGCGTCGAACTGCGCCTTGCTGTCGCCGGCAGCGACCTCGGCCGCCACATGGGCCTCGTGCACCGCCTTGTGCGCCAGCATCGGCTGGCCGACGATGTCGCCGATGGCGAAGATGTGCGGCACGTTGGTGCGCATCTGCACGTCCACCGGGATGAAGCCGCGGTCGCCGACGACGACGCCGGCCTTGTCCGCGCCGATCTTCTTGCCATTGGGCACCCGGCCCACGGCCTGCAGCACCAGGTCGTAGACACCTTCGCTCTTCGTGCCGTCCAGCCCCTCGAAGCTGACCTTGATGCCGTCGGCCGTGGCCTCGGCACCCACGGTCTTGGTCTTGAGCATCAGCTTGTCGAAGCGGTGGGCGTTCATCTTCTGCCACACCTTGACCAGGTCGCGGTCGGCGCCCTGCATCAGGCCGTCGAGCATTTCGACCACGTCCAGCCTCGCACCCAGCGTCGAATACACCGTGCCCATCTCCAGGCCGATGATGCCGCCGCCGATCACCAGCATCGTCTTGGGCTGCTGGCGCAGCTGCAGCGCGCCGGTGCTGGTGACGATGCGGTCGTCGGCCGGCAGAAAGGGCAGCTTCACCGCTTCGGAACCGGCGGCGATGATGGCGCTCTTGAACCTGATGGTCTGCGTTTTACCGTCGGCCATCACGACCGACAGGTGGTGCGGATCGGCAAAGCTGCCGTCGCCCTGCACCACCGTCACCTTGCGCATCTTGGCCATGGCGGCCAGGCCACCGGTGAGCTTGCCCACCACCTTGTTCTTGTGCGCCAGCAGCTTGGACAGGTCCACCTTGGGCGCGGCGAACTCCACGCCCAGGTCGGCGAAGTGCTTCACTTCGTCCATCACCGCAGCCACGTGCAGCAGCGCCTTGCTCGGGATGCAGCCCACGTTCAGGCAGACGCCGCCCAGCGTGGGGAAGCGCTCGACCAGCACCACCTTCATGCCCAGATCCGCGGCGCGGAAGGCGGCGGAATAGCCGCCCGGGCCGGCACCCAGCACCAGCATGTCGCATTCCAGATCCGCGCCGCCGGCGTGGCTGGCGGCCTGCGGGGCGGCTGCGGCTGCGGGGGCCGGCGCAGCAGCCGCAGGCGCGGGTGCCGCAGTGGCCGATGTGGCTGCAGCGGCGCCGGCGGCCTCCAGCGTCAGCACCAGGCTGCCCTGGCTCACCTTGTCGCCGATGCCGAGCTTGAGTTCCTTCACCACGCCGGCGTGGCTGGAGGGAATCTCCATCGAGGCCTTGTCGCTTTCGACCGTGATCAGGCTCTGGTCCACCGCGATGGTGTCGCCGGGCTTGACCAGCAGCTCGATCACCGCCACGTCCTTGAAGTCGCCGATGTCGGGCACCAGCACGTCGATCAATGCCATGTGTGTCTCCTGTTGGTTGCGTCCGTCGTCACAGAACAATGCGACGGAAGTCGGCCAGCAGGCTGGCGAAGTAGACGTTGAAGCGGGCGGCGGCGGCGCCGTCGATCACGCGGTGGTCCCAGCTCAGGGACAGCGGCAGGATCAGGCGCGGCACGAACTGCTTGCCGTCCCAGCGCGGCTCCATGCTGCTCTTGCACACACCCATGATCGCGACCTCGGGCGCGTTGATGATCGGCGTGAAGTAGCGCCCGCCGATGCCGCCCAGGCTGCTGATCGAGAAGCAGCCGCCCGACATGTCGGCCGGGCCCAGCTTGCCGTCGCGCGCCTTCTTGGCCAGCTCGCCCATTTCGGTGCTGATCTGGAAGATGCCCTTCTTGTCGGCATCCTTGATCACCGGCACGACCAGGCCGTTGGGGGTGTCGGCGGCAAAGCCGATGTGGAAGTAGTTCTTCAGCACCAGCTGGTCGCCGTCCAGCGAGGCATTGAACTCGGGTAACTTCTTCAGCGCCGCGACCGCCGCCTTGATCATGAAGGCCAGCATCGTCACCTTGACGCCCGATTTCTCGTGTTCCTTGTTGGTGGCGACGCGGAAGGCTTCCAGGTCGGTGATGTCGGCATCGTCGTGGTTGGTGACATGCGGGATCACCACCCAGTTGCGGTGCAGGTTGGCGCCGCTGATCTTCTTGATGCGCGACAGGTCCTTGCGCTCGA
>Ga0116180_1001992_pt1 | contig 16549 bp, 15 predicted proteins | sample AD_UKC073_MetaG_FD_89804 | JGI IMG/M metagenome (GOLD analysis project Ga0116180, IMG submission 89804) | Active sludge microbial communities of municipal wastewater-treating anaerobic digesters from USA - AD_UKC073_MetaG | ecosystem: Engineered > Bioreactor > Anaerobic > Digestate | place: USA...
GTCACCCAGCGTGATCGGTGCGCCGAAGGTCACGGTGCACAGGATGGGCACCGGCACCACTTCGCCCTTGGGCATCACCCGCTGCACGTTGTCGATCCAGGCCGGGATCAGCTGCACCTGCGGAAACTGCTGGGCCAGGTGGTACAGCCCGCTCTTGAAGGGCTGGGGCAGGCCCTTGTTGCTGCGCGTGCCCTCCGGAAAGATCACCAGCGAGTCGCCGTTGCGCAGCGCCTCGACCAGGGGCTCCAGCGGGTCCTGGTCGTCCGTGCGTTGGCGGCTGACGTAGACCGCGTTGAACACCTCGCGCGTCAGCCAGGCCTTGAACGGGCTGGCGGTCCAGTAGTCACGGGCGGCGATGGGCCGCGTGCTGGCGCGCAGCTCGCGCGGCAGCGCGGCCCAGATCAGCACCCAGTCGAGGTGGCTCTGGTGGTTGGCGAAGTAGATGCGCTGCTCGGCCTTGGGCGGGCAGCCTTTCCAGTGGCCCTGCGCGCCGGTGATCAACCGGGCGATGAAGGCCAGCAGCAGGCCCATGGCGTCGACTCTGGTCATCTCGGGATCTTAGGGCCCGCGCATGACAGGCCGGGCCATGCGCGGCCCGGTCCGGCGCTCACTTGCTGTATTGCGTGATCAGGGCCCGGGCCTCGTCGAGCAGCTGCTTGCCGTTGGCGCCCTTGGCGCTGACGGTCTTGACCCACTCGTCGTCGATCTGCTCGGCGGCCTTGGCCCAGCGGGCGTACTCGGCGTCGGTCAGGAAGTGGATCTTCTCGCCGGCGTCGCGCGCCAGCTTCTGGTGCGGCGCCATCACCGCGTCGAAGGCGGTCTCGCCGGCCCAGGCGCTGGCGGCCAGGCCGCTGTTGTCGTCGATCACCTTCTTCAGGTCGGCCGGCAGGCTGTCGTACCTGGCCTGGTTCATCGTGAAGGCGAAGATGGTGTTGGCCATGCGCGGCTTGCCGGGCGCGGTGTCCAGCGCGTGACGGGCGATCTCCTGCAGCTTGATCGAGGGCACGCCCTCCCAGGGCACACTGGCACCGTCGATCACGCCCTTGCTCAGCGCGTCGGGCACGCCCGGCAGCGGCATCTGCACCGGCGTGGCGCCCAGGGCGCTGATCAGCTGGGCGTTGATGCGGGTGGCGGCGCGCACCTTCAGGCCCTTCAGGTCCTCCAGCTTCATCGGCGTCTTGTCGCGGAAGTGCATCAGCGCGCCGTCGTGCACGTGCATGAAGATCAGCTTCGTGCCCTTGAACTCGTCGAGCGCGTTCTTCTGCACGTAGCTCCACAGGGCCTGGCTGCCGGCCTTGGCGGTGGCGGCCATGAAGGGCAGCTCGAAGACCTCGCTCTTGGTGAAGCGGCCCGCGGCGTAGGTGGGCACGGTCCAGATGATGTCGACCACGCCGTCGCGGGCCTGGTCGAACAGCTGCGGCGGCGTGCCGCCGAGCTGCATCGACGGGTAGATCTGGCACTTCAGCCGGTCGTTGCTGGCCTTGTTGATCTTCTCGCACCAGGGGCCGATCAGGTGGACCTGGCTGGAACTCGTGGCCGGCAGGAAGTGGTGCACCTTCAGCACCACTTGCTGCGCCTGGGCGCCGGCGTGGACGAGGAGCGCCGCAGCGGCGGCGAGGAGCGGGCGGGCAATCCGGGGCATGGCTTCTCCGTTCGGGCGTCTGGACGGGGTGCGCCCGGTGCGGCCGATGATAGGCAGGCCCGCCGACCGGCCGCCCCGGTGTTTCCCGCCCCGCCAAGGCAAGGCGGCCGGCAGCCCGTCGCCAGGCTGCCGGCCGCCCGCAGGACCGCTGACGCTCAGCGCGCGATGCTGTCGCTGGTCTCGACGTTGGCGGTCGAGGCGTAGGTCGCGTTGCTGCGGGTGATGCCGGTGACGGTGAAGGTGAAGGTGCCGGTCGTCGCCCGGGTGGTGGGCGAACTGAAGCGGGCGTAGCCGTCGGTGCCGGTGGTCAGGGTGCCGGTGCCCGAGACCAGGCCGCTCCAGCGGCCGCTGACGCTGGCGCCGGCCATCGGCAGGCCATTGCCGTCGACCACCTTGACGCCGGCCTGCGCCTGCGCCACGCCATTGCGCGTCACGGTGCGCGACATGTCGATGGCAGCGACATGCAGGGGCACGATCACCACCGGTGCATTCACCGTCACGGTCACGCTGCTGCTGGCGCTCAGGCCGGCGTTGTCGGTGACCTTCAGCGTGGCCACGTAGCTGCCGGCCGTGCTCCAGGTGCGGCTGGTGGTGCTGCCGCTGGCGGTGACGCCGTCGCTGAAGCTCCAGTCCCAGGCGACGACGCTGCCGTCGGGGTCGGTCGAGCCGGTGCCGCTGAAGTTGACCGTCACCGGCGCGGTGCCGCTGGTGGCCGAGGCCACGATCACCGCCGTCGGCGCCACGCTGCCCGGGGTGTAGACGGTGGCCGCCACCGCATACTGGCCCAGGCTGCCGTAGTTGCTGTAGCCGGTGGTCAGCGGGTCGCCCTTGCCGGTGCCGGTCACGGCCAGGTAATAGGTGCCCGCGGCCGGCAGCGTCGCGCTGAACGTGGCGTTCAGCGCGTCGGCCGGGTTGAACGTGGCCAGCACGGCGCCGTTGCTGTCGCTGAGCGTCACCAGCGCGTCGAGGTTGGCCGAGCGTGCCGCCGGGCTGACGGTGAAGCTGGCCGAGCCGGCGCCAGCGGCAAAGCTGAACATGTCGACGTCGCCCGGCCGCTCGATGATGCCCACTGCGGCCAGCGAGGTGAGGCCGCCGCTGGACGTGGCCGTCAGCGCGGTGGCGGTGGCGCGGGTGCCGCCGTGGTCGTCGGTGCGCAGCAGCAGGCCGTTGCTCTGCATCACCGCGTAGTCGTCCTGGGTGTTGTTGGCGCCGCTGTACTCGCCGCGGCTCCACTGCACCAGCGACTGGTAGTAGCCCACGCCCATGATCGGCGCCCAGCCGGTGGCGCCGCTGCCCTGGCCGCTGTAGTAGCCGGTGGTGGCGTTGCCGTCGTGGCTCAGGCCCATGTTGTGGCCGGCCTCGTGGGAGATGGCCTCGGCGATGTACTTCTCGTTGCCCGGGCCCAGCTTGTCGTAGAACACCAGGGCCGGCTTGTAGTAGTTGCTGGTGTCGTCGAACACGCCCAGGTAGGCCACGCCGCCGCAGCTGCAGCTGTAGACGCCGCTGCTGCTGGTGACCAGCACCGTGGTGCCGTAGATGTCGTCGGTGGTGCCGGCGCGGGTCAGCAGCTCGGGCGCCACGGCCTCGGTGGTCACGTCGACGTCGAAGGGCGCATAGTCCTCGGCCACGCGCTGCCAGATGTACTGGATGCGCTGCAGTTCGGCGGTGCTGAAGGTGCCGGGAATGCCGTCCAGGTCGAACGGCAGGGCGGTGATCGTGCTGGCCGTGCTATTCCAGGCGGTGCCGGTCAGCGTCGCGCCCTTGAAGTTCAGGTAGATGGTGCGCTTGGCGCCGGGCTTGCTGTGCAGCAGGAAGGTCTGGTCCAGCGCGGCCAGCGTGCCGTCGAGCATGCCCGGCGAGGCACCGGTGGCACCGGCCACGGTGGCCTTGGGCACGCTGGTGGTGGCGGCGGTGGTGGCCGTGGCTGGCGTGGCGGCATTGGTCAGCGGGCGCTGCATCTCTTCCACGATGAAGACGCGGCCGCGCCTGTCCAGGCGCCAGGTGGCGTCGTTCTGCAGGTGGCTGCGGAACTCGTCGGCCGACTTGCCGTACCAGGCCGCCACCTCGGGCAGGCGGTTGCCCAGCTGGTCGACGGCGCGCTGGCCGCGGCTGCCGTGCTCGCTCAGCGTGATCTGCGGGAAGGCGCCCTTCTCGCGGTGGGCCACGCGGGGGCTGTCGGCGTTGCGGTCGGCCAGTGCCGGCAGCGCCAGGCTGGCAGCCAGGGCGGCGACCAGGGGCAGTGAGCGGGGGAGGAGGTGCATGCGGAGGGCTCGGGCTGGACGATGACGACGGTCCGGCGGTGCCGCAGCGGGGCAGTGGGTCCTGCGTGCGGCCCCGCTGCCATGGCGACCTGCCAAACCGTGCAGGCCGCTGTAGACCGGGAACTTTGCGACCCCGGCTTTCGCGCGGGTGTGCCGACGGACGGCATGGGAGGTCGCAAGACCGCACTGATGGCGTGGACTTACCCGCCGTTACCCGTCGCCATTGACGGTTTCTCTGTTGCCGGCTGGTGACCGGTTGGTGACCGGTTTGTGTCCGCCGGGCGGCGGCCCGGCGCGGTTCAGGCGGCCGTCAAACGGTCGCGCAGCAGGCGCTTCATCAGCTTGCCGTTGGCATTGCGCGGCAGCGGCTCGGCACTCCAGCTCAGGGTCTCGGGCACCTTGTAGTCGGCCAGGCGGGCGGCACAGAACGCCCGCAGCGCGGCATCGTCGCCAGCCCCCGCGCTGCCCGGCGCCACATGCACCACCGCATGCACCCGCTCGCCCAGCACCGGGCAGGGCCGGCCGATGATGGCGGCCTCGATCATGCCGGGCCAGGCCATCAGCACGTTCTCGACCTCGACCGAGTAGATCTTGTAGCCGCCGCGGTTGAGCATGTCCTTCTTGCGGTCGAACACGCGCACGTAACCTTCGGCGTCGACCGAGCCCAGGTCACCCGAGTGCCAGAAGCCGGCGGTGAAGGACGCCGCCGTGGCCTCGGGGTTGGCCCAGTAGCCGGGCACCACCATCGGCCCGGCGATCCACAGCTCGCCGGTCTCGCCGACAGGCACTTCGCGGCCGTCGTCGTCCATCACCTTGACCCGCGCCGCCGGCAGCGGCACGCCCACCGTGTCGGCATGGCCGCGGGTCTGGCCCGCGGGCATCAGCGTCACCGGCGAGGTGGTCTCGGTCGCGCCGTAGGCGTTGAGCAGGGTCAGGCCCGGCAGGCGGTCGGCCAGCGCGTCGATGGTGGCCACCGGCATCGGCGCACCGCCGTAGCCGCCGATGCGCCAGGCCGACAGGTCGGCGCTGGCGAAGGCCGGCTGCATCAGGCACAGGTTGTACATGGCCGGCACCATGATGGTGTGGCTGATGCGCTCGGCCTGCAGCAGGGCGATGAAGGGCGCGGCCTTGAACGCCGGCACCACCACCACGCAGCCGCTGACCGCCAGCATCGTGAGGATCACCGCCACCAGGCCGGTGACATGGCTGGCCGGCACCGCCAGCGCGGAGCGCTCGCCCGTGGTGCTGCTCAGCCGCATGCCGGCCTGGTAGTGCAGCACCGAATGCACGAGGTTGGCGTGCGTCAGCATGGCGCCCTTGGGGTGGCCGGTGGTGCCCGAGGTGTAGAGGATCACCGCCACGGCGTGTTCACCCGGTTGCGCCACCGGCGGCGGTGGGTCGGTGCAGGCCATCAGCGGGGCCAGCGGCTGGCAATCGGTGGCATCGCCCACGCTGATGTGCAGGCGCAGGTCGGGCGCCTCGTCGCCGCGCGGCGCACGCTCGGCCAGATCGGCGTCGATGACGATGGCCGACGCGCCACACTGGCGGGCGATGTACGCCAGGCCCGGCCGCTGCTCGCGCACGCCCACCGGCACCGCGATCGCGCCCAGGCGCTGCAGCGCCAGCAGCACCAGGATGAACTCGGGCCGGTTGTCGATGAACAGCAGCACGCGTTCACCGGCCTGGATGCCCTGCCCCGCGAAGCCGGCGGCCAGGCGGGCGCTGGTCGCGTCACATTGCGCATAGGTCAGTCGCGTATCGCCGCAGACCACGGCCTCTGCCGCCGGCGTGCGGGCGGCGCTGTCGGCGAACAGCTGCCACACGCTGGTGGGCCGCGGCGTGAAGGTGGCGACGACGCGGTCGCCGAACCAGGCTTCGTGCCGCAGGGCCGGCACCGGGTAGTCCTGCCAGTGATCGTGAGCGGCCATGTCAGTGCGCCGCTGCGCCAGCGGTGGCGTTCGCGCCGCGCTCGATGATGAATTCGGCATCCACCAGCTTGCGCGAATGGTTCTGGTCGCTCTGGGCGATCAGCACGCTCACCGCCGTGCCCTTCAGCCCGGCGATCACCTCGCCCAGGCGCTTGCTCAGCGCCGGCGCCACGCCCTCGAAGGGCTCGTCCAGCAGCAGCAGCCGGGTGCCCACCGCCAGCGCACGGGCCAGCGCCACCAGCTTCTGCTGGCCGCCCGACAGCAGCAGCGCGCGCCGGTCCTTCATTTCCTTCAATTCGGGCAACACGCTGTAGACCAGGGCCAGGCGCTGGTCGACCTTCAGCGCCTTGTTCACCCACACCGGCACGAGGATGTTCTCCTCCACCGTCAGCTCGGGCACCAGGCCGCGGTCCTCGGGCATGTAGCCGATGCCGAGTTCGGCACGGGCATGCCTGGGCAGCGTCGCCAGGTCCTGGCCATCGAAGCTGATGCGGCCCTGGCTGGCCGCGAGGTGGCCCATCACCGTGCGCAGCGTGGTCGTCTTGCCGGCGCCGTTGCGGCCGATCAGGCCGACCATGGTGCCGTCGGCCACGGCCAGCGACAGCCCGCGCAGCGCCACCACCGACTGGATGGACACGTGGATGCCTTCGATCTTCAGCATGTTGCGGGCTCTCTCATTCGGCGATCAATTCGCCCGTCACATAACGCCGCACGTCCTCGGCCGCCAGCGCCACCGCTGGCACGTCGTCGGCGATCACGCGGCCGGCGTAGAACGCGATCACGCGGCTGGCGTGCTTGGCGACGATGTCCATGTCGTGCTCGACGAACAGCACCGTGGTGTTCGCCTCCTGGCCCAGGGCGTCCATGATGGTGGCCATCATCGGGAACTTCTCCTCGGCCGACACGCCGCTGGTCGGCTCGTCCAGCAGCAGCAGTTTGGGGTGGCCGGTCAGGGCCATCGCGATGTCCAGCAGCTTGCGCACGCCGCCGGGCAGCTCGGCGGTGCGGCGGTTGCGGTGCTCGATCAGGCCGAAGCGCTGCAGCAGCTGCTCGGCGCGCTGGATGGCCGCGGGGCGGCGCGCCGGCTGCCAGAAGCTCAGGCGCCGGTCGTGGCAGGCGTTGGCCACCAGCATGTTGTCCAGCGCCGTCAGGTCGCCGTAGAGCTGCGGGATCTGGAACGAGCGCGCCACGCCCAGGTGGGTGATGGCCCGCGGCGCCAGCGGCGTGATGTCCTGCCGGTCCAGCGTGATGCGGCCGGTGTCGGGCTTGAGGTAGCCGGTGACCATGTTGACGAAGGTGGTCTTGCCCGCGCCGTTGCTGCCGATCAGGCTGTCCCGCTCGCCGGCCTTCACCGCGATGTTCACGTCGCTGGCCGCGACCACTGCGCCGAAGCGCTTCTGCAGGCCCGTGGCTTCCAGGAGGTAGGTCACTTGGCATGCCCTTTCATCCACAGCGAACCGATGCCCCCGGGCAGGAAGCGGATCACGAACAGCAGGAACAGGCCCAGCACCAGCTGCCAGGTGTTGGGGAAATAGGCGCTGCTGAAGCTGCGTACCACCTCCAGCACGGTGCTGGCGACGAAGACTGCGGCCACGCTCTGCCAGCCGGCCAGGATGGCGACGAAGACGAACTCGCCGGACGTCGTCCAGAAGCTGAAGTTCGGCTCGATGTGGCCCAGGGCCAGCACCGCCAGGGCGCCGCCCATGCCGCCGCAGAAGGCGGCGAGGATGAAGTTGATCGTCATCGCCTCGCGCACCGAGCCGCCGAGGTATTCGACCCGCAGCTCGTTCTCGCGCACGGCCACCGTCACCAGGCCGCGGGTGGAGTCGAAGTAGATGCGCGCCAGCAGGGCCATCACCGTGGCGATGACCATCGTCACCGCGTACAGGATGTAGCCGTTGTGGCTGTCGGGCAGCTTGAAGCCCAGCAGGGTGGGCCGGCCGACGTTGAAGCCGTCGCTGCCGCCCATCACGTCGACCTTCATCAGCAGGCCGTACATCACCATCGACAGCGCCAGCGTCAGCATCGCGAAGAAGATGCCGCGGTAGCGCGACAGCAGCGGCGCGAACGGCGCCGACACCAAGGTGGCGACGACACCGCCGGCGAGCGTGAGGCCCAGCACGTCGGTGAAGCCCAGCTTGTTGTAGACCAGCGCCGCGGTGTAGCCGCCCAGCGCCAGCATCATGCCCTGGCCGAAGGGCACGACGCCGCCACGCATCAGGCCGACGATGCCCAGCGACACCAGGCCGTTGGCCGCGGCCATGGTCACCAGGAAGGTGAGCCACTTGGGCGCGAACAGGCCGGCGATGCACAGCAGGGCGCAGAAGGCGATGCCCACCATCACCGTGCGGCCGTGGCCGACGCCGCCGGTGGCGGGGTTGGCGGCCACGGGGGCGGAAGCAGAGAGGGATGCGGCCATCAGATTTTCCTCGCCTGGATGCGCTGGAACAGCCCTTCGGGCCGGAACACCAGCACCACGGCCATCACCAGGTAGATGGAGAACAGCTCGGCCACCGGCGCGGTGTGCACGGCCACCGAGCGCGCCAGGCCGACGATCAGCGCGCCCACCGCCGCGCCCTCGATGCTGCCCAGGCCGCCGATGATGACGACGGCAAACGACACGATGATCACGCCCACCGACACGCCAGGCTGCACCGAGATCATCGGCGCGGTGAAGGCGCCGCCCAGCGCGGCCAGGAAGATGCCGATGGCAAACGCCACCATGTAGACCCGCGAGACGTTCACGCCCATGCTGGACGCGACCTCGGGGCTGTGGATCACCGCCAGCACGATCTTGCCCTGGCGCGTGCGGTTCAGCCCCCACCACACGGCCAGGCCCACCGTCACCGCCAGGCCCACCAGCATGAAGTCGTAGCCGACGTAGCTCTGCACGCCGATGTCGATGTTGCCGAACAACGCGTAGGGCTCGGAGACGAAGTACGGGTTGGCGCCCCAGACCAGCTTGGTCACGTCCTCCATGATCAGGAAGAGCGCGTTGGTCGTCAGCACCAGCAGCACCTCGTCGCGGCCGTAGAAGAAGCGCAGCAGGCCGCGCTCGACCAGGGGCGCGATGAAGGCGGCGATGGCCACGGCGGCCAGCAGCATCGCCACCAGCGACATCCAGGGCGAGAACTTCATGCCCGCGGCCCAGGCCACGGTGGTGGCCGCGCCATAGGCGCCCAGGGCATAGAAGCTGCCATGCGCGATGTTCAGGATCTTCAGCACGCCGAACACCAGCGTGAGCCCGAGCGCGACGATGAACAGCCACGACGCGTAGGTCAGGCCGTCGATGAGGATGGTGATGAGCCCGGCCATGTGGCGATGCTCCATTCGAAGAGGTCAGAGCGGTGCCCGCGGCCTGCGCGGGCACCCGTCATGCGGCCGTCAGGCCGCGTCCGAGAGACTCAAGGACATCCTTTGGCGCCCGGGAATCCGGCCTTGATCCAATCTTCCGACTTCATGTTCGCCGGCGGGTTCACGCATTCGGCTGGGAAGCGCACGATGTCCTCGAGCATCACCATCTTCTTGGCTGCGTCGTACTTGGTGCGGCCGATCGCCGTTTCCTGCACCGCCTGCTGGCCGCCGCCCAGGGCCATGCGGATCTTGCCGGCGGGCGACTCCCATTCCGAGTTGCGCATGGCCGTGGCCAGCTGCTCGGGCGTGGGCTTCTTGCCGCCGTTGGCGGCCATCGCCTTCTCGGCCGCCAGCTTCAGGCCCAGCAGGCTCTGCACCATGCGGTACGGGGCCTGCACCGGGTAGACGTTGTAGGCCTTGCTGTACAGGTCCCACCACCAGTCGTTCAGCGCGCTCTTGGGCGACATGTGGCCATAGGCGCCGCGCGCGCCCAGGATCACGCCGTCGGGCATCTTGTCGCCCAGGCCGGGCAGCACGTGGTCGCCGGCCGACAGCAGCACTTGCGTGCGCTTGAACAGGCCGCGCGGGCCGGCCTGCAGCACGAAGGCCTGCAGGTCGCCGCCCCAGAGGCTGCTGTGGGTCACGTCGGCGGGCTTGGCCATCAGCGCCGAGATCTCGGTGCCGTACTGGCCGGCGCCGAACTTGGGCAACTGGTCCTCGCCCGGCTTGGCGCTGGGGAACAGCTTCTCCATCGACCAGGTGAAGTCCTTCTTCGAGTCCTGGCCCCAGGCGTAGTCCTGGTTGATCATGTTGAAGGTGTCGACCTTGATGTTCTTGGCCTTCAGGTAGCGCGCCAGCGCCACGTTGTCCATCGCGCCGTGGCTGGCGGTGCGGAACACGTACTGGAACTTGTTCTCCTCGAAGATGCGCGGCGTGCCGCAGTCGTAGAGGATCAGGAACTTCTTCATCTCCTCGGCCGCCGGCGCCACGGCCAGGCAGTCGCCCGAGCTGACATAGCCCACCACCACGTCGACCTTCTCGCGGTCGTACAGGTTCTTCAGCTCCTGCACCTGCTTGGTGGCACCGCCGTTCTCGTCCACGTAGACGAACTCCAGCTTCATGCCGCCGAAGCCGGGCTTGTTGTAGGGCGCCGGCGCCGCGCCCTTGTTGAAGGCGTCGAGCAGCACCTTGGCGCCATTGACCGCCGGGATGCCGAAGCTCTCGGCCGCCTGGCCGGACAGGAAGCTGACGATGCCGACCTTGAAGGTCTCCTGCGCCTGGGCGCCGGTGGTGAAGCCCGCGGCGCAGACCGCCCTGCGGCTGCCAGCAGCCGCAGGGCGGACTTCGGTGCTTGGGAACGGATCATGGGAGGTCTCCTCGGAAGTCGCCCGGATCGGGCATTGGGGAACATCAGGCCGGCTGGGCGACGGGCGTGTCCATGCGGAGCCCGGCCATCGCGAAGCCGCGTTGAAAATCGACCATGTGCTTGCGTGTCCACTCGGCCGCCGCATCGGCATCACGCGCACGCAGCGCCGCCAGCGTGTGGTGGTGGGCATCCAGGTTGCGGGCGCTGCCCTGGGGCAGGCGCTCGAAGATCTGCAGCAGCGTGGGGTTGTAGAGCAGGCTGATCGGCTCGCGCGCCAGCATCAGCGCATGGTTGTGGCTGGCGCGGCCGACCAGGGTGTGGAACTCGGTGTCCAGCGCGGCCTGCGCCGGCAGGCCGGGCTCTGCATCGGCGGCATCGACATTGGCCTGCAGCAGGGCCAGGTCGTCGTCGGTGGCGTGCTGGGCGGCCAGGCGTGCGGCCAGTGGCTCCAGGGTCAGCGCCACGTCCCACAGTTCCTGAAAGGTGGTCTGGTGCAGCAGCAGCAGGCGCATGGCACGCGGCGCCAGCTCGTGCATGCCGGGCAGGCTGACGAACAGCCGCCGGCCTTCGCGGCGCTGCAGCAGGCCCTCCTGTTCGACCTGGCGGATCGCCTCACGCACGGTGCTGCGGTGCACGCCGAAGCGCTCGGACAGCTCCTGCTCGGTGGGCAGGGCCGCACCGGGCGGCAGCGCGCCGTCGAGGATGGCGCGCTCGATCGCCGCCGACACCGCCTTGTAGGCCGGCTCGACGACGACACGCTGGAACACCTGGGCCCCGGGCTGGGCTTGCATGCGGAATGGCTCCGATCGAAGGCTGACGCGTTGGGGCGCGATCTTTGTCCGACAAACGGATTGCTGGAACCTTGTTAACCCGGAGCAGGCCTGTCGACTGCGGGACAAGCTGGCGGCGCTGCGGTCGCAGCCGGCACCACTGCAGCGTCCGGGCAGGGAACCCAGGCGCGAGGATTCAGTCGCGCAGCCCGGCCAGGGCCTGCTGCGTGGCCTGCAGCCCCTGTGTCCACAGCGCGCGCTTCCAGGCGTCGGTGTCCGGGTAGAACGCGGCGCGCAGGTCGGCGCGGATCTGCGCCGCCAGTGCCTGATCGGCCTGCGGATGGGTGTGCAGCCAGTGGTCGGCGCGCAGCGACCGGATCATCTGCGGCAGCGGCACGGTGCCGAATGCCAGGCAGATGCCGGTGTCGGCCGGCGCCGGCGCCTCATCGGCCAGCGCCGCCTGGATCGGCCCGGTCATCGGGATGCTGGTCCAGGTGGCGGTGTCCACGGACGTGACACCGTCGCCCCACCAGGCGCGTGCCCGGGCCAGCGCCGGCCCGGTGTCGACGCTGGCGAAGATGCGCTCGCCCACGCCAAATGGGCCCAGCCCGGAATGCAGGTCGATCCAGGCCAGACGCCGCACCGGCGCGGCGTGCCGGCGCAGGACGGCGCGGAACACCGTGTTGCTCCAGGCCGGCCGGTGGCCGCCGAAGTACAGGCCCTGCGGATGGCTGTGCTGGCCCCGGGTGACCGCCATCTGCGCCCGGCGCGGGCCCATGGCGTCCAGCGCGGCCTGCAGTGCGGCCTCGTTGGCGGGCGGCGGGGGCCAGTCGGCGGGCAGCAACAGGTCGTGCACCGCGGCGTCGTCGGGGTGGTCGGGCAGGGGCTGGCCGAAGTCGATGAAATTGCGGTTGAGGTCGGCGTTGTCCTGGTTGACGCGCCGGCCATGGGCGAAGCCATGCGGGTTGACCGCGTGCACATGCAGCAGGGCGGTGCGCGGCCCGGCCAGCTGGCGCAGCGATTCACCCACCTGCAGCAGCCCGGCCTGGATGCCGCAGCCGCCGTGGCCCTCGACGCCATGCACCGCGCTGGTGGTCAGCAGCAGGGCGTCGGCATCGGCCGGGCCGTCGCGCAATTCGCCCGCCGGTTTGGCGGTGGGATCACGGGCGCAGCAGCGCTTCCGCGCCCGCTACGTCGACGAAAGCAAGGCGCAGGCGCTGGGTCTGCGCGCGCGGGTTCTCGCGCTGCCGGAGAAGGAACCCGGCCTGGCCTGGGCGGCGGAACTGGCTGCGGCAACGCCCGACCAGTCGGCCCTGCTGCCGGGCTTGAAGACCGCGGCCGCCAAGCTGCAGGAAGGACGCCTGTCGCTCAGCGTGGAGGCGCTGGACTCGGAACTGGCGCGCCTGGACACCCCGGCCGCGCCGCCGGACGGCCTGGGCAAGGCGGTGGTCAACCTGCTGACGCAGACGTTGAACCACCGCGAGGCCCTGGTCGAACTGATCGGCCTGCAGGGGGCGCCCCTGTCCGACGCCACCCATGCAGACCTGCGCCAGCGGCTGGTGAAGGCCACGCGCAAGGTGCTGACCGGCGTGATCGACGACAGCGTGCAGGCGCGCCAGCGCAGCATCGAGACCTACCAGGAGGGGCTGAGCTCGATCGCCGACACGGTGCGTTAGGCCGCCTGGCGGCGTCAGCGCAGCGCGTTCAGCAGCCCCGCCGTGCCCAGCAGCGCCAGCAGGCTCCACACGAGCTTGCGCATCTGCGCCTCGTCCAGCCGCAGGTAGATGTGCTGGCCCAGCCAGATGCCGGCCAGCGAGAAGGGCAGGGCCACGCCGATCAGCGGCAGGGCGGCGCTGGTCAGCAGGCCACCGGCGCCGGCCAGGGCCAGGGCCCACAGGTCGGTGAACAGGAAGTAGGCGATCAGCGTGGCCCGGCTGGTGGCCGCGGCCGTGGTGGCGAAGTAGAAGACGATGACCGGCGGGCCACTGATGCCCACGGCGCCGTTCAGCGCACCGGACACCGCGCCCACCGCCAGCGCGCCCGCCGGCCCGGGGGTCTGCTTCGGCGCCCAGCGCTGCGCCAGCCCGCCCAGCATCGCCACCGCGATCGCGAGCAGGCTGCCGGAGACCACCAGGCGCATCAGGCCGGCGTCCAGCGCGGCCAGCAGGCCCAGGCCCAGCGGCGTGGCCAGCAGGCAGCCGCCGATCACCCAGCGCAGGCTGCGCCAGTCGACCTGGCGCCAGACGGACGGCAGCAGGTGGGCGGTGGTCAGCAACTCCAGCGCCAGGAAGGCCGGCACCACCTGCAGCGGCGGCAGGAGGAGGCTCAGGCCGCCGATGCCGACCATTGCCGAGCCGAAGCCCGACACGCCGCGCACCACGAAGGCGGCCAGCGCGATGGCGCCGATGGCCGCCAGCTGGGCCGCGCCGAACCCCAGCAACTGCACCGGCGGCTTACTCGAAGAACTCGCCGGCCGCCGCCACCGGCGGCATGGCCCGGGCTTCCTCGGCGCGGCGCAGTTCCACCCGGCGGATCTTGCCGCTGATGGTCTTGGGCAGGTCGGTGAACTGCAGGCGGCGGATGCGCTTGTACGGCGCCAGCTTCTCGCGGCAGAAGGCCAGGATGCTGCGCGCCGTGGCCTCGTCCGGCGCATGGCCGGCGGCCAGCGTGACGAAGGCCTTGGGCACGGCCAGCTTCAGCGCGTCGGGGGAGGGCACGACCGCCGCCTCGGCCACTGCAGGGTGCTCGATCAGCACGCTCTCCAGCTCGAAGGGGCTGATGCGGTAGTCGCTGGCCTTGAACACGTCGTCGGCGCGGCCGACATAGGTGATGTAGCCCTCGGCATCACGCTGGGCCACGTCGCCGGTGTGGTAGTGGCCGGCGCGCATCACCTCGGCCGTCTTCTCGGGTGAGTCGGCATAGCCCACCATCAGGCCGGTGGGGCGGCCCAGCCGGTCGTCGGCCAGGGCCAGGCTGAGTTCGCCTTCCTCGGCCGGCTTGTCGTCGGGGTCCAGCAGCACCACGCGGTAGCCCGGCAGCGGCCGGCCCATCGAGCCGAACTTGATCGGCTGGCCCGGCGGGTTGCCGACCTGGGCGCTGGTCTCGGTCTGGCCGAAGCCGTCGCGGATGGTGATGCCCCAGGCCGCGCGCACCTGCTCGATCACCTCGGGGTTCAGCGGCTCGCCGGCGCTCAGCAGCTCGCGCAGCCGCACGGGCCAGCCGCCCAGCTGTTCCTGGATCAGCATGCGCCAGACCGTGGGCGGCGCGCACAGCGTGGTCACCTGCTTGGCCACCAGCACGTCGAGCACGCGCCGGGCATCGAAGCGGTTGTAGTTGTAGATGAAGATCGTGGCGCCGGCGATCCAGGGCGCGAAGAAGCAGCTCCAGGCGTGCTTGGCCCAGCCCGGCGACGAGATGTTCCAGTGCACGTCGCCCGGCTGCAGGCCGATCCAGTACATGGTGCTGAGGTGGCCCACCGGGTAGCTGGTGTGGGTGTGCTGCACCAGCTTGGGCTTGGCCGTGGTGCCGCTGGTGAAGTACAGCAGCAGGGTTTCGTCGGGGCGGGTGGGCTGCTTCGCGGTGTAGACCGGGTTGGCCGCGTCGGCGTCGGCATAGGACAGCCAGTGCGACGCGCCCTCGGCCGCCCCGCCGACGACCACCCGCACCACCGGTCCCGGGGCATGGCCGTCCAGCCCGTCGAACTTGGCGGTGTGCGCCGGCGTGGTGACCACGGCCCGCACCCGGCCACGGGCGAAGCGGTCGATCAGGTCGTCGCGGCTGAGCAGCTGCGTCGCCGGGATCATCACCGCGCCGATCTTGATGCAGGCCAGCATCAGCTCCCACAGCGGCACCTCGTTGCCCAGCATCAGCAGCACGCGGTCGCCGCGGGCCACGCCCTGGCGCTCCAGCCAGTTGGCGACGCGGCTGCTGCGGGCCGACATCTCGGCGAAGGTCACCTTCTGCTCGCTGCCGTCGTCGGCCACGATCCACAGCGCGGGCGCATGGTTGTCGCGCGCCAGGTCGTCGAAGTGGTCCAGTGCCCAGTTGAACTGGTCCAGCTGCGGCCAGCGGAAGCCGGCGTGCGCGGTGGCCAGGTCGGTGCGGTGGGTGAAGAGAAAGTCGCGGGCGGCGCGGTATGCCGCGAGATTGGGATTGGCGGACATGGGCGTGGGCCTCCGGAATGCGGGTTCGGCGCCGATCATGCCCGCCGCGCCCGGCCATGCCCATCGGAGGCAGCCAGGGTTCACTTGATGGTGATGCCCTCGCGCGCCAGCCGGGCCACCAGGTCGGCGCGGGCCTGCGTCACGTCGCTGGGGCGTGCCGCCTTGGCGGCGGCCACTTCGCCAGCGGTGTCGGCCGGCCAGCCGGGCGGGGCGGTGTCGGCCGAGAAGGCGGTCACCATCCAGTTGGTGTCCTGGGCAATCTGCGCATCCGTCAGCCCGGCGTTGTTGACGCCCGGCACCTGCAGCAGGAAGGCCCGGCCCTCGGGCCGCTGCATGAACAGGCCCAGGTTGCCGCGCATCGTCGGCACCCCCTGGCCGGGCACGCCGGACGCGTCCATGCCGTGGCAGCCGGCGCAGTGCAGCACATGCAGGCTGCGCGGGTTGGTGCCGGCGGGCTGGGCCGACGCCACGGCGGCGACCAGCAGACCGGCCGCCATCGCCGCAGCGCCCCGCCCGGTCATGCTCACTCGCCCAGCAGTTGCCGGCGCTGATTGCGGCTCTGCGTCGGGTTGCCGGGCCTGGCCCGCGCCTCGGCCATGTCGGCCGCCGCGTAGGGCTTGTCGGCAGCGGCGCCCTGCAGCCCGCGCAAGTGGTTGGCGACGGCGGCCAGCGCCTCGTCGTCCAGCGTCGGCGCCATCGCCGGCATGCTGCCGACGAAGGGCTGGCCGTCCACCTTGATGGGCCCGGACAGCCCCTTCAGCAGCACGGTCGGCAGGTAGGCACGCTCGGCGCCCAGCTTCTGCCAGTGCACGCCCAGCAGGCTGGGGGCCAGGCCTGGCGTGCCGGCGGCCGAGTCCTGGTGGCAGATGGCGCAGCGCTGCTTGAACAGCGCCGCGCTGTCGGCGGCCAGCGCCGGCCCGGCTGCGGCCAGTGCAGCCGCCACCTGATTAGCGATGAACCTCAGCAACCCTGATTCCGCGTTCGGGCTGCCTGGGCGCAGCTACCAACGCGCGCAGCAAGCTGCCGAGCATGGCGCGCATGTCGTATCGCCGGTTGAAGCGGAAC
>Ga0116180_1001993_pt1 | contig 16536 bp, 13 predicted proteins | sample AD_UKC073_MetaG_FD_89804 | JGI IMG/M metagenome (GOLD analysis project Ga0116180, IMG submission 89804) | Active sludge microbial communities of municipal wastewater-treating anaerobic digesters from USA - AD_UKC073_MetaG | ecosystem: Engineered > Bioreactor > Anaerobic > Digestate | place: USA...
CTTCATCTCGATGAGCTCGCTGACCGCCGGCTGGGTGCTGTCGGGCGCCAGCAGCCAGTGGAAGGGCGCGCGCCCGGGCAAGGTGTTCGAGACGCTCGTCGACGGCCAGTACGCCAACCCGGTGATGGTGGTCGACGAGATCGACAAGGCCCGCGGCGAACATGCCTACGACCCGCTGGGCGCGCTGTACAGCCTGCTGGAGCACGACACCGCGCACGCCTTCGTCGACGAGTTCGCCGAGGTGGCGGTCGACGCCAGCCAGCTGATCTGGGTGGCCACGGCCAACGACGAGCGCGGCATTCCCGAGCCCATCCTCAACCGCGTCAACGTCTACCAGGTCGACATGCCCGACCATGCGGCGGCGCGCACCATCGCGATGCGGCTGTACGCCGGCATCCGCGCCCAGCACGACTGGGGCACGCGCTTCGACCCCGAGCCCGCCGACGCGGTGCTCGACCGCCTGGCCGAACTGGCTCCGCGCGAGATGCGCCGCGCCTGGATGACCGCCTTCGGCAACGCCCGGCTGGACGGCCGCGGGCAGATCACGCTGGCCGACCTGCCGGCGCCCGGCGGCGGCGGCAAGCGCGGGCCGCTGGGGTTCGTGAACTGAGCGCCCGGCCGGGCGCCGTCAGCTGGAGAACGTCAGCCTCGCCGATGCCCCGCCACGCCGCACGGTGTGGCGGCCGGCCTGCTTGCCGGCGTACATCGCGGCGTCGGCGCGCTTGAGCAGGTCGTCGGCGTGGTTGCCGTCGTGCGGGGCCAGGGCAAAGCCGATGGTCAGGCCGACGCGACAGCGTGCGCCCCCGACGATGAAGGGCTGCTCGAACGCGGCAAGCAGCTTGCGGCCCAGCACCAGGGCCTCGGCCTCGCCGGGAATGGCGTGCGCCATGATGACGAACTCGTCGCCGCCCAGGCGGGCCACCAGGTCGCCGTGCCGCACCTGCTGGCGCAGCCGCTGGCCCACCTGCACCAGCAGGGCATCGCCGGCATCGTGGCCCAGGCGGTCGTTGACCGGCTTGAAGCCGTCCAGGTCCAGCAGGAACAGCGCCAGCGTGCGGCCACCCTGGCACTCGGGCAGGGCCGCGGCCAGCGCGGCCTGCAGGCCGCGGCGGTTGGGCAGGCCGGTCAGCGCGTCGGTGTGGGCCAGCGACAGCAAGGCGGCACGCTCCAGCTCGGCGCGCTCGCCCTGCAGCCGGATGCCGGCCACCCGCAGGCTCAGCACCTGGGTCCACAGCAGCATCTCCAGCAGGCAGGAGAACTGGAAGGCGTGCTGGGTCCAGAAGTTCACCGGCAGAAAGCCGCGCAGCAGACCGGCCGCGCTGAGCGCGCCAGTCATGTACGACAGCCGGCCCAGCAGCACGTACAGCGCCAGGCGGTCGCCGGCGCGGGCCTGGCGCCAGGCCCGCGGGATGGCGAGCAGCATGGGCAGCGGGCCCATCGCGGTGGCCAGGGTCTGGGTGGCGCGGTAGTCCAGCGCACCGGCCAGCGAGGCCAGGAAGCCGGCCGTGGCCAGCGCGGTCACACCCATCAGGCCGCGGTGGGTCCAGGGCGCCATGTCGCGCGTGCGCAGCGACCCGGCGACGAACAGGCCGCCGCCGGCCAGCGCCACCAGCACGCCCTGCGGCGCCACCTTGGCCAGGGCGCCACCGCCATCACCCCACAGGTGCTGCTGGCCGATGCCGAAGTAGCTGATGAAGAACACCGTCAGCCCGCCCAGCAGCAGCGCGTACTCCAGGAACATGGTGTCGCGCAGGCTCAGCCAGTGGGCCAGGCTGTAGGCGATCAGCGCCAGCGCGACGCCGGCCAGCACCCCCTGCAGCAGGCCGGCGCGGGACTCCCTGGCGTGGTAGATGGCCGGCTTGGACAGGCGCATCGGCAGCAGCATCGCCGTCTGGGTGCTGACGCGCAGCAGCAGCGCGTGCGGCACGTTGGGCGCCAGCTGCAGCTCCACCGCGTGGTCGCGGCTGCGCATGGGCCGGCGGCCAGCCTCGACCCGGCTGCCCATCAGGTGGCGCGCCACCGGCTGGCCGTCGCGCAGCACGGTCAGCTCGATGCGGTGCAGCGGCGGGTAGTCGATGTCCAGCACCCAGCGGCCATCGCCGCCCACCGCCTGCACCGGCAGGTACAGCCACACCACGTCGCGGCGCGGGCCCAGGTTGGCGTGCGGGCCGTCGGGCGGGCTGAAGTCGGCCAGCCGCCGCAGCGCCCCGGCGGCGTCGAGCCGGCCATCCGGGTCGGACAGCAGGCTGACGGCGGGCCAGGCGTCGATGGCCACCGGCGCGTCGTCGGGCAGTTGCAGCGGCGGCGCCGCCTGCACCGCGGCGGCCCACCCCCACAGCAGCGCCGCCAGCCACAGGTGCAGGCAGGAACGGAGGGAGCGGTGGGGGCGCACGGGCGGTGTTCCACGTCGGTGCACAGCCCGGCGCATGCCGCGTTATCGGCTGCGGCGGGCCGGGCTTGAGCCCGCAGCGCCCCCTATCATCCCGCGCATGAGCCCGCCCCCGGCCCCCGACGGCGCACCGCTGGTGGTGGCGCTGTCGTCGCGGGCGCTATTCGACTTCGAGGCCGAGAACCGCGTCTTCGAAGCCGGCGACGACCAGGCCTACATGCAGCTGCAGCTGGACCGGCTGGACCAGCCGGCCGCGCCGGGCATCGCCTTCGCGCTGGCGCACAAGCTGCTGGCCTTCAACGCCGGCATGGCGCCGGGCGCGCAGCCGCGGGTGGAGGTGGTGATGCTGTCGCGCAACGACCCGGTGTCGGGGCTGCGCGTGTTCCGCTCCTGCCGGCACTACGGCCTGGCGGTGGAGCGCGGCGTGTTCACCCGCGGCCAGCCGCCGTGGCGCTACCTGCGCCCGCTGGGCGCGCAGTTGTTCCTGTCGGCCAACGAGGCCGACGTGCGCGCCGCGCTGGACAGCGGCGTGCCTGCGGCGCGGGTGGCGGCACGGCCGCCGCAGGGCGGGCGCCCCCCTGTCGACGAACTGCGCATCGCCTTCGACGGTGACGCGGTGCTGTTCTCCGACGAGGCCGAGCAGGTCTACCAGCGCGACGGCCTGGCCGCGTTCCAGCAGCACGAGCAGGCCCATGCCGCCACGCCGCTGGCGGCCGGGCCCTTCAAGCCGCTGCTGCAGGCGCTGCACCATCTGCAGCAGGCGGCGGGGCAGTCGGGCATGCGCCTGCGCACTGCGCTGGTGACGGCGCGCAGCGCACCGGCGCACGAGCGGGCCATCCGCACGCTGATGGACTGGCACATCGGCGTGGACGAGGCGATGTTCCTGGGTGGCCTGGCCAAGGGCGCCTTCCTGCGCGAGTTCCAGCCCGACTTCTTCTTCGACGACCACCCGCGCCATGTGCAGGGTGCGGCCGACCATGTGCCGGCGGGGCATGTGGTGCATGGTGTGAACAACCCCTGACCGGGCCTGGCCGGCGTTGCCCCCCCCTGGATTGCGGGGGCCGCGCCGACCCCACCCGGGGTGCGGGGTCACGCAGCTTTCACGGCCGGCGCCGATGCTGGCAGCTCCCCACCTTCACCACCGGAGCTGCGCATGCGCCTCAAGCCCCTCGTCCTCTCGCTGGCCGCCCTGGCCGCCCTGCCCGCCTCGGCGCTGACCACCGGCGACCTGGCCTTCACCGCCGTCAATGCCGACGAAGACGGCTGGGCGATGGTGGCCCTGGCCGGCATCGCCGCCAACACCACCGTCTACTTCACCGACAACGAGTGGAACGGCACCGCCTTCAACACCGGCGAGAGCTACCACGCCTGGACCAGCGGCGCGGCGCCCATCGCCGCGGGCACCGTGATCCGCTTCAGCAACATCGACAACGCCACCACCCTGGCAGCGTCCGTCGGCACGCTGGCGCGCGCCAGTGTCTCGGGCAGCACCAACTTCGGCCTCAGCCAGTCCGAGGACGCCGTCTACGCCTACCTCGGCAGCTCGGCGACCGCGCCCACCACCTTCCTGGCCGCCATCGCCACCACCAGCTTCGGCATCGCCGCCACCGGCGTGCTGACCAACACCGGCCTGGCCATCGGCGCCGGCGCCATCAACCTGGGCGTGAGCACGGGCTCGGATTTCGCCCAGTACACCGGCCCGCGCAGCGGCCAGGCCAGCTTCGGCGCCTACAAGTCCCTGGTCGGCAACCTGGCCAACTGGACGGTGATGGGCGACGGCAGCTTCGCCACCACCGCGCCGGACATGACCGCGATCACCGCCGTGCCCGAGCCCGAGACCTATGCGCTGATGCTGGCGGGCCTGGCCGCCGTCGGCCTGCTGGCGCGCCGCCGCGCCTGACACCGCCGCGACGCGGCCCGGCCCGCGTCTTGCAACGCACGCCCAATGCGCACACTACGCAGCATCGCCCGGCCGGGCGATGCTGCCCGCTCATTTCCGGAAGGCCCCATGACCACTGCCCACCCGCCGCTGCGCCGCTTCCTGTCCACCCTGGCCGCCGCCCTGCCCCTGATCGGGTTGCTGCAGGCCGCACCCGCCGCCGCGACGGTGGTGATCAGCCAGGTCTATGGCGGGGGCGGCAACGGCGGGGCCACCTACAAGCACGACTTCATCGAGCTGTTCAACAAGGGCACGGTGGCGGTGGCCATCGGCGGCTGGTCGGTGCAGTACGCGTCGGCCACGGGCTCGACCTGGCAGGTGACGGCGATTCCGGCCGGCACCACGCTGCAGCCCGGGCGCTATCTGCTGGTGCGCCAGGCGGTGGGGGCCGGTGGCACGGTGGACGTGGTGGGTGACGTGACCGGCACCATCGCCATGAGCGGCACCGCCGGCAAGGTGGCACTGGGCAGCAACAGCACGGCCTTCTCGGGCACGGTGCCCACCGGGGCCGTCGACTTCGTCGGCTACGGCGCGGCCAATGCGAGCGAGGGCAACCCCACCCCGGTGCTGAGCGCCACCACCGCCGCACTGCGCAACGGCAACGGCTGCACCGACACCAACGGCAACAGCGCCGACTTCACCATCGCCGCGCCGGCGCCGCGCAACGCCGCCAGCCCGGCCAACCTGTGCGCCAGCGTCCCGGCCAACCAGCCGATCACCGCCAGCTGCCCGGCCGCCAGCGTGGCCGCCGGCAGCGCGGCGGTGCTGGGCACCAGCGCCACCGACCCCGACAGCATCGTCACCAGCGCCACGCCCACGGGCACCTGGCCGGCCGGCTTCAGCCTGGGCAGCTTCACCGCCGCCAGCGCGGCCGGCGGCACGGCCACGCAGACCATCCAGGTGGCCGCCAGCACCGCCGGCGGCAGCTACACCCTGGGCCTGGCCTGGGCGAACAGCGACGCCCAGACCGCCAGCTGCAGCTTCACCGTGACCGTGGCCGGCCCGACGCCGATCTACAGCATCCAGGGCAGCGGCGGCACCAGCCCCTATGCCGGCCAGACGGTGCTGACCGGCGGCGTGGTGACCAAGGTGCAGAACAACGGCTTCTTCCTGCAGGACCCGGTGGGCGACGGCAGCCCGCTCACGTCCGACGGCATCTTCGTCTTCACCAGCACCGCGCCCACCGTCAGCGCGGGCCAGCGCATCCAGCTGAGCGGCCAGGTGGCCGAGTTCAACACCGGCGCCACCGACGCCAGCGCCCGCACGCTGACCGAGCTGGTCAGCCCCACCGGCATCGTGGTGCTGGGCAGCGGCTTCAGCATCGCGCCGGTGGCGGTGACGCTGCCGGTGGCCACGGCTGGCGACCTGGAACGCTACGAAGGCATGCTGGTCACCATCAGCGGCGCCCAGGGCGCACCGCTGACGGTGGCGCAGAACTTCTTCCAGGGGCGCTACGGCCAGCTGACGCTCGCCGCCGGCGGCCGGCTGGAGACGCCCACCAACCGCCACCGCCCCGGCCCGCTGGCCCAGGCCCTGGCCGACGAGAATGCCCGCCGCACCATCCTGCTGGACGACGGCAGCAGCCTGCAGAACCCCAACCCCGTGCCTTACCTGGCCAGCGGCGCACGCGCCGGCGACCGGGTGGCGGCCATCACCGGGGTCATCGACGACGGCCTGGCCACCAGCAGCAACCCGGGCCTGGGGCTCTACAAGATCCACCCGACCCAGGCACCGGTGTTCAGCAGCGGCAACCCGCGCAGCGCCGCACCGGACGCGGTGGGCGGCAACGTCAAGGTGGCCAGCTTCAATGTGCTGAACTACTTCACCGCCTACACCAACGGCGGCGGCACGGCCAACGGCTGCAGCCTGGGTGGCAGCACCAGCACCGCCAACTGCCGCGGCGCCGACAACGCCACCGAGTTCGGCCGCCAGCAGGCCAAGATCGTCGCCGCGCTGGCGGCCATCGACGCCGACGCCGTGGGGCTGATGGAGATCCAGAACAACGGCAACGTGGCAGCGCAGAACCTGGTGAACGCGCTGAATGCGCGCGTCGGCGCCGGCACCTACGCCACCACCAGCCTGCCAGCGGACACCGGCAGCGACGCCATCCGCGTGGCGATGATCTACAAGCCCGCCCGCCTGTCGCCGCTGGGCGCGGCCGTCAGCGACAACAACACCATCAACAACCGGCCGACGCTGGCGCAGAGCTTCCGCCTGGCCAATGGCGAGGGCTTCACCCTGGTGGTCAACCACCTGAAGAGCAAGGGCAGCTGCCCGGCCGCCGGGGACGCCGATGCCGCGGGCAACACCGATGCCGGCGACGGCCAGGGTTGCTGGAACGCGCTGCGCGTGCAGCAGGCGCAGCGGCTGCAGGCCTTCGTGGCCGAGCGACTGGCGGCCAGCGGCACCGGCGGTGCATTGCTGATCGGCGACTTCAACGCCTATGCGCAGGAAGACCCGATCGCCCTGCTGGCCACGGCGGGCTATGCCGACCAGGTGCAGCGCTTCGGCAGCTTCGGCTATTCCTATGTCTTCGACGGCGCGGCCGGCCGGCTGGACCATGCGCTGGCCAACGGCGCGCTGGCGGCCAGGGTCAACCGCGTGGCGCACTGGCACATCAACGCCGACGAGCCGGCGGTGCGGGACTACAACACCGAGTTCAAGGCGCCGGCCACCACCTGCGGCGGCGCCTGCCCGGCCGACCCGTACGTGGACGACGCCTACCGCTCGTCGGACCACGACCCGGTGGTCGTGGGCCTGAACCTCTACAACCGCGAGTGGTCCGGCACCAGCGGCGCCGACACCGTCACCGGCGGCGCGGGCGACGACCTGATCTGGGCCAGCGCGGGCGCGGACGTGCTGACCGGCGGCGCCGGCAGCAACGGCTTCGCCTTCCGCTCGCTGCGCGAGGCCGGCGCCACCATCACCGACTTCGTGCCCGGCAAGGACCGCATCGACCTGAGCGCCCTGCTGGCCTCGATCAACCAGGGCAGCGCCACGGCGATGAGCCGCGGCGTGGTGACGCTGGTGGCCTCGGGCCCCAACACCCTGCTGCAGATCGACACCGACGGCAGCGCCGGTGCGGTGCTGCCGCGCACCCTGGTGACGCTGCGCAACGTGGCGCCCGCGGCCATCGTGCCCAGCCGCGACCTCGGCCTGAACTGAGCCCCACCGGAGGAGGACCCACCCCATGACCCAGACCCCGTTCCTGACCACCGCCCTGGCCGCCCTGCTGTGGGTCGCCGCCACGCCCGCCCAGGCGCAATCGACCGACCTGCGCACCTGGACCGCGGCCGGCGACGTGCTGGTCGGCGCCGATGGCGGCAGCGCCACGCTGAGCACCGCCTGGCTCGACGAGGCGCCGCTGTCGGCCGGCAGCGCCCTGCTGTTCGACGAGCTGGAAGCCGCGCTGGCGCTGACCCCGGGCAGCCTGGCGGCCGACACCATCGAAGGCTCGGGCCTGCAGCAGTCGTTCAACACGGCAGCCGGCAGCACGCTGCGCTTCGACTGGCAGCTGCAGACGGCGGACTTCGCCGGCACGCAGGCCGACCGCGCCTTCGTGCTGGTCGACGGCACCACGCTGGTGGAACTGGGCACGGTGGCCATGGCGCCGCTGGCCGGCCGCTTCACCTACACGTTCGCCGACGCCGGCGCCCATGCGCTGGCCATCGTGGTGATGGACGTGACGGCCGCGGACAAGGTGTCCACGCTGACCATCAGCGGCCTGCAGGTCAGCGCCGTGCCCGAGCCCGGCCAATGGGCCCTGCTGCTGGCCGGCCTGGCCGGCGTGGGCGCACTCGGCCGGCGGCGGGACGCTCAAGTGACGCGGTAGTCCCGCAGGCCGGCCAGGTCGATCACGCGCACGCCGCCGTACTCGATGCGGATCAGGCCGCTGGCCTGCAGCGCGACCAGGGCCTGGTTGACCCGCTGGCGCGACAGGCCGACCAGCCAGGCCAGCTCCTGCTGGGTGATGCGCAGCAGCTGGCCCACGCCCGGGTACAGCACCGGGTGGAACAACGAGGCCAGGCTGCGCGCCACGCGGGCGTCGGGCTGGTTGGTGCGGTCGATCTCGCGCGCCGCGATGAACTGGCCCAGCCGCTCGTTGAGCTGGTGCATCACGTGGCGGTTGAACGGGATGCTGCACTCCAGCAGCTGCCAGAACATGGCGATGGGCAGGCCGGCCACCGTGCTCTCGCGCAGCGCCTCGATGTTGTAGCGGTAGACCTCGCGCTTGAGCAGGGTGCCCTCGCCGAACCAGGCGCCCGGCGGCAGGCCGGTGTAGGTGATGGGCTGGCCGTCGGCGCCGACATTGCTCATCTTCAGCAGGCCGTCGACCACGCCGAACCAGTAGTTGCTGGGCGCGCCATGGCGGCAGATGCGGTCGCCCGGCTGGGCCTCGCCAATCTCCAGCGCCGCCACGGTGGCGCGGCGGTCGTCGGCCGACAGCAGGGCCAGCCACGGGATGCCGTCGAGCTCGTCGGCGGTGGCGGGGCGGGCGCGCTGGCGCAGGCTGGTCTGGGCAGTGGTGGCCATGGCTTGCAGGGTGCTGACAACACACCCCGGGGAAAGTCCGCCCCGGGGTTGACCCGCAAATTGTCGTTGGACCGACAAGCCAGCGTCAAAGTGACGCCTAGCATGGGCCCCGCAGTCACCGCCCATGCTGGGCCCGGTGCTGCCCAAGGAGTGGCTGGTGCAGACGACCTTTCCCCGATTGATGCTGGATCACGCCAAGGCCCGGCCCGATGCCGCGGCCCTGCGCGAGAAGAGCTACGGCATCTGGCAGACCACCACCTGGGCGCAGCTGGAAACCCTGGTGCGCCGGATGGCCGGCGGCCTGGCCGAGGCCGGCGTGCGGCGTGGTGAACACGTGGTCGTCGTCGGTGACAACCGGCCGCGCCTCTATGCCGGCATGCTGGCGGCGCAGGCGCTGGGCGCCGTGCCGATTCCGCTGTACGAGGACGCGGCGGCGGCCGAGTTCGTGTTCCCGATCCGCAATGCCGAGGTGCGCTGGGCGCTGGTGGAGAACCAGGAGCAGGTCGACAAGCTGCTGGAGATCCGCGACCAGTGCCCGCAGCTGCAACGCATCTGGTACGACGACCCGCGCGGCCTGCGCAAGTACGAGGAGCCCGGCCTGCAGTCCATCGATGCCCTGGTGGAAGCCGGCGCGGCGCGGGTGCAGCGCGATGCCGGCTTCTTCGATGCCGAGGTCGCCAAGGCCGACCCACAGGACGTGGCGGCGATGTTCTTCACCAGCGGCACCACCGGCAACCCCAAGGGCGTGGTGCACACGCACTTCAGCCTGCTGGACCGCGCGGCGGCCGGCCAGGTCTTCGACAAGCTGACGGCGCAGGAAGAGGTGCTGGCCTACATGCCGCTGGCCTGGATCGGCCAGAACATCTTCAGCTACGCCCAGTGGCTGGCGTGCGGCTACGTGGTGAACTGCCCCGAGTCGGCGGCCACGGTCACCATCGACCTGAAGGAAGTGGGCCCGACCTACTACTTCGCGCCGCCGCGGGTGTTCGAGGGCCTGCTGACTTCCGTGATGATCCGCATGGAAGACGCCGGCGCCTTCAAGCGCAAGCTGTTCCACGCCTGCATGGCGGTGGCACGGCGCGTCGGGCCTGACCTGCTGGACGGCAAGCCGGTGGCCCTGCTCGACCGCATCCGATGGAAGCTCGGCGACTGGGCGATCTTCGGCCCGCTGCGCAACAGCCTGGGGTTCAGCCGCGTGCGCGTGGCCTACACCGCGGGCGAGGCGATCGGGCCCGACCTGTTCACCTTCTACCGCTCGATCGGCGTGAACCTGAAGCAGCTGTACGGCAGCACCGAGACCGCCGTCTTCGTCTGCCTGCAGCCCGACCACGAGGCGCGTGCCGACACCGTGGGCGTGCCGGTGCAGGGCGTGCAGATCAAGCTGGCCGACAACGGCGAGATCATGATCAAGAGCCCCGGCCTGCTGAAGGCCTACTACAAGAACGACGCAGCCACCGCCGAGGTGCTGACCGCCGACGGCTGGTACCACAGCGGCGACGCCGGCTTCATCGACGACAGCGGGCATCTCAAGATCATCGACCGCCACAAGGACGTGGGCCGCCTGGCCGGCGGCGCACACGACGGCGCGCTGTTCGCGCCCAAGTACGTGGAGAACAAGCTGAAGTTCTTCCCGTACATCAAGGAGGCCGTGGCCTTCGGCAACGGCCGCGACCGGGTCTGCGCCTTCATCAACATCGACATGGAAGCGGTGGGCAACTGGGCCGAGAAGCGCAACCTGGGCTATGCCGGCTACATGGACCTGGCGGGCAAGCCCGAGGTCTACGAGCTGATCCGCGGCTGCGTCGAGCAGGTCAATGCCGACCTGGCGCACGACGTCCTGCTGGCCGGCAGCCAGGTCACGCGCTTCCTGGTGCTGCACAAGGAACTGGACGCCGACGACGGCGAGATGACGCGCACCCGCAAGGTCAAGCGCGGCTTCATCAGCGACAGGTACGCGGTACTGGTCGATGCGCTGTATGGCGGCAAGGCGGAACAGTTCATCGAGACCGCAGTGACCTTCGAGGACGGGCGCAGCGGCAGCGTGTCGGCCACGCTGAAGATCGCCGACGCCAAGACCTTTGCAGCGACGAAGAAGGCAGCCTGACATGGCCGACCCCGAAACCGGCCGCAAGAGCGGCGATGTCATCCTCGACATCAAGAACATCTCCCTGAGCTTCGGCGGCGTGAAGGCGCTGACCGACATCAGCTTCAACGTCCGCGAGCACGAGATCCGCGCCATCATCGGCCCCAACGGCGCGGGCAAGAGCAGCATGCTCAACTGCATCAACGGCGTGTATGCGCCGCAGCAGGGCAGCATCACCTTCCGCGGCCAGACCTTCAGCCACATGAGCCGCCGCCAGGTGGCCGAGATGGGCGTGGCGCGCACGTTCCAGAACCTGGCGCTGTTCAAGGGCATGAACGTGATCGACAACATCATGTCCGGCCGCAACCTGAAGATGAAGAGCAACCTCTTCCAGCAGGCCATCCGCTGGGGGGCGGCGCAGCGCGAGGAAGAAGAGCACCGCGCCTTCGTCGAGCACATCATCGACTTCCTGGAGATCCAGGCCTACCGCAAGACGCCGGTGGGCCGCCTGCCCTACGGTCTGCAGAAGCGGGTGGACCTGGGCCGCGCGCTGGCGATGGAGCCCCAGGTGCTGCTGCTCGACGAGCCGATGGCCGGCATGAACGTCGAGGAGAAGCAGGACATGTGCCGCTTCGTGCTCGACGTCAACGACGAGTTCGCCACCACCATCGTGCTGATCGAGCACGACATGGGCGTGGTGATGGACATCAGCGACCGCGTGGTGGTGCTGGACTACGGCAAGAAGATCGGCGACGGCACGCCCGACGAGGTGCGCAGCAATCCCGACGTCATTTCCGCTTACCTCGGGACATCGCACTGACATGCAGACCGCACAAGACATCCCAAGCAGCCGCCGTGGAACCGGCTCTGCCGGGCCACTGGCGGCGCCCCCCTGGGGGGGAGGCGCCGAAGGCGCATCGGGGGGGGGACACTGACCATGGGCTTTTTCCTCGAAACCCTGTTCGGCGGCTTGATGGCCGGCATGTTGTATTCGCTGATCGCGCTGGGCTTCGTTCTGATCTACAAGGCCAGCGGCGTCTTCAACTTCGCCCAGGGCGCGATGGTGCTGTTCGCCGCGCTGGCGATGGCGCGCTTTGCCGAGTGGTTCCCGAAGTGGTTCGGCTTCGACAACAAGGTGGCCGCGGTGGTGCTGGCCTTCGTCGGGGCGATGGCGGTGATGGTGGCCGTGGCCTGGGTGATCGAGCGCCTGGTGCTGGGCAAGCTGGTCAACCAGGAGGGCATCACCCTGCTGATGGCCACCCTGGGCATCAGCTACTTCATGGACGGCTTCGGCCAGACGCTGTTCGGCAGCGACATCTACAAGATCGACATCGGCATGCCCAAGGACCCGATCTTCCTGTTCGAGAAGGTCTTCGAGGGCGGCGTGCTGGTGAACAAGGAAGACCTGTATGCCGCGCTGATCGCCGCCGCGCTGGTGGCCTGCCTGAGCGTGTTCTTCCAGAAGACCAGCACCGGCCGTGCGCTGCGGGCGGTGGCCGACGACCACCAGGCGGCGCAGTCCATCGGCATTCCGCTGCGGCGCATCTGGGTCATCGTCTGGAGCGTGGCCGGCTTCGCCGCCCTGGTGGCCGGGATGATCTGGGGCAGCAAGCTGGGTGTGCAGTTCTCGCTGCAGCAGGTGGCGCTGAAGGCGCTGCCGGTGGTGATCCTGGGCGGCCTGACCAGCGTGCCCGGCGCCATCATCGGCGGGCTGATCATCGGCGTGGGCGAGAAGCTCAGCGAGGTCTACATCGGCCCGATGCTCGGCGGCGGCATCGAGATCTGGTTCGCCTATGTGCTGGCGCTGCTGGTGCTGCTCGTTCGGCCGCAAGGGCTGTTCGGCGAAAAGATCATCGACCGCGTTTGAACGGCCCGGAGAACACCCATGATCTATCGTGAAAACGGCCAGTTCAAGACCAGCTACCGCGACGACCAGCAGATCTTCCCGATCGCGCAGGACCGTTACCTCATCCTGGCGCTGATCGCCTTTGCCGCCATCGGCGTGCCGCTGCTGGCCAGCGAGTACACCTTCCGCGCCATCCTCACGCCCTTGCTGATCCTGTCGCTGGCGGCCCTGGGCCTGAACGTGCTGGTGGGCTACTGCGGCCAGATCTCGCTGGGCACCGGCGCCTTCATGGCCATCGGCGCCTACGGGGCTTACAACTTCTTCGTGCGCGTGCCGGGCATGCCGCTGATCGCCGCGCTGCTGCTGGGTGGCGGCTGCGCCACCGTGGTGGGCGTGCTGTTCGGCATCCCGTCCTTGCGGATCAAGGGCCTGTACCTGGCGGTGGCCACGCTGGCAGCGCAGTTCTTCACCGACTGGGCCTTCCTGCGCATCAAGTGGTTCACCAACGACTCGTCGTCGGGCTCGGTCAGCGTGGCCGGCCTGAACGTGCTGGGCCTGCCGATCGAAACGCCGGTGCAGAAATACCTGTTCTGCCTGGCCTTCGTCTGCGTCTTCGGCCTGCTGGCCAAGAACCTGGTGCGCGGCAACATCGGCCGCGAATGGATGGCCATCCGCGACATGGACGTGGCGGCCTCGGTGATCGGCATCCGCCCGGTCTACGCCAAGCTCACCGCGTTCGCCGTCAGCAGCTTCATCGTCGGCGTGGCGGGCGGCCTGTGGGGCTTCGTGCACCTGGGCTCGTGGGAGCCGGCGGCGTTCTCGGTCGACCGCTCGTTCCAGCTGCTGTTCATGGTGATCATCGGCGGCCTGGGCTCGATCGCCGGCAGCTTCTTCGGCGCCGCCTTCATCGTGCTGCTGCCGATCTTCCTGGACGCGGCGCCCTCGTGGCTGGGCGTGCCCATCGACACCGCCCTCGCGTCGCACCTGACCTTCATGATCTTCGGCGCGCTGATCGTGTTCTTCCTGATCGTCGAGCCGCACGGCATTGCCCGACTTTGGGCCACCGCCCGCGAGAAGCTGCGCCTGTGGCCCTTCCCGCACTGATTCCCCCGTTCCTTGACCAACACCTGGAGACAGCCATGAAGCTCAAGTCCCTCGCCCTGTCCGCGGCCATCGTGGCCACGGCCTTCAGCGCCACCCTGTCCACCGCTGCCTTCGCCCAGGCCAAGGAGCAGTTCTTCCCGCTGCTGGTCTACCGCACCGGCCCCTACGCGCCCAACGGCACACCCTGGGCCAATGGCAAGCAGGACTACCTGAAGATGATCAACGCCCGCGACGGCGGCATCAACGGCGTGAAGATCACCTTCGAGGAATGCGAGACCGGCTACGCCACCGACAAGGGCGTGGAGTGCTACGAGCGCCTGAAGGGCAAGACCAACACCCTGTTCGACCCGCAGGCCACCGGCATCACCTTCGCGCTGACCGACAAGGTGCCCAACGACAAGATCCCGCTGATCACCCTGGGCTATGGCCTGGCCGCCAGCCAGGACGGCGGCGTGTTCAAGTGGAACTTCCCGCTGATGGGCAGCTACTGGACGGCCGCCGACATCCTGATCCAGCACATCGGCAAGAAGGAGGGCGGGCTGGACAAGCTCAAGGGCAAGAAGATCGCCCTGGTCTACCACGACAGCCCCTTCGGCAAGGAGCCGATCCCGCTGCTGGAGGAGCGCAGCAAGGCCCACGGCTTCGAGCTGAGCAAGATCCCGGTGACGGCGCCCGGCGTCGAGCAGAAGAGCGCCTGGCTGCAGGTGCGCCAGCAGCGGCCCGACTACGTGCTGCTGTGGGGCTGGGGCGTGATGAACAGCACCGCGCTGAAGGAGGCCCAGGCCACCGGCTACCCGCGCGACAAGATGTACGGCGTGTGGTGGGCCGGCGCCGAGCCCGACGTGAAGGACGTGGGCGAGGGCGCCAAGGGCTACAACGCACTGAACCTGAACACCTCGGGCCAGCAACCCAAGGTGATCCAGGACATCCTGAAGCATGTGCACGACAAGGGCCAGGGCAGCGGCCCGAAGGACGAAGTGGGCTCGGTGCTCTACACCCGCGGCGTGATCATCCAGGCCCTGGGCGTGGAAGCCGTGCGCCGGGCGCAGGAGCGCTTCGGCAAGGGCAAGGTGATGACCGGCGAGCAGGTGCGCTGGGGCCTGGAGAACCTGGCGCTGGACGACAAGAAACTGGCCGCGCTGGGCCTGACCGGCGTGATCCGGCCGCTGTCCACCTCCTGCCAGGACCACATGGGCAGCAGCTGGGCCCGCGTGCACACCTGGGACGGCGCCAAGTGGGGTGGCCTGTCGGACTGGTACCAGGCGGATGAGCAGATCATCAAGCCGATGGTGAAGGCGGCGGCCGACAAGTACGCGGCGGACAAGAAGCTGACCCGCCGCACCCCCGCGGATTGCCAATCCTGACCCACCCCCGAAGCGCCTGGCGGCGCTCCCCCTCAAGGGGGCGCCGCCAGCGGCCCGGCCAAGCCGGTTCCGCGGCGACTGCTTGGTTCGACCGAGACAGGCTCCCATGAGCAACATCCTCCTGAACGTCAACGGCATCGAGGTCATCTACAACCATGTGATCCTCGTGCTCAAGGGCGTGTCGCTGAACGTGGCCGAGGGCAGCGTGGTGGCGCTGCTGGGCGGCAACGGCGCGGGCAAGACCACCACGCTGCGCGCGGTCAGCAACCTGCTGGCCGGCGAGCGTGGCGACGTGACCAAGGGTTCGATCACGCTGCGCGGTGAATCCATCGCCGGCCTGAGCCCGGCGCAGATGGTCGACCGCGGCGTGATCCAGGTGATGGAGGGCCGGCACTGCTTCGCCCACCTCACCATCGAGGAAAACCTGATGACCGGCGCCTACACCCGCACCGACGGCAAGGCGGCCATCGCGCAGACGCTGGAGAAGGTCTACAACTACTTTCCCCGGCTGAAGACGCGGCGCACCAGCCAGGCGGCCTACACCTCGGGCGGCGAGCAGCAGATGTGCGCCATCGGCCGCGCGCTGATGGCCAACCCGAAGATGGTGCTGCTCGACGAGCCCAGCATGGGCCTGGCGCCGCAGATCGTGGAAGAGGTGTTCGAGATCGTGAAGGACCTCAACAGCAAGGAACGGGTGACCTTCCTGCTGGCCGAGCAGAACACCAACATCGCGCTGCGCTACGCCGACTACGGCTACATCCTGGAGAACGGCCGCATCGTGATGGACGGCGAGGCCAAGGCCCTGCGCGAGAACGAGGACGTCAAGGAGTTCTACCTCGGCATGGGCGGCACCGACCGCAAGAGCTTCCGCGACGTCAAGAGCTACAAGCGCCGCAAGCGGTGGCTGGCATGAGCGGCGCCGACGACGACCTGGGCGGCTGGGCGTTGCCGGCCTTCAAGCCCGACGAGGCGATCCAGACGCTGAGACGCGAGCTGCGCGCACTGGGCCTGACCGAGCGCGAAGGCCGCTTCGAGCGCCGCGGCACGGCCATCGCCCGTGCGGCGGTGGACGGCACGGTGATCCAGGCGGCACGTGTGAAGCGGCCTAGCCGCGGCAGCCCCGAGTGGATCGCCAAGACCCTGAAACACAGCGGCGACGTGCGCAATTTCGTCGCCGACCTGAAGAAGCAACTGGCCGCGTGGAGCCATGACGATGACTGAGTTGTACGACGCCCTGGAAACCCGCAGCGCCGACGCCCGCGAGGCCGCGCTGCTGGC
>Ga0116180_1001995_pt1 | contig 16534 bp, 14 predicted proteins | sample AD_UKC073_MetaG_FD_89804 | JGI IMG/M metagenome (GOLD analysis project Ga0116180, IMG submission 89804) | Active sludge microbial communities of municipal wastewater-treating anaerobic digesters from USA - AD_UKC073_MetaG | ecosystem: Engineered > Bioreactor > Anaerobic > Digestate | place: USA...
GGCGACTATGTGCTGCTGCGCGCCATGAAGGATCTGGTGGTGGCGGTGTCGTCCTGCGCCGACGACATCGACCCCGCCAACGCCTGGCAGCCCACCGACATCGAGGCGCGCCTCTACGCCGCCGACCACTCCTTCCCCCGCGCGATGGCCCACCGCATGACGCCCGACTCCCCCGCCCGCCTGACCCGCCCGACGGCCTTCGCCCCCGTCACCGAAACCCTCACCCGCGACTTCATCGACTACAAGGGCTTCTGGCTGCCCAGGAGCTTTGTCGGCCACGGCACCCTGGCCGAATACTGGGCCTGCCGCGAGAAGGTGGCGGTCATGGACCTGTCGGCCCTGCGCAAGTTCGACGTCTCCGGCCCCGACGCCGAGGCCCTGCTGCAGAAGGTGCAGACCCGCGACCTGCGCAAGCTCGCCGTCGGGCAGATCGTCTACACCGCCGTGTGCCACGCCCACGGCGGCATGATGGACGACGGCACGGTGTTCCGCATGAGCCGCGACGTCTTCCGCTTCGTCTGCGGCGAAGACACCACCGGCCTGTGGCTGAAGGAGCAGGCCGCCGCCGGCAACTTCGACGTGCACATCCGCGACACCACCGACGCCCTGCACAACCTGGCCGTACAGGGCCCGAAGAGCCGCGAACTGCTGACCCGCATGCTGTGGACCGCCCCCGTCCAGCCCGGCATCGCCGAGCTCGGCTGGTTCCGCTTCACCGCCGCCCGCCTGGGCGGCCCCACCGGCATTCCGGTGGTGGTGTCGCGCACCGGCTACACCGGCGAGCTGGGTTTCGAGCTGTGGTGCCACCCCCGGGACGGCGCTGCCGTATGGACCGCGGTGATGGAAGCCGGCGCCCCCCTGGGCATCGTCCCCCTCGGTTTCGACGCCCTCGACATGCTGCGCATCGAAGCCGGCCTGGCCTTCGCCGGCCACGAGTTCTGCGACCAGACCGACCCCTTCGAGGCCGGCATCGGCTCACCGTCGCCCTCTCGAAGCCCGAAGACTTCATCGGCAAGGCCGCGCTGGAAGAACGCAAGGCCCACCCCCGCCGCAAACTCGTCGGCCTCGCCATCGCCGGCAACGAACCCGCCAGCCACGGCGACGGCATCTACCTGGGCCGCGCCAAGGTCGGCGAGATCACCAGCAGCGTCCGCTCCCCCGTGCTCAACACCCAGATCGCCCTGGCCCGGGTGGACGTGGCCTATTCGGCCCTGGACACCGCGCTGCAGGTGGGGCAACTGGACGGGCACCGCAAACGGCTGGATGCCACGGTGTGCGCCTTTCCGCATTACGACCCGACCAAGGCGCGGGTGCGGAGCTGAAGACTGCTCTTGTGCCGCGCAGCACTCGTGCTATACCAAGAGCATCGTCACGGTGGAGCGAATGCCATGGAGCTGCACGATTCAAACCCGATGAGCGCCTTGTGGGCGTCCATGTTCGATCTCGCTGGTCAGTTCGCCCCGCGCTTCCTGCAACAGCCCATACTGCCCGGCTGGGTGTTCGCCAACTCAGTCGTCATCGACGAGCATAATTCTCGTGACCCGGGTATAGAGAAGCGCATCGTGGCGCGGGAAAGTTATGGCAGGCAGCTGGGGGTCATCATTGATGCAGTAGATACGCTGATTCAGCAGATGCCACCGATGCCCAAAGGGGCGCGGGGCGGCCAGCCGGCGCCCTTCGAGGCCTTTGAGACTATGAGGCGGCGCATTGATGCCATCAAGGCTGAGGCCCAGAAGAGCCGGCTCGACACACTCCGCGCCGACTTGCGCCGCCTTAAGGTCGAAGACCCGAGTGCCTTTGCTGTTTTGCTGAACGAACTCAGGCTGCCCTGAGGCCCTCGTGCTGTTGGCTGGAAACAGGAGGCGGGAGATAGTCTGGCCGTGTGCCGGGTAACTTTGGGTAGCTGCCGGTCCGGCGATTCTGTCGTCTCTCCACGTCAGAGCCTGCAGCCTCGTGATTCAGCCCTTTCCCCCGCCCTTCCTTGGGCGAGCTGCCCCCTGCTGCTAAACTCCGCTCCGTCTTGATCCACTTCAGACGCCTCACATCAGCCTTGGCTGGAGGGTGGGTGTATTCAAGGTCCAAGGGGAGTACGAATGATGCTGGACGTCAGGGCTCGCCAGCAGATCGACCGGAAGCGGGAGCTGACCTGCTGGACCATCCAGGACATGAATCGGCTCAACCTGTCCGCTGGGGGGCGTCACCGCGTGCGAGGACCCCGCCGAAACCGGCCAGATCATGCGCCTCACCGACAAGGCTGGTGTCGCAAGACCCGAACGACGAGCCCTCCAGCGTGCTGCCACATCTGTGTTCCGCGTGACAGACAGCGGGCCGCCAGAATGAAGACCCGCCGTCGCAGTGTTGAAAAGGCCTTGCCATGAAAATCGAATCGATCCGCCTCAAGAACTTCAAGACCTTCCGCGACTTCCATTTGAAGGATATTCCCCCTTTTCTGGTGGTGGTGGGTGCCAATGGCACGGGCAAATCGACTTTGTTCGAAGTCTTCGGTTTTCTCCACGACTGCCTCAAGGGCAACGTCCGGCAGGCGCTCGACAAGCGGGGGCGCTTCAGTGAAGTGCTGAGCCGTGGCTGCGACCCCCGGCACGACACGATCCTCATCGAGTTGCAGTACCGCATGGAAATCACCGGTATTGAACGCCTGGTGACCTATTCTCTGGAGATTGGGGAGCGTGGTGGTGCCCCAGTGGTTCAGAAGGAACTGCTGCGTTACAAGCGGGGCCGTTATGGCAGCCCCTACCACTTCCTCAGTTTTGTGGAGGGTGAGGGCTATGCCATCACCAACGAAGACGAGTTCAGCAAGGCCGATGAAGAGCTGGATCGCGAAAGCCAGCGAGTCTCGCCGGATACTCTAGCCATCAAGGGTCTGGGCCAGTTCGAGCGCTTCAAGGCAGCCAATGCCTTTCGCAACTTGATCGAAAACTGGCATGTGTCCGATTTTCATATCAGTGCTGCGCGGGGGCGGAAGGAGGCTGCCGGAGAAACTGAGCACCTTTCCGAGACCGGTGACAACCTGCCCCTGGTTGCCCGCTACTTGCATGAGCAGCACGACGAGATTTTTGGCCGGATTCTGGCGACGATGGCAAGGCGTGTCCCGGGCGTTGCCTCTGTTGAGCCGAAGTTGATGGATGACGGCTATCTTACGCTGCGCTTTCAGGATGGCTCGTTCAAGACACCGTTTCTGGATCGCTACGTGTCTGATGGCACGATCAAGATGTTTGCCTACCTGGTGCTCTTGCACGATCCCAAGCCGCATCCTTTGCTGTGCATTGAGGAGCCGGAGAATCAGCTTTACCCGCAGCTGATGGCGGAACTGGCTGAGGAATTCCGCAGTTACGCAAATCGGGGCGGTCAGGTGTTTGTGTCGACCCATTCGCCGGATTTCCTCAATGCCCTAGAAGTGGATGAAGTGTGCTGGCTGGTCAAAAAGCAAGGCTGCACCACGATCCATCGTGCGCGGGATAACGTACAGATTGTGGCGTATGTGAACGAGGGGGATCAGCTGGGGTATTTGTGGAAGCAAGGCTTCTTCGACGGGGTTGATCCGCTATGAGGGAACTGGTGTTTCTGCTGGAGGAGCCCTCAGCCAAAGCCATGCTGGAGTCTCTGCTGCCAAGAGTCTTGCAGGAGGGAACCCATTTTCGCTTCATTCCCTTCGAGGGCAAGCAGGATCTGGAGAAGCAGTTGATGCGCAAGATTCGTGGTTACCAGAACGAACAGGCACGTTTTATTGTGCTGCGTGATCAGGATAGTCATCCGGACTGCAAGGCCGTCAAAGCGAAGTTGCTTAAGCTATGCGAAGAGTCCGGCAAGGCGGCCCGGTGTCTGGTGCGTGTCGCCTGCCGAGAGCTGGAAGCGTTTTATCTTGGGGATCTTCAGGCGGTAGAGGACGCTTTGGGAACTCCGGGCTTGGCAAAAAGGCACCAATTGAGCCGAAAGTTCAAGGCGCCGGACGGATTGGGCAATCCCAGCAAGGAGTTGAAGTCCCTGACTGAAGGTCGCTACGAAAAAGTGGCTGGCTCCCGTGCCATTGGGCTTTGCCTGCAGCCGGACAATCCGCGCTCACCGAGCTTTCGGAATCTGGTGGCCGCAATCCGGCATTCGGAGGCCCGACTATTGGAGGAGGCAGAATGAACACGTCCTCCCTCGTCCAGATAAAGTCTGGAGTTTCTGCAACACCTGTGTGGTGACGGGGGCTACGGGGACTGTCTGGACAAGCTTACCTCCCCGTGCGGTCGAATTCATTGGCTATGTTCGCGTCAAGTATGAAAGCGTTTTCACCCCCGCCAGGCAAGGCTATCCAGGCCCGGTGGGCCTGCCAGAGACCGTGTTTATATACGTAGCGCGAACATAGCCAATGAATTCGACCTTACAGCCGGGAAGTCCCACCGGCGGGCCGCGATGACTTCACTCCCATCAAGGAAGGATCCTCGCAGGGCAGGTTATAAGTACACCGCCTGCCACTCGGGACTCCTTGTATGAACATCCCCACCCAAACCCTGCGCGTCGTGTTTGCCGCCAGCGCGCTTACCAGTTCCGTCATCCTGGCGCTCTTCGTGCGGGGTCGGGCGGAGTGGACGACGGCGTTCTGGCTGCAGATCGCCGCGGCGTCGCTGGCCCTGTGCGCGCTCATCTGCTTTGTCGCCTTCCGCAAGGGCGGCTTGCGTCTGGTCGGGGTGGCGCTGTGGCCCTTCGTGCGCGTGTTCCTGCGCCAGCTCGCCATCGTCTATGCGGCACTCGCCATCGCCATCACGGCCATTGCGCTGGCGATCATCTATGCCATCACCCGCTCGGGGCCGAACGCGCTGGCGCTGGCGGTGCTGGCGGGGTTGTGGCTGTCCCTTTGGCTGGCACCCGGCATGGCCTCGCTGACCACTTGGCGCAGGCTGCGCCGCGCGACGACAAAGGGCATCCAGGGCTAGCCCGCGCTGGGCTGCCTCACCCTGAGACACCCATAGGCTTCTGTGGCAGCTCCCGCCCCGCGCACCCCGTTTCCGGCTGCAGCGGCCCTGCAGTCAGCGTCAGGGGCATCACCCCGGCCCATACCGGGATCTCCATGTCGTCGGCCGAGTCCTCCACGCCCCAATTGCGGATCTTGGCCACCGCTTCATCGAGGGGGATGCGCAGCAGGCGGGTGCCGGCGATCTCGGCGGGGGAGGGGAGGCGCACCCGGGCCGCACGGCCGGGGCTGACGTGGTCGACGAAGCTGCGGAAGGCGGCGGCCTTGGCGTCGGTGTCCGTCACTTCTTCGAAGCGGCCGTAGATCACCACCGAGCGGTAGTTCATGGAGTGGTGGAAGGCCGAGCGGGCCAGCACCAGGCCGTCCAGGTGGGTGATGGACACGGCGCAGGGGTCGGCGAGCAGGGTCTGGGTGAGGCGCGAGTTGTTGGCGCCGTGGATGTAGAGGTGCTCGCCGCCGCGCCAGCAGGCGGTGGGCAGGCAGTGCACGCTGCCGCCCTGGTTGAAGGCGATCTGGCACACCAGGGCCTCGTCGATGATGGCATGCACGGTGCCGGCGTCGTAGTGGGCGCGCTGGGGTTTGCGGTGGACCTGGGTGCGGGGGCTGGGGGCGGATGAGGTCATGGGGGCTCCTGAATAAGTGGTGCCAGCATAGCGGGGGCGTGGCACCATCCATGGGGCCAGAAGAACCTTTGTTCATGGAGCCAGATGCCCCTCTCCCTCGTCCTCTCCGCCCTCGATGATCCCGCTGCCGCCAGCGAGGCGCGTCAGCTGCGCCTGTACCGGCTGCTCAAGGCGGCCATCCTTGACGGGCGCCTGGCGCCGGCAACGCGTCTGCCGGGCAGCCGCCAGCTGGCGGCCGATCTGCGCATGGCGCGCAACTGCGTGCTGTTCGCCTACCAGCTCCTGCTGGCCGAGGGCTTTGTCGAGGCCGACCGGGGCGGCACCCGGGTGGCGGCCCTGCCCCTGGGCGCCGCCCCGGTCGGCCCGCAGCACCCGCCGGCGCTTGCCCACATGCTGTCGCGCCGGGCGCGTCAGCTGCCGGACATCAAGCGCAGTGACACCCTGCTGCCCTTTGCCCCCGGGGCGCCGGATCTGAACGCCTTTCCCTGGGCGACCTGGGCGCGCCTGCTGCACCAGGCCTGGGCCGAGGTGACGGCCCGTCAGCTGGCCTATGCCGAGCCGGGGGGCGAGCCGGAGCTGCGCCGGGCGGTGGCAGCCTTCCTGTCGGCCCGCCGCGGGGTGGCGTGCACGCCGGAGCAGGTCTTCATCGTGGCCGGCGCGCAGGTGGCCCTGGATGCCTGCGCCCGGCTGCTGGCCGACAGCGGCGATACGGTGTGGCTGGAGAACCCCTGTTACCCGGCGGCCCGCAACGCCATGCTGGCGGCCGGGCTGACGCCCCTTGCGGTGGCGGTGGACCAGGACGGCATGGCCCCGGCGCCGGCGCTGTGGCAGTCGGCCCCGCCCCGTCTGGTGTATGTCACGCCCTCCCACCAGTACCCCCTGGGCAGCGTGCTGAGCCTGGAGCGGCGGCTGGCCCTGCTGGCGGGCGTGGAGGCCAGCGGGGGCTGGCTGATCGAGGACGACTACGACAGCGACTTCAACCACGCCCAGCCCGGCGCCCGCCCGCTGCCGGCCATCCAGGGCCTGCGCCCAGAGGCCCCGGTGGTCTATGTGGGCACCTTCAGCAAACTGCTCTACCCGGGGCTGCGCATTGCCTACATGGTGGTGCCGCGCTGGGCCGCCGCCGGGCTGGGGGAGGGCATCCGCAAGCTCTACCGGGGCGGCCAGGCCGTCGAGCAGCGGGCCCTCGCCCGGCTGCTGGAGAGCGGGCAGCTGACCCGCCACCTGCGGCGCATGGCCCCGGTGTACCGGGAGCGCCAGGCGGTGCTGCGCGGGGCCTTGCAAGCTGGTTTCGGGGATGCCTGCCCGGTCCTCGGCGGGCAGGCCGGCCTGCACCTGGTGCTGGGCCTGCCCCCGTCCGTGCCCGACACGGCCCTGGCCGAAGCGGCCCTGGCGCAGGGCATCGCGCCGCGTCCCCTGAGCGCGTACTACACCGGTACGGCGCCGGGCAACGGCCTGGTGCTCGGCTATGGTCTGACCGGTGCGGCGCGCATCCCTGAGTTGGTGGAGCGTCTGGTGCGGGCCCGCGAGACACTGGAGAAAGCCGGCTAGGTGGCGTCGGGCGCTCGATTGAGCAGGGCTTCCAGATCGGCCAGGGCCAGGGGCGCGCTGAGGAGGAAGCCCTGATAGGACCGGCAGCCCTGCAGGGCCAGGAACTGCCTCTGCTCGGTGGTCTCGACCCCTTCGGCGATCACCGCCAGCCCCAGGCTGTGGGCCAGGGCCACGATGGTCCGGGAGATCACCGCATCGTTGGTGTTGCCGATGATGTCGGTCACGAAGGATTTGTCGATCTTGAGCTGATCCAGGGGCAGGCGTCGGAGGTAGGACAGGGAGGAGTAGCCGGTGCCGAAGTCGTCGAGGGCAAAGCTGACACCCCGGGCGCGCAGGGCTTCCATCTTGGCGATGACTTCTTCCACCTCGTCCAGCAGCAGGCTTTCGGTGAGCTCCAGTTGCAGCCGCTGGGGCAGGGCGCCGGTCTCTTCGAGAGCTGCCAGTACCTGGGCCACGAAGTCGGGTTGGCGGAACTGGCGCACACTGACATTCACCGAGATGTTCAGGTGGGCACGGCCGGGGATGGCGGCCCAGGCTGCAAGTTGCCGGCACGCGGTTGTGAGTACCCACTGGCCTAGCGGGAGGATCAGGCCGGTTTCCTCGGCCAGGGGAATGAAGGCCGCCGGGGGCACCAGGCCCAGGCTTGGGTGCTGCCAGCGAACCAGTGCTTCGGTGCCGGAGATGGTGCCCGAGTCATCGATCTGCGGCTGGTAGTGGAGCACGAACTGGCCCTGTTGCAGCGCCTTGCGCAGGTCTGCCTCCAGGGAGGCCCGGGCCGTAACGGCGGCTTGCATGGCCGGGTCGAAGAAACGCAGGGTGTTGCGTCCCGCGGCCTTGGCGCCGTAAAGGGCCAGATCGGCCCGTTTCATCAGATCGTCGCTGAGGTTGTGGGGGCCGGAGAAGAGGGTGATGCCGATGCTCGGCGTGCTGTGGTACTCGTGGTCTGCCAGCGGGTAGGGCCGGTTGAGGGCCTCCAGGATCTTCTCGCCGACGGTCTTGGCCTGCAGGGCGGCATCCTGCGGGGTTCCGCTGAGGTCTTCCAGCAGCACCACGAACTCGTCGCCACCCAGGCGGGCCACGGTGTCGGCCTCGCGGACGCAGCCGGCGAGCCGTTCGGCCACCTGCTGCAGGAGCAGGTCGCCCATGTCGTGGCCGTAGGTGTCGTTGAGGGTCTTGAAGTTGTCCAGGTCGATGAAGAGCAGCGCGCCGCCGTGTTCGCTGCGGGTGATGGCCGACAGGGCATGCTTGAGCCGCTCCAGCAGGAGGCGGCGGTTGGGCAGGCGGGTCAGCGGATCATAGAAGGCCAGGTTGCGGATCTCGTATTCGGCTTCCTTGCGCTGGGTGATGTCGGTCAGGGTGGCGACGTAGTGAGTCACGCTCCCGGCATCGTCCCGCACCGCCGTGATGGTCAGCCATTCGGGAAACAGCTCGCCGCACTTGCGCCGGTTCCAGATCTCGCCCTCCCACGAGCCCGTGGTATCGATGGAGCGCCACATGCCCTCGTAGAAGGCCTTGTCGTGGCGGCCGGAGCGGAGTATCCGCGGGGTTTGTCCGACCGCTTCCTCGGCGCTGTATCCGGTCACTTTGGTGAAGGCCCGGTTGACCCGCAGGATCACGCCGGTGGCGTCGGTGACGCACATGCCCTCCCGGGACTGGAAGGCCGCGGCGGCGATGCGCAGGTCGGTTTCGGCGCGCTTGCGCTCGGTGATGTCGGTCTGGGCGCTTACGAAGTGGGTGACTTCGCCCTCGTCGTTGCGGACGGCAGTGATGGACAGGAAATGGGGGTGGAGCGTGCCGTCCTTGTGGCGGTTGATGATTTCTCCGGCCCAGGCGCCAGCTTCTGCCAGGCTTGTCCGGATGCCCCGGTAGAAGTCGGCGTCATGCACGCCCGATCTCAGGATGTTCATGCTCACCCCGATGGCTTCTTCGGCAGAGTAGCCCGTCATCCGGGTGAAAGCCTTGTTGACCTGCAGGATGCAGGCCTGGGCATCGGTCACCACCATCCCTTCCTGGGATTCGAAGGCGATGGCGGCGATGCGCTGGCGTGCCTGGTTCTGCTCCTGCTCGCGGGCCAGGCGTTCGAAGCGCACGAAGTACAGGATGGCCAGCGCCAAGGTCGTCAGGAGGGCGGCGACAACCGTGCTCACCGTATGGATCGCCTCGAGCCGCCAGCCGGCCAGCAGTCGCTCGCGGTCCATGCGCACGACGAGCACGAAGGGGTAGGCCCGGGACGCCCGGTAGGCGGTCAGCACGGTGCGGCCATCGGGGAGGGTCTCCTGCAGGCGCCCGGCCTCTGCGTCGGCCACCCGGGCGATCAGCTCCCCATTGCGGTCAGGTCCGCCAGGGATAGCCTGCTCATCGGTACTCAGCAACAGATGGCCGTCGTAGCGCAACAGTTCCACCGTGCCATCTTCCGGGGCGATGTGGTTGCCATAGAAATTGAGGAAGTAGTCCGGATTGACCGAGGCCACCACCGTGTCCCAGTGCGCGTCGCCCTGGCGAACTTCGATGGACACCGGGATGTAGCCGCTGCCTGCTTGCGGGGCGGCTGTGTCATGGAAATCTCGGCCATTCCTGAAGGGGCCTGCCCGCAAGTCCTCCAGCGGGCCGCTTGCCTCGGGAAGGAAATCCGAACGGGGTGGATACACGCCCAGATTGCGTCGGTCCGTACTGACTACGATGCGTCCGTCTCTGCCCAGTACGGCGATGGACCGTAGATAGGGGGCGTGGCGCAGAAAATGGATCAGGCTGGTGGCTTGCTGGTCGCCCTCTGCAGCATGGACGAGGCTGCGTTCGATGGCGCTGAAGCTTTGGGTGAGATGGTCCTCGAAGGATCTGGCACTCAGTGCGGCAGCTTCGAGTTGGCGATCGATGTTCTCGACGCGCAGGCGCCAGACGACGTAACTGGTTGCCGATAAGGTCCCAAGGCTGGCCAGCAGGACAATCGAGATGAAAAGGGCGAGCCGGCCCCGGCGGGTGTGCAGTGACATGAGATGCGGGACCTATTTCGAAGTGGGTCCGGCAGGCGCGGCTGGGGCGGCAATGGGGTCGAGCTTGTGGCGCCGGATGGCCGCCATTAACTGACCGTTGCTGCGAGCCTTGGCCATGAAGCGCTCGACGCGCGCGTGCCAGCGCTCATCCCCCTTGACCATGGCGTAGGCGTAGGGCGTCAGGTGATAGACGGCTGAGGGTGCCACCAGGCGGGCCCAGTCGGTGGTTTCCAGCATGCGTCGGCTGAAGGGAAAGTCGGTCATGAAGACATCGGCACGCCCGGACTCCACCTCCTGCTCCCGTCCCTGGGTGGTCTCCGTGACCAGTAGTGTGGCCTGGCGCAGCTTGTCGCGCATGATGGGCTCGTGGAGGGTGCCCTTGGCGACAGCCACCACCACGCCGGGCTTGTCGATGTCGTCCCACTGGCGGATCCGCCGGTTGCTCTTGGTGGTGATGCCGTAGAGGTCACTCACCAGATGCGGCACGGTGAAGCGCAGCTTCTCGGCGCGGGCGGGTGTGATGCCGATGGCGAACATGGCAATGTCGCAGCGCTTGGCGGTGACGTCGTCGATCAGCGTCGCAAAGGAGCTGTTCACAAATTTCAGGGACACCCCCAGGTCGGCTGCCAGGGCGTTCGCCATGTCGATGTCGATGCCGCTGAGTTGCTGGGTCTTGGGATTGCGGTAGGAGATGCCGTAGTAGTCGGGCCAGATGCACACCCTCATCTCACCGGCGGCCTGGATTCTCTCGAGGGTCCCAGGTTGGGCGAAGGCTGTCTGCGCCAGAAACAGGGCGGACGCACCCGCCAGAAAAAAACGCTTCATTTCCGCTCTCTCGGCAAAGTAGCTCAGTCGGTGGCGGCAGAAGCCACCGGATGGGGTGTTTGGACTCGCAAGGGCAAGGCCGGGTCGTGGCGGAGGCTGGGTTAATCCACAATAGACAGCCGGGGCGCATTGTAAAAAAGATTGTCCTTCAAAGGGGGCGCGGCCACCCGGGATTTGCAGCCATCCGTGACGCCTCTGTCGCGGGGTAGCAGATCTGTTCCCCGCGGTGCGCCCATATCCGTGCCAGAATGCCGCTCCCACCCCAACAACAAGAAAGTCCCGACATGAGACGCTACGAAGTTTTCCCCGACAACACCGACTCCCCGCTCCAGCAGGCCGATTTCGAGCCGGCGCCCCTCGGCGACACCGAGGTGGCGGTAGCCATCAAGGCGGTGTCCCTCAACTTCCGCGACATCCTGGTCACCCGCAACACCTACTTCGCGCCGATTCCCGGCGGGCTGGTGCCGTGCTCCGATGGTGCCGGCGAGGTGGTCGCGGTGGGCAGCAAGGTGCAGGGCCTGGCTGTGGGCGACCGCGTGGCGACGCTCTTCTTCCCCCACTGGCGCAGCGGCAAGCCCGACGCCCGGGCGCTGTCCGATGCCCGCGGGGCCGAGTCGGCCGGGGCCTTCACCGAGCGCTTCGTGTCGGACGAGAGCGGCCTGATCAAGCTGCCGGATGGCCTGAGCTACGCCGAGGCGGCCACGCTGCCCTGCGCCGCGGTCACCGCCTGGAACTCTCTGTTCGAAGCCGGCGAGCTCAAGCCCGGCCAGACCGTGCTGCTGCTGGGCACCGGAGGGGTGTCCATCTTCGCGCTGCAGTTCGCCAAGGCGGCGGGGGCGACGGTGATCATCACCTCCAGCGACGACGCCAAGCTGGCGCGGGCCAAGGCCCTGGGTGCCGACCACGGCATCAACTACCGCCAGCACCAGGAATGGCAGGAAGAGGTGCTGCGCCTGACCGGCGGGCAGGGCGTGGATGTGGTGCTGGAAGTGGGCGGCCCGGGCACTCTGGAGCGTTCGCTGATGAGCGTCGCCACTGGCGGCCGGATTGCCTATATCGGCGTGCTCACTGGCCTGGCCGGAGCCGCCAACCCGGTCATGCTGATCCCCAAGGCGTCGAGCATCCAGGGCATCTTCGTGGGCAGCCGGGCCATGTTTGCCGACATGCTGGCCGCCATCCAGACCCACGCCATCCACCCGGTGATCGACAGGGAGTTTGCCTTCGCCGACGCCCCGGCCGCCCTCGAGTACATGAAGAGCGGCAGCCACTTCGGCAAGATCGTGGTGCGCGTGGGCGACTGAAGTCGCCCCTGCAAGTCGACCCCACGGGCCCTCCCCTCGGTGCCGGAGCTTCCGGAACGGCTCCCGTCGGGTGATTCGGCCCTGCCGCTCGGGGCCTACATCACCTTGACCGCCCGGCCGACGAAGCGGATGGGCCCGGTGGGTTTGCCGGTGGGGGAGCCGGTGCGGGGTTCGAGGGTCAGCTCGAAGAGCTGATTGGGCTGCAGGGCGGGCAGCTTGCCGGCGGGCACGTCCAGGCGCTGGCCGGGGGTGACCAGGCCCAGGGACACCGGCCCGCTCCAGCCGTCGGCCTTGGTCCAGAACTGCAGGGCCTTGTCGGCGGGGACTTCGACGCTGCCCAGGGGGATCAGCTCGATGCGGCTGGAGGTGCCGGCCTGCACCACCCAGCCCGGCGCCTTGTCGTCGGGGGCCACCAGCACCACCATGAAGCGGGTCGCCGGGGGTGGCTCCATCTCGCGCATCACCAGCACGCTGGCCAGTACGGCGGCGGTGGCAAAGCCGCCTGCGGCCAGCGCACGCCACAGGGGCAGGCTGTGCCAGTTGCGCCACCACGGCGGGGCGGCGGGGCGTGGGCGTGGAGCGGGTGTCGTCAGGGCGTCCAGGCTGCGTTCGATGCGCCACCACAGGTGGGTCGAGGGCGTGGCCGGTTCGGCCAGTTCGGTCAGGGGCAGCAGGCGCTCTTCCCAGGCCAGCACGGCCGCCTGCAGGGCCGGTTCATCGGCGAGACGCGCCTGCACGGCCCGGCGCCGGGCGGCGTCGAGGGTGCCCAGCACGTATTCACCGGCCAGCTCGTGGTCGTCGGCGGAGAGGCCGGCGCTGTTCCGGGTGCTCATGTCATGCACTCCCGCAGGGCGGCCAGACTGCGCTTGATCCAGGCTTTCACGGTGCCCAGGGGCGCGTCCAGGCGCCGGGCGATCTCGCCATGGGAAAAGCCGTCCACGTAGGCGTGGAGCACGCAGTTGCGGCGCACCGGTTCGAGTTGTTCGAGGCAGTGGGCGATGCGCCCGGCGCTGGCCTGCCAGGCAAAGGCGTCGGCCATGTCGTGCCAGGCCTCCAGGGCGGCGCGGGCGTCCAGGGTGGCGGCGGTGTCCTCATCCACCGCCACTTCGCGCTGCCCGTCGCGCACGGCGTTGAGGGCCAGGTGGCGGGCCACGCTGTAGATCCAGCCGCGGGCCGAGCCCCGGGTGGGGTCGAAGGCGGCGGCGCGGGTCCAGATGTTCACGCAGGCGTCGTGGACGATGTCCTCGGCCAGGGCCCGCTCGCGCACGATGCGCTGCACCACCCCGAGCAGTCGCCCGCCCTCCTGGGCGTACAGGGCCTGGAGGGCGCTGCGCTCACCCCTGGCGCAGGCGGCCAGGGTGGCTTCATAGTCGAAATCGGCAGAGGAAGAGGGCACGGGTGGGCAGGGAAGTGGGCCTGGGCCGATCTTACCCGACAGCTCGCGGCATGCGTGCCCTCTGCCGGTCAGCGCGCCTTCCAGAAGATGTAGTCGGCCTGGTAGGCCACCGTCTCGCGCTTGCCGCGGGTGGCGGTGCTGCATTCCGTGGCCGGGGCCACGCCGCCCTTCAGGGCCACGCGCTGGATGTGGGTGACGCCGTTGAGGGCGCCCTGGCCCGTGGCCGGGTTGGCCTTGACCAGCTGGTAGGGCAGGTTGCCGGTGCCCGCGGGGGCCACGGCCAGCTGGGTGCCGGTGAGGCGCGAGCCGTCGCTGGCCTCCCAGGTGGCGGGGGGGCCGTAGTAGCTGCCGACGGCCTGGCCGGCGCGGTCCTTGAGCACGGCCCTGGGGCCGACGAAGACCCATTCGGTCTGGCCGCTGGCGCCGGCCTTGTCGCGGCATTCATAGGTGATGTCGCCGCTGCCGACGGTCTCCCAGGCCACCGCATGGCCGGCCGGCACGCGGATGCTCTCGGGCAGGCTGTCCTGGCTGTAGGGGGGGCTCATGGGGGTGGTGGTGCAGGCGCCGAGGGCAAGGGCGGAAGCGAGGGTGGCGAGGGTGGTTTTCATGGTCTTTTCTCCGTGGGTCGGGGTTCCTGATCGGGCTTGTCATGGGCAGCGCGCCGGGCGCTGCTGTATCCACTACCCACGGCGACGCCATCTGGATGCAGGTGTCTGAAAATATTTTTTCGGGTGCCAGCCCGCCCTGGGCAGCGCGCTGATCCTGTATGGCACCCTGTTCTGGCTGATCCGGCGCGCCGACAGGACCATCAAGCGCCAGCACGCCCGCCTGCTCAACGCCGAGATGCTGGCCGTGGTGGGGGAGCTGACCTCGTCGGTGGCCCACAATATCCGCAACCCCCTGTCGTCGATCCGCGCCTGCGCCGAGCTGACCCTGGAGTCGCCGGGGGAGGACTGTTCGGAGGAGGCGCGGGACATCATCGCCCAGGTGGACCGCATCAGCGGCTGCATCACCGAGCTGCTCACCTACGCGGGCACCGGCTCGGGTACGGGGGGGAAGGTGGATCTGGCGAGCCTGCTGGATGAATGCGTGGGCCAGCTGGAGGCCACCTTCGCGCGGCGGCGTCAGCGCATTGCGGTGGATTGCGGGGCCGGGCTCTTTCCGGTGCGGGGGGACACCTCCCTGTACCGCCAGGTCATCCTCAGCCTCATCGCCAATGCCTCCGAGGCGATGGGCGAGGGCGGCAACTGCGTGTTGCGCCTGTCGGTGCCCGATGGCCGGCACCTGCGGGTGGATATCGTCGATTCGGGGCCGGGCATTGCGCCGGACATCCTGGGGCAGGTGTTCCGGCCCTTCTTCACCACCAAACCGAAGGGCCTCGGCCTGGGGCTGCCGCTGGCCAGGCGCATCGTCGAACGCTTCGGCGGGTCGATCCGCCTGGACAGCCGGCCCGAGGGCGGCACCACGGTGAGCCTCCTTTTTTCCAGGGCCTGACCCATGGCGAACATCCTGATCGTCGATGACGAAGAAACCTTTGCCCGCAACGCCGCCCGGTTTCTGGAGAAGGGCGGGCACGGCCTGCGGGTGGCGCTCACCGCCGCCGAGGGCCTGGAGGCCTGCGCGGCCTTCGGCCCCGATCTGGTGGTGCTCGACTATCGCCTGCCCGACATGGACGGGCTGACGGTGATCGGGCGCATCCGGCGCCTCGACCCGGAGGTGCCCATCCTGATGATCACCGGCCACGGCAGCATCGAGCTGGCCGTGGACGCCATGAAGGCGGGGGCCAACGATCTGCTCACCAAGCCGGTGGCCCTGGGCGAGCTGCGCCAGCGCATCGGCCTGCTCACCGAGCGCCAGCGCGAGAGCAGCCGCCTGCGCTACTTCGAGGCGCGGGAGCGGGACGCCGGGCAGCTCGAGGCCCTGGTGGGCGACAGCACGCAGATGTGCGAGCTGCGCGAGCGCATCCGCCGCATCGCCAGCATCGAGGCCCAGGAGACCCTGCCGCCGGTGCTCATCATCGGCGAGACCGGCACCGGCAAGGAGCTGGTGGCCCGGGCCACCCACTTCTGCAGCGCGCGCCGCGACAAACCCTTCGTGGAGGTGAATTGCGCCGCCCTGCCGCCCTGCCGGCCAACCTGCTCGAATCCGAACTCTTCGGCCACGAGCGCGGCGCCTTCACCGACGCCCGCGAGCGCAAGCTCGGCCTGCTCGAGGCGGCGGACGGGGGCAGCCTGTTCCTCGACGAGATCGGGGAGATGGACCGGGCGCTGCAGGCCAAGCTGCTCAAGGTGATCGAGGACGGCCGGGTGCGCCGGCTGGGGGCGGTGCAGGAGCGCCAGGTGAATGTGCGCATCGTCGCCGCCACCAATCAGGACCTCGAGGATCACATCCGCCAGGGGCTGTTCCGGGCCGATCTGTACTTCCGCCTGCGGGTGTTGCAGATCAACGTGCCGCCCCTGCGCGAGCGGGTGGGCGACCCCCTGCAGCTGGCCCGGCATTTTCTCGCCGAGTTCGGCCAGCGCTACCGCAAGAGCGGGCTGAGCTTCACCCCGGCGGCGGAGGCGGCGCTGGTGTCTCACCCCTGGCCGGGCAATGTGCGGGAGCTGCGCAACCTGGTGGAGCAGGCGGTGCTGTTTGTCTCCGGCGCCAGCATCGGGCCGGCCGACCTGCTGCTGCCGCGCAGCCCCGAGGCCCGCCCGGCCGGGCCGCCGGCGCCCGGCATGGCGACCCCGGCGGAGCTGCGCGGTTCGGCCCTGGAGCGGGGTGGAGCGGGAGATGCTGGCCCAGGCTCTGGCCCTGACCGGCGGCAATGTCTCCCGGGCGGCGCGGGAGCTGGGCATCAGCCGCGACACCCTGCGCTATCGCATGGAGAA
>Ga0116180_1001996_pt1 | contig 16530 bp, 12 predicted proteins | sample AD_UKC073_MetaG_FD_89804 | JGI IMG/M metagenome (GOLD analysis project Ga0116180, IMG submission 89804) | Active sludge microbial communities of municipal wastewater-treating anaerobic digesters from USA - AD_UKC073_MetaG | ecosystem: Engineered > Bioreactor > Anaerobic > Digestate | place: USA...
GCCGCGTGATACACAGGCAAGGCCGCATGATCAGGCGCCACCTGCGGGAAGAGCCGCCATGCCGACTCAACCGGATCGCCAGGAGGCAGCAAGGGACAGACCCCAACCGTCACCGGATACCCAGCGCTATTCTCCGTCAGCACCATCACGGCAGAGTGCCCCGATGGAAGCGCGTTCGCAGTCACCGCAGCGCGGCGGCGAAGATGTCGACCGGGCTGCGGCTGCGCAATCCAACGCGCGACAGAGAAACCAGGCCGATCAGGATCGCGGGCAACCGGCACGGCAAGCGCCGGCGCAGCATCAACAAGCAGCCCCGGAATCAAGACAGGATAATCGCCCCCATGAACGTGGCACACCCCAGGAGCCAGGTCGAAGCCAAGGGCAGGAAATGGAACGTGAATCCGGTGACGGGCGCGGTCAGGGACAAGGTCAGGGTCGAAACAAGTAAACGGATTCACAAGTCAAACCACACTTATCGGTACTGGATGCTGAATAGTGGTTTGAACGTCGGAGTTTTCCTCAGATTGCTGGGTGTGAGAAATCGAAAATCCCAGCATTTCAGGAATTTCGCAAGGAACCAAAGCGATGCAACTTGTTTCCATCCTGATCCTCTTGCTGTCTCAGACAGCGGTGGCTGACGTGACAGCAAAGAAACCTATTCGGGAAAGCTGCCAGGAAACAGCGTGTTCGTCCCGGCAGGATCGTGGTGCCAAAGAGGGCAACCCTCGCGATGCTCGCGTGTCCCCCGATCTGGAGAAGGAAAGTCCGCAACCCAGCTCAGGTGCAGGGGGAGAGCCGGCCGGCTCGCTATACAAGAATCAGGTTCCCAAGCGGGACACGGTCAGCTCGGGGTCCCGTGCAAGTGCCGGTGGCGAGTCGCCAGGCGCGTCTTACAAGAACCGCCCCCCGGCTGCGACTGGTAGCGTACCGAAATAATCTGCTGGGCTACCCTGGTCGGGGAGCCAAGCCCTAAGGCAGTCATAAAGAAATCCGGCCGAAGCCGGATTCCAAAGCGCGGAACTCATAGCCTTGGGGCGCCAAATGCCAGTTTCACTTGAATTTGGATTGGGCGTTGGTGAGGCCTGCCTTGAAATCGTCCCACATTTTGTCGGCCGATACTTTCACCTGATCCCAGGCTTCGCCAGTCGATTTGCCAAGTTCCTTCATCTTTTCGGCAACGGCGTGCTGCTTGGTGCGTAGTTCATGAAGCTCCTCGGCACGCTTGACTCTCATGTCGGCATTAACACTATCCAGCTTGGCTTCGAGCAGGTTGATCTGGGCGCTCCATTCCTTCATTTGTGCAGCCATTTTCTGCCTGTATGCGTTTTGTATTTCCATGACTCTCTCCTTGGATATCGACGTTGCGGCTACTTCTACTTGCTCGGTGTGACGACCAGCTTGTTGATGACTTCCTTGACACCTGTAACCGCCCCGGCAAGTGTTCTGGCTTTCTCACTGTTGTCTTGAGAGTCGACCGTGCCACTCAATGTGACGACGCCCTTGACGGTATCGACACTGATTTGCCGGGTTTTCAACCCCGGTTCGGCAAAAATCGCAGTCTTTACCTTGGTTGTTATCTCGCTGTCATCAAATGCAAGTGTCGCTTTTGCACCTTGTTCGGACGCAGCTTTTTCAGCCTTGTCGACGGTTTCGCCGATCTTCTTTCCGGCGTCGGTGGCCGTTTGGTCGATTTGCTTTCCCGCCTTTTCGGCCGGCCCCGGCTTGTCACAGGCAACCAGTCCAATAGCGAGAAACACAGCGACGGCGATCAGTTTGAAATTTCCTTGAATCATGTATTGATACTCCAGGGTGATGAAGAAATTTGGCTCGCTAAATTCTGCCGAGGAGTAGCAGGACAAGCAGGATGAGCAGCAGCAACCCGACGCCACCGCTGGGTAGATAACCCCAGTTCCGGCTGTGCGGCCAACTGGGTATCACGCCGACCAGGATCAGGATCAGCACGATCAGCAGGATTGTTCCTAATGACATTTTGGTTCTCCTTCCAGTGATTCCTTTGGCGACACGACAAATCCGTGGCGCCAATCTCATCCTACTCAGACTGGGAGTCGGGTCTGTACGCCAGCGCACAGATCCGGTGCCGTACAGCGACGAGGATGCAGGGCAGGGAAAGACCACTCACCGGACGTTTCCCTTCTGGCGGCAACTGCCCCCGGAAACACGAATATCAGGAGATGTGATGACTAACGGAACTACTACTACCTTTGGGGCCGCCGAAGGCAACAAGCAAGCTCTAGTCAGGGATCTCAAGAGTGCTGTCGGTGATGCCGATCGTCTGCTCAGCAATGCGGTCGCTTCAACGGCGGATGAAATCACTTTGGCGAGAACCAAGCTCGAAGCCCGGTTGACGCAGGCGAAAACACTGCTTGTGGAGACCGGTATGGCAGTCTCGGACAGGGCCAGGCATGCCGCCGATGCCACCGATGCCTACGTCAGGGACAACCCTTGGAAAATGCTTGGTGTCGCTGCAGCAGCAGGCATTGTCATCGGTGCCATCCTGCGCAGTCGCTGAACAGTGCGCCGGGTGTCCCCGGCGTCACGATTGGCAAGCGCGACAATTTCGAAAGGAATCCCTGATGACGACTCATACCGACGGCGGATGCAGCCTCGCCTCTTACGGACGACCATGCCCGATCTGCAACGGTTCGACCTATCGAATTCCGCGTCGTCTTGTGGATCGGATCGTGAATCTATTTACACCCGTTTACCGCTATCGCTGCCGGACGATGAATTGTATTTGGGAAGGCAACATCCGCAAGTATGGCGCCGACCAATTGAATATCTCGAAGGAGAAATGAATGTCCGGTATCGGATTTCACGAGCCTGCAGAAACGCTTTTCGCTGCAACGCGGGACATGCATCGGGCAATCGTTTCCCTGATGGAAGAACTGGAGGCCGTCGACTGGTACAACCAGCGCTGCGATGCCTGCGCTGACCCGGAACTCAGGAGCATCCTCGAACACAATCGGGATGAAGAAAAGGAGCACGCCGCCATGCTTCTCGAATGGATCAGGCGCGAAGATCCGGCCATTTACGGGCAACTCAAGCACTATCTTTTCTCTGACAAGGCGATTGTCTGCGCACCAGCGCTGGCTGGCACCTAGCGGACAACCATATCGACCTGTGAGTTTGATATGGCAGCTACCGAGCGGGGTGGCGCATGGTTTCAGTGCTGAATCCATACGCGCTTCAGTTTACTGACAGCTGGCGGAGCGGATCGCTATGTGTGCCAGCGTACCGAGCCGGCCGGCACTTGTCTTTATGCTGTTATCAGGGCGTCGCCACGGGCTATCGGGAAGACGCTGGAAACAGGGAGTCCTGTTTTTTCCATACAAGGAGTATCAATCATGAATTCAGCAAGCAAATATCTGTCCGCCGTGTTTCTCGCCGCCACCTTGGTTACCGCCGTCGGTTGTTCGTCTACCCGAACACAGGAAAGTACTGGCGAGTACTCCGACGACGTCATGATCACCGGCAAGGTCAAGGCCGCCATTCTTGGCGAGTCGACGCTCAAATCTGCCGAGATCAATGTCGAAACCTTCAAGGGCGTGGTGCAACTGAGTGGCTTCGTCAGTTCGCAGGCCGCCATCAACAAGGCTATCGAAGTCACCCGTGCGGTCAGCGGAGTGAAGTCTGTCAAGAACGATATGCGCATCAAGTAAGGCATGGCTGAAGCGCGGGCCGGTGCAAGCTTTGCATCGGATACCGGCCCGTTGCCTGGCGGCAAGTCGATCTCACGATGCAAAACGCATCGTGAGATTTTTTATTTAAGGAAAGGCCATTCCGTTTGAACTACAGCAAGATGCTCTCGCGAAACCTTTCCAGATTGAAAGCACTGCTGGGCGGTGCTGCGCAGTCTCGGCCTATCCCGGCCGAAGAAGCACCCTTGCGGGCAGAGCTTTTCAGCGCCGATCAAATGGCGCAGCATGGCAAGTCGCTGGCGGCTTCACACCGATTGGCCACCGGGCGCGAGCCGGATCGTCTTCTTGGGCGGCTCGCAGCAAACGAAGCTACCTTGGTCGGTGTCTGCAAGCTGCTGACTGCGGCGTCGGACGAGAAACGCCGGGTTACGCCGGCCGGCGAGTGGCTGCTCGACAATTTTTACCTGATCGAAGAGCAGATCCGTACCGCCAAGCGCCATTTGCCGAAAGGCTATAGCCGGGAACTGCCGCGCCTGGCGAACGGGCCGTCCGCCGGGCAGCCACGTGTTTACGACATCGCGCTGGAAACCGTCGCGCACGGGGATGGTCGGGTCGACACCGAAACCCTGAGCCGCTTCGTTGCCGCCTATCAAACCGTCACCGACCTGCGGCTGGGCGAGTTGTGGGCGATCCCGATCATGCTGCGTCTGGCGGTGATCGAGAATCTGCGGCGTGTCGGGGCACGCATTGCCGCTGGCTGGGACGAGCAGAGCCTGGCCAATGCCTGGGCGGATCGCATGACGGAAAGTGCCGAGAATGATCCGAAGAGCCTGATTCTGGTCATTGCCGACATGGCGCGTTCAAAGCCGCCGATGGTCAGCGCCTTCGTTGCCGAACTTGCCCGGCGCTTGCAGGGGCGTGGGCCGGCACTGGCCTTGCCCTTAACCTGGATCGAGCAGCATCTGGCCGAATCCGGCCTGAGCATTGCGCAACTGGTACAGGCCGAGAGCCAGCGCCAGGCCGCCGATCAGGTCTCGATCAGCAACAGCATCGGCAGCCTGCGCATTCTCGGGGCGATGGACTGGCGCACCTTCGTTGAGACGCAGAGCATTGTCGAGCAAACCCTGCTTGACGACCCGGACGGTGTTTATGGGCGTATGGACTTTGCCACGCGCGACCGCTACCGCCACGCCACCGAAGAAATTGCGCGCAAGGGGAAGCTGACCGAGGGGGCGCTGGCGCGCAAGGCGGTCGAACTGGCGCATGCTGGCACGCTGGCCGGGGCAGGCGAGTCATGCGGACACGTCGGTTACTACCTGATTGGCCAGGGACGGCCGGAACTCGAAAAGGCGGCTGACGTAGCCTATTCGGCAACCGACCGCTTGCGCCACGCGGGGAAGCGCTTCCCGCTGCTGATCTACTTTGGTGGCATCGTGCTGATTACCGGGCTGCTCGCCGGTAGCCTGGTGGATCGTGCGCTCGTTGTCGAGCTGCCGCGCTGGATAATGGTGTTGGTTGCGCTGCTGGCGCTGCTGGCCACCAGCCAGTTGGCGGTGGGCTTGGTGAACTGGCTTGCCAGCCTGCTGGTTACGCCGTATGCCTTGCCGAAGATGGATTTCTCCAAAGGCATTCCCGCATCGTCGCGCACATTGGTCGTGGTGCCGACCTTGCTGACCAGCCTGGCCGGGGTCGAAGCGCTGGTCGAGGCGCTGGAAGTCCGCTTTCTGGCCAACCGCGATGCCAGCCTGCATTTTGCCTTGCTGAGCGATTTTCTCGATGCGCCGCAGGCGTCGTTGCCGACAGATTCAGCCTTGATGCAACTGGCGGGCGAAAGCATTGCTGCGCTGAGTTTGAAATATGCCCAAAAATCGACGTCGACCGCAACAGACATCTTTTTCCTGTTCCATCGGCCGCGCCGCTGGAATCCGCAGGAAAACACGTGGATGGCGCACGAGCGCAAGCGCGGCAAACTCGCCGAATTGAACGCCTTGCTGCGCACCGGCGCGCGCGAAGGTTTTTCGCTGGTGGTCGGCAATACGGCGGCGCTCGCCGGGGTCAGGTATGTCATCACGCTCGATACCGATACCCAGTTACCGCGCGACGCCGCGCGCCAGTTCGTCGGCGCGATGGCGCATCCGCTGAATCGTCCGCATTTCGACGAAGCGCGGCAACGGGTGACCAGCGGCTACGGCATCCTGCAACCCCGGGTGGCGGTCAGCCTGCCGGGCACCAATCGCTCGCGCCTGGCCCGGCTCTATGGCGGCGAACCCGGCATCGATCCCTATACCCGCGCCGTGTCCGATGTCTATCAGGATGTGTTCGGCGAAGGCTCGTTCATCGGCAAGGGCATCTATGACGTCGAAGCCTTCGAGCGCGCCCTCGGCGGCTGTTTCCCGGAAAATCGCATTCTCAGCCACGACCTGCTCGAAGGCTGTTACGCCCGCGCCGGCCTGTTGAGCGACGTGCAACTGTACGAAGACTCACCGGCCAGCTACCGGGCCGATGTCCTGCGCCGTCACCGCTGGATGCGCGGCGACTGGCAACTGGCCGGCTGGCTGTGGCGGCGCGTGCCGGGCGAAAACAGTTGCCAGCGGCGGAATCCGCTATCGCCCCTGTCGCAATGGAAGCTGATCGACAATCTGCGCCGCAGTCTTGTCCCCGCAGCACTGACGCTGCTCCTGGTGCTGGGGTGGACAGTTTTTACCCCGCTCGGCTGGTGGACCGTGTCGATTCTCGGCATTCTTGTCGTGCCGCAGATATTTTCGGTACTTGTCGAAAGCTGCCGCAAACCCGATGAATTGTTGTATCGACAGCATTTCGCTGCGGTTGCCAGCGCCTTGTTCCGCCACCTCAGGCAAGTCGGTTTTGAATTTGCCTGTCTGCCTTACGAAGCCTTCGTTAGCCTCGATGCCATTGCCCGCACGCTCTGGCGCTTGCTGATCTCGCACCGGCATTTGCTGGAATGGAACCCGTCGAGCGAGGTTGAGCGTCAATTGGCCGGGCGCAGTCGCGGCGAATTGGCCGCTTGCCTGCGCGCAATGTGGATCGGGCCGTTCATTGCCCTGGCCGTGGCGCTCCATCTGCTGTGGGCCGATCCGCTGCTGCTGGCGGTCGCCGCACCGTTCCTGGCATCGTGGCTGCTGTCGCCGCTGCTTGCCTGGTGGGTCAGTCGTCCGCTGGCGGCGCACAAGGCCAGCCTGAGCGGCGAGCAAACCGCCTTCCTGCGCCGTGTCGCCCGCCGTACCTGGGCTTTCTTCGAGCGCTTCTTATCACCGGAAGATCACTGGCTGGCGCCTGACAATTACCAGGAATACCGCATCGCCGCGATTGCCCACCGCACCTCGCCGACCAATATGGGGCTGGCCTTGCTGGCCAATCTTGCCGCCCATGACTTTGGCTACATCCAGGGCGGGCGCCTGCTCGAACGTACCGCCAACACCCTGCACACGATGGGCGGACTGGCCCGCTACCGGGGGCATTTCTACAACTGGTACGACACGCAGACCCTGGAACCGCTGCCGGTGCTCTACGTTTCCACCGTCGATAGCGGAAACCTGGCCGGTCATCTGCTGACCCTGCGCGGTGGCTTGCTCGGGCTGGCCGACGAGCCGATCCTGTCGCCGCGCCTGTTTGCCGGGCTCGGCGATGCGCTGGGCTTGCTCGGTGAGACTGCCGATGCGACAGCGACGGGCGCAGTGGCCGCATTTCGCAAGAGCATGCAAACTGCCATGACAGCACCGCCTGAAACGCTTGCGGCCATGCGTCTGGTGCTCATGCGCTTGCTGGCGGGCAGTGGCGAACTGCAGGCCGCGACCGCCGGCAAGCTAACAGCGCGAAATGAAACCGCGCCTGAAAATCAAGCCAACGAATGGGCACTGGCGCTTGCCTCGCAGCTCGACGACGCGCTGGCAGAGCTAGCGCAACTGGTCCCGTGGCTGACCTTGCCGGCGGCCCCAAGTGGCCTCGAAGCGTTTGCTCAACGGGTTGGCGCGCTGGCAGTGCCGACATTGCGCGACATGGCGCGATTCAGTAGCCAGCTTTGTCCGGATATCGACCTGCAACTGGCGGCTGAACTGACTCAGGCGCAGTGCGACTGGCTGACCGAATTGCGCCAGTGCCTTCTTGCCGGGTGTGGCGAAGCGGGCCTCCGGATCGCCCGAATCGACGCCCTGGCCGGCAACTGTGGCGAACTCGCCGAGATGGACTATGAGTTCCTGTTCGACAAGGAGCGGCATTTGTTGAGCATCGGTTACAACGTCACAGAGCGCCGCGTCGATACCAGCTATTACGATCTGCTGGCTTCCGAGGCCCGCCTGTGCAATTTCGTCGCCATCGCCCAGGGCCAGTTGCCGCAGGAGAGCTGGTTCTCGCTCGGTCGTCTGCTGACTGGCACCGGCGGCGAGCCGGCGCTTCTGTCGTGGAGCGGCTCGATGTTCGAATACCTGATGCCCTTGCTGGTGATGCCCAATTACAACAACACCTTGCTCGACCAGACCTGCAAGGCGGCGGTTGCGCGCCAGATCGAATACGGCAAGCAGCGCGGCGTGCCGTGGGGAATTTCCGAATCCGGCTATAACACGGTCGATGTCCATCTCAACTACCAGTACCGCGCCTTCGGGGTGCCGGGCCTGGGGCTCAAGCGCGGGCTGGCCGAGGATCTGGTGATCGCGCCCTACGCTTCGGCGCTGGCCCTGATGGTGGCCCCCGAGGCGGCCTGCATGAATATGCAGCGCCTGGCCGAGGAGGGGTACATCGGGAAATTCGGGTTTTTCGAAGCCATCGACTACACCCCGGCCCGCCAGCGGCGCGGCCAGACACATGCAGTCGTGCGCTCTTTCATGGCGCATCACCAGGGCATGACACTGCTGGCGCTGGACTATCTTCTGCTGGATCAGCCGATGCAACGGCGGTTTGCTACCGATCGGCTGTTCCAGGCGGTCATGCTGCTACTGCAAGAACGCATTCCGAAGGTCACCACGCTGTTTTCGCATACTGCCGAACTCGCAGATGCCCGTTCGAGCGAAACCGCCGCCGAAATGCCGATTAGGATCTTCACAACCCCTGACACCCCGGTGCCGGAAGTCCAACTGCTGTCGAATGGCCGCTACCACGTCATGGTGACCAACGCCGGGAGCGGCTACAGCCGCTGGAACGATCTCGCCGTCACGCGCTGGCGCGAAGACGGGCTGCGCGACAACTGGGGCAGCTTCTGCTACATCCGCGAGGTGGCGAGCGGGACGGTCTGGTCGACCGCTTTCCAGCCAACGCTCAGGCGGGCCGATCATTACGAAGCGATCTTTTCCGTAGGGCGGGCCGAGTTCCGCCGCCGCGATTCGCTGGGCAGCGTGCCGGGGAGTGGGGAAGGGGAGTTCGAGACCTATACCGAGATCGTCGTCTCGCCGGAAGACGACATCGAGTTGCGCCGGACCCGCATCACCAACCGCTCGCGGCAGCGCCGGGAGATCGAGGTTACCAGCTACGCCGAGGTGGTGCTGGCGCCGCCGGTAGCCGACGAGTTGCATCCGGCTTTCAGCAATCTGTTCGTGCAGACCGAGATACTGCACGAGCGCCACGCCATCCTGTGCACCCGGCGACCGCGTTCGGTCGGTGAGTTGCCGCCGACGATGTTTCACCTGATGGCCGTGCATGGAGCAATCAACGGCACCGTGTCGTATGAAACGGATCGTCTGGCCTTTCTTGGTCGCAACAACAGTGCAGCCAACCCGCTGGCACTCCGCGAAAGCACGGCGCTCGGTGGCAGCGAGGGGTCGGTGCTAGATCCGGTGCTGGCCATCCGTCGCCGGATCATGTTGAAGCCTGAAGAGTCGGTGACTATCGATCTGGTTAACGGCATTGCTGCGACCCGCGACCTGGTGCTGGGCCTGATCGAAAAATACCAGGATCGCCATCTTGCCGACCGCGTCTTCGATCTGACCTGGACGCATAGCCAGGTCGTCTTGCGTCAGCTCAATGCGACCGAGGCCGATGCGCAGCTCTATGCTCGTTTGGCCGGCTCGGTCATCCATGCCAACGCACGGCTGCGGGCCGATGCCGCCGTGCTCGTGCGGAACCGGCGCGGGCAATCCGGCCTCTGGGGCTATGCCATCTCTGGCGACCTGCCGATTGTGTTGTTGCAGATCGGCGACGCGGCCAATATCGATCTGGTGCGTCAGCTTGTCCAGGCCCATGCCTACTGGCGCCTTAAAGGCCTGGCCGTCGATCTGGTGATCTGGAACGAGGATCATGCCGGTTATAGGCAGCGTTTGCAGGATCAGATCATGGGCCTGATCGCCTCGGGCATAGAGGCCAGCGTGATCGACCGTCCGGGCGGCATCTTTGTCCGGCTGGCCGAGCAGATTTCGAGCGAAGATCGCATCCTCCTTCAGTCTGTTGCGCGCGCCGTCATCAACGATTGTCTGGGCACGCTGGCCGAACAACTCGACCGGGGCAGCGTGGGCGAGACGCGCGTACCGCGTCTGGTGCCGACCTGTCGCTACCGGCCCGAAGCGCCACCCGCCGCGACACCGCCGGGTGTCGATCTGCAATTGTTCAATGGCGTTGGAGGTTTTTCCGCTGACGGCTCGGAATATGTCATTACGCTGGCGCCGGGCCAGACGACACCGGCACCGTGGGCCAATGTGCTGGCCAATCCGAATTTCGGGACGGTCGTATCGGAAAGTGGCTCGGCCTACACCTGGAGCGAAAATGCCCACGAATTCCGCCTGACCCCGTGGCACAACGATCCGGTGACCGACGCCAGTGGCGAAGCCATCTATCTGCGTGACGAAGAAACCGGCCACTTCTGGTCGCCAGCCCCGTGGCCTGTGCCTTCCGGCATGCCCTACGTGATCCGCCACGGCTTCGGCTACAGCGTCTTTGAAACCTGCACCGGCGGGATTTGTTCGGAATTGCAGGTCTATGTGGCGAGCGACGCAGCGGTCAAATTCTCGGTGCTGAAATTGCACAATAAATCGGGTCGACCGCGGCAGCTCTCGGCGACCGGCTACATCGAATGGGTACTCGGCGATTTGCGGGCCAAGTCGGCCATGCATGTCGCCAGTGAAGTCGCTCCCGGCAGTGGGGCGCTCTATGCTCACAACTTCTACAGCGCCGAATTTGCCGGGCGCGTTGCCTTCTTCGATGTTGACGATCCGACACGGACAGTGAGTGGCAACCGAGCAGAGTTCCTCGGGCGCAACGGCACGCCGCAAGATCCGGCCGCGATGCGGCGGGCCCAACTTTCCGGCAAGGTCGGTGTCGGCCTCGACCCTTGTGCCGCGCTCCGGGTCATGTTCGATCTGGCCGATGGCGAGCAACGCGAAATCGTCTTTCGACTCGGTGTCGGGCGCGATACCGCCGATGCTGGACAACTCGTCCAGCGTTTTCGCGGTGCTCTGGCAGCGCGCAATGCCTTGGCGGCGGTGCGTCGGCAATGGACGCGAACCTTGGGCGCCGTGCAAGTCGAAACGCCCGATCCGGCGTTCAATGTGCTGGCCAACGGCTGGCTGATCTATCAGACCCTGGCCTGCCGGGTCTGGGCGCGCAGCGGCTACTACCAGTCGGGCGGCGCGTTTGGCTTCCGCGACCAGTTGCAGGATGTGATGGCATTGGTTCATACCGAGCCGGCGCTGGTGCGCGCCCATTTGCTGCTGAGCGCCAGCCGCCAGTTCCCAGAAGGCGATGTTCAGCACTGGTGGCATCCGCCCTCGGGCCGTGGCGTCCGCACCCGTTGTTCCGACGACTATCTGTGGCTGCCGCTGGCGGTCTGTCGCTATGTCGCTAGCACCGGGGATCGTGCTGTGCTGGATGAGGCGCCGCATTTCCTCGAAGGCCGCCCGATCAACCCGGAGGACGACTCCTATTACGACCTACCGGGCCGCTCGGCCGAAACGGCCACTCTCTACGACCACTGCGTGCGATCCATCTGTCACGGCTTGCGCTTCGGTGTGCATGGTCTGCCGCTGATCGGCTCCGGGGACTGGAATGACGGCATGGATCGGGTGGGCGTTCAGGGTAAGGGGGAGAGCGTCTGGCTCGGATTTTTCCTCTGCGATGTGCTTGGGCGCTTTAGTGAGCTGGCAGCAGCGCACGGCGACTCCGTCTTTGCCGAGTTCTGCCGGGGCGAGGGCGCTCGCCAGCGTCAGGCGATAGAGCAGAACGGCTGGGATGGCGAATGGTATCGCCGGGCCTATTTCGACGATGGCACGCCGCTCGGCACGGCAAGCGGGGATGAATGCCGGATCGACTCGATCTCGCAAAGCTGGGCCGTACTCTCAGGCGCCGGCGATCCGAAGCGGGCGCAGCAGGCCATGCAGGCGGTCGACGAGCGCCTGGTGCGGCGCGCCGACGGGCTGGTTCAACTGCTCGACCCGCCTTTCGACAAGTCGGCACTCGACCCCGGCTACATCCGTGGCTACGTGCCCGGTGTGCGCGAGAACGGCGGGCAATACACCCATGGCGCCATCTGGGCGGCGATGGCCTTTGCCGCGCTGGGCGAGCGCGAACGCGCCTGGGAACTGACGCGCATGATCAACCCGGTCAACCACGCGCTGACGGCTGATGGCGTTGCTATCTACAAAACCGAGCCCTACGTGCTTGCCGCCGATGTCTACGCGTTGGCGCCGCACACCGGCCGTGGCGGCTGGTCGTGGTACACCGGATCGGCCGGCTGGATGTACCGGCTGCTGCTCGAGTCGCTGCTCGGGCTAAGGCTGGCCGGGGACAAATTGCACATAAACCCCTGTTTCCGTTGGACATGGCTAGTTTCCGGATTCGCTACCGCTATCGGTCTACGCTCTATCTCATCGAGGTTTCGCAGACGGTTGCGATGTCCGAGGGGAGCAATGGGGGGAGCAGCCTTGTCGTCGATGGCGTTGAGTGTGCAGACGGCGGGATTCGGTTGATAGACGACCTTGGCGAACATCAAGTCACCATCGTCTGCAAGTTCGATGGCCTTGGTTGAAGTGACTTACCCGTGCCTGACGAGATGCTGCCTGGCGCAGTCACAACCGGCTGCTTATTTGGCTTTGTCGGCGATCGAAACCAGCGCTTGTTCCAACAGATGTTGCCGGGTCAAATCCGTCACGACCAAGCGGCATTCCTGGCCGCTGTCATCGGCAATCCCCTCCATGAAAACGTAAACCGGGGATTCTTCGTTCGCAATCAAACTCAGGTTGCAACGCTCAAGCCGCTGTGCGGTAAAGATTTGTTCGAAAAACTGAATGAAAGCAGGCAAGGAGTCGAGGCTGACATACTTCGACAGGTATTGGTCTTCCACCGCCAATATCGGGCTACCGAGCAGTTTTCTGCCCAATGTGTTGGATTTGGTAATCCGGCCATATCGATCGAGGGTGAAATAGGCGACAGGTGCCAGTTCGTATAACTCGGTCAGCTGTTGAAGATTGCGCGAGATTTCCTGCTGGGCTTCAAGCAGGTTTTGGTTCTGCATTTCAAGTTCGACCTGATGAACCTGAAGTTCGTGCACGAGCTTCAACAAGTTAAGTTTTGCCAAATCGGCGAGTTTCTTTTTGAACGGGGTGTCCTTGAGTTGTTTTTCTGCCTTTTGGCGCAGATCGACCGTAGAGTTAGGCTTGATGTGGCTCATGAGTTGGTCTTTGCTGCCGAATTCTAAAGGCCGCCACCCCGCGCAGCGCGGAGCTCGGCTTCGAGGCGCTTGGCCTCGCTGATGTCGATGAAAGTAATCACCACGCCGTCGATCACGTTTTCCAGCGTTCGGTAAGGCATGATCCGCACGATGTACCAGCCACCATTTCGGCTGGCAATCTGCTTCTCGGAGAAAGCCAGCGTTCGCAGCACTTCCTGCGCATCGTCCTGCAGGCTGGGGTAGTCGAGCTCATGAACGATGTCCGACAGCGGGCGCCCGATGTCGCCGGGAATCAGCTTGAATATGTGGGTCGCCTGGCTGGTAAAGCGTCGCACGTGCAGCAGGTTGTCGAGGAAAACGGTGGCGATGTCAGTACTGTTCAGCAGGTTCTTCATGTCATTGCTGGCAGCCGACAGTTCATCGACCTTCGACTGGAGTTCGGAATTGACCATCTGCAGTTCTTCGTTAAGCGACTGCATTTCCTCCTTCGAGGTGGTCAACTCCTCGTTGGTCGATTGGAGTTCCTCGTTGGTCGATTGCAATTCCTCATTCGCTGACTTGAGTTCTTCATGCGAAGTCTGCATTTCCTCGCGTATGGTCAGGATCTCGTTCCGGGCCTTTTGCAGCGCTTCTTCAAGTTCACCAACGCGCTCGTCCGTGCCCGTTTTCCCCGGGCGGCGCTTGCGTTCGGGTTTGGCTGCTGCTACGTCCTTGAAGACGATCATCGCCATGCCCTTGAGCGGTGCAGGCTCGTTGATGGGATAGATGGTCAGGTCGATCACTTGGGATTCGCCGTTTCCACCCACGGTCAGATCGTGCACGACGACCGCCTCGGCGCTGCGTAGGGCCTTTGGCAGAGCGACAATCAACTCCTGGCGCAGTCCCTCGCGGGCCATTGCGTGAATGTTCCAATTCGCCTTGCCAGCGGCTGGCTCCAGGTATTTGCCGGTGCGACCGCTAATGAAAACCACGTCGCCCTCGCTCGTGGTCAGTACCGCAGCGGGGGCAAATTTCTGCAGGAGCAGTTGATCGGCAAGGGTTTGCAGGTTGGTGGGTGGCATGGTCTGGGTCGGGCTGGCGTTGGCTTGAAAGCGCAAGGTCGGGTGACGGGTCGGGAATTCTAGATCGAATGGCTGGGTGGCAGTGGCTTCCCGGCGGAAGATGCGTGCCTTGGATTCAAGTGGCGTAAATAGATCGACGAACCCACCTATGCTCTCTGCACTGCCGAGAAAGAGGGTGCCGCCGGGTTTCAGGCTGTAGTGAAAGAGCGGCAACAGTTTTTTTTGCAACTCGGCGCCCAGGTAAATCAGCAGGTTACGGCAAGTCAGGATGTCCAGTCTGGTGAACGGGGGATCCGTTGTGACATTGTGCGGTGCGAATACCACCATCTGGCGAATGTCCTGGCTGACCCGGAACTTTCCTGCATCCTCCCGAAAGAAGCGGGCCAGGCGTTCTGGCGAGACGTCATCGGCAATAGTCGCCGGATAGAGTCCCTGGCGGGCTTGTGCAATTGCATCCGGATCCAGGTCGGTGGCGAAAATCTGCAGTTCGATCCGCTCTCTCGGTTTAAGTAGTTCGACCGTTTCCCTGAATGCAATTGCCAATGAATAGGCCTCCTCGCCGCTGGAGCAGCCGGCGACCCAGGCGCGCACCATATTGCCGGGCAGATTGGCGCTAATGATCCCTGGGATCACATGTTCCTGCAGCCAGGCCCAGGCGGCCGGGTCACGGAAAAACTGCGTTACGCCAATCAGCAGTTCCTTGAACAGCAGGTCGATTTCCTGTGGATTGGCCTGCAGATAAGCCACGTACTCGGCAATCCCGGCGAACTGATGGATGCCGATGCGGCGCTCTATCCGGCGGAGCACCGTGCTCTTTTTGTAGAGCGAGAAGTCGTGTCCGGTTTGCGCCCGCAACAGGATGCAGACTTTCTCGAAGGCAGAACCGCTGGCCGGCGCATCGTTATCGGATCGTGCCCCAACCGGAAACGGCGGGTGTGCCTTCCGATCCAGGATCAATCCCGGTATCTGGCTAGCTGGAGCGACAATGTCGGCCAAGCCGGCGTCGATCGCACTGCGCGGCATGGCATCGAACTTCGCGGTTTCCGGCGCCTGAACGAGGACCAGACCGCCCCGTCGGCGGATCGCGGCCAGGCCCTTCGTGCCGTCCGACCCCATGCCGGACAGAATGACGCCGATCGCCTGTTCGCGCTGGTCATCTGCCAGGCTGGTCAGGAAGGAGTCGATCGGCAGGTGCAGTCTGCGCCCAACTACCGGCTCAAGCAGGTAAAGCAGGCCGTGCAGGATCGAAAGGTCCTTGTTGGGTGGGATGACGTAGACGCAATTGGGACTGACCTTCATCCGGTTTTCGACTTGCCTGACGGGCATCGACGTGGCGCGTTGCAGCAGCTCCGGCAGCATTCCGGGCCGCTTGGGGTCAAGATGCTGGATGACGATGAACGCCATGCCGCTGTTCGGTGGCACCGCGGAAAGCAGTTGCTCCAGCGCCTCGAGTCCGCCCGCAGAAGCCCCGATGCTGACGATGGGGAATGCCTCGTCGCATGATGCGGTCGCGGTTTCGGCGATGCCAGCGATGGAAGGCGCTTGGCCTGCGTCCGATCTCATCGGCGGTTCAGACGCCCCAGGTGACCGGTTGGCGCTCCGCCAGCGAGCGTTCGAGCATTTCAAGGAGCGGCACGGCACGCTGGAACAGACTGACTTTGCGGTCGACCACCGATTCTGCCTCTTTTTCTTCGGGTGGTTGCGCGGCCTGGCTGGCCTTGTCGGCGGCAATGCCCGCCCTGAGTGCTGCAACTGCCTCGGGCAATTGTTCGACGGTGACGATGCCGCGCGCCGCCTCGGGATCCTTGCCCAAGAGCGCCAGAATTTCCTTGCCATTTTTTTCAAACATGATCAGGTCGGCGCTGGCGGCTGATTTGAAGGTGATTAACATGATGGTTGATCCTTTATCGCGATTTTCCCATTTGCACTGGCCTATGGGTGGTTGTCGAGCGGGGTTTCGGCCGAAATTTCCATGACGACCATCCGGCATTCCCTGTGTTCTTCATCAGGTACTGCCTTGATTCTTATGGCCGTATCCGGACGTTGCGAATTGGCCATCAGCACCGTTTCACAAGCCATTGTCTGGTTGGTGTTCAAGACGTCGCCAACGAAGCGGTTAAAGGCCTTCAAGTGCTCGGGGCTGACAAAAGCAGCGAAGCGATGCCGGCTTTTCTGCGATCCCTTGATGCCCAGAAGTACGGCCCCC
>Ga0116180_1001998_pt1 | contig 16528 bp, 4 predicted proteins | sample AD_UKC073_MetaG_FD_89804 | JGI IMG/M metagenome (GOLD analysis project Ga0116180, IMG submission 89804) | Active sludge microbial communities of municipal wastewater-treating anaerobic digesters from USA - AD_UKC073_MetaG | ecosystem: Engineered > Bioreactor > Anaerobic > Digestate | place: USA...
CGCCAATACCTACCTCGACCAATACCCGTCCTATCGAACCGGGCCTGGGACATCGATCACGGTGAACTGGGCCGCCTGGGCCGAGCAGGGCATGGCGGTCCGGATGGGCCTGGACGAGACCCGCAACAACCTCTACTCGCTGTCCAACGCCGAGGCGCTGCAGTGCTTCGACGCGGTCCTGCGCCACCCGCGTCCCCACGTGGTCGTCGGCCGCCCCAACCGTCCGGTGCTGGATCGTTCGGGCCGGACGTCGATGGTCTTCGATGACGCCGAGCGGCGCGAGTCGGCCCCTGCCGAGGTGAGCGTCGGGGTTCAGTCCGCTCCGACCGGAGACGGCGTCTACACCTCAACCGAAACGAGCGTCGCCGCCGCTTGGCGAACCGTTCTCGGGAATCCGGTCATCGATGTGCACACCAACTTCACTGAGGCGGGCGGCGATTCGATCCACGCGGTGCGTCTGCTCGACGTGCTGCGGGCCGACTTCGGCGACCTGGTCGACATCACCTCGGTGTTCACCTACCCCACGATCCACCTCATGGCCGACTACCTCGATCGGCACGGGCGACCCGTTGCCGAGGCGGCGGCGGGCTCGGGAGCGGCTCCGGACGAGGACGACCTTGACCGGATTCTCGCCGGGTTGGCCAGCGGTGACCTGTCGGTGCAAGACGCGGAGAGGCTCTACTGACATGGCGCTCAAGGAGTACCTCTACACCCAGGTGGCGCAGCGCCAGCTCAGCGTCGCCGATGCCAAGCAGTACCTCCGTGAGCTCTCCAGCGCGTCCGGCCCGCACGACATCGCGGTGATCGGCATGGCGGGTCGCTTCCCCGAGGCGCCCGACCTGGCGGCGTACTGGGACAACCTCCGCGCGGGCCGTGCGTCGATCCGTGACCTGCCCGACTCGCGCAAGCCCAACGCCCTGGACTTCATTCGTCGGTTCCACCAGGACGACCTGCGGCGCGAAGGGCGGATCAACCCGGACGGCTCGCTGCGGATCGACTTCGCGCGACGCGGCTATCTCGATCAGATCGACCACTTCGACGCGGCCTTCTTCGGCATCGGGCCGCGCGAGGCTGCGGCGATGGACCCCAACCAGCGGGTCTTCTTGGAGGTGGCGTATGCCGCGCTCGAAGACGCCGGGTACGGCGGCCGACGCATCCACGGGCGTCAGGTCGGGACCTTCGTCGGCATCGACCATGTCGAGGAACACAAGTACAAGCGTTTGGCGGCGATGGACCCCCTCGTCGCCACCGGAACCTGGCCCGGAATCCTCGCCAGTCGGTTGGCCTACCTCTTCGACCTGCGTGGGCCGAGCATGGTCATCGACACGGCCTGCTCCTCCGGCCTGGTCTCGGTGCATCAGGCCGCCCGGGCGTTGCGGCAGCAGGAGTGTGAGCTGGCGATCGCCGGCGGGCTGAGCAGCTTCTACTACGAGGCGACGACGTTCGCGTCCGAGCAGCGGGAGTTGGAGTCGATCGAGTCCCCGGACGACACGGTTCGCACCTTCGACCGGCGCGCCAAGGGCACCACCTGGGGTGAGGGAATCGGGGTGGTGTTGCTCAAGCCCCTCGAGGCCGCGTTGCGCGATGGCGACCGAATCCACGCCGTGATCCGGGGGAGCGCGGTCAACAACGACGGCGCCTCCAACGGGATCACCGCTCCCAACGCCGATGCCCAGGAGCAACTGCTGCTGAGCGCCTGGCAGGACGCCCAGGTCGACCCGCGGTCGATCACCTATGTCGAGGCGCACGGAACCGGGACGGTGCTCGGTGATCCCATCGAGGTGCGGGCGCTGACCAACGCCTTCCGGCGGCATACCCCGGATCGGCAGTTCTGCGGGCTGGGCTCGGTGAAGCCGAACATCGGGCACCTGGTCGGGGCTTCCGGGATGGCCTCGCTGCTCAAGGTCATCCTCATGCTCGAGCATGGAGAGTTCGTGCCCAGCGTCAACATCGATGATCCCAACGGATTCATCGACTTCGTCGGCTCACCGGCCTATGTGTGCGATCGGGCCGCGGCCTGGAGCGACGCTCCGGGCGGCGTCCGGCGGGCGGGGGTCAACTCGTTCGGGTTCAGCGGCACGAACGCCCACGTCGTCCTTGAGCAACCTCCAGCGCAGGCCAGCACCGAGGATGCGCGCGCGGCATACATCGTCACCGTCTCGGCGCGCACGCCGGAGCTGCTCCGAGAGCTCCTGCGGGCCACCGCCGGCCACCTCGCCAGTGCGGCCGAGCTGTCCCTGTCGGCGCTGAGCTTCACGTCGACCGTGGGGCGTGGCCACTACGAGCATCGGGTCGCAATCCGGGCCAGCACGGCCGCCGAACTGGTCGACGCTCTCGCCGCGCTCGCCGCCGCGAGCGCTGGGGCACCCGATCCCGCCGGGGTGTGGCGCGGCGAGTGTCGGATCGTGTCCGAGCGCAAGCAGGCCATCGCGCCGGGCGAACTCACCGAAACCACCCGACGGCAGCTGTCCGCACGCGCCGAGCAGGCGGTCACCGTGGCCCTGGCCGATGCGTCCGGTCACGCTCTGGACGCCGTCTGTGAGCTCTACGTCGCCGGAGCCGAGGTCCCCTGGGGTCGCCTCGTGGACGGCATACCAGTCCGGAGTGCGGCGCTGCCCGTGTATCCGTTCGAGCCGGCGGCGTGCTGGTATCGGGGCGAGGCGGCGGAACCGGCCGTGGCGTCACCCGAGGGCGAGCCGAACGCGGCGCCCGCCCTGGGCGCCCTGCTGGGTGCCCGGGCGTTGAGCACCCCGGACACCGACTACTACACGGCCGGTCTGTCCAGCGCCCGCGACTGGATCCTCACCGACCATGTCATCCTCGGGCAACACATCGTTCCCGGGACCACCTACGTCGAGTTGGCCCTGGAGGTCGCCCGGGAGTACTGGCCGGGTCCGGTCACGCTGCACGACATGGGTTATGCCGAACCCTGTGTCGTGGAGGCGGATTCGAGCTGCCGGATTCAGATCGCCGCGACCCGAACGACGCAGGGCCTGGAGCTCGTCTTCACCAGTTTCGCCGACGGACGGTGGCGCCGGCATGCCGAGTGCACGGTCAGCCCCGGAGCCGGTGCCGCTGAACGGCGCGACCTCGACGACCTCCGTGCGGGACTGGACGGTGCTGCGCCACCGCGCTTCGACCTGAACCCCCGCGAGTCGGTCATCGAGTTGGGGGCGCGCTGGGCGAACGAACAGATCGTCGCGGCCGCGGATCGCACGGCGGTCGTGCAGCTGAGCCTTGCCGAGCCGATGCACCCGGATCTCGTCGGGGCCGTCTTCCACGTGGCCATGTTCGACAACGCCGTCAACGCCATCAGCCAGAAGGTCGGCGAAGGGTTGTACCTGCCCTACTTCTACCGCGAGATCCAGTGCTTGGCGCCGATGCCGACGTCGTTCCACAGCGTCATCACCGTTCGACCCGAACGCCGCGACGGCGTCAGTGTCGGTGATGGTGGCGGTGATGGCGATGGCGGGGGCGATGGTGGGGGCGATGGTGGGGGCGATCAGGAGACGATCACGTTTGACGTCGACCTCGTCGCCCCTGACGGCCAGGTGTTCGCCCGGGTCAGGGACTACTCGATCAAGCGGGTCGACGACCGGTCGGCAGCAGTGATCCGCAGTGCGGGCGGAGCGCCCCATTACTACCGGCTCGCCCCCGTGCCGACCCTCGCGGCTCTGGAGGCCCAGGCCCCCCCGGTGGGGCACATCGTGCTGCTGAGCAGCGGCACCCCCGCGGCGGTGGCACTGGCCGGCGCGCTCTCGGCGCTCGACCCGGGCCTGTGTGTGATCGAGCCGAGGCTCGACGGGTCCGGGCAGGCCGTGTGGACGCAGGTAGGTCCGGCCCTCGATCGCGCGTTGGCGGACGGCCCGACCCACGTCGTCGACGCGGCATCCTGGGGACGCGACGACGACCCGGAGACGACGTTGCTGGGCCACTTCGCGGTGCTCAAGGCAATCGTGGCGCGCACCGTGCCGGGGACCCTGCGCCTGTGTGCGGTCGCCGACCACGTCTACGGCGTCGGCGATGCGGTCGTCGTGCCGACCCATCGGGCCCTCGCGGCGATGCTGGCCGCAGTGGCGCACGAGGACCCTGACCTCGAGTGCCTCGTCCTGGACCTCGACCCAGGTGACGATCCGCGGGGGGCCGCCGCCCGGGTCGTCGAGCAAGCCACCCTGGGCAGCTACCGATACGACCGCACCTGGTGGCAGGGCTCGTGGTACGAGCAGCAACTCGAGGACGTCGTCCCGTCGGCCGACCCGGACTCACCGCTCCTGCGTCGCGACGGGGTCTATCTGGTCACCGGCGGGACCGGCGATCTGGGCCTCGAGGTCGCGCGCTGGCTGGCATCCCGCGAACGCGTCGGCATCGCTCTCGTCGGGCGCACCGACTGGGCCGACCCAGCGGTAGCAGGCACACCGCACGGGCTCAAGGTTCAGGAGTTCCTCGCCGCCATCGCTGCGTCGGGGTCGCGTGCCCAGGTGTATGCCGGTGACGTCGCCGACCGCGCCCGGATGACGGAGATCCTGCGTGACGTGCGCCGCGATCTCGGCGAGGTTCGCGGGATCTTCCACTGCGCCGGCCTGGCCGGTGAGGGCCTCGCGATCAGCAAGCCCCTGGCGACGTTCGCGGCCACCGTGCGGCCCAAGGTCGGTGGGCTCGGCGTCATCGACGACCTCACGCGCTCCGGAGAGGTCGACCTCGTCGTGCTGTTCTCGTCCGTCCTCGCGCTCTTCGGTGACATCGGGCAGACCGACTACATGGCCGCCAACGCCTATCTCGATGCGGCATCCCTACGCCGCAACGGTCGGACCCGTTTCGTGTCGATCAACTGGCCCGCCTGGGCGGAGGTCGGCATGGCCGTGCGCTTCGGCGTGACCAGCCAGACCAATACCGTCGCCCCGCTCAGCACGGCGGAGGCGTTGCGCTGCCTGGATGAGCTGCTGGGCTCCGGACTGACCTCCGTGCTGCCCGGTCGCCTGGACGTGCAGGAAGTGGGCCGCCGCCAGGACCGGCTGCGGTTCCGGCTCAGCCCCACCCTGCAGCATGCCGTCGACGACCGGCTCCGGCTGGCCGCGAGCACCGGTGCGCGGAGCACCGGTGGGGGTTCGGCCCTGGTCATGCGCGAGGAGTACACCGCGACCGAACGACAACTGCTGGTCATCTGGGCGGACGTGCTGGCGGTCCCGACGTTGGATCTGTTCGACACGTTCAGCGACCTCGGGGGCCAGTCGTTCCTGGCCATCCAGCTCTACAAGGCGATCAACCGCGTCTTCCCGGGGCTCATCGAGGTCGCTGACGTCTACTCGTTCCCCACGGTCGAGCAGATGGCGGCACAGATCGATCGGAAGTCCTCCGCGCACACCGAGCCGCGCCCGGCCCAGCCTGCGGCTGGCACCACTGAGAACGGCGGGGCCACGGTCGAGATCAGCGACCTCATCAACCAAGTCAAAGCTGGCCGGACCTCGATCGAGGACGCCGTACGAATCATGAGGGGTAAGGAGTGAGCGTCCCGATGAGCGAGCTTGAGGCGGTCAACCGGTACATCCTGGAGCGCGTTCAGGAGGGCAGCTTCGACGGGGACTCGGCGATCTCCCTGCTGCGCAAGCTCAACGGGGTCGACCCGAGCAAGGACATCGCCATCGTCGGGATGTCGTGTCGATTCCCTCGCGCCGATGATTACGACGCCTACTGGCGCAACATCATCAACAAGGTGGGCGTCATCGGTGCCTTCCCCGAGGACCGGGCCCGAGACACCGGCCATGCGATGAAGCTCAAGGCCGGCTGGCTGGAACACATCGGTGACTTCGACGCGGCGTTCTTCCGGATCTCGCCGAAGGAAGCCTTGAGCATGCATCCCGAGCAGCGCATCTTCCTCGAGGCGGCCTGGACCTGCCTGGAAGACGCGGGCTACTGCGGGCCGAGTGTCGAAGGCAGCAACGTCGGGGTCTTCGTCGGAGTGGACCACTCCTACCCGATGGATTACGTCGCGCACGACGCCGCGCACTCGCTGCTGGACATGACCGGCTCGATGTCGTCGGTCATGGCCAGCCGGATCGCCTTCGTCCTGGATCTTCGTGGCCCGAACATGGTGCTGGACACGGCGTGTTCCTCCGGTCTGGTCGCGGTCCACCAGGCCTGCCTGTCGATCCGTGCCGGTGAGAGCGACCTGGCGATCGCTGGTGGACTGCACCTGCTCAGCGACACGGACGCCTCGTTCGACGGGGTCGAGTCGACCTCCGGCGTGCTGGCGTCCTTCGACCGCAACTCCCAAGGAACGGTCTGGGGTGAGGGTCTCGGTCTGGTCGTCCTCAAGGCCGCGGATCGGGCGATCGCCGACAACGATCACATCTACGCGATCATCCGCGGCAGCGCCATCAACAACGACGGGCGCAGCAACGGCATCACGGCACCCAAGGCGTCGACCCAGGCCGACGTGATCCTGCGCGCCTGGCGGGACGCCGGCATCGATCCGGAGCAGTTGTCCTATGTCGAAGCGCACGCCACGGGAACGGTGCTCGGTGACCCCATCGAGGTGGACGGCCTGTCGACGGCCTTCGCGCGGCATACCTCCCGCAAGCAGTTCTGCGCCCTGGGGTCGGTCAAACCCAATCTCGGGCACGGCGTGAGCGCCGCCTCGATGTCCTCCCTGCTCAAGGTGCTCCTGGCGATGCGGGCCAGGCAACTCCCGCCGAACATCAACTTCGAGGAGCCCAACCCCTACATCGGGTTCCACGAGTCACCCCTGTACGTCAGTGACGTCCTGCGCCCATGGACGCAGAACGGTCCACGCCTGCTGGCTGGGGTGAGCTCGTTCGGCTTCGGGCGCACGAACGCCCACGTGGTCCTGGAGGAGGCACCCGCGCGGCGGCTGCCCGATCCCGATCCCGAGCACGGTCCCGAGCACGCCGGCGAAGGCGACCGGACGGGTGCCGGGCGCCTCGTGTTTGCCCTCTCGGCACGCACCGACGCAGCCCTGTGGCAATACGTCCGTGCCATGCACGACCACCTGGTCGAGCACCCGGCCCTGAGCCCGGCCGACGTGTGCTTCACCCTGGGTGTCGGTCGGATGCAGTTCGAGCACCGGTTGGCCTTCGAGTTCGAGGGTCGGGCCGAGCTTGTCGCCCGGCTGGCCCAGCTGACGACACCCGATCGCCACCTGACCGGCGTCCACGTCGGCCGGCATCGACTCATCTCGCCGAACATGGTCGCCCAGGATCAGCACGACCTCACCGGGTCGCAGCAGCGCGCCCTCACGGCGCGCGCTGCCGCGCTCCTCGGCGAAACGGTCGGGGCGAAGGAGCGGCGCCAACTGTGTGAGCTCTTCGTCACCGGGGCCACCGTCGACTGGGCGGCCACCTTCCCCGCGGCGGGCCCCGGGCGAGTCCCGCTGCCGACGTATCCCTTCCAGCGCAAGCACTTCTGGATCGAGCCGGAGAAGGAGACACCCGCTGTGGTCGAGCCCGACGCACTGCATCCGCTCGTGGAGCGGTTGCTGGCCCGATCCCGGTCCGAGGACGTCTACGGCACGCGGTTCGAGGTCGGGAAGCAGTGGATCCTCACCGAGCACGTCATCAACGGGCACAACGTCATTCCGGGCACGGCCTTCCTCGAGATGATGCACGCCGCCTGCGCCCAGACCTGCGGGCAGAGGCAACTTGAGTTGGCCGACGTCGTCTTCCATGCGTCGGCGACGGTCCGTCCCGATGAGCCCCTGGACGTCCAGATCATCGTGCGCAAGGTCGAGGGAGCCTTCGACCTGGAGATCCTCAGCGAGGATCCCGACCTCGGGTGGGTCATCCACGCGACCGGTCGCGGCATACCCCTGACGGCGACGCGACCGCCCACCGTCCTGGACCCGGCGATCACCCGGGATCGGTGCGACGAGGTGCTGCCCTGCGATCTGTCCAAGGAGTATGGCGGTTTCCGGTTCGGGCCGCGGTGGCGCAACGTCACCGAGATCCTCTACAACTCCCGGCAGGAGATCTTCACCGACCTGGTCATGGCCGACGAGTTTCTCGCTGACCTGGACCGGTTCTTCCTGCACCCCGCGCTGCTGGACAACGCCATCAACATCGGGTCCGAGTTCCTCATCCAGAACGTCACTCACACGATGTTCCTGCCGTTCGCCTGCAAGAGCATCAAGATCTACGGCCCGCTGCCACGGTCGTTCGTCAGCGTGCAGGTGATCCGCAACCCCATCAAGAACGACATGGGGGCGGCCTCGATCGACGTCACCCTGATCGACGCGTCGGGCACGGTGATCCTCACCCTCGAGAAGTACTCGCTCAAGCGGGTCAACCACGAGATGTTCATCAACAGCGTCTATCACCGTGTCGGGTTCAAGGAGTCCCCGCTCCCGCCGGCCGGTGCCGCGGGCGGCCCGACCTCGTTGGCTGCCTCCACTGTGCTGCTCATCGCGGACCACAGCGACCACGCGGCGGCGATCACTGCCGCCAGTGGTCAGCTGGAGGCCGTTGGCGCGAAGGTCGTCGTGGCAGCCACCGACGCCGACCTCGACGCGGTGTTCGCCGCCCTCGGAGACGACCGATTGGGGGCCGTCATCCATGCCGGCGCCTTCGGCCGGCGGTCCCCCCGATCGGCGGCGGAGCTGACGGCCCAGGTCGACGCCGGAACGCACAGCCTGGTGCGCCTGGCCCAGTCGTTGGCCCGCCGCGACTCCTCCGGAGCGCTTCCGCTGCTCGTGCTCGCCGACGCCGTCGCACCGGTCGGCGGCAACCAGGACGTGCAGAACCCGGCCGGGGCGTCGGTGTTCGCGCTGGCCAAGGTGCTGTCCGCCGAACACGCCCGGCTCACCGTGGGGTGCGTGGACGCGGACGCCGAGGTCGTCCCACCGCTGGCGGACGAGCTCGCGGCGCTGCAGGACGGCGCCAGCGTGGCCTATCGAGGGGACCATCGGTATGCCGCGGTCGTCGAGGAGGCCCAGTTGGAGACCTTCCCGGCGGAGCCGGTGACGATCCGCGACACCGGCATCTACCTGGTGACGGGTGGGCTCGACGGGATCGCCGGAGCGATCATCGAGGGCCTCTCGGCAGGCGACCGCCACCCGCGGTTCGCAGTCCTCAGCCGGACCCCGGTGCCGCCGGACCCGGCCGATTGGGACGCGGCCAGCGCCGGTTCCGCGGCGGTGGCGGCCCGGGTCGCTCGGCTGCGGGCGCTACGCGAGAAGGGCATCGAGGTCCATCCGGTCGCCGCCGACGTCGCCGACCTCGAGGCGATGACGCAGGTGTGCGCCGAACTCCGCGAGCGGTTCGGGGCCATCAACGGGGTCTTCCACGGCGCCGGCGTGCCGGCTGGTGCCTACGTCGTCAACACCTCGCCCGAGGAGTTCGACCGGGTGCTGCGTCCCAAGGTGGCGGGCACCTGGGTTCTCGAGGAGGTCACCCGCCAGGACGACCTCGCCTTCTTCCTGCTCTTCTCCTCGCTCATCTCCGTCTTCGGTCCCGCGGGCCAAGGGGCGTATGCCGCCGCGAACGCCTACCTCAACGCGACGGCCGCGATCCGGCGGGCTCGGGGACTGAAGTCGACGGCCGTTGCCTGGTCGGTGTGGAGCGAGAGCGGGATGGCGACGGCATACGACGCGGATCAGGTCCGCGGCGTGTTCCACAGCCTCACCGATGCCGTTGGAGCCGAGGCCGCGGTGGGCATTCTCGATCGCGATGTCACGCTCGTGCTGGTGGGCGGGCTCGATCACGGCCGGATCCGCGAGGCCGGCGGCTCGATCGGGCTGCCGCTGTCGGATGCCCTCCGCGCCAAACTGCGGATGGGTCAGCCGCGCAAGCAGGAACGGCCGCGCCGGCGCGACGTGGTCGTCCTCAGCTCCGAGCCGCTGACCGACACCGAGCTGGCCGTCGCGAACATCTGGGGCGCCCTGCAGGCCCTGGACGAGGTCAGTGTCCACGAGCCGTTCAGCGACTCCGGAGGGGACTCGCTCGTCATCTCACAGTTCGTCAACGCGCTCAACGAGCACCAGGAGACCGTCCTGGACATCTCGGACGTCTACGCGAACCCGACCGTTCGCCAGCTGGCTGCCTATCTCGACAGCCGTCACGCGCCGCTGCCGCCCGATCCGGCGCCGAGCGCCGAGCGGGTGCTCACGGTCGAGGAGATCATGGACGGGCTCGATCGCGGCGAGCTCAGCATGGATGAAGCTCAGCAGCTGCTGGAACGAGTGGAGTGAGGTCGGCCGATGACTGAACGCCTGAAGTTGTTCTGCTTTCCGTTCGCCGGAGCCACCGCTGCGGTCTATCACCAGTTCCGGCGTTATCTGCCCCCCCGAATCGAGGTCATCCCGGTCGAGATGGCCGGGCACGGGAGCCGGATGAAGGAGCCGCTCATCGACTCGGTTGCTGGGCATGTCGAGGATCTGCGTCCACGGTTGGCACCACAGATGGCCGCCGGACCGTTCGCCGTGTTCTGCCACAGCGTGGGCACCTTGCTCGCCTTCGAGGTGCTTCACGCGCTCCAGCAGGAGGGCGTGGAACCCGTCCACGTGTTCTTCTCGGGACGGCATACCCCCGATGTTCCGTCGAAGACCTCGTGGCACCAGGCCCCGGACTCGGTCTTCCTCTCGATGATCCGGGGCTTCGGCGGGACCTCCCAACAGGTGTTGGACACCCCGGAGCTGGTCGAGCTGTTCACCCCGATCCTCAAGTCCGACTACAAGGTGGCGGAGACCTACCACTACGTCGCCCCCGCAGAGCTGTTGCATTGCCCGGTCACCGCCGTGGCAGGCACCCGAGACCCGGTCGTCTCATCTGACCAACTCCGCCGGTGGGGTGAGTTCACCGATGGGTCGTTCGACGTCCATCAGCTTCCCGGCGGCCACTTCTACTGGTTCGACGATGTCGCCCCGCTGTGCTCGATCCTGACCCGCGGGCTGGCCCGGGTCTCCAGCCAGGCTCCGACTGCTTCGGCCCGCGACGGACAGGTGCATCAGCTGTGACGACCTCGACCAAGGACATCAACGCCTTCCTCCTCAAGGCCACCCGAGACGGCCTGATCGAGCGCGACATGGGCGCGGCGATCCTCAAGCAGGTGAACACCAAACGACGGCGGACCGACGTCGCCATCATCGGCGTCGAGTGTGCCTTCTCCCAGGCCACGACCAAGGAACAGTTCTGGGCGAACCTCGTCAATGGGCAGACGAGCATCCGGACGATGCCGCGCAGCCGCGCCAACGACGTGGAGGATTCGCTGGGCATCAGCAGGTCGGATGAGCACGCGCTCTACTCCGCGATGGGCTATCTGCCCCAGATCGCCGAGTTCGACGCGTCCTTCTTCCGGATCTCGCCGAAGGAAGCCCTCGTCATCGATCCCAAGCAACGGCTCTTCCTCCAGGTGCTCTACCGCGCCTTCGAGGACGCCGGCTACGGCGGCGGCGCCCTGCACGGCACCAAGACCGGCGTCTACGTCGGCGTCGACCACCTCAACGACACGGAGTTCCCCTACAAGGCCCTCGTCAAGGAGCCGGGGATGCTCTCCCAGACGGGTGCGATGCCGGGTCTCATGGCGGGCCGACCGTCCTACCTGTTCGACCTGTCCGGGCCGGCGGTCGTCTTCGACACGGCGTGTTCCTCATCGCTCGTCGCGCTTCACGCCGCCTGCGAGGGACTGTATGCCGGTGAGTGCGACATGGCCGTCGCCGGCGGTGTCAACGTCAGCATCTACACCCGTGGTGGGACCAACTTCCAGAGTGTCGAGTCCGGCGGTGGCGCCGTGCGGACCTTCGATCGTCGGGCCAGCGGCACGAACTGGGGCGAGGGCGTCGCGGCCTTGGTCGTCAAGCGGCTGGACGATGCGATCGCCGACGGGGATCACGTCTATGCGGTCGTCAAGTCGGTTGCGCTCAACAACGACGGGGCGACGAACGGGGTGACCGCGCCGTCGTCCGAGGCCCAGGAACGCGTCATCGTCCAGGCGTGGAAAGACGCCGATATCGATGCCGGGCAGCTGTCCTACATCGAGGCGCACGGTACCGGAACCACCGTCGGCGACCGGATCGAGATGCGGGCGCTGACGAACGCCTTCGAACGCTTCACGACCAAACGCCAGTTCTGTGGCCTCGGCACCGCGAAGCCGAACATCGGCCATGCGGTTGCGGCCAGCGGGATGGCCGGCCTCATCAAGGTCATCCTGGCGATGGAGCACGGAACGCTGCCGCCGAGTGTCAACTTCGAGGAGCCGAACCCGGAGATCGGGTTCGCCAACTCACCGATGTTCATGGTCGACAGCCCACTGCCCTGGCCGAAGGGGACGGCGCGGCTGGCCGGGGTGAGCTCGTTCGGCTTCAGCGGGACCAACAGCCACGCCGTGCTCGCCTCCCCGCCCGTGGAGGGGCCCCCGTCCGCCGGCGACGGGCTGGAGGTATTGACGCTCTCCACGCACTCGCGGACCCTGTGGCCGGCCTTGCTCGACGCGTACCTCGAAGCGCTGCGGACGCACCCGGGCAGCTCGCTGGCTGACCTGTGCTTCACCGCGAACACCGGCCGGCGACACAGCAAGTGGCGTGTCGCCGTCACGGCGAGCAGCATCGAGGACCTGGTCGCCGCGCTGACCGACCTGCGCGCGCAGGTGTCGGGCGGCGGTGACCTCGGAGCCGAACCCAGGACCGAAGGTCGCAATGAGGCGTTCGCGGAGATGTCCGCCGCTGTGGAGCGATACCGCCAGTCCGGTCGGACGGATCGGGCGGCGCTGAACCGAGTCGCCGAGCTGTATCGGGCCGGCATCGACACGGATTGGCGGGCCTTCTATGCCGGCAGTCCGCGCAGGCGCATGGCCTTGCCGGCCTCGCCGCTCTTGCCGACCCGGTTCTGGGCGGAGTACAGCGATCAACCGACCCCGACCGGGGCGGCGTCCCTTTGGCAACAGACGGGCCGCGGCCGGACGGCACGGCTGGTCACCGCCACCACGGACTGGTCGCTTGTGGACGGTCTGCAGGCGCCGGCCCTGGAAGACCTCGCCGGTAGCTGGCTGGTGCTGGGCGATGCCGGCCCCACAGCCGAGCGCGTCACGGCATACCTGGAGGAAGCCGGCGCCCGCGTGGTGGCGGTGACGGCCAACGACCGGGGTGAGTATGCCGGTGCCGATGACCGCTACACCCTTGACCCCCAGCGACCGCAGGACATCGACCTGCTGGCGGAGGACCTCAAACGGTCCGAAGCCGTGCCGACCCATGTGGTCTACCTCTGGAGTCTCGATGCCCCTGGCGGCGACCTGCGCAACCGTCCGTTCGACACGCTGGTCGCGCTCCTGCGGGCGCTGTCGGGGCTGCTCGGCGGCCGTGTCGCCGCGCTGACGATCGTCACCTCGGGAGCATTCGGGTTCGACGGGCGGCCGGTGCCGAGCGCACTGATCGCCGGCGCCGCCGGGGTGGCGGCTCACGAATACCCCAAGATCGCCATCCGGCACGTCGACACCGAGCTGCACGCGAGCGCCCCGACGCTGGCCGGCCGAATCCTCGCCGAGGCCATCCGGCCGGCCGAACCGTCCCCCGTCCTCTATCGAGGTGACGCCCGGCATACCCGGTACTTCCGTTCGGTGGAGCTCACCGACGCCTCGGGTGGGTCCGGCCTGCGGGCCGGGGTGTACCTGCTCACCGGGGGATTGGGGGGCATCGGTGAGGCGCTCGCTGAGCACCTGCTCGGAACCCATCAGGCGAGCGTCGTGCTCACGGGGCGCACCCCGTTGCCCGACGATGCCGAGTGGCCGACGGTCAGCGCCGCAACCCACGGCGCCGAGGTGGCTGCCCGTGTCGCGACGATGACCGCCCTACGCCGACACGGCTGCCCCGTGGAGTACCACGCCGTCGACCTCGCCGACGTCGCCGGGATGTCGGCGCTGGTCGACGAGGTCGAGTCCCGCCTCGGCGCGATCACCGGTGTCTTCCACCTGGCGGGTGTGGCCAGCGGCCGGATGATCCACTTCCTCACGCCCGGAACGAGTGCGCCGGTCCTCGAGCCCAAGGTGGACGGAACGCTCGTGCTGGATCAGGTCTTCGCCGGCCGAGACGTCGAGTTCGTCATGCTGTTCTCGTCGGTCCTGGCCATCCTCGGTCCGACCGGTTCCAGCGAGTATGCCGCCGCGTGCGCCTTCGAGGACGCCTACGCCCGGGCGGCCCGGGTCCGCTATCCGCGCCGACGCACCATCAGCGTCAACTGGGACCGCTGGGCCCACGTCGGCATGGCCGCGCGCAGCGATGCAGAAGCTCCCGCAGGGTCGGCAGCCGCGCGGATGATGGCCGACGGGCTGACCCTCGAGGACGGCATCGGCCTCATCGATCCCCTCTTGCGCAGCGCGTTGGTCAACGCCGCGGTCACGAGCCAGTCGATCGACGAGATGCGCGCGGTCCTGGAGGGCAGCGACGACACCGTCCTGGGCGAAGGCCGGGGAGAACCGAAGTTCGATCGCCCCGAGCTCTCCGTCGACTACGTCGCGCCGCGGACCGATGTCGAGGCCAACATGGCGGCGATGTGGGAGGGCGTCTTCTCGATCCGCGGCCTCGGGGTCAACGACAGTTTCTACGAGTTGGGCGGCGACTCCCTGCACGCGATCAGCCTGACGTCGGTGCTCAACCAGGCCTACCCCGTGGAGGTGACCGACCTCTACGCCTACCCCACCATCGCTGAATTGGCGGCCTACGTCGGGGGGATGGGTCGAACCGGTGATCTTCGCGACCAACTCCAGGAGGTCGGCCGCTGGTTCACCGAAGGCGACTGGCAACAACCGGACTCCCCCCACGTCGCCGGACGCCGAGCCGCGTATGCCGCGCAGGTGCCCCCAGGGCCTGCCCTGGGCACCGATGCGGTGTCCTACCGAGACGTCCTCCTGCTGGGCGCGACGGGTTTCGTCGGCGTTCACCTCCTGCACGAGGTGCTCGCGAACACGGCGGCGAACGTCCATGTCCTGGTGCGGCCGGGCGGTGCCGGGCCGGCCGAACGTCTGCGCGCGGCATACACCCGGTTCTTCTCAGACGAGGACTTCCAGCGGCACGAGCCCCGCATTCACCTCGTCGTGGGCGACGCAGCCCAGCCGCAGTTCGGTCTGGCCGGGCAGGAGTACGAACGGCTGGCCGAACAGATCGATGGTGTGCTCAACTCGGCGGGCAAGGTCGACCACGTCGGTCGTCGGGACGACTTCGTGGGACCCAACGTGAGCGCGGTGCGCCACGTCCTGGAGTTCGCCGCCACGGGGATCACCAAGGACGTCCACCACGTGTCGACCCGTGGCGTCATGGGGCTGATGCCGGGGGGCCACGAGATCTTCACCGAGTTCGACGACAACCTCGGGCAGCAACCGGTGAACGCCTACACCGACACCAAGTTGGAGGCCGAACTGTTGCTGCACGAGGCGCGTCGGGCCGGGCAGGTGGTGACGATCTACCGGCTCAACGCGATCACCGGCGACTCGGACACGGGCACCTTCCAGGAGAACATCGACCAGAACGCGTTCTACCTGCAGCTGCGCGCGTTGTATCGGTTCGCCTGCTTGCCCCAGGGCGACCTGCGGCTGTGGGACTTCACTCCGGTCGATGCGGCCAGTCGGCGCCTCGTCGCGATGATGGGCCATCGGTCGCTGCACGGGCAGACCTACCATCTGCTGCGTCCGACAAAGGTCGGTGTTCCCGAGTTCGCCGCTGCCTTCCGCGCCATGGGGCAGGAGAAGTCGTTGGTCACTGTCGCCGAGTTCATGGACTACCTCGCGGAGAACTACGACGGGTCCCCGGTCACGCCGTTCGTCCGGGAGTTCGTCCTGCACTCCAAGCTGGTCGAGATCCCCCAGCTGGCCGGCTACGACATCGTCACCGACTGGACGCACGGGGTGCTGGAACACCTGGGTATGCCGTTCGATGCGGATGTCGAGCGGGATGTCCTCACGGCGGTGCGGTATTCGCGAGACTGCGGCTTCCTCGATGCGCAGGCCAGGCCGCCGGGCGCGCTCGCCGGTGCCGTTCCCCAGCCGGTGTCGTAGCGGACGCCGGTGCCGGTCCGGCCGGTGGGGGTGCGGCATACCGGATAGGCTTGTCGGTCGTGCCGAATCCACCCGAGACGACCGCCCCGCTGCTGCGCGCTGCCGTCGCCGCGCTCGCTCCGGCGCTGGGTCTGCTCACCGAGCTCGGCGAACGGTTCGTGGCCGCCGGACATGAGTTGGCGCTCGTCGGCGGGCCGGTGCGTGACGCGTTCCTCGGGCGCACCTCGCCGGACCTGGACTTCACCACCGACGCGAGCCCCGACCAGACCCTGGACCTCATCCGCGGCTGGGCCGACGCGCACTGGGAGATCGGGCGCGACTTCGGGACGATCGGACTGCGCAAGGGCACGGCGATCATCGAGATCACGACCTATCGCCGGGACGTCTACGACCGGCAGTCGCGCAAGCCCGAGGTGGCTTTCGGCAGCAGCCTGGCCGAGGACCTGGTCCGGCGTGACTTCACCGTCAACGCCATGGCGCTGCGGCTGCCGAGCCTGGAGTTCGTCGACCTGCACGGGGGGCTGGCCGACCTCGCCGCCCG